>Ga0207695_10000214_pt1 | contig 155642 bp, 99 predicted proteins | sample KBSC54metaG_FD_184354 | JGI IMG/M metagenome (GOLD analysis project Ga0207695, IMG submission 184354) | Corn rhizosphere microbial communities from Kellogg Biological Station, Michigan, USA - KBS C5-4 metaG (SPAdes) (version 2) | ecosystem: Host-associated > Plants > Roots > Rhizosphere > Soil...
AGCGGGCGCCATGAACTCGCAGCCTGGCCACCGTCCCTTCAAGGACGTTGAGATAGATGACACCGCCCCGTCCGCTTTGCCGCGGGATCTGGACCGCTACCGCCTGAAAGCCCTTTGCCTTGTAAGCCTCCTCGAGCGCGGCGCGCGCTTGCTCCACATCGGCGGTCGTGCGCCCCGGCCCGAGGTAAGGATAGACCGTCTGCTCAACGTCGATCTTCGGCAAATTGTGCGTCCCCAATACCCGGTACTCCCGGATGTAGAGATTGCCCACCACGGGGGCTGCGGGGGTCGAAATGGCAGGCCCTGAAACAGAAGCTCCGAGAGCAGGCCCGCTCTCTGACACTGCTGAAACAGTGGTGACTGACCTGATAAAGAAATACCCAACCCATCGTGCATAGGTACCGAGGTCGCACTTTGCCGGGAAAAATGAGGCTTTGGATGGAAATCTTGGATTCAACGACGCAGAAACGGGTGAAGGGCTGAACGGCGAAGACTCTATTGATTGAGTATAGATTTCAACACATTATTTTAAACCGCTTCCAAACGCGCTCGATGAAGGAGAAGACCTGCTCTGCGTTGAATCTCGCCCTCGCACGACACTGCGGAAGGCCCAACCGCTCCGAACAACCCCGAGCTCCGCCATCCACCATCCCGTAAGACCGGTGGAACAAATGCGACGAGTCTCGGAGAAGCATTGGCACGTACCAACCTCAGCCGGTACGCCTTCCGAAATTTATTCGGCCTGGAACTGGACACAGGGCCAACCAGTTGACGGCCGCAACATGCATTGCAACCGGATGCATCCACCCCGCGGCATCCGGAACAGCGCGACCGAGGTTAGAAAGGTCTCGTCCTGTCTTAGCTCCCAAAAGCTTTGTCAGGTACCGTCCTCCACCCGGCGAGGCGCGAGAAAATCCTCAAGATCCCACCAGAAGCCTTGATGAACCCGTGTGTAGTGCAATTGGCCACCCTTGAGCAAAAACTCGTCAATGTAGTCCTCCTCGTCGCCGACGAAAAAATGCGCATCCTCCAGATGCGGAGCCAACTCCCTCACGTGATCGACGAACTGTTCATAGCCACACCGCATCTTGCCGCCGCTCTGGATCGCAACATGATCGTACTCCGAGGGTGGCTGGCGGATGTCCGGCTCAAAATCCATGTTTGCGATTTCGATCGGTTCATCCGCTGGGCAGAAGTACGTGTAGAAGCTCCCGCGCTCCTTCGATGTTTTTATGATGCTCTCGACCTGATCCGAGTGGCCATCCCGCACGGGCACAATGACTCCCAGGCCCGTGCGAGGAGCTACTTGTCGGATTTCACGCTGGTTACCCATGGTGTATCTTGCTGCCTCACACGCCCATCGGCAGATTCGGTCGCTATTTGTTATTCGCACCTTGGTCGTCGCCTTCAAAACCAAGATCGGCTCCGGAATGACTCGCCAGGCCGATTTGCTCCAAGCCACCGTGGCGTCCGTTGTACCAAAGAAGCCAACGGCCGCCGCCGGGGAAATCAGGCTCAAATACGACAGAGGGTTTGTAACAGGCGTCACCATCCCAGGCATTGGAATCGGGTTGAATGATGGGGTTTGAGGAGAGGCGTTCCCAATGATGAATGCCATCTCGCGAACGCGCGATACCGATGGCGGCGTGATCCCGATCGCGAAAACCGATATAAAACATGAGCCGCCAATCGCCCTGTTTCACGACCTGACAAGCCGTGACCTTATGCCGTTCCCAGAGATCACCAGGATCCGCGGCAAAGATGGGATCACCGGCCTTCTTCCAATGCAACCCGTCGGGACTGGTCGCATAACCAATGGCGTCGGGTTCGTATTGTTCGCCGCCACTGTAATACATCTGAAATTCCTGGGCGGCATCATCCCACATGACGTCCGGGCACATCACCGCGGCTTTTTCCCATGGAAGCTCCGGAGATAAGACCGGCTCCGTGCCCGAACGCTCCCATTTCCGGCCATCGCGGCTGAAGGCGTATCCGATATAGGAATGACCTTTGGCCTGCCCCGTGTACCAGAGATGATATCCGTCGGGACGTTTGACTAAGCCGGGCCGATTAATGTCCTCCTCCCAGCCGTCTTCGGGCCTGGGGCTGAGGACGATTTCCGGCTTGCTCCAATGAATCCCATCGGAGCTTTCCACCAGGGCCAAGCTCTTTTTCGGCCGCCAGGAAAACCACATGCGATAAGTATCACCTTCCTTTAGTACATAGTTATCGAAGCAAGTTCCAAGTTCTCCACCCAGGACCGGGTTCTCCGGGGCTTTCACCCACGGCGCCGCTTTCGATTGGAGAACAGTCAGGGGCTGCGGCGTATCAGACTTCGCAATTGGCCGGTCCTCGCCACGAGCCTCGCTTTCGCCGCACCACGCCGCCAGCACCAGCACCAGCGCCAGACTTCCGCGCATCCAGAAATTCAGCAAACGACAGATTCCCGGTGAAGGATGAGCAGTCATGGGTCGATCATTCTCACCTGCCAAAACTGCGCAAGAGTGAAGTCGATACTCCCCTACCGATAACGTACGCGAACCGCATTCAACACCACATAGCCGTGCCGCGATCCGCGGATACTTTCCAAGGCCTCTGCCTCTGCAGATGGCTCCGGCGGCAGGATACGCACGGCAAATCGCGTATTCTTGAGCTCACTTTACGATAACCCCGAGATGGCAATCGCTTGCAACCTTTCCCGCTCCGGCTCATACGTCACTCCATTCAGCATCGCCGCGGCGACCACCGGTTCCCATTGCGCAAAATCCCCGGCAAACGAAGGACGCAGACGCTCGCATTCCGCCAAATACGCGCTGCGAAATCGGATGGCGCCTTCCATAAAATTCCGGGGACAATTCTCGCGGAGACGGACCAGGTTGAGGGCCGTTTCAGCCACGCAGGCGATGGGATTGCCACTGGTGACATTGGGCCAGTCGATCACCATCGCTTCTCCGTTCCCGGCCACGATGACATTGGGCGGCGTGAAATCGCCGTGGCAGACGACGGAATCCAGCGGCAGAGCGCAGAGCGCCAGCATGGCGCGGCGTTGCAGGGCGAAAGGCAGAGCCCGGCTTTCCCGGATTTTGAGCAGGTAACGCGAGACTTGCCACGGAAGTTCCGGAATGCTCCGTCGATGCACGTCGAGGTGGAGTGCGGCAAACTTTCGCGCCATCTCCTCCACGGCCCAGGGATTCTCCACCAGGTAACGCTCGAGTTGCGCACCAGCGGCGCGTTCGTAGACGATGCCAAGCTTGTCGCCGTGGCGAATAATCTCAAACGCTTCCGGTGCGGGAATGCCGGCCTGCCGCACGGCACGGGTGTTGTGAAACTCGCGCTCGACGTGCTCGCGGTCTCTCTCGTCACGAAATACCTTAAGGACCTTACAGGTCCCCCAGGCGTATACTTCGCCCGAACGACCGGCGCCGATAAGTTCTCCAGGAGCCATGAAGCGAATGGCCACCAACTAACAAATGAACGGCAGTTTCCGCTGGATAGGCAGGAACCCGCGAATGGCCATCCGGCTGAGGAAATACAGGACCGACTTGATATGGCCAGAGGTCTTGTTCAGCCACGGGAAACCTTGATAGAGCATTTGCAGCAGCGATGACGCGAGGACATTGGCACACACGGCGTTCTTCTTCCCGGCGAACTCGGGGCGAATCACATCCACGATCAGGATCATGCGGCGCTCCTTCGTTTGATTCCATGCCCAGTGAGTGTGCGCGTCGCAGAAGGGCAGCGTCTTTCCTTCCTCCCAGGATCGCACTTCATTTCCAACCTGGAAACCGCACTCCGGTATCTTGCCCGGAATGCGCAGGCCGAGATGGCAGCGGATGATGGCATCGGTGTCACCCTGGTGCGGGTTGATATTTGAGCCGGGCTCCAGCACGCTCAATGAACCCGCCGTAAGGTTCGGGATCGATTCCAGGATCCGCGCCGTCTCCGGACAGCGGCGGCAATTCCGATGCATGCGCAGGTTCCAGAAGAGCAGACCCATCGTCTTCCAATGCCGCGGCGGAAATGACATCGCCTTGTTGATGAAGTAAGGCTTCAGCGACCTGGTATCCTGTTCCAGGAAGGCCAGCATCTCCTTGCGAATCACTTCGGCGTTATCTTCCAGCACCTTGGTCCAGGGCAGATCCGCGCGATCGTAGAAGAAAGGTTGGTCTCGATTGTAGCGTCCGCCAAACAAGTTATACCAGGGCTCCGGTGAAGTGGAGGCGGCAGCGGGAGCAGACGCCGTGGGAGCGCCGGGAGCTACTGTCTCGGCTGAGGTCTGGGGATAAGTGCTCATGGAATGGCGGAAGGTGAAAGCAAGGCCCGTATGGTGGCGAGGAGCTCGCTTTGTTGATGTTTCGGGAAATCGTGCCGGCCGGCAAAGCGGCGCAGGGTGAAATCGCCAGTGGTCATCTCGCTCCAGCGCATCACACTCTCCCGCGGCGTCAGTGAATCTTCCGTGCCGGTGAGGACGGTGATGGCGCAGTCGAGCGGCGCCTCTGCGGCGAGCTGGTGGAAGCTTTCCAGCATCTCGATGTCCGCCCGTAGCAACGGCAACATCGCGCGCGCGAAATCGCGGGTCTCGCCCTGCAGTTGTCCCAGGTGATCGGAGAGCGCCTCGAGGAAGGGCTCGTCGGCCAATTGGTGCAGCGATTTGTTATCGGCCGCGACGGGCACTCCGCAACCGGCGAGGAAAAGGTGTGACGGCGTAGCACGGCCGCGCCGCCGCAGTTCCCACGCCAGGGAGATAGCAACGAGCGCACCGAGGCTGTAGCCGAAAAAGGCGAACGGCGCAGGCGCATCAGGCAGGCGATCGGCCAGCGCGGCGGCCAATTCCCGGAGCGAACGGAGCGGCGGAATTTCGGCCAACTCTTCACGTCCGGGATACTGTGCCGGCACTACATCGCCCCAAGCTGAGACCGCCGCCGGCCAGGACGCATAGGACGAAGCTCCCGCTCCCGCACAGGGGAAACAATAGATCCTTGGCCGAGCAGCCGAAGCCGCATCGGGTAACAAAAACCAGCGTACCTCCGCGCCATTGGCGGTGATGGACGCCGGCACGGAAACAGGCGTCGCCGATGCCTTGTCACCTGCGGCCGGCACGCGCTGCTCTGCTTGCAGCAGCGCGTATAAGTGGTCTCGCACTGCGCGCAGAGTCGGGTAGTTATAAGCGAGGGTGTTTGGCAGCTTGAGATTGAGCGCGCGCTCCAGTTCCGCGGCAAAGGCGATGGACATCAGCGAATCCATGCCCACGAGATTGAAACGTTGATCGAGCTCGATCGGCCCGGTCATTTCCAGCAGCATCACCGAGCCGAGCGCCTTGCGGATGGTTTCTTCCAAAGCCCCCAGCGGATCGTTTGCTTCGGCTAAAGATTTGGCGCTCGCAGCCGATCCCCGATCGAGCCGCGGCGAGCACGCTGCCACTTTTTCGAAGAGCGACGGCGACAGCGAAAAGTCGATAAACGCCTGGAACTTCTGCCAATCGATATCAGCGATCACACCGACGGGGCACTTTTCCAGTTCAAACGAACGCATGGCCGCGATGGCCTGTTCCGGCGGCATGGGGCGAAGGCCCAGCTTGTGCAGCACTTCAATCTCCCGCGGCTTCGCGCTCATGCCGGCCTCATCCCAAGGTCCCCAGTTGACCGACAGGGCCGGAAGCCCCAGCGCGACGCGGTGGCAGCTCAGCGCATCGAGGAAATGATTCGCCGCCGTGTAGTGGCTCAAATCCACGGAGCCCCACAAGGCCGAGACCGAGGAGAAAAGGAGGAAGCAATCCAGATCATCTCCGCGGGTCAGCTCATGCAGTGTCCAGGCGGCGGAGATCTTGATCTTCATGGTCTCCAGGAACTCGCCCACATCGAGTTGACGAATCTTGCCGAACCAGTTCACGCCCGCGGCATGGATCACGCCGCGAATGGGACGCCCAGCCTGCCGCAATCCGGCAAAGAGCGTTTCGAGCCCGGCGGTATCTCGCGTATCCAGTGACACGGTTTCCACTTTGGCCCCGCGCCGCTCCAGCGCCGCGATCGCGTCGGCGGCAGCACGCAACGGATGGTCGGAAGAAAGATCCGCCCACCCCGCGCGTGCCGGAAGCGCCCGCCGGCCGAGCAAAACAAGGTCTCGCGCGCCGTGCTCCACAAGCCATTGCGCGCAACGCAAGCCCAGTCCACCCATACCGCCGGTGATCACAAAGGGGCCATCGGCGCGGAAGGCCGGATTCGCGGGCTCCACTGTGGGCAACGGCGCGATTCGCGCAACGTAACGCTCTTCGCCGCGGAAGGCTGCCGCGTGTTCGCCTTCCGGATTCGTCGCCTGCCAAAGGATCTGCCGGGCAGCGGTCTTCGGATGGGTGAGATCGACATCGATCAAGCCACCCCGCAATTCCGGATGTTCCAGGAAGAGCGTGCGACCCAAACCCCACAACGGAGCTTGCGTCACCTGGATCGCGCCTGCAGCATCATGCCATTCGGCTGCCTGCACCGATTGCGCGAAACTCGTGACGATCCACATCGGCAGGATGCGCCCGGTATCGATCACCGCCCGAGTCAAACGCAGCACATCGCCGGGGCCATGCACATCCTGATCCCGATCGAGTGTGACCGTCGTGGTCTCATGCATCCGATGCGCCTCGAGTCCGGAGAGATAAAGGATGCGCCAACTCTTCGCCTCTTCCGTAGCCGCAATCGTGATGATGTGCTGCAGGATTTCGCCGTAGGCTTCCATCGTGCCACTTGCCGGCGCGGGATAACCGCACACGCCGGGAATACCGGCCGGCTGCGAGCCGATCCAAAAGATGGGTTGCGATTCGGCCTTAAGTTGATCCACCAGCGTGCGCGCCAGGCCGGAGCCATCGCCAACGATGATCCAATTCGTCACCTCGGAAGCAGGCCGTGCTGCGGGTGCCCGGCGATCGCGCGCAAACGGCCGGCTGACCCACTCCACGCCATAGCTCCACGATTTCCCGCTCGTTGCCTGCGGCGCCGCGTGCTCCACCGGCTGCGCCTTTGCGCCTTCTTCGGGCGGAGAAGTCACACGAGATTCCGTGGTGACCGCGAAGCGAGCGAGCTGTTCGGCCGTGCCATTGGCGATCCAGTGCCGGCGGCGCACAAACGGATGCCCGGGCAGGTTGACCCGGAGCACGGCTGAAGGCTTTTCCGTTGTAACTTCAGGGTTTTGATGCGGAGAAATCCGCCCGCGTTCGCTCAGCCCGCTAAAGGCTTCGAAGCGTGCAAGCAGTTCGTCGCGCGACGATATCGTCCACACCTCCTGCACCGCGAAGAGCGTTCGGGTCGCCTCTTGCGCCGCGCAGATTTCCACAAGCGAGACGTGCGGATGCGCCTCCAGCCAGGCGATCCAATCCCGCGCCAGGGGCCGCAGTGCCTCGCGAGACTTGCATGAAAGCCGGAATACCAAAGGCGTGCCATCCACAGGCTGGGCCAGCGTCGGTGCGACCAAGGCTTCTTCCAGCACCGCATGGGCATTGGCTCCGCCAAACCCGAAGGAACTGACGACCGCTACGCGCGATTTTCCTTCGGCCTCCCATGGCAGGAGTTGCGAGGGAATCCGCAACCGCGAACCACTGAGGTCGATCAGCGGATTGAGGCTTTGCACATGGATTTGCGGAGGCACCGCCTGGTGCTGCAGCATCAGGACCGTCTTGATCACGCTGGCAATACCCGCGGCCGCTTCGAGATGACCGATATTCGCCTTTACCGAACCAAGGTAACAGGGCGCGTCCGCAGCGCTGCCTCCGTAGATGGACTTGATCTGCGCCACTTCCACCGGATCGCCGGCGGATGTTCCCGTGCCGTGCGCTTCAACGTAACTGACCTGCGACGGTTGAATGCGTGCGAGGCGCGCGGCTTTCTCCAGCAGTTCCTTTTGCGCGGCGCCATTGGGCGACGTAATGCCGAGGGTGCGGCCATCCTGCCCTACCGCCGTGGCGCGCACCGTGGCCAGTATGTGATTGCCCTCGCGTAGCGCCGCGCTCCGGCGCTTGAGCAGCACCAGTCCGCAACCTTCCGCGCGAACGTAGCCATCAGCGCGGGCATCGAACGCTTTGCACCGCCCATCCGGCGCCAGCATGCCAAACTGCGAGAGCGTGATCGACGGACCGGGCGACAAGATCGCATTGGCGCCCCCGGCAATGGCCATGGCGCAATCGCCGCGGCGCACACTCTCCACCGCAAGGTGGAAGGCCGTGAGCGAAGACGAGCAGGCGGTATCGACGGCCAGACTCGGCCCGCGCAGATCGAACAAATACGAAATCCGGTTCGCCGCGATGCTATTCGCGTTTCCGAGCCCGGAGTAGGCGTCGAAAGTCTCCATGCCGGGCGAAAGTTTGATCTTGGTGTAGAGATAATCGTTGGTGGAGACGCCGACGAACACGCCGGTCTCCGATTTCTCGACCGTGTCGAGTTTCAGCCCCGCCTGCTCAAACAAACGCCACGACGTTTCCAGGAGCAGGCGATGCTGCGGATCGACCTCCGCAGCCTCCTTCGCGGAAATGCCGAAAAAGGCGGGATCGAATTGATCGATTCCGGAAACGAACCCGCCCCACCTGGAATTCATTTTGCCCGGCACCGCAGGACGATCGTCGTGAAAAAGCCGGTAATCCCAGCGCTCAGAGGGCACTTCGGTGATGGCGTCACCACCCTCGGCGAGCAGCTTCCAGAAAGCCTCGACATCCGGCGCGCCGGGAAAACGGCAGGCGATCCCGATAATCACCACCGGGTCTTCGTCGTGTTTCGCTCCGTTCACCGGCGCCTCGGACGCGGGTCGACGCACCGCGCGCGAAGACTCGGCCAGAAACTCCGGCGAACGAAATTGCTGACGGCATTCGGACCGGGAGATTTTGCCATTCGCCGTGCGTGGCAACGTGCCTGCCGGAACGAGCAGCACGGCAGCGGGACTGGCGTCATGTGCGTCAAGCAAGGAAGCGATGATCCTTTCGCGGATCTCCTCCTGCAGATCCGCAACGAGATGACGCGGCACCTCCTGCACCACCATGAATGCTTCACCTCGCTCTTGCTCGAGGGAGAAACAAGCCGTCGCCTCGCTTTGCAACAACGATGGATGGCAGGCTTTCACCGTTTGCTCCAGGTCAGCGGCAGCGAGCTTGGTCCCGCGAATGATGACCAGATCTTTCGTCCGGCCCGCCAGGTAAAGCTGGCCATCTAAGATGCGGCCCCAATCGCCGGTATGCGTCCATCGCTCCGCGCTTCCGGGGAGTTGAAGGCTGGAAATTTCCACGCCATTCGACGTCTGATAGTTCCCGGAAACGGCTTCTCCCGTAATCCAGATTTCTCCGGGCTCTCCATCCGGCTGCGCCGCACCCGTCACCGGGTCAACGATGCGCACATCGACAAACTCGCGGTCGAGAGCATAGCCGATGGGCTCTCCGTGTGAACAAGGTTTGGCGCCACCTACAAAAAGCGTGGCTTCCGCGAGGCCATAACAAGGGCGAAGCGCATCACGTTTAAAACCGCGCGCTGCGAAAGCCTCTGCGAAACGATCCAGCACCGCTGGAGGCACGGTTTCCGAGCCGACATAGGCGCGTTTCCAATTGGAAAGATCGAGGGCCGGATCATCGGACAGGTGTTTGCGCAGGCAACACTCGAGTGCGAAAGGAGGCACCGCGCAGGCATTGGCGCCGAAACGCTGAAAGGCTTTCAGCCAGATGGCCGGCTCCCGCAGAAACGTGGATGGCGCCATGAGAATGGCGCTGCCTCCTTCGTAGAGCGGAAGGAGCACATGGCCGGCGAGCCCCATGTCATGGTGCAGGGGCAGCCACCCGGCGACGCGCAAGGTTTCCTCGTGGGCAAAGGCCCGATGCATATATTCGAGCCCGGCGAGGACGTTGCGATGCGAGAGCGCCACGCCGCGCGGATCGGCCGTGGAACCGGAAGTGAATTGCAGGTAAGCGACTTGTTCGGGATCCGCCGGTCGGGGCACCCGTGATTCCCCGCGATGTTCGCGCATTTCCTGTGGTGTCCGCTGGGGCACCAGAATCTTTCCCGCGAGCAATTCGCGGGTGCCTTCTTCCGCAAGTATGGCTGTTGCGGAAGTGGCTGCCACGACACGTTGCAGCCGATTCAGGGCCGATTGATCGCGCGGATGCCGCGGACGCGGCAATGGCGCCGGAATCACACCGGCGGCGATGCAACCGAAAAACGCTTCCAGGAAGGCCAGCCCCTCCAATCCCGCCAGCACGATCACTTCACCCGGATCGGCGATTGCCTGAATCGCTGCCGCGGACTTGGCCACCAATTCCGGCAGCGACTCGTAACTTACCATGGCTTCCACTACACCGTGCCGATCCAGGAAGATGAAGGCCTCGCCTGTTGCTCCCCTCCCTCCGGCGCCCCATACCAAATCGACGAGACTCTCCACACTCCGCGCGGACTTTCGCTCCACGAACGGGGATCGGTTCGATTCCAACAACACGTCGTGCACTTTGAGAAATAACTCGGTTCTTATGCGGGAGTAACCGTGAGATAACTGCTCACGCTGCCAGCGCTTCCAGTGGCGGTAAGATAATAAGTGGTCGCCGAGGTGATGGTCAATGAAGCACTCGTGCCTTTCGCAATTTGCTCGGCGGAGATCTGGGTCGTCCCGGATGGAGAAGTGAGCGTGAGCGCCGTGGCCCCGTTAGTGAACCACTGAAGAGTGAAAGCCTGCCCTGACGTGACCGGGCCGCTGGGACTGAAGTAGCGGATCTCCAGGAACGGCTCATCGCCGCTGCCGAGGTATTGCGTGAAGGGACCGCCAGGGCCGGTGACCTTTAGCACGCTCACGGAAGGGAAGGTTGGATCGGTGCCGACAGTTTGTGATTGCGTGGCCGGCGGATCGGTCAGCCACGACATATTGGAGAACACATCCTTCCCGTCCACCACCGTCCAGGTAAGATACTTGAAATACAGGACCTGCACTGGCGAATAGTTCACGACCGCGACATCCGTGACCGTCTCATTCCATCCGGGAGCGCTGAGAGTCAGCGTGACACTATTCCCGTTCGGCGGGAGCGCCGGGCTGGGGTCGAAGGTGGTCTGGAAAACCGGAGCGAAGATCGGGCTCGAAAAGCCGTAGGCTAAAGTCACGCCTTGATTCGGATCAACAAACACGCAATTCCATTGCGCCGTGACATCCGTTCCGTACGGGACCGTAACCGAAGGGCCGTAATTGCCGTCGCTGACTTGCAACAGCCCAAACTGCGAGATGAAAGGCGTGTGGAGATAAACCGTCACCTGAACGGGCGTTCCCTGGATTTGATCGCCGGGCTCCGAAAGGAGTTGGACTGTGTAAGGATGCGCTCCGGGTGGATTGCCGCTGTCCACGGTGGGATTCACGGTCGTGTTGGTGACGCTCCCGACCGGGAAATCCTTATAGCCGGTGGGAACCTGTCCCGAAGTGTAGCCGATGACGCGGACCTTGGTTCCCTGGTTGCTGACCCAGCGAAGGATCGAGGTGGAGTTCAGCCCCACGATCGGCGGATCAGCCCAGGCAATGATTCCCGGAACCGCCGCCTGGACAGTGACCGGAACCGAACCTGAGGAACTCCCCGTGGTGGCGTTGACCTGGATTCCCACCAAAGGGGTACCAGTGTCCGCGACAATCTGGAGGGTCCGAAAGATGAACTGGAGCGAGGCGCCGGGCTGCAGTGTGGTGGTGTTGGCCGGGCGAATGATGAACTTTCCAGCCGAAGGTCCCGTGACACCCCATGCGGGCGATGGCGGAGTCACCGTGATCTGGTTGAGCGTCGTCACCAACGGCGTGCTGGAGCCGCCGGTGACGGGGAGAGTCACGGCGATGCCGCCGCTCGGTGTGAGTGTCACCGACGAACCCTCCGTGGGAACGCTCACCGTCAGGGTGAGCGTGGAAGTCGACGAAGCGAAGACGGAGCCGGGCTGGAACGCGAGGGCGAGGCCGCCGACTGTAACGCTCCCGAGAACGCTTTCCAGCGATAGCATTCTCGGCGGGTGGGAATGATAGGAGTAAGTCATTTGGGCGTGTTGGGGAATTCGCTTTCGAGTGAAATCGCGAGTGATTTTGATGCCAGCCAAGGTGCGAGGAGCGCTGCGATGGAGAGAAATATCGGTGTGACGAGCAACGCCGGCTGCGGCCAAAAGCGCTGCGAGATAACCGAAATGGAATTGCCCAGCATGCCCTAGGAAGATTGTTGGCTGGGAGATTGTTGGCTGTTACTCAGGACGAGCCATCCCTCGCGCAAACGAAGCGGCACATTCGCCAGGTTGGGCACCGCGTCGGACGATTGCGGATCCGCCGCCGGCGCCCATAGCGTGACGCTCTGGCGCTCCATCCAGGCCCAATTGCCATTAATCTCCGAGGGCAAGGGCATCTTGATAATGCTCGGCTCCAGCAGCAGTGGGCCGACGCGGAAAGAGATTTGCATGTTGGACAGCGCGGTGGCGACCGGGCCTGCCGGCAGATTGCCGTACAGGACCGGGAAAGCTCCGGAGACCACTGGAATGCTTCCCGCGGGATCGACAAACACTGTGACATAGACACTGGTGTCCACAATGGAATTGCCCGAGGTCACCTTGGGCGAAAGCGGAATCGGCTGCCCCGGTGTGACATAGCTGCCGGCTGCGCTTAGCGTTGTCGTCTCTTCGGCCATCTGCGCCAGGGCCTGTGTCGTACTTTGGCCCAAGGCAAGCTGCCTCCGCAGTGCCGAAGTGCTATCCGGCGCCGCCGATACCGAGTAGAAGGTACTGTAGTCATCGCCGATGCAGTAACCCAGCGCGCCATTGGTGGAGAAACTCTCGTCACCCACCCGCACGGAAAGCGGCGTCGTGGTAAATGCCGGTGGTGTGGCCGGAGGATAGTATTGTCCGGTGGCGGTCAGATTCTCGTCAAAGGAGAGCATGGGATCGCCAAAGAGATCGATATTGAACCGCGTACGCACAAGCGCGATGGGACGGCCGGCCAATACCGAGAGGTCATTGGCGCTTTGCGCCTGCCCTTGCTGGTAAGGCTGCCAGGAAGCGGCATCGATCACATCGAGTAACTCCCGCATAGCCTCGCTGCCGGTGGCGCCGGCGAGGAGCAAGGCGTTGACGAACCCGGCGAGATGCGTGTTCTGAATGTCCGGCGCGCTGCCGAGCGGCTGGCTCGATCCGGGTGCGGCATCCCAGCGGAGACCGGTCTGCCCCAGATCCTTGTCGATGACGATCACGGAGCCGAGGTTGTTACCCAGCGCATCGAAGACCATCAGCGAATCGTCCAGATGATTAGCCATGATCCAGCCGCAGATCGGGCTCGTCGCATCGGCGGAGGTGCTGGCGAGCGAGTCGTCATTGGCGTCGATCATCGTGAGGTTGAGCCGCGTACCTTGCGAGAACCGCGGCGGCAATTGCACGAAGTCCGCATTTTGTGCACCCGGGGTTTGCACCGTCGTCGCCGTATTGAGGTGCACATAAGTGTCTCCGGTGCGTTTCGTAGCCAGCACTTGGCCGTAGGCATCCACCACCCAGAGATTGGTGAAACGGAAATGGCCGGCGCGAACCGGAAAAAAAGGCGGAGGATTGCCACTGGCATCCTGCGGCACTGGCTGGATGCCTTGCGCGGATTGCACCGTCGGTTGTACGTCCGGCCCGGGATTCGCGCCGAAGTACTGCGCCGGCACCGGCAGGCTCGAGGCGCTGAGATGCGTGATGAGCTGGTTCGTCAATCCGCTCAGCGATTGGGTCACAAAGTCAAAATTCTGGATGTAAGTTTTGACCTGGGTGAGGTCTTGCTGGATGAAGTCCGGCAACGAATCGAAATCCGGATCGGAAGCCACGAAGGACTCGAGTTGTTGGGCAATGGTCTGCGACGCCGAAGGATCGATGGAGGTGCGCCCCTGGAAGATCAGCGTACTGGCCGGGATCTGTGTGCCGGTCCATTCATAGTCGAGCCCCGTCAATTGCCAGCCCACCGGATAGCCATTCTGATCGGTCGCAGGGTGCCACTCCACTTGCCAGTCGATAAAAAGTGGTGACCATGGTTGGCTGGACCCGTCTTCGAGGGCGATTGGCACCGGCGGCACGCCGGTGAAGTTCGCCGCCGCGGCCAAGGCGCTCTGCGAGATACCTAGTGACGAGGCATCGTTCCAAAGCGCTGTCTGCTGACTCAGGATCAACTGTGCCGCGGCCGCTTGCGAAAGCGGCGAGGAGGTCTGGTACTGGCTCTGGTATTTCGCGAGGTAAAGGCTCGCCAGCCAGGCGCTGCACGATCCATCAGCCAACAAAGTTTCGAGCCAAAGATCCGGATACTCTTTCGGAATGCCCAGCGTGGAAGGTGAGCTACCGGCGGCCGGAAGCGCCAGCGCCGCCTGCAGATCGCCCACGCCCAGCGTCACCGGATTCGCCGGACCGCTGGTCTGGCTGATGGTGATGGCCGTCAGCGTTTGGCCGGTAAAACGCGTGAAGGTAAAGCCATCGCTGCCATAGGTACCGGGCGGGGAGTATTTGGTATCGGCGGCGGAACCGGCAATGAGCACGACGGGATCGACGGGGCGCGAGAAGGTCGTGTTATTGACGTTCTTCACGACAAAGCCCGCCGTGGTTTTGTCAGCCGCGAGGGCATTTTGCAGCGCGGTCAGGGCATTAGTCACTGCAGCCTGCCCCGCGGTCATCGCCGCCTGAGCCGCACCGAGCAGGCCACCGATGGCACCGCCGTTATTCGCCGCGGCGGCCCCGATTAGCGTAACAATGGCCGCATCCACATCCTCGGCGCCGGACAGGAAATTGACGTCGATATACCAAAGCTTGAAATAACAAGACCAAAGCTCCCACGTGATGGAATCCACCTGGTCGCTCGCGGAATCGGCATTGTCCTGCGCCAGGTTCAAGGAGCGGAGCGCGGCGATCTGTGCTGTGTTCAGGGGAATGGTGGCGTCCCCATTGCCACCCACGGTAGCGGAAGAGGAGGCGGGTTGTTGCGGACGAGTCACCACCCATTGGCTGCCACCGTCGTTGCCGCCAAAGCGCGCCGCATGCAGCGCGGCTTCCGTCTCCACGGGTTCTTTTCCGAGATTGTAGATGAGCCCTTTCTGGAAGGCCTCCAGGGCCACTTCGATCTGTTCGATGTTCGTCTGCCCGGTGGTCCGCGCGATCCAGTTAGCCATCCAGGCGGCCAGCGCTTCCGCCGGAGTATTGCCCACGGCCACCGTCGGCCCCGAGAGCCCGTTGGAAGGCGCGCCGGAATCATAGCCGAAGTTTGGTCCCTGCCATTGCACACCCAGCACCGAACCATGGCAGAGGGTCTGCGCCGGCAGACTCAATTGCGCGGAGGGAACATCGGCCGAGCCATTCGCCGAGTAATAGCCTCCCCACTTGGTCATCAGGGTCGCCAATTGCCCGGGCACGGCAGTCATGTTGATGTTCGCTGAAGTAAAGGTCGTCCCGTTCAGCCCGTGATTTCCCTGCCAGATGGTCCAGGCTTGCTGCGCGGCGCCCACCAGACCGGCTGGAAGCGAATTCGCCTGATCCTGCCCTACTCCCCAGCCGAGGAAGTTCATCAGCGCCGTCCAGTCGTCCGGCGTCGCCCAGTCCGAGAGCGGATCGGAGCCCGGCTCGGAATACCAGCCGATAACCTGATAAGTGTAGAACCCGGGCACATTCTTCGACAGATCGTCGTGAAAAGCGAAAACGTTGCGGATGTTATCGTACGCCGCGCTCCACGAAACATCGCCCGGCCCGACGGCCTGCAAAAATGGCGCCCCCGGCGTGCTGCCATCCCACATTTCGATTGGGGTATAATCGCCGATGCCATCCACCTGCCCGTTGTTGGGATATGGCGAATCGTTATTGCCGAGCTCATGCAGCGAATCACCACGCAGGACGCCGGCAACCATGATCGGCGCCACGGCGCTGGGGGTGAAGCTGGAGCTGGAAACCGGCGGGACGAAGGAACGCAGGATCACCCAGCGGTTCGGCACGCCGTGGAAATTGACGGCTCCATTTCCCGTGGTGGTCTGTTGGCCGCTGCGCAGCGAATAAGGAAGCGTCCAGAGGAGATGTGCGCCGACCGGCGGCGGGGTCTTCTGGGCGAAGGGAGTCACGCCGGCGCCCAAACTACCGAGATTGGCATAATTGACCCCGGTGGCAGCCCAGAGAGAGCCGGAGGATTGATTCGGCGTGCCGACGAGCAGGGCATCCAGGGTGATCGGCACTAACAAGGCGGGGCCTGGCCAGACGGGTGTATAAGTCGGCATAGCTTTAGAACGTGCTAATTTCCAGTGGGGTCCACATCGTAAGTCTGCACTCCGGCGGAGAGCACCATTTCCACCGCGAACTCCGCGCTGGTGAAGACCTGGTTCAGGCCGAGATAGGTGGTTCCCAACGTCGTGATGATCTGGCTCGCGGTGGTCGTCACATCTATCACTCCCGGTTGTGAACCAGTGCCGCTCCGCAAGGGTGCGTTCTGAAGCTGCAGCGGATTTCCCCTGGTGGGAAAAATCTGCGTCCCGGCGACGTCCGCGGGATTCTGCGTATGCCCGAGCCAGCGCAAGAATAGATTGAAGACGGAGGCGCCCGGCGCCCGGGTGATGCCGAAGCTCAGCCCTTCGGGGGGCTGCCGGATCAGGATGTTATCCGGCACACCATTGAAGAGCGCGAGCATGATATCACTCGAGAGACGATCGAGCCGCAAGATGGGCACCGCGGCTCCCTGGTAAGTGGGAATGACCTCCAATCCCGGATACCCGGACACCACGGCGGAACGGAAAAGAAAGCCGGTGGTCGTCGCGCCGGCAATCAGGTTCTGCGGCTGCTGCGTGCCCTGTACCGTCTGCCGCACACGCGGGATGGCCGCCAGGACCGCCGCGTATACCTGCTGGTAAAAGGCTTCGTTGAAGACATTTTCCCGGCTCGAAGTCGTGCCAATGCTCATGGCTCCATCGATCGCCCGAAGAATCCAGTTGGGATCGATGTAGAAAAAGCGCAGCGATTCCGTCGGCAGCAATCGGATGTCCGGCACGAGATATTCGAAAGGGACGCCGTAGAGCAGCGCCAATTGCGCCAGCCAGTCGGTGACCGAGTCCGGCAGAAAGAGCGGCACGGAATCGCCGGTATCCAGCGGCGCGCCCACTTCGGCCAGCGGCAAAACATCCGGGTTCGCAGCCCGGGCTTTGGCGCGCGCCAGAGCATGCTGGCTCACCGCTTGTTTCAACCTGCGCGGAAGATCGAGAGTGACGGCATTCATGGCTGCGATTCAGGGGAATTGAGGGAAGCGATCTTCCGCCGGAGCGCCTGCACCGGGTCTTCGCCGGCTGCGTGCATTGCCTCGATTTCTTCGGAGGAAAGAACCCCGGGACGAGCGGCGGACGCCGCACGCCGATGACGTGCTTGCACCAATGGAACTTTAGCTCCCTTACCGCTGAAGAGCGGCGCACCGACGACGCCATGCCAGAACTTCCGCACCGTCGTCTTCATCTGATCCGGCGGGCCGTATTCTCCGGCATCGCTGGCGGCCAGCGCCGCAGGCATGGCCGCGGCGGTCACCGCCTGGTCCAGCGCTCCCTGCACCGCTTGCTGTTTCAGGGTATTCTGCAACCGAAAGAAGTAATCATTCCGCCATTGGATCAGCGACTGGCAGAACGAACCATCCGAGAGTGCCAGCAGCCGTCCAACCTGGAACGCCGCAGCATAAGTAAGATTGAAAGTACCAAAGGTCGGATCGTAGTGGACGGTGCTGTCCGAATAGTGATACGGCCCATACGTGGTATCCGTGACGCAGGGCGCTGCCGCTCCCGGTCCGCGATAGTAGGACGTCGTATTTTCGCCATCGCGCAGGTCATTCCCGAGCGGCACATAACCGAGCGCCAGCGCCTCCACGGCTTGCGCCGCCGGATCGCTGTCCGGATTTGCCGTGGGCCCGCCGGAGGGCAGCCGCAACAGATCGACGTTGAGCTGACTCATCAGATACAGAAAATCGCCTCCCGCCGGCAAAGCGCCAAAGGTCCAACTGGCCAGGACGACGAGCCGGATCGTCATGTTATCATTCGCGGGATTGCTCGCATCGCTGCCGCCGGGAAGCCGGTTCCATTGACCTTCCAGCGAGACCAGGACCGCTGTCTGAACCGGCGCCGGCACTGTCGAGGTATTGGGCTGGACCACGCGATTGCCCACCGCCACGGAGAAATAGCCTTGTGCTTGTTCGCCGGCGAGCGCTTTACCCGAAGTATTCACCTGCCGGCCATGGGCCAGATACGGAAGATCGGTCTGGCTGGGGGCGATGCTTTTGAAGTACGAGTATGCCATTTCCACGACCACGGCCTGCTCGCTGTTTTCCGTCGTCGTCGGCTTGATTTGCGGTGCCAGGACGGTGCTGCTGCCAGTGACAACATCCGGCACATTCAGCGTCTTCGGCAAGCTCACGTACGGGCCGGAGGTGGGATTGAGCTGCTGCCCCGTCGTCTGCACGTCACCGGGATAAAAGGTCAGGATGCCGATCCAGGGCGTGGAGGCGGTCGGCGCCGGACTCGGGCTCGGCGTAACGCTGATGTCCACGATACTCCGCGTCCACGGAAAGGATTTTTGCGTGAGCACCACCTGGGGCAAATGATCCTGAAAAGTCCCGATGTTACCCGGCGGCGGATACATGGAGTAGACATCCTTACCCGAAAGGCTGAAACGCGGGCCGGTGATCAGCAAGGGCTGGTCCGGCGCCTGGTAGACCGGTTCGACGCCGTCGTTGATATTCTGCACGCCACCCACCGATTGCGAGGTGGAGAGCGTGTAATTGCCGGCCGGCAACGGCGGCGAAAAGCGATCGTAGAACTGGATGTCGCCCGCGGGGATGGTGACGGGAGCGGCGCCACCTGTGATGATGGGAGTACTCATGTTGCGGCGGTGAAAGTGATCTGGCCGGGCAGCGTGGAGGTGAATTCCTGCGGCGAAGTTTCCATCGGTGGCGGTTCCTGATCCCACGAGGCCGACCATTGCGCGGCGGACTCTGTGGACGCCCAAACCCCGAGGATCTTTGTGCCCGCAGTCTTCGGCGCCACCCACACGGAGAAATGACCGGCATCGGTCGGTTCATCTTCCGGCGCCGGCACGGGCGGCGTGTAGAAGTAAATCGTCTCCCTTTCGTGCTCGAGCGTCGCCGCCGGTGTGAGCTGCTGATAGGAACCGACCCTGGACGGGTTTTCCGGATACGACAGGCTCACCGCAAGATCGCCGGCTGCCACTCCTTTCGGGACTCGCACCGCGGCGGCTTTCATTCCACCCGCAAAGATCGTTTCGATTCCACCTTGCCGCCCGCCCGTGACCATATTGTGCTCCTGGACCACTCCGACATCGATCAACCCGCGCAACATGGCGCGGCGATTGCGCCGAAGAGCGACCTGCGCCTGCGGCCGCAGGGTAAAGGAGTCGCCCAGGAACCAGCGCGCATTCACCCGCAGCACTTCGTCGGTGGAATTCCATCCCGCACGGCTCAAGCCCGTGTCATTTGGAACTACCCCGTGAGCGGAGACAGATACGGTGCCGTCCGGCAATTCAACAGTACCTCCATTGCGATCATAGATGTCGCCGACCAGTTCGTCATTATGATCGAAACAGGTGAAGCGAGCCGGCACATCGCCCGAGTAAGTGATCGAGCTGATGTCTTGCTGGCCTTCCCAATGGGAAATCGTATCGGTATGGATAGTCGAGGAGATCGAGTTATCCCGAACGCGCGCCGAGGGCCGCACCGCTTCCGACCACCGGCTGGTCCGAACGCCATTGATGCGATGCCGGCGCAGAATGCCCTTGAGTTGCGGCAGCGCGGCCGGCTTCGCAGTCTCGGCTTTCGCCCGGGCCGCCGGCTGGCTTGAAATGCTCGCACCCGCCTGCACCGTCGTTGCCAGGAAGACGCCAAGTTGGGCCAGCACCGGCGGCGCCTGGAGAACCAGATTCGCCGATGATGCCATCACCGAAAGGCTGGGATTATTCACCACTACGATACCCATGCTCGCCAGTTGCTGGAAGACACTTTCCCGAGCGGTTACCACGGCCGGACTCATGATCGTGCTCATCAAGGTGGCAAGGGCTTGATCCTGGCCGGGGATGGGAGCAGAGGGCGCGTATGTCGGATTAGTATTGAAGGGCAACTGCGACGCGAATGGCAGCAGCACCGTGGGATTGAAAACGTACGCGAGATTCGCCGCCGCAAACGGTCCCACCGTGCTTACCGAAAGAGTCTGATCGGCAATGATCTGCACCGACTTCAGCGTCCCGTTGATGAGGGAATCCGAGCCGCTCGGAGTCACATTGGGATTGAAAGCCGCGGTGCCCCAGGTGGCCTGCGGCGAAGCATTGGTGAGGGTCGCGAAGCGCAGGGCCGACTGGCTGAGATCCACCGGGTTGTTATTTACATCGGTGATGGTAATGCTCAGCGGCGTGGTGATGCTGGAGATATTGGAAGGCTGTACGCCCACGCCCGGTCCACTCGGCAGCGTCGGTGCGTTCGGGTTGGTGACGATCGGCTGATCGATGGGAATGGCGCTGTCCACTTGCAGGACAAACGGTTCCGATTGCAGCGTCCACAGCCCGTTATTACCATTTACCAGTCCGGAAGCGGCTTGCAGCTTCAGCACCTGTTGCTGATCCGAACCAGTTGCAGCTGCCACGACAGCGGCAAATGCATTGGCCGGCACAGCTTTTGGCGCCGGAGTCTGCGTGTCCGACGGCTGCGGCAGGAATTGCGTTTCGAAATCTCCCCAATCCAGCGCTGCCTGCGAGGGATTTGGCTGGTTGCCGAAAGGAATGGTGAAGGAGATGACGTACCAATTGACCTCCACCTGGCCACCGGTCGGCGGCCCCACGAGATGGAGACTGGCGCCAAGAGACGCGCTCAATGTCACCGAAACCCCGGCGATGGTGGTACCGAAGGAAACACCCACTTCGACTCCAATATCGACGATGAAATAGAAAGGCGCCCAGGCGATGTAGAAATCGGCGTTTGCATCGAACCACGCCTTGATAGGCCCGGCCTCGAACAACGCTTTCAGATAGCCGCCGGCCATCACTGCCGATGGCGTCAGAGCGAAGTAAGCGCCGCCCGCCACACTCAGGCTGCCGAAGCCGATATCGATCGGCCAGTAGAAGCCGAGGCGCGGCACATCGGGATAGTGCGCGGGCTTTTGATAGGCCGGCGCATAACCGCCGAGCGTCAGGACAAAATCGCCCGCGGAAATGTTATCGCCATTCTGCGTCTGGTTCTTGAACCAGAGATAGAAGGCAAATCCGCCCGTCAACTTACAGGCTTCGGCGATAACGAAGGAGTTCGGCGTCAACTGCGCCTCGACCGAAACAACGCCACCAGTGATGTTGATCACCGCTTTGATGGCCAGTTCCGCGTAGGCCAGCGCCGCATTCGGCGCCAGGGTCGTCGGCAGCGAGATGCTGGCTACGCCGAGGAGCGCGAATTCGAAGCTGTTGCCAAACTCGATGAAGAGCAGGGCAAAACCGTTCAACATCCGGAACGACGTAAACTTCACCCCCGCCGCCAGCCAATACTGCCCGATCTGCGGATAGACCACTTCCGCGAGGGTCTGGAGCGCGCTCTGCGCATCGGCGGGATTGTTACTTTGATAAGTCCCTTCCACCACTCCCTGCACCAGCGGGAAGGTCTGGACTCCGGACACTGGCGGCAGCGTTAATCCGCGATTGTAACTGAACCCCGCGGCGATGCCAGTGATGAAGAAAGCGGGTACGCCACCGAGCGGCGCATTGAGCGCACCAAAGATAAAGAGCGAGGTCGCCGTAGGCGATTCCGCGGGCGGATTCGTCGGCACCGCGGCATAAGAGCCGACAGCCAGGACCGAGAATTGCGAAGCCTTGACCAGCGCCAGACCGGAATACTGGATGGTGCCACCGACCGGCGTCTTGAGAAACTCCGCTGTCACGGAGACCGGACCGCCATTGAAGCTGATGTCGAAGCCATCGAGGCTTAGCGAGTACTTCGAAAAGTCCGTGATGTCCGAACTGACCGGCACACCAACATCGAGCCCGATGAGATCCATTTCGAATCCGGCCAGGGCCACGCTGCCATCGAAGAGAAGGTCGAGCAATGGCGGCGTCTTGTCGGGTTCCCAGCCGAACCCGACTTTGTTCACGTAAAGCGGGCCAAATCCACGCTGGACGGGAATCCAGACTTTGGTCTCAGGCTTTCCGTTGGCATCCATGAGACCAACATAGAGTTTATCGATATAGCCCGCCTGAATGCTGAAAGATGGATTGGCCGGCGGATTGGTTCCGGGATTGGCGCTGCCGTCCGAATTGCCGCCGCTCCCGAGAAGGTTCTGCGCGACGGGATTGTCGGAATTGGTAACCTGATTCGGCGCGAGCGAGATCGCGATGGTATCCAGTTCCAGGGCTCCGCCGAATTGCACCGCCGGCGAGCCGTTGTTGAGTTGCAGCGAGAAAAGTGCGCGCGGCGAAACTCCGCCGAGTTGGAAGCGGGCGAGATCCACCAGCGGACGGCCACTGGTGCCGGTGAAATCGACGCCAACGTTGGCCAGGTTGATAATGGCACTCGCGAAGTTCGGCTGGTACGATTGTCCGGAATTCTGGTTTGGAATGTAAACCCCCAGCCCCGGCTCGAAGCTGAGCGGCTTGGTGCTCGCGTTGCTGATCCAGGTGGCATCCATCGCACCAAGTTGAATGGTGAGATTCGGGATGGATGAAATCGTAAGTCCCGGAGCCGCGACGCGGACTCCGAGCGTGTCGGCGGTGCCCTTCTCCGGCCCGATCCACAATCCGCCCGCGGTATCACCGGAACCCCAGGAGAGCACCTGGAGTTCATTCTGCATCAGCGCAAAGAGCAGGCCGCCAAGGATCTGCTCAACCGTGAGGGAAAGGAGCGTGTCGAACGGCGTGAGCACATAGATCGGCGCACTCGTGGTGCCGTCGTTGGTGAGCAATTGCGAGCCGAGCAACACCGCACCCGCCGTCGGCGAACCGGAGATGGACGAAATGAGCGGCGTATTGAGCCATCCCTTCACCGCGTCCGTATTCAGCACAACTACGGAGACGTACCGCGGTAGCACATTCACCAGCACGCCGATCATCCAGTTTCCCAACGCTTCGGTGGTATTGAGCGCGCAATCCGGGAACAGTTCGATGTTCAGCGAGGAATTCGGCGTTTGTGCGGCGGAATTGTAGAGCGGATCGAAATTTCCCACGAACCGCGACGTCGCCGCCTCAAAAGTGAGGCTGAGCCATGGCCCAAAGCACGGCGCACCCGAACCGGAAGTCCCCTGCTCCACCGGCACCTGTAGATCGACACCGAACTGGAACACCGGCGTGGAACTGATGGTGGTCGAAGACACGGCGAAGCCCACGCCAGTCCGCTGAATATTAGCCACGAGCAGCGAAGTCGCCGGCAGCCCGACTCCGGCCCAGATCCCGAGTAACGGCGTGGTCCCTCCCGAGACGCCGAGGTAAACCGTGAGCGGCAGCGAACTGGTTGGCTGATAAGTGACAAGGCCAGCGTCGGCATTTGATCCGGCGGCCACCGTACCGGGCAGGACGCCGCTCACCAGCGCCACGACGGCGTTGGCCGTGGACGGTGCATTCGTGCTGTTGAAGCGCGCCAGCATCCACGTGAGGATCGCTTCGCCGAGACTGGTCGCATTCAGATCGGGAATCTTAATGCTCGTGATGCTGGACACGAGCGAGGCGACATCGAGATCGGTCCCGGCGGTCTGGATCCGTGTGATGAAATCGGTGAGGGTCTGCGAGCCCTGATTCTTCAGCGCGGTGAGGAGCTTCGGCACCAATTCGCCGAGCAGCGTCGCCGCGGCGAACTGAACCGCTTGACCGATCAGCGTGCCCCAGCCTTCAAACGGCACGAATTGGATGGCCAGCGGTGCGCCCGTGTTCTTTTGCCCAACCGTGAAGGAGAATTCCTTGTTATATCCCGCATTGGCAAACAGCGTGAAGTTCGAGACCGTGCCGGAGATTTGCAGGTCGCCGACGATCCCCGGCTGGAAGTTCGCACCGAGGCTGATGCCGCCGCTGAGGCAATCCACCTGCCCGCCGCCGAGCGGGAGATCCTGCGTGTTGAGCAGGAAGTTCGCGATCGTGTCGCCATCGGTCGAGATGATCGCGCCGAACCCATACGGGAACCCATAGATCTGCACCCCGGTTTGCCCGGAAGATGAGTAAGGCTTGATGCCCACGCCCAGTGAAGGGACTTCCGCCGCCGGAATGCGGTTCAAGGCGGTCTGCAGCGAAGACAGGCTGAAATTCCCCGACTCATCGCCGAGTACCACCGTGGAGAGCAGCCAGCCCAGCGGATCGGTGAGCAGCCCCAGCAGCGATGGCATGACCCAATTGCCGCTGACCGGATCTTTCGTCGCGAGACCCAGTGCCTGGAAGATAAATTGTGCCAGCGGGTAGTTATTCAGCACCGCGTTCTGCAGCACCTGGGTAACTACCGTGGAAAGGACATAGCCCGGCGCCAGTTCCGAGAGCTGGTTGAGGAAATTGGTCGAGTTAAACGGCAGCAACGTCAGCGCTTGCGGCACCGGCAGTGAGCCATCGCCCCAAACGACTTCCAACCCTGGTGCGAGAGTGCCGCCGATGGTGTAAGTGCAGGCCGGCTGCAGCGCGAGGCGCAGGAAGGTATTGTAGAGATCCACCTCCGCCGTAAAGGTCTGCTTGACCAGGTCGAAACTGAAGGCGCCGGAGATACTGACGACATCGCCAATCGTGACGGCATTGTCCGCGGCGATCGATAGTTCGATCTGAGTGCCCTGGACGGCGTTGAATTTGATATAGTCTCCGATGCCCGTGGAGATGACGCTGGTACTCAGGGCGCTGACCAGCGCCTGGCCTGCCGCAGTGAGCACGCCATTGGCATACAGCGTGGCAAACTGGGTCTGGGCGGCGGTAAATGGGCTCTGCGCAAACTGCAACAGCGCCTGCGGCAGGAGCGGATAACCATGCTCCGCGTCGCCAAGGAATCCCAGAGCCGACAAAGTCTCCAGGGCCGGCTCCGGCACGGTCGGCAAAGTGATGCCGAGAATATTACCAATGAAGTTAAAGAGCGTTTGCTGATTCGCCGGATCCGTGAGCAGCGACAGCAGTTGCGACTGCATGTAGCTGAGCGGATTGGCCAGCAAACCTTGCCAGCCGCCGGGATTGATCCCGTACCCGGTCTTCGCACCCAACGGCACGGGCAATGTGAGCCCGAGGATGGAGAGCAGGTCGTAAGCGGTGGAGAAGGTCGATACCGCGGAGTTGGCCACCCCACCACCCAGAAGCGTGGAGATCGCCGCCTGGACCGCTTCGTTCAAGGCGGTCTGGAATCCCTGGACCAGGTCGCTGCCAAGCTGCGGCAGGTTCTGGTAAGTGTAATCCGTCGCTTGCGACTGTCCCGGCAACTGCGTCTGCAGCAGGCTGACGATGGGCTCGAAGGTGAGGCTTCCGCCCGTAAGGCTGGTGGAGAAACCGAGCACCATCTGGTTCACCACCAGGTAGCCGGCGCTGCCCGAGGTGCCGATTTCCACCAGGTTGCCCTGGGGATTGCTCAGCGTGGTGGTGAATTGCAGCGACGGCCAGCCATCCTGCGCGGTTAGTTTGCCGGTGCTGGTGGAGAACTGGACGGCGGCAAGCGTAGTCTGGAGTTGCACCGCGAGTGCCGGGGCGACGCTGATGTTATCCGTTCGTCCCAAGCCCAGCCCCAGCAGAGACGAGCCCGTATCGTAGCTGGAGACAAATTCAAAGGCCGTTCCAGCCAGCGGCACGCGCCACGGCGTGCCCGCGGCGCCATTGCCATTGACGGCGGGCGGATTACTGGCGCCTGGGTTGAGCGCCCAGCCGAGAAGACCGAGAACGGCAGCACCATTGGCCGGAGTGGAGAAATCGTTCGCCAGCTTCGTGCAGACATCGGGCCAGGGATTGCCGAGCGAAGTCACATTGAGCGGCGCCAGCGTGGCCGCTTTCCACGATGATTGCAGGGGCGCCGGGAAGTTTGGCGCTGTCGTGGGATCGGGCAGCAGACCGAGCACTCCGGTGACGGCGGTGCCGATTCGCGTATTCGTCGAAGTCAGCGCCAGGCCGATCGCGCCCACGAGCACCGGCGTGAAACTCGCAGCTGTCTGCAGCACCAAGTTCTGCAACGAACTTTGGTCCGACCAATTCAGGTCCCCCGAGAAGGGCAGATTGGTACCGCCGATATTGAAGACCGGCGCTGCGGCCAACAACGACCAGGTCCAACTGGAATACTGGCTCCAGATAGCAGAGACCGACGCGCGGCTGACCGCGAAATACGAATCGGCGATCGGCGGCGTCTGGAAACCCTGCGGCAGATTGAAGGAGAAGGCCACGTCCGGCAGCCACATCGCCACGATCGGCGCCGAAATTCCGGGATTCGGCAGATCGAGGCTGACGAAGTGCATCTGCACCAGCGGCTGGAACTCAAAGGTACCAACAGTAAGTGTCGGCCCCAGATTGACCCCAAGGAACAGCCTGGTCACATCCGAAGAAGGTTGCGTGCTGTAAACGCTCAACGCCGCTGGAAGCTGCGAACCGCTCACCGTGAGGGTCGCGTTCCACGGCGAGGCGGCCGTACCGGAGCCGGTAATCGTGATACTGCCAGCGCCAGTCTCCTGGAAGAGCGAGGCGAAGGTTTGCAGTACGTAGTAGAACGGCGTCTGATTGTTAATCTGCACCGAACTCGTGAGCAGCGCCTGGTAGTAGGAAGCCAGCGCCGTGACCGGATTGGAGAGCGATTGCGCGATCTGCTGGACAGTGGAGAACGGCGGCTGCGGCGCGGTGCCGGGCCACGAAGATACTGAGGGTGGAGGAATCACGCCGATCAGCGCCGCAATATTCCCGGCGAACGAAACGGTATTGTTTTCGCCCAACCCCAGCATGGCTTTGAACCCGCTCAGGATCAGCGATTGCAATTGATCAAGCAACGCCGAGGCCACCTGGCCGGGCGAAGTGAGATCCAGAACATCGAAATTGCCGGTGGGTGATTGGATCCCGGTGAGCTGGCACAGCGGGAGCACGTCCCCCGCGGCGTCCACCGTCAGGCCCGCCTCAAACCTGCCGAACACATACGTATCTCCGCCAATGTTGCCGCTGAATAACGGCTGGCCGGCCTGGCTATTTTGCAGTGCGATGGAGGTCTCAAGCCGAAGCGATGAAGGCCCGGCAAACTCCGCCGGCTGGTTGGAATAGAGTTTGAATTCCGCCAGCTCCAACGTCGCCTGGAAGGCGAGTTGCGCCGACCCACCCAGGGCAATCGGGGTGGCCTGGAAACTGAGACCAGGATAAAAATGACGCAGGCCGGTATCGTCCACCGACGACGCCACGGAAAGGAACAGCGTGCCCGGCAACGGAGCGCCCGCGATCAGCGGCGACAGAAAAGGGTCTTCGCGCGTGCCGGTGCCTGTCACCATCGATGGGGAGAGGCCGCTGACTCCCAACAGCCCGGAAGCACTGTAGAGCCATGCTTTGCTAAGATCGGGGCTCGAAACAATGCTCGTGAACCACTGGATGAAGGGGGCGGTAACATTAGTCTCCCCGTCGATCGCCAAACCCGCCAGCGTCCACCAAGGCAGCAGGGGCAATTCCGTATCAAGGCCGGGAATGAATTCTGACAACCCGACCAGCGGCAGGAAATAGGCGGCTTTGGCCGCGGCATCCGAAGAAACGTCCGCCAGCGCCGAAACAAATAGCGTGGAGGCCACTTGCATGATCTCCGAGGCCGGCAGTGCTTCGAGATCGGCGAGTGAACGATTGACCGGCGTGGTTTCGCCGGGAAGCAAAAGATCCAGGACCACCACCGACATGTTCACCGATGGCCCGCTGAAGATATCGATATCGGCGCTGAGCTTCACGCCGCTGAAGGCGAATTCATTTGGCGGCGCGCCCGCCGAAATGATGGGCGCCGACGCGCCATTGGCCTGCCCTTCGATCGCGATGCCGAGGCTCAGTGGATAACCAGCTTCCGCGACGGTCGCCGAGACGCCCGAGTTCGGATCGATCTTCAGCAGCGGCAACAGTCCCCAAGCTTCGACCAACACTCCTTGTGGACCATGCAGCCCACCGCCGCCACTGCCACCACTGAGGTTCTGCGTCCAACTTACTTTGACCCCGAAACCAAACACGGTCGCCTGACTATTCTCGGCCGGGTCGGGATACGACACCACGTAGAAATTCGTGGGCGCACCGTTGTTCGCGGGATTCGGAATCGGAATCCATGTGCCCAGCAAAGCCGGATCTTCCGCCGGAATGTCGAGCGCATTGCCGCCAATGCTTCCCAGTGCTCGCTCCAGCAGGTCGGTCAGCGCCGCGGCGTTTTGCCGCACCCCCTGCTGGGTCGCGGTAATCGGGTTGTTGAACCAGCTCGAATTGAGCGTGAATGTGTCATTCGCGCCCGGCTGGAGGATACCGGTGAGCAGGCCAATATCCGATACCATCGGATTCAGGCTCGAGCTCGGGAGAGAAACGGCAGAGGCGCCGCTGCCAGCGGGGACGACTGCGATGGTCATGGAATGGCGGAGTTAGCTCTACATCAGCAGCGTGAGAAAGCTGGTGAGGCTGTGGTAGATATTGTCGTCGTAGGGCGTCGCCCCATTGAGAACGAGGTTCAGGCCCATGGTCATGGGCCCGCCGGAGATGCCGATCAGGAGCGGGAAAGGATCGGGGCTGCGCACGATCTGGAAGCTGCTCGGGGTCGCGCCAGACACCCCGAATTGCGCGTTGAACGCACTCATGAAATTCGGGTCGCCACTCGGCGGCGCCCCAAAGGTATAAACGGCAGTCGGCACCGAAAATCCTCCGCCCTGTGTGGCGAAATCCAGCGCGGCGATATTTGCGAGGCCACCGCCTACGCCATGTCCCGCGACGATGATGTTAGTGCCATTGACCTTCGCCAACGCAGCCATGGCCTGTGTGCGCATCGCTGAACGCAGACCGGAATAGATCTGATCCATCCCAGGCGCAACCGCACTGTGGGCCGGCAGATAGGTGGGATAAATAATGCCGATTTGCGTCAGCGCATTCACGGTTTCCTCAAATGAGAGTTCACCGCGGAAGACGATGAAGATGCGATTGTTTGGCGTGTCCGTGAAGATGGCGCCCCAACGCGTGCCGTTGGAGGTAAGAAACGAATCCAGACCGTAGCCGGAGATCGGCGGAGACGCCGGCGAGTTGGGATGTTGCGTCTGCTGGTATGCCACCGCGATCATCTGCGTCAGCGTTTTCGCGAGGTCGCCCGAAAACGTGGAAGGCGGCGCTGTCACCGTCCCCGGCGTGGTCGGGGTGCTCGTCGGCGTGTTCAGCAAGCCAGTGTAGTAGGCACCGCTCCGCTCCCGCCATGGATCGTCGACTTGCGCGCCATTGAGTTCCGGCACAGTCGGGATCGTGGCCGTCAAGGCCTGTCGCTGGCCGGCAGGAACGGCTCCTGGAAATGGTGCAGGCGGGGACGCGAAAAAGTCTACGTTGTTCGCATAGACATTGAAGGAGGCGGGAATCGTCGAAGCAAAAAGCGCGGCGAAATTGGCATCACCCAGAGGCGGCGTGCTGAAGGTGTAACACGCCGCAGTATGGATATTCGCCGGAATCCCGCTTCGGCCCGGCCGAAAGGCCATCGCGGTCAATTGCGCCAACGGCGCCCCGACGGCCTGGCCGACCACGATCAAGGGCAAACCGGACACCTGATTTGCGATCGCGGGCTGTTGCAGCACATTGAAAAGCAGTGGCTCCGCCTTTCCCGTGTAGCGCAATTGATAGGCCATGCAGAAGAGCGGCGTCGTCGGCGTTACGGGACTCGACGGCTGCCCGCTGATACTCATCGCCACCGCACTCAGGCCATACTGGTTCGGACTTCCGGATAGGAACCTCAGGATGCCCGGCCACAATTGCCCCATCGCCAGCACGGCGACGGTCTCGCCGGTGGACGGCAACGTATTCGTCGCCAGGATCGCCTGCACACCGGAGGGATCGGAGATCGTTTTGATGAGCGTCCAGCCTCCAGGAATGAAGGTGATGGAGGAAACATTGCCGTTTGCCAGGGAGGCAAGCGGTTGCAACAAGGCGGCATCGTCGGCCTGATAGGTGGCAGAAATAACCGCGGCCAGACTGGCCCTCTCGGATTGATGGCAGGACACGGGGAAACCCAGTTGTTGCTCTGACGGTTTTAGGCGGAAGGCAGCATCATCGAAGAGACGATGCCGGGATTTCCGGGCGGCGATCCGTTCGGACCCCGGTTTCCACCAATGGCTTTATTGCCGCTGGGTTGCTGTGTTGCCGGATTGGAACCCACTGGCTCATTCAAACCACCTAAACCTGGCGTGCCGGCAGAACCCGGAGTTCCTCCGAGTCCTACATCGCCGACCACGGAAAGGCCGAATACTTGATAAACCGCGCCACCCGGCGAAACACCCTGCTTTTCAGCATAGTAAATGTAGATATCGCCACCATCGCCGCCGCCACCGCCGGGCATTCCATCAACCCCACGCCCGGCGTCTCCACCGATGCCGCCGGTTGCAGGCTGGCAGGGAGCTGGCCAGAAGAGTCCCTTCTTCAGGCAATATGACGCATTCGTGCCCGCATCCTGGCCCTTACCTCCACTGCTACCGCTACCACCGGTGCCACCGATGCCGCCACGACCACCCTGGGTTTGAATAAGAAGATCACTCACCAACCGTCCGACAATCACGCAGAGCGTCGGCGCTTTGGGCGCAGGAAGGCCCACCGTGCCGCTATTTCCGGGATTGCCCGGCCCACCGGCTATACCGGAGCCGGCACAAGTGCATGACCCCCAATCTCCGCACGAGCCGTTTTGCGCCGACGGCTGGCCGGTAAAGTCGGGACTGGCCGCAGGCCCGTTCGGTCCAGGGGTGCCATCTTTCCCGTTCGGTCCATAAACAAGGATATCTGGATTCATGAAGTTAGCTGATTTGCAGTCTTTTTGAACTGATGGTTAAGGCTCCGGCAGCATCTGGATGGAGCCGGCGTCGGCGTTGTTACCAGGGCTGCCATTATTGCCCGTCGCGCCCCGCGGACCGGTCCCAAGAGTGAAGGTTTGCGGGTTGTAACCGGTTCCTTTCACGCCGGCTGGATCGGCTCCTCCGGAACCGCCACCGCCACCCGCCCCTCCCAAGCCCGGCTGTCCGCCAAAGCCACCTTTGTTGACGATATTGATGGAGAATGGAGGCGTCGAAGACGTGTAGTAGAAGAATGAGGACGTCCCCGGCGCCGCATTTCCCGGCATTCCGCCCGGCCCACCCGTACCACCCAGTCCTCCCTGGCCCGGGCCTTGATTGTTGCATTTACCACTCGCCCCTTGGGCGCCGTCCCCGCCCTGACCACCCTGTCCTCCCATACCGCCAACACCGCCATCCTGCGCATTACCCCCACCCGAGTAGAGATTGTATACGCCCGTCACTACGCCCAGGTGCGCGATTACCGCCGGCGGAGTCACTCCAGCCTGCCCGCCTGTTCCAGGAGTGCCGGTATATCCGGTATCGCCAGGAGTCGCTGGCAACGACGCCGTCGTACAGGTGGTGGTCGGGTTCTTTCCCGTGGAAGTCGTGGCAACCCCAGTCGTCGCCGATTGCTGTTGTCCTTTGGCCCCCTGGGGCGGCGGCGGCTGCGGCGGAGCGGGCGCCGGACCGTACACCGTGAAATTGTTGTCCGTCGGCGACGGATCCGTCAACGGACCCGTTTCCGTTTCCGCTACTGCCATGAAGGACGGCGCCACAGCCGCGGTCGTCATCTGGCATTCCAGAGTACACGGGGAGGCAAAGGCCACGGAACCACCCGCCAGCACTGTCAACGTTCCGACGACAATCGTTTGCAGCGGCGCGCCCGGTGAGCCAAACGTATAAGTCTGCCCCGGATTCACCGTAATATTCTCCACCGCGGCGACCGCCACCACCGCGGGGAAGTGCACGGCGTTGATCAATTCCACGGTTCCTGGGCTGATCTTTTCTGAATTCCCCACGAGATACGCCTCCCAGGCCTGTTTGATGACCAAGTGCTCTTCATGCGTGAGGTTTTCCTTCACCCAACAATGATTGGGCGCAGTGGCCACAATGCCCAACCGTTCCTTGGGGAGTTCCGGCGGATAATTGATAATCCGATCCCGCATCTTACCCGACTTGAAAGCCGAGTCCGGGATGCCCACCAGTTCCTTCATGTGCTGGACACTGTTAATCGTAAACGGCTTCGTTTTGACGTTACTGAGACTGGCAATACCGCAAATGACCGCCTTTTTGTCGGGTTCGGATGAGGCATGCTTTTGCACATCCGCTTCCGTGAGGCCCCAGGTCTTTACTCGCGCCCGGAAGGCCGCCTTTTGCTCGGCAGTGAGATCATTGAATGTCGCAGGCATAATCAATTTCTAAGTATGAAAATGGAGGGAGTACTTACTTACCTACTGGAGTCCGCTTCGGACTTAGTCGTTGGCGGAGTACGCCACCTGGCTGTTGATCACGGTATTGGCCGTGGAGGAAATCTGCGCACCGGCGCCGATGCTCAGGCTGCCGAGGATCAGCAGCACATATCCGTAGGGATTGGACGCCGCCTGCGAAATCCCCTGGAGAGTCACCGTCACCCCGGGAGCCAGCGTAAGGCTCTGCGCGGCGACGACCGTGAGCTGCATTGGAAAAAAGGCGGTATTGATCAGTTCCGCATTCGGGGAGGGTTGCGACGAATCGCCAAACACATGGGCATCCAGCGACCAGCGGAGATAGCGTATTTCCGTCGGCGAGATCGTCGAAGCAAGCGTCGACTTATTGGCCACCGCCGCCCTTGGAACTGTGCGAATCGCCTCGGCCTGCCGAAGCCCGTTGCTGCCGGCGGGAAAGGGCGAATTCGGAACGCCGATGATCTCGTTCAATTGACTCAGGCTCGAAACTTCAACCACCGTGACGTAGTCTTGCGGAATCGGACCGGAGTTAGTCACATTGATGACGTTATTCCAGGAGGACGCCGGTTGAAGCCCGGCATTGGTAACGGCAGTATTAAATCTTTCACGCTCAGCTTGAGTAAGCGTGAGATCAGGCGTGGAGGGCATAGATATAAGATGGAGAAACCTGGGAGACTGCGCGAGGCGCAGTTCCACTCGCGCCCGACGCGACGCAAACAACATCAAATCCACATCTGCCCGGCAAGGCTTTTCCGTGTTTATTTTCTTATTTTTCACGCACCGTAGGCGGGCCTTATGCATCCACGGAATACACCCGGGCGCGCTTTAGTACTTATACTAAACCATTTTTATACTAAGCCCTTCAAATCATTCCCACCTTCTCTTTCGAGATCGGCATCGGAACTTATCGTTTTCGAATCTTTTTACCACTTACGCCATCGGTCGAGCGATCCAGGTCCACGATTCCTTCGCGGGCTGTAACACTATGGTTCTCCCCCGAAAATAGCACCCGGCGCTCCACCTCCCCTTACTACCGATTACTTAGGTGCGCTCTATCATCCGTCCATTACCCCTCCTGGTATAGCTGGATATCCCAGATCATCGCGGCATATCCGCAAACGACGCCGATGGCCACGCCAGTTTATCACCACACCGCACCCTTATAGCCGCACCCCTACAAAGCCGGTTTCAACCCCTGACATTCGTGGTCCTCGATGTAAACGCGAGCATGCCGGCTCCCTCCTTTCCCGCCCTGCGGGTACATCCTCCGGTTCGCTGAGAAGATACTGGGCCCAGGATAGCTGCCGCGGCGCCCGCTATGCGCCGCGACAGTTCCTGACGTGTTTCCGGCGATCGGCTCCCCAGTCGGCCGCCGGACTTGCGTCAATTCTTAGGATGAGCGGCGGCGGCGAACCAGCGCCAGCACTCCCACTCCACTCAGGAAACCCAAACCAGCCGCGGGTTCAGGAATGATTTGTACGTAGATATCGCCGATGCTGTCAGCCCCGTTGCCGGCGGTGCCGACGATAAACGTGCCGGTCAAGCCGACAGGCAGGTTGGCTGCGAAAAGACCAGATGACACAACACCCGATTGGGAATCAAAGGTCAGCCCACTCCACGTACTCGCATCACTGCCCGTATCGAAAAGTTTATAGAAGCCCTGCTGACCGGTCCCGAGAAAATTCACCAAGTTGCCGTTGAAAGTGAAGTCTCCCGTGGAGGCGTTGCTCAGCAAAAGGAGATCGCTGCTTCCCGTTGCAATGTTCCCGAGCGAACCATTCGCCGCACCCAGTTCGAATTTGAACCCCGAACCACTCAGCATATTAACTACCCCGGTCGTATTGACGAGATCGATGGTCAATGTGCCGGTACTCGAGGTAAAAGCGCCCCCTGTTACCGCCGAAACCGTGCCACCGGGGGCCAGTGTGCCACTGATGGAAACCCCATTCGCGCTACCCGGCGCGATCCGCCCCGTGCCACCCAGTGCGCCTGAGGCATTCACCGTGACCGCCCCCGTACCCGTGGCCGAACCGGTGGAATTCGCCGCGAGAAGAGCGCCCTGAGACACGGTGGTGCCGGCGCTGTAGGTGTTGCCGCTGGACAAAGTCAGTTCGAGCGTGCCGCTGCCGACTTTATTGAGTGCGGTAAGACCGGCTGCTCCGTTGACGTTGTCCAGAAGAAAACCGCCGAACTTTGAATCTGTATTCAGCGCTCCAACTTCGAAAGTGGTATTACCGGCAGGTGTCCACCCGCCACGAACAACACCACCGGTGCCCGCGAGTTCTCCCATTCTGAATGTGCCGAAGGAGCCGTCCGCCAGATCGACACAATTTGCACCGGTGGTCGAACCCGAGAGCAGGAACCGGGCATTTGACGCGTCGTAGATGACCGAACCGGCATTGGCGGCGCCGAAGCGGAGACGGTTGCCGCCTGCAGCAAGTGTGTTCTGGGAAAAGGTGCCTGTATAAGTGGAGACGTCGCCCGAGATCTGGATCGTGGAGGACTGGATGGCGAGGCCATTGATCGCCGTGTTGGGTACACTGAAGACCGCCCCGGTATTTCCCGCGCTCCAGTTACCACTGAAAATGAGGTTACCCGGCTGTCCTTGCACGATGTCGGCGGTGATCGCGCCAGTGACATTCAGCGCGTTGGGAACGGTCACCGCAGTGCTTCCGTTTCCCCAGCTCTTGGTGAAGTTGCCCGAGTTGAGTGTCAGCATGCCGGAGCCAAAAACGCCGCCGTTGCCCTCGATCGTAATCGTGCCACCATTCAGCGTGAAGCCGCCGGAATAGGTATTCGTCGTCTCGAGCATCAGGATTCCCGGGCCAGTCTTCGTAATGGAAGAGGGGCCAGCCACTGAATCGGCAATGGCGGAATCGATCCGGATATCATAGTCGGCAGAGACACGCGTCTGTGTATTGATTGTCGTGCTGCTGCCGGCCAGCGTCAGTGTGCCGTTCGTAATGCGAATCCGGCCTTCTTCCTGGGTGATATCACCGACCGTCACGCCACCGTTGGTCACGTTGAACTGCCCGGTCGCGTCCGTACCAGCGGAGAAGATGGCACTATCACCGTTGGTCCAGACGTTCGTTGCCGACGAACCCGTGGAGTCCGCAGTCCAATTCGCCACGCCGGTGCTCCAGATATAGGTCCCGGCGGCTACGACACCGGAACCGGCTGTAGCGCCATTAATATCCCAATAAGCAGCCGCCGAAGCGGTATCTGGCAAGGACGCAAGCGCCAGACAAACGCCGGCAATCGAAGAAGTGAGAAAGGAGGGGCGGAAAACAATCATAGCTGGAATCGCCGATGGGCGAAGGTGGGGATTTAGAATTGAGGGATTAGGTCGCGTCGGCGAAAAGCGTCGGCGGGGAGATGGACGTAAGGTGCCCGGAACGGCCAACCATCGCTATGATATGAACATACCACCCCTACTCCATCTCCACGCCCCGCCCTCTCGTCCGTTTGCTGCTCTGTCCCTCAACTAGATCGCAGTTTCAAAACCGCTTCCGTCCGCGTCTGCACGTGCAGCTTCTTGTAGATTGCTGCCACATGTTTATTCACGGTACCGAGACCGATCCCCAATTGCTCGGCGACCTCCTTGTAAAGGCGGCCCTTAGCGAGTTGCTCGAGCACCTCCCGTTCGCGCGGCGTCAGCGAATCCACATCCCGTGAAGGTTTCGGAATCTGATGAAAATGTGTGACCACCATCCGCGCGATCCGTGCGGACATCGGCGCGCCACCTTCGAAGACGTCCTCGATCGCGTGCAGCAGCTCCGCCGGCCGCGAACGCTTGAGCAAATAGCCGTTAGCGCCGGAGCGTAGCGCGTTAAAGATAAGCTCGCTGTCGTCGTAAGTGGTCAATATGAGCACATGCAAATCGGGGTATACAGCCTTGAGCTGCCGCGTGCACTCGACGCCACTTTCGCCGGGAAGATTGATATCCATGAGCAGGACATCCGGAAGCCGCTTCGGCACGTCGCGCAACGCTTCCTCAGCACTGCCATAAACGCCAGCCAAGTCGAAGCGTGGCGAACTTTCGATCCAGCTGACAAGGTTTTCCCGGGTACTCCTGTCGTCTTCAACGAGAGAAACAGAGATTTTCATGAGTCGTGGGTGCCTCAATGGAAGTTAGCATTTTTGCGGCCACGGAACGATTAGCGATATCCTTGTGCCAGCGGCGGGATGAGAGTCGATCCGGCATTCACCGCTTAGCGCCTTCGCGCGCTCGCGCATATTCACGAGACCGTTTCCATTTGCCGGCAGCTCGACCATTTCGAACCCACAGCCATTGTCCTTTACCCAAACGGCTAGCGTCTGCGCGCTCAATTCCGCGCCAAGCTCGATCTCCGTCGCCGCCGCGTATTTTACCGCGTTATTGAGTGCTTCCTTTACGACGAGGAGTACGTGATGCCGAAACTCCGGCGACAAATTCCGCTGCGGCATCTCGGCGGGAATTTCGATCCGGCAGGAAACGCCCGCCTGCGAGAGGAAGTCCTCAGCCACAGCAATGAGATGATAGAACAAGTCCGAGAGACTGTCTTTGCGCGGATCCGCCGCCCACACAACGATGTCGAGGGCATCGGCAGCCTGCCGGGTCGTGTCGCCCAACTTTCTCCGCCGCTCCGGAGTCGTGGCGAGTTCCGCAAGCAGCGAAATCTGTGTGAGATGTGCTCCGACTTGATCGTGTAAGTCGCGCGCGATTCGGGCGCGTTCGCGCTCCAGCGCCGTCTCCTGCTCGAGGCGTTGCATGCGGACGCGTACTCGCCGCAGGACAATCCAGCGCACGAGCCAAATCAGTACTCCCGCGCCCATCACGATAACGGCGGCGGGAAGCCACGGTGTCTCCCACCATGCGGCTCGGATGACAAACGGCAAAGTTGCGACCGCTGTGGACCATCCGCCCGCCAGCTCACGCGATGCAATCTCCAGATGGTACACGCCAGGCGGCAGCCGGGCAAAAATGGCACTCCGCGTATTTCCGGCGTTCGTCCATTCTTCGTCAAAACCCTCCAACCGGTAGCGAAACTGCAATCGCTCCGGCGCCAGAAAACGCGGGACGGTATAACGAATCTCAAATTGCCGCGAACGCGGCGGCACCACTGGCACAACTCCTTTGCGAAGTGGGACGTGCTTTCCGCAAAGGAGCATTTCTTCGATGATCACTCGCGGCGGCTCGGTTGTGAGGCGTTTCGCCTGCGGCGCAATCTCCAAGGCTCCCCGGTTCGTGGCCATCCAGATATGCCCGTCGGGAGTACGTACCGACGCATTGCGATTCCCCGACGTAAAGCCGAGATTCGGCAGGCCGTCATCGCGTCCGAAGGTCGTCGGCTCGAAGGTGCGGCTCTTGCCATCGAGCACTGCTTCCAGGTCTGCACGCGACACCCGGGAAAGACCATGGCTGGACGCAATCCATGCCCGATCATAACGGTCGAAAAGCATTTGTTTCACGTCATCGTCCAGTAACCCTCCGGCCGCGGTCACTCGATCCTGCTTATTTCGGCGCCAACGCACCAATCCTCCACCTTGAGTGCCAATCCACATCGTCCCTGCTCCATCGCCAAGGAAGAACCGGATGCCGTGGCCGGCAATGCCTTCCGGCAATGGCAGCGGAACGAAGGTGCCGACGCCCTCGCGGCGAAAGATCCGGCCATCTGTGGTACCGGCCCAAATGGCCCCTGATTCATCCTCGCCAATGGCACGTACGGAAGAGAGGTACTCTTCTCGCTCATCGTCCTTCCAATGAATCAGCGCACCGCGATGTGCCGCGATCCACCAAGTCCCATCGCGCGCCGCGAATACGGATTCGATGCGCGTGGGAAACGAAAGTCTTTCGTACGCATCTCCATTCCATCGTATCACACCACCTCCATCGAGCCCGAACCAAACCTGGCCTGTACGATCCGCAAACGAAGTAATCACCGGCGCCCCGGCAGTCCATCCGGGAACTGCGGCAAAATAGTCGTTTTGCGGCGAGATCGCCCGAACGGGTGCACTGTCCGTCGGACAAATCCATAGCGCGACTCCCGCGTCGTAAGCAATGGATGAGATGACATCTTTGCCCAACCCATGGCTGACCGTGCGGAGAAAGAACTGGCGCCTGGAGACTCGATTCAGGCCACCTCCCCGTGTGCCAGCCCACAAACTGCCGTCGCGTGTCTGTCCCAGCGCGAGCAGCGCAGTGTGAGACGTGGGAACGCGAAAAAATTGCCCGGCTGAAAACCGATAAAGCCCCGCGCCGCGTGTGGCCAACCACAGCACATGATCCTCGTCTTCAAATAGTGCTTTCGTTTCGAGCCCACCACCAAGCCACGAGAGGTCGGCAATTTGCCTGACCTCCCCCTCGGAAGAGCAGCGCAGCAAGCGTGTTTGATGTACCACCCACATGCCTCCATCGTGCGCCGGTGCTAGTATCGCACCTCCATAGACGTCCGGCTCCATGGGGCGGAATCGGGCGCCATCAAAGATGGCAAACCCGTCTTTTGTTCCAAGCCAGATCCGGCCCGAATTTTCCGCATATACGGCGGTCTCCGACCACGAGCCAATGCCTTCATCGGGACCGAAGGTGGTTAACTTTCCATTGCTCCAACGCACCACGCGCTTCTCCCCTGAAAAACCAATCCACATCGCTCCGCTTGCATCTTCAGCAATGGCAGTCACAAAGCCGACATTCGGGTCGCCCTCCGCAACCGGTAGAACAGTCTCAAAACATCCGTCCCGAAGGCGCATCACCCCTCCATGATCGAGCCCAATCCACAACTCGCCAGATCGGCTCACATGCAGTGCCTGCACGCCATCCGAATTCAGGCCGTCGGCCTTGGTGAATACGGTAAATCGAACGCCATCAAATCGCACGATGCCCGATCCAGTCGCAAGCCACAGATATCCATCTGGCATCTGGGCAATCGATTGGACGGTATTTGTGGGCAATCCATCCTCCACCTCCCACGTGCGCAACACATAGTCCTCAGAAGGGTGGATCATCGGCTCTTCGCCTCGGGCATCCCTTTGACCAGCCAGCGCCTGCACCACAGCAGCGGCGGCAAGTATGATAAGAATGCGATCAAGGCGCGACATTCAGTAGGACTTCAATGAAAGGCTGCGTATTTCAATCACGTCAAACCGTGGAGCTATTTGGCTCTTTTGCCAATGAATAGAACAACGGTGGTTCGGAATCGACTTTCATCCTGAATGGCAGGGGCCATCTTCCCACTACTGGAAGTCAGCCATCATGGCTCCTTTTTCGTCGAGACCAGAGGCTCGCCCTTCCTCACTTATGGCAAAACCACGATTCGGTAGAAACCCCTGGGTTGAATCAGTGCGCCGGCGTCGGTCGTCGGTAACTAAAAGCTGTAATTAAGTTTCGGGCGGATGGCTTGTTATATCAGACGACTTTTTGTCTGAAGCCGCCGCGTCCACACGTGCCTGAGCCCAGTTCAAGGTTTATGGAAAAGAGAGCCCCGCGCTCCCATCGAAGGAGCGCGAGGCGCGGGGCGACAGGTTATGGGGCGATGGAAATCAGCCACTGCTGATTGGTGCCGCCGCTGTAGGGCCATTGGATGATGGCCGCGCCGTCAGCAGTGCTGCCAGCGTTCACGTCAGCCACCTTTCCGCTGTGGACCGCGGTAAGTTTGAAGCTGCCATTGCCCACGGGCGTAACGGTCCATTTCTGATTATTCGCATTCAGCCAATCCCAGAGGTCGATCTGCGCGCCGTTGGCCGTGCTAACCCCCGACACATCCATCACCCGACCGCTGGCAAGGCCGGTGATTTGATACTGGCCGTTGCCCTGGTCGGTGAACGTCCATTTCTGGTTGTTGGCGCCAGAGTAGCCCCACTGGATGAGCGGAGTGCCATTGGAAGTGGCGCCGTTTTGTGCATCGAGCGCCTTGAGGCTGCGGCGGTTCAACACTCGGTAGGTGCCGTTCTGGATCGTGTGGCCCACGTCGGTGAAGAGCCTGAGCTCGGAGAGCTGCGTCGAGCCGTCGCCGTTGTTCGCAGTCACGTTCAGCCGGTAATAGCGATACGCGCCGGGGCTGGCGACGTCGTAGGTGATCGTCTGCTGGCGGATCGGGAAGCTGGCCTGGCCGGTACGGCTATCCACGGCGGTCCAGGCGGAGCCGTCATTGGAGCCCTGGAGTTGCCAGTCCTTCGGATCACGCGCCGGCACGTCGTTGCCGCTGGTAATCGCGTAACGCTTGATCGTCTGCGTGACTCCGGAGCCGAAGTCATACTGCAGCCAGCTCACCGCCGAGCAGAGCCACTTGGAGCCGGAGTTCAGGTCGAACGCCTTTGCGGCACCTTCGTTGCCGTTCGGGTTGTTGATGCTGTCATTGGGGGTGCCGCCAACTGCAACATTCACCATTGGGCTGACCGGCGTCACGCTGTCCTGCGGCGAGTTCGCACCTTCGCCCAAGGAGTTCACCGAGCTCACCACATAGTAGTAAGTGGTGCCGTTGCTGACGCTCGTATCCACATAACTCGGATTCGTGACCGTCGCGATAGTGGAGTAACCGCTGCCGCTCGTCGTGGAGCGCTTCACCTTGTAGCTCGTCGCGCCAAAGCTTTCGGCCCAGCGTAACGGCACCTGGCCCTCTCCGGGCGAGGCGCAAAGCCCCAGCGGGGCGGCGGGAGTGGCGACGGATGCGGCGCCATTGCCGCCGGTGATACTCACATTGCTGAAGGCCGCCGTGCTAAGCGTGCCCGGCGTGAGCGAAGTCACGCAAAGGCCGACATAGACCGTCGAGGGTGTATTGGCGAATCCGCCATACACCTGCACGGCCCAGCTCACGCCATCGGGCGAGGCGTAGGCCGCGATCACATTGCCTACGCGCTCGATCTTGATCCACCACGGAATTTGCGGAAGGCCGTAGGACTGCGCACGCCAGTTCGAGCCGCCATACATTTCCGTCCAGCCCGAGAAGAAGCTCTCGACGGTTTGGTTCGGGGTGATGGCGACCCAGGCCTGGCTGCCGGGATCGGCGTTAAGATCGGAGCTGACCATGACGCCCGCCTTGTTGTTGCCGTGGGTGTTCTGCACCGAGTTCACCTTCGCGATGAGCGAGAAGTCGCCGGTGATCTGCCTGTAGACGAAATGGAACTGCTCCGCGCCATCGGTCCAGATATCGGTGCCCGCGCCGCTCACAGTCCACACGCCGTTGCCATAGGTACCGCTGCCCGCGGGCGAAGCACCGCCGATATCGATATTCGTCATGCCCGTGCTCACAAGAGTTGCGCTCGGAAACGTGATCGGAGCCGGCGGAGTCGCAGTCGAGACGTCATACGGCTTCAGAAACATGAAGGAGTCTCCATCCACCGGCTCATTTTCGAGTTTTTGCTCGAGATACGGCGCACTCATGCCCTTGCGCAGCACGTAAGCGCTCTTCATGATGCACGCGCCCATCGCGCCGGGGTTGAAGAGGAAACTGCTCCAATCGGTCGTGTAATACTCATCCGTCGTGCCCATCGCGATATAAGGCGTGGTCACCCCGAGATTGTAGCGATGGTAGTATTCGGCGAGAGCTAGCACGCGATTGTCCTTTTCGGAAAACACATCGACACCCTGTTTCCAGAAGATTTCCGCCGAGAACCCCACCTGCAGCAGGTGCGCGTAGCTATGCCCCTGGTCACGCCCGGTCTCGCCATGCTGGCCGGTGCTGAGCGAATTCGAGAGGCCGGTGGACGGGCACGTGCGAAACAGCCGCAGATCCGCATTGAATGTCGTCTGGTCGTCGCAGAATACCGCCGTCGCGAGGGATGCCGAGAGCGTCAGGCTGCCCTTATTAGTCGGGCCGAGTGTCACGGCGTTCGGGTCCTTGATCGTTTGATAGACGTTGGCAAAGAGGGCTTTCACTTTGTCGGTATCCGTCTGGGTCCAGCCCGGCCAGGTGTAGCGCACGATCTCCGCGCCGCCCGCCCAGCGGTAGGCGTAATCGCCCAGATCGAGAGCATTCTCGATTCCGTTGAAGGCTGTCTGCGTATTCGCCCAGGCCAACAGGATGTCGTGCGACTTCTGGGCGTACGCGGTATTGCCTGTGAAATACCACATGCGCGCCAGATTCCAGATCGCGATCATGTCGCTGCGCCATTGAGTGAGATTCTGGTCGGGATTGCGACTGACCGTCGCAAACGGCCCCTGCATGGTGTAGCCAAGCTGGGAGTGACCGTCGGCAGCCAGCGCCGCATAGCCGGACTTCCACGGCTCGTTGCCGAGGTTGTCCTTGATAGCCTGAAGGTCCGAGTTAGTGAGGGGAATGCCCGGATGCGTAAAGGCATGGGTGCGGATGGACATTGCGCCGAGGAGCGCGATGGCCGTGAATACAACGAGTTTTCTCATTTTGTTCGTTTTGGGGGTTTATTTTCTGGGGCAGGCCTAAGGCTGGCTTTCGCCAGTGGCGATCCTGAGTCGCCGGAATTGTGGAGCCGTAACGGAAACCTCGGTCGGGATTCACCAGTGTTTCCGCGGCTAAAAGAATGGGACGTCTTTCATGGAGTTGGGGTGCGCAGAGGTATCAGATGTGAAGATGTGCCAGGGCGCGGGAGGCTAGACTTAGCGCTGGCTGAAGCGCGGCCTCTCAGCGGAGCGGAGCCTAAATCGAGGCCAAGGGAGACGGGTACCAGGCGGCACCATCTTGTGGTGCTGGGGAAAACGGTGCCCAGTTCAGGCAGTTAGTTAGCGGATCGGTGTAGGGAGGGAAGAGGCTGCGGCAAGGCCTGCGATTTCTGCCGAAGCACGCTGGCGGAGAATTTCGTCGGGAAGGGATTGAGCCCAAAAAGCCGCGCCTCGCGCGTCCCGGAGCGCCCACTGATGGATCACCGAGATGACCGCCTCGTCGCGAGTGGGGCTGGCGGACATATCGGTGGCGACGAGGCGCGCGGCAGCAATGGGATCGGTTTGCGCGCGTACATACGCAAGGCGGGCGAGCATGTCGTCGCGCCAGGCGCCGGGCTCCTGCGTCCTGGTCCATTGGTAAGCGCGGTCGAAGTCTTGGCCGGCCCACTGGGATATGAGACTGGCGGCCAGGCCGGAATCAACGTCCTGGAGGTGGTTGGTGGTGGCCATTTCCATGGCGGCGAGCGGATCACGTTCCGCGAGGGCGAGACACTGGCGCGCAAACAGGATGCCGCGATCGGTACTCTCATCGGACGATGATAACGGCGGTTCAGACGGGAGCGGCGGGGCGGGCTTGAGGAGGTTGTCTGATACGCGGGCTGAAATGGGGGTGGGCGGAGGAGTCGCAGGTGACACGAGCAGAAGAGGCACGTCGAACCGGTGCGCAAGGAGAGCCGCCGTACAGGCGATAACGGCTCCGACGGCAAAGCCGTGGGAAGGACGCATGTTTGAAAGCATGTTGAATCGGTTTCTGCACCTCACTCGCCAGCTAGCGCGTGAGTCCAGATGCAGGGCCCTGAAGCGTCAGGCTATTCGCCTGATGCGGTTGTGTTCTTGGTTATATGGGGGAAACCTGTTTCAAGATCAGGTTGGTTGGCGGCAAACAGGATCGGTCGCGGAATATCCGCACGGACGAGTATGCCGGGGGCATCGGAAGCTCGGCCAACTCGAATATGGAGTTGGCAAGAATGTAACTAAAAGCTGTAGGTCAGTTCCAAGCGGATGACTTGCTATTATCAGACGACTTTTTGTCTAAAGCTGCCGCACAAGTCGGATCAACATGAGGCACGCGGCCGGCCGCTGCGGCGTCGGAAGACCAGCGGCGTTTCACCAATGTGTTTGCGGAAATGTCGCGTGAACGCGGCCTGATCGTAGAAGCCGCAAGACTGAGCGATTTCTGCGATACATCGGTTCGTCTCGAGCAGCGCGTCACTTGCCGCCTGGACACGAGTACGGACAATAAATTCCTGCACGCTGGTGCGGAAGATTTCCTGAAACCGGCGGTTGAGTTGACGCTCCGACAAGTTCGCCAGCCGCGCCAGATCCGCCAGCTTCAGCCGTTCCCAAAACTTTTCCTGGATGCAGGTCACAACGCGATTGATCTGGGGATCAGCCGCAGAACCTGCCCCCCGATATGGACGGACAAAGCCCATGATGCCCACAACTTCTCCCGCCGCATCGAACAGCGGCACCTTTGTGGTGAGAAACCAATCCTTCGCCCGCGTCCGCGCATAGAGTGCCTCGACCCGATCCACCAGCGGCTCGCAGGTACGCATGACGCGGAGATCGTCCTCTCGAATCGCTTTCGCCACGTTCGGCGGGTGAATTGTGTCGTCACTCTTTCCTAGTAAGTCGTCCTCCCGCTCAACTCCAACGCGCTGCAACGTCCGCTTGCTCACGGCAGTGAAAAGCCCCGCGGCATCCTTTGCAAAGAAATCGACGTCGGGCAGATATTCGCACAAAGCAAGTAACTGCCGGGCTGGCTGGACCTCGCGGAAAAAGGCGTTCTGAAACTCTCGCGGCGAGTGGATTAATTCGGCCTCTTCTCCAGAAGACTTCAAGGCCAGGACTTTCACCGGCGTCTGCGGCACCAACGGATGCTCTCGACGCCGGAAGGCGGATTGCGAAAGGAAAAGGACATTGCCTGGAGGGGTCATGTCTTTGGCGAATTTGAGGGGACTGGCCGACACCGCGGAGTGGGTGTGCGGGATTTGCAACTGTCTCAGATCGGCGGGGTGTCCGGCTATGGTATGAATATACCATGCGAAATTCCAAATGCGGCATCCCCGCTCTTTCGGGAAGAAACCTGAATAGGGAGATACAGGTCGCGCCGGTTTGGTTCGAGTAGATCGGATCCGTTTGTGCGGGTGCCGTCGGCCAGGGCTCAATGAAATGGCGATAGAACCGGTTTTGCGTGTCACCGCTTACGGGTATGATGAATTGAATATCGCCTCCCGTCCCAGCATGGACCGATCCGAGGAGGTTTGCCGTGCTTGGATCTTTCATCCACCGCGCGCGCGGCCTTGGCCTCAAATGCGCCTACTGCTTCAGAAACTCCATCCACATGACATCCAGCACGCTTCCCGCGGGTCCATCCATCTTCACCCGCACTGACTGCGGCCCGTCGTCGGCGCTGGCTGGGGGCATTGGAAAGAGGAACTCCGGCGCCTGCCTGCTGGAGGCGGGACCGGGCGAGAGGTTTTGACGAGCCAGCTCCCGATCTCCAGCAAGGATGCTGATCGTGAGGGGCGCATTGCCCTGGGGCCAGCCGCTGAGCTTTACTCGCGCGAAGTCCTGCAACCGGATGCGGTCGAAGCCGATCCATCCGCCGGGTTGAATGCGGGCGACGAGTCCGCCCTGATCGAGATTGTCCTGCGCGGCGGCATTTTCGCTGCGGTCGAAACACGCGGCGCGCTGACGCCTGCCGCGCAGCATGACTTCCGCGGTGCCCTGCAACGGCGGCAGCGAGCCCGTACCTTTGTCCGTGGTGCTCGCGGTAAGGAGCATCACGATATTGTCCGCACGCCCAAAGCCGCCCCTGTTCTCTGGTGCGGCAATTTTGCCCTCAGCGGTGGACGGCAGCGCAATGATCCGGCGTTGGGCTAGCGACAGCACCCAATCGACCATCAGCGCGGCCTCCGCAGGCGTATGCTGCGGATGCGGCGGCATCGGCAGGGAACCCCACACTCCGGCACCGCCACTGATGATTTTCGCCGACAGCTTCTCCCTCGCTGTCGGATCCGCGGAATACTTCGCCGCGACCGCCGCATAGGGTGGACCAGCACTTTGCTCCGTCGCATTGTGACAGGCAAAACAGGTGGCGCGTTTCATCAGAGCCAGACCGGGATGCATCTCATCCGTCGCCGCGCGATCCCGCTGCTCTGCCTGGATCAGCACGCGCTCTGGCGGCACCGGCCCGTCCTCAGCGTCCGTGGCGCTCACGCTCCAGGCGATTTCTTTTCCGTCGATAAATCCGCCGTCCAGCGGAGCGGCAAACTTCACTTGCGGCGGTTCATGGCCGGAGGCGATATTCACCACCGCTGTCGCCGCGGCACCTTGCGAATCCGTCACCGTAAGCGTCACAGGCCACATGCCTGCGGTTTCAAAAAGGTGCGTAGCCTTCACGCCCTCCTCCTTTTGTCCGTCCCCAAAATCCCAGGCGAACTTCAGTGCCCCACCCTCCGCGTCGCGCGAGCCCGCCGCGTCGAAAATCACCTCCAGCGGCAGCTTGCCCGCCGTGCGGTTTGTGCTGAGCAGGGCCTGCGGCGGGCGATGGCCGCGGCGGTAAGTCACGCGCGTGATCTGGCTTTCGGTATTGTCCGTCCAGCGGTCACCTTCCTCCGTAAGGTACAGCGCACCATCTGGCCCGATTTTGAAATCGGTAACCCGCTTGAAAGTCAGCCCCTCCAGCACCCGCTCCGCCTTCACCAGGTTCCCAGCGTCGTCGAAGCGGACTGCCGCCACCCAGTTGCGCATCCATTCTCCGAAAAGATAAGTACCCTCCCATTCATCCGGCAACCGTGTTTCCCCCGCTGTCTCCGGCTTGCGATAGACCACGCCGCCGATGATGCTCCGCCCACCGCTGCCGACAAACGGCCACTCTTTCGAGGTGAGATTGTTATAATAAAATACAGCTGGGCGAGCCGGCGGCAGTTCCTTCAGCCCCGTGTTGAACCGGCTGTCGTTGATAATCTTCGCCGGATTGAAAAACTCGCCGGCCGGTTTCAGAGTCTTCGCCTCGAACGGACGCCACGGAAGATTCGGGCCGGAGACAAACGGCCAGCCAAAAAAACCCGGCTCGCGCGTCACGTTCAGTTCATCGAAGCCCTCCGGCCCCAGACCGAGATCCGTGCGCACATTGCCACCCACATCTCCCCAGATCACAAAACCTGTCTTCGCATCGCACGTCACGCGAAACGGATTCCTGACACCGAACACAAACACTTCCGGCCGACCCTGCGCCGCATCCTGGAACATATTGCCCTCGGGAATGCCATAGCTGCCGTCCGGCTTCGGCGTGATGCGCAAAATTTTCCCGCGCAATTCCTGGGAATTTCCTGCGGTACCGCGCGAATCGCGAGTGACATCCTCCGGATGAATCGCCGGCAAATCCTGCGGCGCCATATTGTCGCCCACACTCACGAGAAGATTACCCTGCGCGTCCCACGCCAGCCCAGCCCCGCAGTGATACTGCTCCCCGCCCCTGCCGAGCGGAATCTCCAGCAGCGTGCGCTCATCGGCCAGCTTTTCTCCGGAAAGCGTAAATCGCGCAAGCACCAGCCGCCCCGGCCCCTGCGCGGGCACGCGGATCGTATAAAGCTGACCACTCTTCGCAAAATCCCGCGCCAGCGTCAGGCCGAGCGCTCCAGCATCCCCGGCGGTCGATGCGGGAAAATCACCGATCGTCACCGTCCGACGCAAAGCCGGCTCCCACATTTTCACCGCGCCCTTGCGCTCGACGAAAAACACCCGCCCGTCTGCAGCGATGTCCAGTTGCAGAGGGTCGCTCAACCCTCCCGCAAGCACTTCCTTTTCAAAGCGGGACGCATCCTGCCCGAGGCCGATCCCCGAGAACAGAAAAAGGAGAACGATGGGGCGCCAACGGCTGATCTCCCTCAAAATATGATTCGGCGTCGTCACATTCAGGGCGCTCAAAGTTCCTTTCAAGGCTGCGCCTCATTCGTGGAATGGCCGAGCAATGACAGCATCTTTGCCCCGTATCGCTTTCCCAATTCCCGATAACCATCCGGGGTGAAATGCAAATGGTCTGGCCGGCTGGTGCAGCCAGCCGAGGAAATGACATGCGCAGTCGGAATCGTCTTGGGCAATTCGTCAATGATGCGGTTCATGCCCGCACAGGCTCCATGTTGATCCGCGTCGAGCAACTCGCCGACGAGCAAGGGCGCCTCCCCGGCTTTCAGATTCAAGTCCGCGAGCAGATTTTCGTAGATGCGTTTCACCTTGGCCGGCCATTCCTGATCATTCGTGTTCGACTCGCCCTGATGCAGCAGGATGCCTTTGATGACGCCATCTTTCTGCGCCAGTTTCCCCATGTCCACGAGGTGTTGATAAGGATTGCTGCTGTAGGCGGCTATCGTACCTGTCATCCACTTCGGCGCGGTCGCGGCATACGTCTGGAATGTGTCCTTTTCAAATAACTCAATCTTACAGCCCGCAACGGAAACATTGACGATGCCGACCTTTATGTTCCGCGAAAGTCCAGCCACCAGCGTCCGGCCAAAATAGTCTGCCGGACAAAGCCCCGATGAAGGACGGCATAACGGTGGTACGGCCGGATACCAGCTTCCTTTTGTTCGCTCCTGTTTCGGGAAATCAACGGCTGCGAGCATTTGAAAACGCTCATCCACCGGGCCTTTGTCCTGTTCCTCGATGCCGGGGAAACCTTCCATGTTTGACTGTCCGAAACACAAAAAGATATAGCAATTCGGGTCCTGCGCGAAGGCGCTGATGCAGGAAAACCAAACGCCGAAGAGGACGAGCAGATGGCTGGTTAGCTTCACAGGATGAAGAGGGCTACGGCACCTTCGCAGGCGCTTCCTTCGCGAGTTTGATCACGGCGGCAAAAGCGGGCTTGGGTTTGTTATCGGCATCGAATAGGAGCGGTTTGCCTTGTGCGCGCCAGGAGTTGCCGTCGTTTGGTCCCCAGAACGTAACGAGCTTCACGGCATCGCGGTGTTTGATGAACGCGCGGAAGATGCCCGTATAGGCTTCGGTGAGGCGCTTGTCGGATTCCTCGACGAGTCCTCCCTGGGTGGCTGCGGCATTGCCGGCGACGTCGGCTGCGGTGTTGCGCTGGCCTCCGATGGCGCTGTTCACATCCAGTTCCGTGACGTGGATTGGAAGGCCCAGCGCGGCCAGTTCCGTCAAGCACTGGTCCATCGTCTCGAAGCTGATGCCTACATTGAGATGGGCTTGCGTCCCGATGGCCATGACCGGCACTTTTTTCTCCTGCAAGGACTTGATCAGCTTGATGAGCTTTTCGCGCTTGGCGCGGTTTTCCAACCCGTAGTCGTTGTAGCGGAGAATGGCGTCAGGATCTGCTTCGTGGGCGTATTCAAATGCTTTCTCGATAAAGTCCGGACCGATGATCAAGGACCACGGAGACTTCCGCAGAATGTCCGGCCCGCCGTCGGCGATGGCCTCATTCACCACGTCCCAGACTTTAACTTTGCCTTTGTAGCGTCCGACGACGGTATGGATGTGCTCCCGCATCCGCTCCAGCAGTTCCTCGCGTGAAGCGTGCGGGCCGTCGAGATTGAAGGCCCGGAATCCACCGGCCCGACCAAATCCGCGGCGACCAGCTCCGCCCGGCCCTTGGCCTGGAGCGGCGTCCGGCGGCGGTGCGGGAGCCGTCTCTGCGGCCGGCTTCTCCGCCGGCGGGGTAGCGGTCACGCCGGGAGGCAGGTGCGTGCCTTCAAAAACCCAACGCGGCGTCTGGCCGTGCCAAACCAGCGTGTGTCCCACGAGTTCCATGTTATTGGCCTCGCCAAACGCCACAAAAGCGTCCGCCGCCGCGAAATCGTAGCCCTCTTTTCCCGGCCGCGGGTGGATCAACGCCCACTTCATCTCATTCTCGGGAACGACTTGGTTGAATTGTTCTTTCACCAACGCGACATCCGCAGCGACTTGCTCCGGCGTGCGCCGGAAACCACGACCCGAGGTAATGGAGCGATTGATGGCGGTGCCGATCTTGAATTGCTCCTCGAAGGCATCCTTTAGCGTGGCGGACTCCTCTTGCGCAGAGCCGTCGAGGGGGAGGATGGCGAGCAGGCCCGCCATGAGCAGACAGAGTCGCCGGGAAAGGCTTAGTGAAGTAATCTGAAGCATTGTTGCAAAGTTTTGCTGCGGCAGTGCCGGGCATTCAGGCAAGTCGGGCCATCTTTGGTTCTGAGACTGCCGTGCCCGAGGTTCACGGCCGGCTGGCTTGGAGGTCATTGTCACCTGAGCCCAAAATGGCGTTCAACAAATCGGCCTTGGGGGGCCTCACTTCGCGGAAACCTCTTGTTCATTTGATTTGCTTGGGGCCGCGGGAATCGTCACTCCGTCCTTCGGTGGTGTCGTTAGCGTGTAGAGAAACTCCAGAATGTCCGCGAGGTCCTGTTCCTTCAGCAGCAAACCTAGCGGCGGCATGGGTGAAACACCCAATTTCTCATACCCTTTGGCGAGTTTGGCATTCGGGTCCATCAAGCTTTCAATGATATAGGCCTTGTCGCTGCGGGCCGCGATTCCATCGAGGATGGGACCGATCACGCCACCCTTGCCCTTGACGGTGTGGCAAGTGGCACAGGCAGCCGTGGGGCTGTTATAAAACAGATCCTCGCCCCGCTTGGGATCACCTTTCGCAACCTTCACCTCATCCGCACCCACACCGGTCACCTTGTGGATACGGCCCAGCAAGGTAAGAGCGTCGTTCAAAAACGGGTCGCTGCTATTAGTGGGCGTGCGTGGGAGTTGGGCGACGACGGTTTGGAGTTCAGGGATGGTCGGAAACTCCGCGAGTTTCACAAAGGCCGTCTCGCGAGTTAGCAGATCGGGGTCCTGAATCACTGGGCTGCCGAAGAACAGTTGGCGTCCGGCTTCGTTCGCGGGCAAGGCGCGAATCGCGTTGCGCCGCAGGGCCGGATCCTTATCCAGCAAGGCCTGATGATGCGTATCGTTGTCGAGAGCACCGATGCCTTCGAGCGCCCAAAGGGCATGGATGGCGCCTGATCCACCCGTGCCGGATGTCACCCGCTGCTTTAGCGCCGGAGCTGCATCGGCTATCTTGTTATCTACGATCAGCCGCTGCGCCGTGAGACTCCAGAACTGGTTGCCGCTGTCGAGCGCCTGAACGAGTTCGCGAGAGTTCGCCTGCGCGAGAGACTGGATGGAACTTTTTGGGCCGTCCTTCCATACGACCCGATAGATGCGACCATGGGTCTGGTCGCGCAGGTTGTTCCCGGTCACGTAGGCTCCACCACGCCCGGTCGTGGCCTCGATACCCGCGGATTGAATGTTCGGCGTTGGATTGTGCTGGATAATGAAGCTATAGAAATCAATCACCCAAATGGCGCCGTCCGGGCCGACGTCAGCGAAGATCGGCGACATCCATTCATCAGTGCTGGCGAGGAGATTGTGACCGTCACTGGCCTTGTATCCTCCGCCATCACGCTGAATATCCATGATGCCGATGAGCTTGGCTGTCGGCTCGTTGACCAGCGCCTTACCCTGAAGGCGTGCCGGCAGTGCGTCGCTGATCATGAAGGCATGTCCGGCTCCGGCTGTATAACCTCCGAAGTTATCCACCATGCGGACATTCGGCGTGTTGGGATGCATACGCATCCCCGGAGCCATCGCTTTGGCGGAGGCAACCCGGCGAACTTGCGTCTCTCCACCGGGGACCGGCGTTCCACCAGCAGGAGGCCCGCCGGCGCCCGGAGGGCCGCCACGCCCGCCCCGGCGCCCGGCATTGGGTTGAGTCGGGTTCAGGATGTTTGCCGGCAGATAGCCGTAAAAGGTCGGATTGCCGTTAGCCGTCGAACCAAACACATCACCGTCTGCATTCTGCCCAAAACCCCAGGTGTTATTGTTAAACTGGTGGAGGAATTCCAAGGTGGAACCATCCGGTTTGAAGCGATAAATGCCCTGTCCAAATTGGAGGTCCTTGCCCCCAACATTGCCGCGGAAGCCCGAATAACCCACCGCACCGTAAAGCCAGTTATCAAAGCCGCGCGCGAGGTTGCTCTGCATCGCGTGGGTATCGGCCGTTCCCCAACCTGAAAGAAGAGGCACGCGCACATCAGCCTTGTCATCCCCATCGGTGTCCTTGAGGAAAATCATTTGGCGCGCTTCCGAGACAATGATGCCGCCATTTACAAACACGAAGGAGGTCGCGAGGTCCAACTTGTCGGCGAAGACGGTGAACTTGTCGGCCTTGCCGTCACCATCGGTGTCCTCGCAAATCTTGATGTCGGATTCGCCCGGTTCACCTTCATTGACCAGGCCGTGAGGATAATCGCGCGCCTCAACCACCCAGGCCCGTCCACGCTCGTCCCAAGCCATAAAGATGGGCTTCACGACGTCCGGTTCCCCGGCAAAAAACTGAAGCTCAAAATCCGCCGGAACCTGCACATAACGCATGCTGTCCTGCTGGCTCAGAGGAGCCTGGAATTTGATCGGTTCCGGTCGGTGCTCGTAATTCGGCACATCGCCCGGCAGGCGCTGCAAGGCCGGGCGCGAAGCGACGGAGGCTTCCCAGTCAGACTTTGCTTTCTTGCTGATGCTACCAAGGACCGCTTCGCGCATCACCGCATCCGCCGGGCGCTGGCCATCGACGTATTTGATCAGTCCATGGTCCGCCGTCTTAAAACTGTCGAGCATCTGCTGATGAGTCGCATCAATATCGGCATCCGGCATCGCCTGTACAACCGCATCAAAGTGCTGCAAATACTTTTCCGTGAGCTGGGTGAGATCGGAAAGATGATCGAAGTAAATTGCCTCAGGCGCCAAAGTCTGGCCGGGCAGATAAACATAGTTTGTCCGCGAGCCGCCAAAGCCATTGCCGCCCCCACTGACGTTGACCGGGCCGAGATAAAGAACGTGAAGCGGCCGATCTGGCGCCTCTGCGCCAAAGGTCTCGATGGCCGTTACGCTCAAAAAAAGAAGCAGAAATGGTTGAAGGATTTTAAGCTTTTCCATGATGAAACCAGCAGTGTGATGACGAGGAGGGACTTCAGACGCGCGGGGAGCCGGATCGCTACGAGGTCGCTGGTTTGAAGATCAGCTGGGAGAAATTGTAGAGCGCCTTTTTCCAGTGCTGAAAATCGTGGGCGTGCTCATCCACGTGCCAGATGTGCGGCACGTTCTTCTCCTTGAGATAGCCGTGGACGCCCTGGCTGATACGGATGAGACCGTCCTTGTTCCCGGCCGAGATATAGAGAAGTCTCAGTTGTTTGGCGGCCTTTTCAGGATCGGGCACCAGCTCGGCGGCAGGCTTGGTATTAGGTGCGGAAGAGAATCCTCCGATCCATGCGAACGTATCGAGGTTGCCGAGGCCGAAGTTCAGGGATTGGCCTCCACCCATCGAGAGCCCCGCCAGCGCGCGGCTTTCACGCTGCGCTTTGACCGAATACCTGGATTCGATGAACGGGATGAGCGAGCCGAGGAGGTCCTTGTCGAATTCCCCGAACGCCGGCGCAGTGCGCATCGCATCAGGTCCCGGCCGATCGTCCTGCTGCGCACGTCCGTTGGGCATCACGATGATCATAGGCACGGCCTTCTGATCGGCGACCAGGTTGTCGAGGATCACTTCAGGATGCCCGCCACGACGCCATTCGTTTTCGTCACCGCCGATGCCGTGCAAAAGATAAAGCACGGGATATTTCGTCGCTGACGAATAGCCGGGCGGCGTATAGACAAGCGCCTTGCGCTTGGTGCCAACGGATTTGGAGTCGTACTCGATCATCTCCAATTTGCCGTGGGCAATGCCCTCGCGTGGCTTATCGAATCCTTCCGGTGGAGCGGGAAAGGCTGGCTTGTCGTCTGGACCGAGGGTGATCGGCCCACCAAACCCGCCGCGCCGAACGCGTGCCTCGGGATTTGCCGGTTCACTTTGCTGGCTACTTTGAGCGGGCTGAACAGGCTCGGCAGGCTTTGCCAGAGTGAGTGTCGCGGCAGCTTCGCGTTTGACGACGATGTCTTCCTTGGCAAAGGTTCCTACTTCACGAGTCAGTTTCATTTCGTTTCCTGAGATCGTGCCGGTGTAAGTGATGCGAATCTCATTACCCTGGAAGTCCAGCATCTCGACAAACGACACCTTGTCGCCGTCCACTTTGCCTTCCTTCAACTCAACCTCGCGTTTGCGATCGGCAACCTCCGAGTTAGCTTTTCCTGTTAGCTTGGCGCCGTCCTGCTTGAGCGTATAGGTGTATTTCTGGAGGCCGATCTGCGAATCAAACTCCGCCTTCCAGATTCCCGTGAGGGTGCCTTGAGCAGCGCTCGGCGCGCTTTCACCAGCCGCTCCCGTTGCGCTCGTTTGAAGAGTCACTGATGCGTTGAAGAGCAGCGGGGCGAATTCGTGCAGACTGCGCCGCCAGCTCTGCCATTCGTGAGCCGTTTCCGGCGAGATGTAGTAGTGACTATTGATTCCGGCTTCCGTCAGCGCTTCGGCATTCGCCTTGGGATCACCACCACGCCGGCCATTATTTCCACCGACTTCACGGCTGCCGTAGCTCACGAAAACGAGTTTATTCGCCTGCTTGAAAGCTGCCATGTCGGAGATGTCTCCCACACTGATGCTGCCTCCGCTGAAGAGGCCAATGTGCGAGAACTTCTCGGGATGCTTCAGCGTGATCGTCTTGGTCTCCATGCCGCCCATGGAGAGTCCCGCCATGGCGCGATTGGGTTGATCGGACAACGTACGGAAGTTGGCGTCGGTATAAGGAATCAATTCGTCAACGAGGACGGTCTCGAACGGTTTGATGTCGAAGCTTCTGATGCCGCCGGGCTGGGTGTCATTGGTCATGCCGTAAGTCATGACGATGATGAAGGGCTTGGTTTTGCCTTCGGCGAGGAGGTTATCCATGATCAACGAGGCGCAGCCCTGGACACCCCAGCCGTATTCGTTCTCACCCCAACCGTGCTGCAGATAAAGGACCGGATAACGTTTCTCCAGATCCTGGTCATACCCCGGAGGGGTATAGACAAAAGCATGGCGCACAGTGTCGGTGCTCTTCGAGAAGAAATGAATCTCGCGCAGTTGCCCGTGGGGCACGTTCTTCAGCGCATAGAAGTCCTGGTCCTTGGCCGGCACTTCGACGCCGCTACCCCAGCGATTTGCCCCGAAAAAGTATTTGCTGTTCGGGTCCGGAACTTCCGCCCCGTCGATCTTGATCGTATAATAATGGAACCCTTCGTCCAGAGGTCGTGTATAACCGACCCAGGCGCCGTCGTCGCTCTTGGTAAAAGTGCTGCTGTCTTTGAAACTCACTCCAACACTCTGGGCCTGCGGAGCAACAATGCGGAATTTGATCCGGCCTTCCGAGTTCACTTGCGGATATTCCTTGCCCTTCTGGTTGGTCGGGGCAGGTTTCCAGTCATCGGCTGGCGGGTTGTCCTGGGCCAAACAATGCTGGCAGGCTGCAATCAAAACCAGGGAGAGGAGGGATAGTTTTGTATTCATCTACACTTTAGTGGGTATTGGAATTAGTGGCCGGTAAAATTGCTCTCCGGAGTCTCCAGCGAGGGCTTCGCGACACGCTCACGCGGTGCTTTATGGCTCGAATATAGTGCGCGAATTTCGGCATCGGGCAGCGCCCGGCTGAACAGGCAGAATTCGTCCATCGCTCCGCTGAAGTTCCGGATTGTCGAAGGGTCGTTTTCCCGGAATCCGCGCGAATTCCAGTTCCCCAGTTCGGCTGTGCCGATGCGAAAAGGCGGGTGGATCTTGAGCGCCTTTTCACTCACCATCTGTCCGTTGACGTAATGCGACACCCGCATCGCGTTTCCATCGAGCACGACGGCCAGATGCAGCCACAACCCGAACTGGTCCAACGGGAGCACCGGAGGACTGGCCACGATCTGGCAGTCGCCCTCACCCGTGCCAACCACCGTCAAGCCAAGCACGCCGTCGTTGCGGATCAGCCAATGCAGCGTGCCCGCATCGAAACCGTCGCACATAAAGAGTGAGTTGAACTGTCTATCAAGTCCCTGGACACGCACCCAAGTCGCCACCGTCAGCGAGTCGAATTCACCCGGCACGCTCAAGCGGACGCGATCGCTCACCCCGCGAAACTCCAAAGCTTGTTTGGCCGGCCATCGACCCTCGACCCATTGGCAACCAACGATGGCGCCGTCGAGCACCGCCGCGCTCCCGCTGCTCGCGTTGTTCAGCCGCCAGTCTGAGGACGCAGCCTTTTCGAAGTCGAAGTGCACGAGCAGCGAGGGGTCCTGATTGAGCCGAAGGCTCGCCGCACGCCATTGCTCATATCGCAAAGACTCCGCTGCCACCGACTTATCGCTTAGCTCGAACAGCGATGCGAATACTGCCTCACTAGCCGTAATAAGACGTGGAGGCCGCGAACTCTCCGCCACCGCACCGGCGCCTTCCAGTACCGTTTGCTTCGCACTGCCGATCGCTGGCAGGAATTCCACTCTGCCCTTGAAGACGTGTAACTCCGTCGCGCCTTTCTTTACATCGAGACCGAACACCGTACCGAGATCGGTCACGTTCATTTGCGGAGTCGAGATCCGGAACCCACGCGCCTGGGGCGGAACCTCGGCGGTCAGCCTGCCTATACGGCAGGAAGCCTCACCGGGGGAAATGATCTGAAATTCGGCCGGCCCTTCGATCGCCACGCGGGCGCCGCTGTAAAAAACCACCTGCACCAAACCCGACTTGAGTCGAAGCCATCCAGGGTCGAGAGGCGCTCCCAGTCGGGGTGCTTCGACCCCGGAACTCCACTGCGCATCCACCGCCCGGTTCAGAACCGCGACCGACTTGCTGATCGCACCTTTACGCTCGCCCTGCTGCCCCCCGCGCCATCCCCACCAACCGCCGGCCAGCAATGCGAGGCAGGCGGCCAGGGCCACCACCCGAATGACTACTTGCCGTCGCCCAACCTGCAACTGGCGAAGCGGGACAGCTTTTGCCGACGAACCTTGGCTACCATCCAATGGAACGATCTTCGACGACGCGCCGGCGAAGATGTCCGGGTCCGAAGCCAGTCGTGAATGCAATTCGACGCGCAGAATGTATTCGTCCCGCGCAGCGGAATCCCTGCGGAGCAGTTCGTTCAATGCCCGGGCTTGCTCCTCCGAAACCGTGCCGTGGCAGACGGCCGCAACTGCGGCGGCGAATTCCTGCGAAGGAAAGGACAGCTTCACGTCCTGACTTCCTCAGGTTTCGCCGCGTTCACGATGCAGTCCTGAAGAGCCAGACGCACCCGTTGAAGTATCTTATAAGTGGCCGCCACGGTCCGGCCGGAATTTGCCGCCAAATCCTCAATACCGTCCCGGCGATAATAGTAACCCTCCACCAGCGCAAGCTGCTCTCCGGGCAGCTTGCCGAGGCATTTATCCAAATGCCTCAGCCGCAAGTCGAGCTCTGGCCGCAACTCCTCGCGACGCCGCGCCAGTTCTTCAGCCAGCCCGCCTTCGAGCAGGGCCTGCCATCGCTGGAATCGCTCGAGCCATTGCCGCGTCTTGTTCAATGCGAAGCGGCAGGCCCACGGCGTGAATGGCAGGCCTGGGTCGTAGTCATCGAATTTCTCCCAGAGCACCATGGCGGTCTGCTGCACGATATCCTCCGCGTCCGCCACATTCGGCACCAGCGCCGCCACATAGCGAAAAATCTCCCGTTCGCTGCGGAGAAACAGCGAAAGAAACCGCTGCTGCGCCGCCGCGGGATCTTCAAAAGAGCGCGTTGATTCTGGGGACATGATCGAGGCTGTATTTTACTTCCAGCCGATCGTCAGTTTTGGACAAACAATTCTCAAAATTTTCTCCAACCACCTCCGGTTATCCACCAAGGACTGTCCCCAATCTGCCACTGGCGCCGCTAGAAACTCGATGGCAAGCCGGGGTTTCGTTTTGCCTCTGGAAACCGCACTTCAACGCGTACGGAAACTGGCTGGCAAACAGTCCTTATTTTTCCTGGCGCGTTCGCATCGAGGCACTTTGCAGAATTGCTTTCAACTGCTCGAGGTCGACTGGCTTGACAAGATGGTAGTCGAACCCAGCGTTCAGCGCGCGCTGCCGATCCTCCGGCTGGCCGTAACCGGTGACGGCAATGACAACGGACTGCGCGCAGAAAGGTTCCTTACGCAGCCGCCGGACAACTTCAAAGCCATCCATGCCCGGCAGGCCAATGTCGAGCACCACCGCGTGTGGCGATTGTTCGCGGGCGCAATCCATCGCTTGCGGTCCATTATGCGCGACCATGACCTCATGTCCCGCGCGTGTCAGCAGGCGGGCCAATCCGTGAGCCGTGTCCACGTTGTCGTCCACAATCAACACGCGCCGTCCAATAGCGTCGCGGCCTGCCGCCCGGCCACTCCCGTTTACGGCCGCAACTCTTGTGGCGGCGGGGAGACAGACCGTGAAGACACTGCCGCTGTTGATCCCACCGCTTTGCGCCTCAATCCGCCCGCCATGCATCTGCACAAGCTTTTCCACAATGGTGAGACCGATGCCTAACCCGCCTTCACTGCGCGCGATGGAACGCTCGCCCTGAGCAAAAAGGCGGAACATCTCCGGGATTCGGTCGGGGGGAATGCCGATGCCGTTATCGCGCACCATGATGTGAACCTCCGGTCCCGCCGCGCGCGCGGAGAGTTCGATCCGCCCGCCGACTGGAGTATATTTTGCCGCATTTGTCAGCAGGTTCAGAATGATCTGCTCGAGGCGTGTCGGATCGGCCTCGACCCAGAGCGACTCGGTCTGGTAGCTGCAAAGCAGTTTGTGCTGGCGTGCTCCCACCAAGGGCCGTGCGGAGTCTCGGGCCCGGTTGAGCACCGGCGCCACGTCGATCACTTCCTTGCGAAGCCGAATTTTGCCCGCTGTGATGCGGGAGACATCGAGTAGATCATCGATCAGGTACGCCAGATGGCTGCTTTGCCGCGCGATGACGCTCTTGGCCCATTCGTGATCCTCGCCAGCGTCCGAATTAATCAGGAGAGAGGCCGCATTGGCGACGGCGGCGAGCGGATTCCTGAGCTCATGCGCCAGCATCGCGAGAAACTCGTCTTTGCGACGGTCTGCCGCATCGAGTTCGTGCAACAGCTCGCGCACTTGATACTGGCGCCCGCGAGCGCGCAGGCCGACCTCACAAGTGCTGACCAAAGTCTCCGGGCGCACGGGACGTTCGATAATCGAGATATTTCCGACCGGCGAGAGCGCCGCCATATGACGCGGACGCACGCCATTTCCCGCACCCGCGGCAGTGATCAAAATCAGCGGCAAATCCGACCACGAAGGCTGCCGCCCCAGCTCTTCTACCAACTTCGTCACGTCATTGCCAGCCAGCGCTTCCTCCGCGAGCAGCAGTGCTCCGCATCCCGCGCGGATCCGGCTACGCAAATCTTCAAGATCCATGCAAATGGTCACCGTGAGCCCGGCCTTCTCCAAAAATCCGGCGCTCAGTCGCGCGTCATTTCGGACAGGCGCAAGGATTAAGACGCATAACTCCTCGCCCGCGGAAGCAGCTTCCTTTATCGGCCTTATTGCCGGCTCGTTAAGCAGTGCATCCATTAAACAGGACTTTGGTGTGGAGCCCCGCCAGTCGCAAAATTCGGCACTCCGGAAAGTACCCCTTGTAAATCGCGCAACGGTTCGCCCAGCGAGATTCCATTCTTGCCGACCCGCATTTCACGGATCGTCCGCTCATGGTTGCCATTGCGCTTCTTGATGACCGATAGCGCCTGTTTGATTTCGCCGCGGGCCTCAAAATAGCGCAGCAGCACCACCGTATCGGCGAGGTAGGTGAGATCAATGGTCGATTGGATGGCCCCGACGATCCCCTGCTGCGCGAGCACCATAATCGTGATGATGCCCTGCTGATTGAGATAGGCCAGGAGTTCATGGAGTTGCAGCGTCAAGTAACGCTCCGCCGGCATCGCGTTGAGATAGCCATTAATGCTATCGATCACGACCATTCGGACTTTGTCATGGTCCACAGACTGTCGAATCCGGTGCACGAGTTCGCCGGGCGAGATTTCCGCAGGGTCGATCTGCTCGACCGTAATCAAGCCGCTTTCCATATGCTTCGCCACGTCGAGCCCGAGCTGAGCGGCGCGATTTTTCAAAATTCCAGTCGTCTCATCGAAGATGAAGAGCAGCGCCTTTTCACCGCGCTCCGCCGCCGACACGGCAAAGTGTATCGCGAGTGTCGACTTACCCGTTCCGGGAGGGCCCATCACCATACTGCTCGTCCCGCGCCCCAAGCCGCCGCCAAGGAGCAAATCGAGCTCCTTGATCCCACTGGGAAAATTCCCGCGGTCAAATTCGCGGTGATGCTCTCCGGCCACCAGACGCGGAAACACTACGAGCCCGCCGCGGCGAAGAATCATGTCATGGCTCCCCTCGCGGAAGTGCGAACCACGAATTTTGCGGACGTTTACCTGACGCCGGGCCACCCCATAATCGGGTGACCAACTGGTGAGGCAGAGCACGCCGTGCGCAATACTTTCCACCTGCAGATCGTGAGTACCCGAGGTGCGGTCATCAAGGAGCAGCACGGTGGAATTCCGTCCCGCAAAAAACTGCTTCAGTTGCAAGATCTGCCGGCGATAGCGCAGCGGCGTGTCGGCCAGCATCCGCATCTCCGAAAGCGAATCGAAGACTACCCGCATCGGCTTCACCCGTTCCACCTCTGCGATGAGCGCTGCCGTGGTGCGGTTAAGCTCCACTTCCGAGGGGTGAAAGAAGGTGCTCTCGCTGTCGCCGCGAATCTGCTCCTCGATCGTGGAAAGCTCGTAGAGGTGGATGTTTTTCAAATCCCAACCGTGAGATTCCGCAACCACATGGATCTCGTCCTTGGTCTCGGAAAGTGAAACATAAAGGCCCGCCTCGCCTTGCTTTACCCCTTCCATGAGAAACTGCATGGCGAGCGTTGTTTTACCCACTCCCGGATCTCCCTGAATCAAATAAAGGCGCCCCGCGGGCAAACCGCCGCCGAGCACGGCGTCCAGTCCGGAAACACCCACGGAGCAGCGGTCGACAAGTGGAGGATTCATCTAAAATGCCATCGTAACGGATCCTGAAGCCGCGCGGCATATAAGAGCCTAGACCACCACGATCGTGACGGATATCGCACAGCCGACGACGATCTCGCAGTCTGTGGCGAATGCCCCAGGTAGGTCGCACGCAACAAAACCATTCCTGCCGCAATCTCGTTCGGGCTCCCCGTGTTTCACAAGTCGTGCATTGCTATTTTGCCCATGGTGACGCCACCGTGCCCGGTCGCACCAGAAACAGTATCCGCCCCTATCATGGACCCCTTCATTCCTCCGCCCTTACCCACGAAACCCCGAACGAGCCCTGTGGCAATCTGGAGCCTCGTTCTGGCTTCTCTCGGGATCGTGTTCTGCCTGCCTTCAGTCGCTGGATTCATTTGCGCCATCGTGGCCCTGATTCAGATCGGCCGATCGAATGGCGCCCTTCGCGGGACCGGACTGGCCTTTGCCGGACTCATTACGAGTCTCGTAACCGGGGTAGTCTTCGTGTCCCTAGTCGCAGCCATTGTGGTCCCCCTGGCGAAGAAGTCGCGAACTCAGTCGGTCAGCGCCGGACGATCGCTCGCCGATGAGCGAAAGGGATTCGTTACCCATCTCGTTCGCCGCGAACGGACCGGATATCCCGTTTCAGAACCTCCGGCGGGAGAATTGAACATCGTCTATTATTCATCACCAATCGGCCGATTGCCGGCCTACTTATCCCCCATCCCGAACGACGGAAAAAAGCATCCGGCCATCATTTGGCTGACCGGCGGCTTCAGCAATAGCATCAGCGACAACGCCTGGGACTCCGCACCTCCGGAGAATGATCAAACCGCACGCATTTTCAGGCAGACCGGCGTCGTGACACTGTACCCGTCCCTGCGGGGTGGGAATGAAAACCCGGGTTACAAGGAAACTTTTCTCGGCGAAGTCGACGACGTGATCGCCGCCGCGGAATTCCTTGCCGCTCAACCCAGGATCGATCGCATCTACCTTGGCGGACACAGCACTGGCGGAACGCTGGCCTTGCTGGTGGCGGAATCAACCTCACGCTTTCGCGCAGTGTTCTCGCTCGGCCCCGTAGCACGGATTGGCGACTACGGACGGGACAATCTCACGTTCGATACGACCAACATTCAGGAATTCCGTCTTCGCAACCCGTCCGGATGGCTCGACGGAATCACATCGCCAACCTTTGTCTTCGAAGGTGAGAATCAGCGGAGCAATATCGACAGTCTACACGAATTAAAAACGGCCACGCACAATTCTGCGGTTCAGTTTTTTCCGGTGAAGGGAAACGACCACTTCAGCCTCATTGCTCCGCTTTCCAAACAGATCGCAGAACGGATCCTCGAAGACACGGGGCCGACCGCCCGCTTTGAGTTTCAAAAAATCCCGGAGCGCACGCCATGAGGGCGTCGTCGGTTTTTGAACCGCGATGAGGGCCATCCCCCGAGGAGGCTTGGCAAAAACTCAGGTGGCCATGTAGCAGACGCGGAACGCCATGCGTCTGCCTGTAGATCGACCGCCTCTCATCGAATTTTCCTGCCAAAAAACTGCCAAAACTGCCGAGTTTTGACGTGATTTTAAGGGATCATACGTGATTACGTGTGAGATGTCGAATTGCCGTCGAACCCTGTATTCATGCAGTCCCCAAGGTGATTTCCCACCCCAAATGCATGGCTCCAGCGGTAGGATTCGAACCTACGACCAATCGGTTAACAGCCGATCGCTCTACCACTGAGCTACGCTGGAATTTTCGCTCTCCGTTAAGGGGCGGCATGTATCGCGTACCGGCCGCTTCCGCGCAACCACTTTTTTGGAAAAAATTTCGGTGCGAAGGGAACCGTTGCAGCGCGCCTCCGCGCAGGCTACGCAGAGCGTCAGCCATGGCCGCAGTCGATTCATCCCCGTTTCAACAGTCCGTCCTCACCCGGGCACGGACTGACGTCCCTCTTTTGCGGAATTCCATGACGGTGGCCGAAGCGCTGAATGTGATCCGGGAAAAGGGCGCGGAAGATCGGCTCATCTACTTTTACGTCCTCGATCAGGATAGCCGCCTCGCCGGTGTGTTGCCGACCCGCCGCCTCCTAACGGCGGCGCTCGATACCGCCCTGGAGTCGATCATGATCCGGCGGGTGCTGGCGATTCCGCAGACCGCCACACTGCTCGACGCCTGCGAGCTTTTCGTCCTGCATAAGTTTCTCGCCTTTCCGGTCGTCGACCCCGAGCGGCGAGTCGTCGGGGTCATCGATATCGCCGTGCTCACGGAAGAAATGCTTGAATCCCCCGAGGAACCGCCGGGGGCGGACGAGATGTTCGAGGCGATCGGCCTGCATCTCTCGCAGCTCAAAGGCGCCTCCCCCGTGAAGGCGTTTCGCTACCGGTTCCCATGGCTTCTCACGACCATTTCCAGCGGCACGATCGCCGCGCTGATCGCCGGCGCCTACGAAGGCACACTGCAGCGCAACGTGATCATCGCCTGTTTTCTCGCCCTCGTTCTCGCCCTGGCGGAAGCGGTGAGCATGCAATCGATGACGCTGACGCTGCAATCGCTGCGCACGACGCGTCCAACCTGGCGCTGGTTCCTCGGCTCAGCGCAGCGGGAGATTCTCACTGCCCTATTGCTCGGGCTCTCGTGCGCCGTCGTGGTTTTCAGCGTCGCCTGGATCTGGCGCGGATCGATGACCGCGGCAGGCGTAATCGGCGTCAGTGTATTCGGCTCCCTGATCATCGCCTGCATCTCGGGAATCGCCATGCCGTCGCTCCTCCACGCCTTCAAGCTGGACCCAAAGATCGCCGCCGGTCCCGCCGCGCTGGCCGCGACGGATGTGCTCACGCTTCTGCTCTATCTTTCGCTTGCCGAGTGGCTCCTATGACGCGGGCCGCAGCCCGATGAGTCCAGGTCTTGCTCAACTGCCGATTTCCAGCTTCATTCCCGCGCTTATGGCTAAAAATCCCATCGTCGTCGCGCCCTCCATTCTCGCCTGCGATTTTGGACGTCTGCACATGGAAGTGCGGAGAGCGGAACGTGCCGGCGCCGACTGGCTGCATCTCGACGTGATGGATGGGCATTTCGTAGACAACATCTCGTTCGGCCCGGCCTTTGTGGAATCGGCAGCCAAAGCGGCAACCGTTCCGCTGGATGTCCATCTCATGGTGGACCGGCCTGATCACTATTTCCCGCGCTTTGCCAAGGTTTCGAAGAACATCACAGTGCACGTCGAAGCAAAGCACGATATCGCCCGAACGCTGGCCGCGATCCGCGAATCGGGCTGTACCTGCGGTCTTTCGCTGCGGCCGGGCACGCCATTCAGCGCGGTCGAGCCGTATTTCGATCAGATCGATCTGCTGCTCGTGATGACTGTGGAACCGGGCTTCGGCGGCCAGCCGTTCATGCCGGAAATGCTGCGGAAAGTGGAAGATGCCCTGAAGATCCGCGAAGCACGCGGGTGGCAATTCCGCATCGAAGTGGACGGCGGAATCAATGCGGCGACAGCGGCGCTTTGTTTGCACCATGGAGCCGACACGCTGGTCGCGGGGACATCGGCGTTTAATGCGCCGGATATGGAGGAAGCGATTCGGGTCATGCGGTCGGGGACGGCGCCAGCGTAGAAAAGGGAAACGTTCAACGTTGAACCTGAAACCGGATTTTGGGCGGCGCTGGGCGTATTCGGGAGCCTGCCACATGGAGTGCGGTGGCAAGAAAGCGACAGCGAGCGCGACACCGCTTTCGGATGGTTCTGTGGGCGGGAAACGCAAGTACTCACAATGGCGGGCACTTTTTTGGACAAGACCAGTTGCTGCGAAACAACAGTTATCCAACCGCGACCACCAGAAGAACCAGCCCCTTCCGAAGGCGGTATCGCGCTCGCTGTCGCTCTCTTGCCACCGCACTCCATGGGCACCGCGCGCAAACACGCTATCCGATTTCCAAAATCCGTTTTCAGATTGAACGTTGAACGTTTCCCAAATCCCTCAGCCTCCCCCCGTCGCCTCCACACAAACCCTTGCTTCGCAACATCGCAACGCCGGACATTGCCTAGGCAAATTGCGTATTACCCTTGCGCATTCAATCCCAGCGCTACGGCAGAGCCGCCCCCAATTGTTAGCGTATCTGCCGCGTGATATAGATCGTCTTAGCAAGCGAGACGATATGGACACCCCAAAAAGCCAAAGTCTTAGCGGTTCAGCAATCACGACTCTCGGTGGACAGCAGATCTCCTGCATTTACGAAGGAAACATCTTTTACCTTCGTCCGGAGGAATCCCATCCGGTGCCCGGCGACCGATTTCTACACGATGGCGTGTTACGCATCATCGAAGACGCAGGCCCCGACGGCGCGCTCTGGAGGCTGGTCACGCGACGGTGCAACGACTTTCTCTTTCCGGGAAGAAACCGGTCCCGATGTTGACAATTTTGCTCAAGGGATCGCCTGCTGTTTGATCGAGCACGTCTTGGGGAAGACGTTGGGGGAAATCAACGGCAGGCGGCCCTAAATATCTCCCGCCAAAAACCGAGCCCCCCGCGGGGCCGGGCCTTCGTTTCAGCAAGAATGGCCAGTGGAATCAAATACCAGCGTAAGCCAGCGGCAAACCTCTTCGAGATAGCGGGCATCCAGTGCATCGAAAGCGCCGGGAAGATCTGAATCCACATCGAGAACGGCGCGCACTCCACCAGAGGCGTCGATCACCGGCACGACGATCTCCGATCGCGTGGAACCGGAGCACGCGATGTGATAGGGCAGCGCGGTCACGTCAGGAACGATCTGCGTCTCCGCTTCGCGCGCGCATTTCCCGCAGACACCCCGGTCGAACGCGATGGAGAGACACCCGTGATTTCCCTGGTAAGGTCCAACTTTCAACATCCCAGGCGCGACCACTCGATAGAAGCCCGTCCAGTGGAAATGACTTAGTCCGTGATGCAACTCACACGCGATCGTGGCCATCAGTGCGATCTCATCGGTTTCATTTTCGATGAGTGCGCGAATGTGACGGAGGGCTTGTTCGTATTCTGCGGCTTTATTCATGGAAGGGCGGGCCGGTGGCTAAGTGGCGGCTCTTAATCTTAATCTTAATCTTAATCTTAATCCCTAACTACATGAGACTCTTTCTGGTTCGTTCTGAATCAACTCCGGAGACTGCACGTCTATGGTGAGCAGAGGATTAAGATTACGATTACGATTACGATTACGATTACGATTACGAGCCCCTGCCGCCTTCGCCCTGCCTGCCGTCAAGCCTCCTGCAACTCCCCATCCGGCTCCGCCTGCGATTCCTCCAGGATCTCAGGCAGGATCGTACGCTTCGGCCGCATGGTGATCCGTGGCACGATGCGATCGAGCGCTTGCTGGACCTCGTGATCGGAAGCACCTCCCTCTTTCAGGGCAACGGCATAAAGCGGTAGCGCGGCATTGAGGTGCGGATATTCGCGACGAAAACGCGCGCGCGCGGAAACAAAGATCTCCAGCGCGCAGCGCAGCATTTCCGCGGCTTCCGCGTGGCGTCCTCCCGTCTGGGCCAGACACGCAAGGTTCGCCAGGTCGACCGCCACTTCGGTATGCCGCGAACCGTATGTCTTTTCATCGATCGCCAGCGCACGGCGCAGCAGCGCCTCGGCGTCGGCAAATCGGTTCTGGGCTTCGATAACGAAGGCCAGGCTCTTGAGCGCCGGCGAGGTCTCCGGATGATCCCGGCCGAACTTTTCCTGATCGATGGCCAGCGCACGGCGATACAATTCCTCGGCCTCCACAAAGCGGCCCTTCTCCGCAAGGATCCCCGCGAGATTGTGCAAAACAATCACGACTCGCGGATGCTTCGGTCCGGCGACGGATTCATCGATCTCCAGCGCGCGGCGATAAAGCCCTTCGGCTTCGGTGATGCGGCGCTCGATTTCCAAAACCCCCGCCAGCCGGTTCAAGGCGATGGCCGTGCGCGGATGATGCCGTCCGGCAAATCGCTCCTCGATTTCCAGGGCGCGCCGCAGCAGTTGCTCCGCCTCGAAGAGACGATTCCGCGCCCGCAGGCAGTTCGCAAGGTTCTGCAAATCCGGCACGATTTCCGGCCGATCCTGGCCGTGCACCGATTCGCTCAGCGACACGGCACGCCGGTACAGAGACTCCGCTTCCTTCATACTGCGGGGTCCGCGCAGGACGGAAGCCAAGTCGCGCAAGCGGAGGATCAAGTTGGCCTTATCTTCCTTCTGATGCTTCTCGTGAATGGCCAGGGCCCGGCGATAAAGCGGCTCGGCCTCTGTCGGCCGCCCGCAATCCTTGAGCCAATGCGCCAGGTTCTGCACGAGAAAACTGGCATGCTCCTCCAAAGGATGCCCATTGAGCTGGCCAAGCAGCGCGCGGCAATGCGGGATGAGCCGCTCGCGCAGCAGCACTCCCCCGCCCGATTCCCCACGCCGCAACACGGAATCCAGGGTGGTGCGCGCGGCTCCGAGTGCAGTCGTCACATCAGCCGGCGGGAGACGGTCACGAATGGTCTCCCGTACCGCCCGATGAATGGTGATGACATTGGCACTTTCGTCGAAATGAATCAGCGCCCGGTGCTTGAGCGTCGCCAGCGCCGCGCGGATCTCCGCCCAGTCTCCCCGATAATCGAACAGCGCCAGCGGGATCGCCGCGGGTTCCGGAGCCAGGCATGAGAGCAGCCGGAGCAGCGAACGCGTGGCAGGGTCGAGCTCTGAGACGCTGTGATCAATGATCGTCGCCAGCGTCAGCTTGCGCCAGGGGCGTTCGGGCTGTTTCGGATCGGGCAGCCATTGGGGAAGAAATTCCCGCAACGGAGTTCCGGAATCCCGCAAATACCCCGCGGCCAGCGTCAGGGCGAGCGGCACGCGGCCAAGCATTTCCGCCATCTGATCGAGCACACCCCGATCCGGATACGGCACAGCCCCCGGATTTGGATAGAGGAGCTCGATGAGCAGCTCACGGGCAGGTTCCGCCGGCAATGCCGAAAGCGCGTGCGCCTCGACGCTCGGCCAGATCGTCAGCCGGCTCGTGAGGAGCACGTCCCCTCGGGCGAAACGCGGGAGGAGGGTGCGCATCTGCAGCCAGGTCGGGATGTGGTCGATGCCATCGATGATCACCAGCCACTTGCCGGCATTCTCCTCGGCTTCGAACCATTTGAACACCGCCTCGAGCTTTGCGCGGTGCCCGCCCACTTCATCCGGGAGCAAGGCCAGGGCATCGTTGCGGGCCAGGGCGGCAATGCTCACCTCGATATCCGCTCGCGGTCCCGCCGGAAGGAAGAAAACAAAATCGCGTTTACGATCTTCGTAGAGTTTCCATCCGAGTTCCACCGCGAGTGTCGTCGCGCCAGTACCACCATGGGCGGCAGAGACGTCCGAGGGATGAAGCACCACTGGTTTGCCCGCATGCAATTGCTCCGCGATGGACCCGAGGAGTTGCCTGCGGCCGATGAAACCTTCGCCAAGCGAGGCGCGAGGCAGCACCGCAAGCCGGCGCCGCACGATGAGCCGCTGGCGCAGGGTGCGGATCTTTCGGCCCAGATCATCCGGATTGGAAAACTGCTGTACGTTCTGCCCGCCCAGCTCGATGGCGTGGCGATGTTCATCCTGCAGCTCACGCAGGGTATCGAGTTCCGGCGAGCTTCGAGGGAAAGAATACTCTGGCCCGGCAATGAAGAAATAAACCGGGCGGTTCAAGGATTTCGCCACATCTACCTCGTATTGTGGAAAGGATCGCCGTGCGGCGCCCAGTGTGCGTTCCGCCGGCTCGATGCCGTACCGCGGGCCGACGAGGTGAATCACCGCCTCGCATTTGCTGATCGCCTGGTTCAGTACACCCTGAAGCGGGCCGTATTCGATGGAGAAATCCAATTGCTCGACCGGTTCCGCACCGATCTCCGAGAGGGCCTGTTTGACCGCTTTTCTGGCAGCGTCGAGTTCTGGGCCGGCTGAGATAAAAATCTCCGGTCTCAATGACATGGGGAGGTAAGGTAGGCGGGTTTCTCGTGCGATGCCAATAGTCAGCAGCGCTCTTCCCGCAATTTGACCAGGTGTCTACCGTACGACGACCTTCATCAGCAAGTGTGCGGAAGGGAAAAACGGCCGTGAAATCGGGGGAATGGGGAGCATGGGTTCGGGAGGGGGTGCTAGTTAGGGCGAGAGAAAATTATGACACAGCAATCTCCACACCGTCCCCCTTCCTCTTCGTCTTCATCATCATCTTTGTCTTCATCAACTGAACGGAGGATGAAGATTATGATGATGATGAAGAGGATGAGAGCCTGCCACCAACCCCACCGCAGCGCTGACGAAGCAGCGCCCTCCACACGGCCTCCGAGCCACTATTTCTCTGAAACAGAATTCCCATCTGACCTGTACTTGCGACGAATCCCTGAGGAACCGGTGACGGAAAGGAGAGCGGGCTTGCAAGCCCGCTCTCCTTTACCCGCCTTCATCACCAAAACTCGACCGCTTCCCGCCTTCCCACTTCACGTGCTCGCTCGGTGGGTACTCCCAAAAAGCAAATTCCCGATGGCCAAAGGCTCATCGGGAATTCGAAACTAGTTTCAGCGTCAGCTAAACCTACGCCCGCGGCGCCTTAGCCGTGCCGGCGGCGCTTGACGTGCAGCTGGGCCAGCGACTTCTGAAGCGAGGCCTGGACGGCAGCCACTTCCTCGTCGCCGAGGTTGCCTTCGCGAAGACGTTCCTGCGCCCGGGCCACGGCTTTTTCCGCGGCGGACTCATCGATCGCCTTGGCCTCAATCGCCATATCCGTGAGGACATTCACGCGGGTCTGCGTGATTTCGACGAACCCTTCGCCCACCGCAAGATGCTGGACCTCGCGGCCTTTGGTCACCACGAGTTCACCAGGCTTGATCTGGGTCATCAGCGGGACGTGCATCGGGTAGACGCCCATTTCGCCTTCCAGCGCGGGCAGTACCACCAGATCCACGTCGTCGGAGTACGCTTGATTCTCAGGAGTGACGATTTCCAGTCGGAGAGGCATGAAATTTAGGAATTAGGATTAGCATTTAGGAATTTCGCGCGGCGGCGTTTTGCTCTGCCGCGCGGGTTCCTGTTGGAAACTTGAGGATGGGACTCGGGAAAGTTTTTCGATGTTGAAGTTGATTCGAGAAAAGTTGGCCCGAGCCCCGGACCTTTCAAATCCTAACCTGCCTTCACCTGATCGATGCCACCCTTCATATAGAAGTCGCCTTCGGTGACATCGTCGTGCTTGCCTTCGAGGATCTCCTTGAAGCCGCGGATCGTTTCAGCGATCGAGACGTATTGACCCTTCGTGCCGGTGAAGATTTCGGCCACGTGGAAAGGCTGGGAAAGGAAGCGCTGGATCTTCCGGGCGCGGAAGACGGTGAGCTTATCATCAGGCGAGAGCTCATCCATACCGAGAATGGCGATGATGTCCTGAAGATCCTTGTACCGCTGGAGCACGCGCTGAACGCCACGAGCCACCGCGTAGTGTTCCTGGCCGACGATTTCCGGCGCGAGCGCCTTGGAGGTCGAGGCCAGCGGATCCACCGCCGGGTAAATGCCGAGTTCCGCGATGGAACGCTCGAGTACGATCGTGGAGTCGAGGTGCGCGAAGGTGTTCGCCGGAGCCGGGTCGGTCAAGTCGTCCGCCGGGACGTACACAGCCTGGAAGCTCGTCACCGAACCCTTGGTCGTGGAGGTGATGCGTTCCTGGAGCTGGCCCATTTCCGCGGCGAGCGTGGGCTGGTAACCCACCGCCGACGGCGTACGGCCGAGGAGCGCGGACACTTCGGAACCGGCCTGCGAGAAACGGAAGATGTTGTCGACGAAGAGCAACACGTCCTGGTTCTTCTCATCGCGGAAGTACTCCGCCATAGAGAGCGCGGAGAGCGCGACGCGGAGACGAGCTCCTGGCGGCTCATTCATCTGGCCGTACACGAGAGCCACCTTGGACTCTTCGATCTTGTCCAGCTTGATAACGCCGGCCTCGGCCATTTCATGGTAAAGATCGTTGCCCTCACGGGTCCGCTCACCCACGCCGGCAAACACGGAGTAACCACCGTGGCCCTTGGCGATGTTATTGATGAGCTCCATGATGACGACCGTCTTGCCGACGCCCGCACCACCGAAGGCACCAACTTTGCCACCCTTGGTGAAGGGGCAGATCAGGTCGATAACCTTGATGCCGGTTTCGAGAATGGTTGCCTTCGTGTCCTGATCGATGAGCGCGGGAGCCGGGCGATGAATCGGGTAACGCTTCGTGTGCGGCACCGGACCACGTTCGTCGGTCGGGTCGCCCGTCACGTTGAAGATACGTCCGAGAACGCCTTCGCCCACCGGAACGGAGATCGGCTGGCCGGTGGCGGTCACCTTCAGTCCGCGCTTGAGACCTTCGGTGGTACTCATGGCGATCGCGCGCACCCAACCTTCACCGAGGTGCTGCTGCACTTCGAGAACCAGCCGGGTCGGGGTTCCATTGACGTCGAAGGTGATCTCGAGCGCTTCGTAAATCTTCGGAAGCGTCCCGGATTCGGAGAAATCCACGTCGACGACGGGACCGATGATCTGGACGATCGTCCCGGTATTGGCAGTGGGAGCGGTGGTATCGGACATTGTAGTGATGGAGAGTTCGGAGGTTGAGAGTGGTGAGCCGCGGGCCGCGATTCACGGGAGGCCCGCAACGCAGGCGGCGTCAGCCAAGCGCCATTTGGGCTGTGGAGATTTCGAGCAGTTCGGTGGTGATGCTGGCCTGCCGGACCTTGTTGTACTCGAGGGTGAGATCCTTGATGAGCTGCTTCGCGTTATCCGTCGCGCTCTTCATCGCCACCATTCGGGCGGAGTGCTCGGAAGCGCGGGAATCCAGAATCATCTGGTACACCTGGAAGTGGACGTAGTGCGGGAGAATGCCGCTCAGCACGTCAGCCGCGCTCGGCTCGAAGAGGTACTCAGTTGCGGCGGCACCGTGATCCGCGCTCACCGTTTCGGCCTTCTCGGCCACATTCTTCGGGACGCTGATCGTCGCATCAAGGCTGCTCACCGGCAGAACTGTACGGCTCCGCGGCGTCTGAGTCAGCGTATTGACGAAATCCGTGAAGAGAACAGTCACCTTGTTGACCTCGCCGCTGAGGAATTTCTCCATGCAGAAGCGGGAGACGGCCTTGGAGTCGAGGAAGGTGAAATTGTCCTTCAGCTCGAAATCCGCCACAACGTTGCGCTTGTTGCGTGCGAGGTACTGCATGCCCTTGCGTCCGACCGCGACGAAAATGGTATTCGCTGGATCGAACTTCGCCGCTTCACGAAGCAGGTTGGTATTGAGCGCGCCGCACAAGCCTTTGTCGGTGCTCACGAGCAGGACGAGCTCTTTTCCACCTGGACGATTCTTGAGCAGTTCGTGCGAAGATTCGTCACCGGCAGTGAGTCCGCCGAGAGAGGCGAGGACCTTGTTCAGCAAGCTCGCATACGGGCGCCCGGCAAGCGCCGCCGCCTGCGCTTTGCGCATCTTGGAGGCGGCGACCATCTGCATCGCCTTGGTGATCTGCGCCGTGTTCTTGATCGACTTGATCCGGCGCCGGATGTCGCGCGTATTGGCGGCCATTTAGGGTAAGTGCGGGTTAAGGCTCAGGTTGCGAAACGAAATGACTTACGGACGATAGCCCTGCTTGAACTCGGTCACAGCCGCTTTCAATTCGGCCGCGAGGGACTCGTCGATCTGCTTCTTGTCGCGCAGTGTGGAGAGAAGCGCTTCCTTGCGGGTGACGAGATAGTCCTGCAGCTTGAGCTGGAAGTCCTTCACCTTGTCAACCGGCACGTCATCGAAGTAGCCGTTCTGGATCGCCCAGAGAGCGCCAGCCTGCTGTTCGATCGGGAGCGGATTATACTGGACCTGCTTGAAAAGTTCGACGATGCGCTGGCCGCGATCGAGCTGCGCCTTGGTCTTGGCATCGAGGTCGGAGCCGAACTGGGCGAAAGCGGCGAGTTCACGGAACTGCGCCAGGTCACCCTTGATCTTGCCGGCCACCTGCTTCATCGCCTTGATCTGCGCGGCGGATCCCACGCGGCTCACGGAGAGACCCACGGAAATCGCCGGACGGACGCCTTGGTAGAAGAGGTCGGTTTCCAGATAGATCTGGCCGTCGGTGATCGAAATTACGTTCGTCGGAATGTACGCCGAGACGTCACCCGCCTGGGTTTCGATGATCGGGAGCGCGGTCAGTGAACCGTTGCCATTCGCTTCGTTCACACGAGCGCTGCGCTCGAGCAAGCGGGAGTGGAGATAGAAAACGTCGCCCGGATAAGCTTCACGGCCCGACGGACGCTTGAGCAGCAGGGACACCTGGCGATAAGCAACCGCGTGCTTGGAGAGATCGTCAAATACGATCAGCGCATCCATGCCGTTATCCATGAACCATTCACCCATCGACGCACCGGCGAATGGAGCGAGGTACTGGTTCGTCGCGGTGTCCGAAGCCGGAGCCGAAACAATGATCGTGTACTTGAGTGCATCGGCCTCTTCGAGAACGGCGATCGTACGGGCGATGTTCGCATTCTTCTGACCGACGCCCACGTAGATCGAGTAGAGCGGACGGAAATCCGGCTTGCCTTCGTTCTGCTTGTTGATGCGGGCGTTATTGATGATGGCATCGACGGCGATCGTCGTCTTGCCCGTCGCACGGTCACCGATGATCAGCTCGCGCTGGCCGCGGCCGATCGGAATCATCGCGTCGATGGCCATGATGCCCGTCTGCACCGGCTGGCTCACCGAACGGCGCTTCACGATGCCGGGAGCGATCTTTTCCAGCGGATAAACCGCAGTTGCGGTGATCGGGCCTTTGCCGTCAATCGGTTCGCCGAGCGTATTCACCACACGGCCGAGCAGGCCTTTGCCCACCGGCACGGAGAGGAGGCGTCCCGTCGTCTTTACTTCAGAACCTTCGGTCACCGCCTTGTCGTCACCGAGAAGAATGGCGCCGACTTCGGTCTCTTCGAGGTTCAGAGCAATGCCGTAGAGGCCATTGCCGAAGTCGATCATTTCGTTGAGCATGACGTCGCTCAACCCTTCGATGCGGGCGACGCCGTCTCCGACCTCGCGAACGACACCGACATTCGTTTTGGTGGTGGAGGTCTTCAGACCGCCGATTTGCGTTTCAAGTTCTTGCAGAATGGTGCTCATGGCAGAAGGAGAGTAAAAAGGTGGGAGGAGAAAAGGTTAGGCGTGGGCAAAGTGGTCCTGGAGGCGGGCGAGACGGTCGCGAACGCTGGAATCGAAAACGTCGCTGCCGATCTTGATCCGCAGGCCGCCAATCAGCTCGGACTCGATCCGGAACTCAGTGGTCAGATCCTGGCCGTACTTGGCGCGAAGCGACTGCTCCAGTTGCTCGCGGGTCGATTGCTCAAGCTCAGTCGCGCTTTCCACCACCGCGTGGTGCTTGGCAATCTCGAGGCGAACGAGGCGCTGATAATCCTTAAGGATGTCCACGTAATGGCGGGGTTTCGCGTCGATGACCTTCTGGGAAACGGCCCGCACCTTGGCCGGATCAAGCCGGCTGTCGCTAAAGCTGGCGCGAAAGAGTTCGCGGGAAAGTCGGCGCGCTTCCTTGGTGAGTTTCATGGCGGCGTGAGGATCGTTAGAATCGGGATCAGGCGGCGATTTCGCGGGAAGCCTCTTCCGACAGGCGGCGTTGATCGTCCGCAGACAGAACCTTGCCGGTCACCTTGGCCGTCGTATCGACGACGAGGCGGGCGACTTCCTTCTTCAGGTCGGCCAGCATCTTCTGATGATCGAGCTGGGTCGCTTCGCGAGCCTTGGCGACGATCTGCTCGGCTTCGTGAATCGCGTGCTGAGTCTGCTTTTCCTGGAAAGCCTTGGCCGCGACGCGAGCGTCTTCGATGAGCTTCTGGGCATCGGCGCTGGCCTTCTGCATAAGCTCTGCCGAACGCTTTTCCGTGGCGGCGAGTTCTTCCTTGATCTTGGAAGCGTCCGTCAGGCCCTGCTCGATCGTCTTGCGGCGCACTTCGAGCATATCGAGCACGCGCTTGTAGGCGAACTTGTAGAGAACGATGCAAACGACCGCGAAGGAGAAAGCCTGGGAGAGCAGCAACCAGCCATTGAAGCCGAAAGTACGCGCCGTCTCCTCAAGGACATTGCCGCCCGCGGAGCTCTGGGCGAGGATAAGTGGAAGAAACATAAAACTGGAAACGCTGAACATGAGCTGGCGGCGCGGGGCCGGATCGACCCCGCGCGCCAAAGAGGATTACTGACCTTTCGCGAGGAAGATCGCGAAGAACACGATACCTTCAGCGAAGGCCGTGCTCAGAATGGCTTGAACGAGGATCGGAGTCGCGGCGCCGGGATTACGGCCGACCGCTTCCGAAGCCTTCATACCGATGAGACCCACGCCGAGAGCAGCGCCGAGAGCGGCGAGACCGATGTGGATGTTACCAGTGAGACCGGCTGCGGCCGCGGCCCCTTCAGCAAGCATGGGAAGAATGCTCATGTGATACTTTGTTGGTTTTGCTTTTGTTTTTTCCGGCGCCCCCACAGTCCAGCCATGGTCAGACGCGCGAAAGTGTGTAAATGGGCGTCCTTAGTGGTGATCGTGCGATTCGTCGCCGTGCGAGCAGATCAGGAGCGTGAAGACCGCGGTGAGAAGCATGAATACGAGCGCCTGAACCAAACCGACGAGCAATTCCATGAAGTAGAATGGAATCGGGATAATCGGTGCCAGCGACGGCACCAGATTGGACATGGCCTCGAGAACGTTCTCACCGGCGAAGATGTTGCCGTAGAGACGGAAGGAAAGAGAGATCGGACGGAAAAGGATCGACACCACTTCGAGCACACCCACGAGCAGGAAGACGATCACCATCACCACCTTCATAAAACCTTTGGTATCACCCTTCGGACCAAAGAGGTGAAGGATAAATCCACCAAAGCCATTGGCCTGCAGCGCCCAAACGAACCACGCACCGAAGAAGATCAGCGACATGGCCGCCGTCATATTCAGATCGGCATTGGCGCCACGGAAGATCGGCTCCTGGATATGGAAATCACCACCTGGCGTGAAAGTCCCCCAACCGATCGTCCCCACCCCGGGAATCAAACCAAACCAGTTCGTGCAAAGGATGAAGATGAAAACCGTCGCGAAAAACCAGAAGGTCTTCTTGGCCAGATCCCGACCAATGATGCCCTCCAGAAAATTCCGCAACCCTTCCACAAGCCACTCCCAGAAGTTCTGCGCGCCATCCGGCACCTCTTTCATCGCCCTCGTCGCCCGCTGCGCGAAAATGATGATGGCCAGAGCGACAATCCACGTCACAAGCATGGAGTTCGTCACGGCAAACGGGCCAAACTTTGGGTCTTCCAAAATCTTTCCGCTTTTATCGAGCACCGCAGGATGACCACCAATTCCGTAGTAAAGCGGCACCGCAAAAGCCGGAAGGCCATGCTCTTCTTCCGCCTTGGTCTGGGCGGGGGACGACGGCGCCGTCTGCTCAACCGCAGTCTTCGAAACCGGACGCTCTTCAGCCTTCACCTGGAGCGAAAGGCCAAAAAGGGCAATCAACGCAAACAAGCCCGGCACTAGACGCCGAGCGAAGCGACGAGAAGACACTGATGGAGCGGAGAAAATGTTCATGACAAACAGGGGCCGTCGGTCCAGGCGCGCCGTCTTACACACCGGCTGCGATGTGAGGCAGGAGGGCTGCACATGCGGTCACGTACTGGATGCCGTAGCTAAGAGGATGAAACAGAGGTTTGAGAGGAGGCGCAAGCACTTTGTGAAATTTTTCACAAACTTTTTGAACAGTGCTTTTGGGGCCTTTCGAGGTGGCATACCAGGCAGGTGCCAACCCCGATTTTCGCCCTCGCGAGGCTTTTCGGATCAGGAGCCTACGCGGTGGCGCCGGGCGATGGCAAGGCGTGAGCGCATTGTGTCATGAAGATGGGACAAATGGGACGGATAGGACACATGGGACTCATGGGCAGATTCGCATTCAGCCCAGCAGGGCTGAATCAGAAGCGGCGCTTTTCTCATTTTAAGGGCCCTCACTCCCGCCGGGAGAATACCTCATACTTTCCATCGGCCCCCACCATTTGCCTCCTGTTCACCAAAGCAAAAAACCTGGGGCTGTCGCCCCAGGCTGCAATCAAAACCGCGCCACTGGCGCTGAGGCCTGCTATCGCTCCCCTCGCCTTACGGCGAGGTCGTCACCAGCCACGCTTTCAGGATCGGCTCGTTGTCGTCCTCAAACGCATCCTTGTACAGCTTGCCGTTCACCACGTCGCTGTGGTCGTCCTGCCGGCCGTAAGTGGAACGCTGATTCGCCGTCTGCCCGCCTTCGTTCGCCACATAGAGACCTTTACCGGGCACGGTCACGATCCCGCTCAATGCTCCGGTGTGATTATTGCCCACCGGCGTGAGTTCCAGTTCTTCCCACGGCACACCGAGCGTGCCGAGAAGCTGCATGTTTTCATCCAGCACCGAGATGAAACGATCCGTGTAACGGGTCACGAAAACTTTCCCGCCATCGAAGGCCACGTCGATCGGCTTCGAGACTTCTGCCGGAGTCACCGACTTGCAGTCATGAGAGATTTTCCAGACCTTGTTTCCCTTGAGGTCAGCAACCCAAAGGTTTCCCTTCGGATCGACCTTCAGGCCGCGCAGATCCTTCGCCCCTTCCACCTTGAAAACGCCGCTGCCATCGAAACCCTTCGGCGCGGCGCCCACCACCAGATCGTCTTTCTCCTGAAGCACCCACCGGTTCACGGTACCGGCTTCACGCTCGGTGCCATACACCACGAGGTCGTGCCCTTCACGGGTCACGGCCACACCTTCGCAAGCCATCGTCTGGATCTCCAACTGGCGGGCATGCAGCCGCGCGTCGTAGACCAGGATGGCGTTTTCGTCGGTGATATAGACGCGGCCTTTGTCGTCCGTGGCAATCCCCTTGCCCATCGGCCCCTGCAGCACCGCCTCGGAGGCGCGGTCGAAATCGTTCGATTCCACGGAAATGCGGCGCACTTCGCCCGCGTTGTTGTAGCCGTGGTTATAGCCCGCGTAGAGATACTTTCCATCCGGCGAGACGGCCAGGCCACGATTATGCCGCGGCGAGATCTTTTGCGAACGACCAAAGACGGTCCGGCTATTGTCGATCAAATACTGAACCGACCACTTGTAAGCCTCGCCGGCAAAGATCGGCGCGGAAGAGAGAAGAAGCGCGGCCAGACTGGCAAACAACACGCAAAATGTCGGACGGCGCAGTGATCGGGTGAATCTCACGGAAAGCATGGCGGGTGGAATCTAGGGTGGGAATCGCAAGGATTCGCGATTCAAAAACTGCCGGTTTGCGAGTTCAATGTCAACGCCTTCACTCAGCTCCGGCGCAAAAATCATTTATTAAAGAGCCCGTCGAGAAGGCCTTTTCGTACCGCCAGACGCCAGGACGGGTCGAATTCCTTCGCCGCAGCCGGCACCGTCACCCGACCCGTTTCCGCAAGCAGCCGCTTCAGTTGCGCGGCGCTTTTCGCCACGTCGAACTTCTCATTCGCCTCAATGTGCCCGGCGCTCCCGAGCCGCTCACCAAGTGCCGGATCCTCGAGCAAACGCGCGATCGCCCGCGCGAGAGACGCCGGATCTTTCGGCGAAACGAGCAAGCCGCTTTGGCCATCGGCGATCATTTCCGGCACACCGGCCAGCGTGGTCGAAACCACGGGAACACCGCAGGCCATCGCTTCCATAATGACCGTGGGAAGATTGTCGCTTCCCCCGCCCTCCTCCGGAACGCAGGCCAGCGCGAAAACCGCCGCCCCGGCGAGGAGCGCACGCACTTCGCCCTGCGGCTTCGGCCCCAGCAGCTTCACGCAGGCGCCGAGTTGCAGGCGATCGATCTGGGCCTGCAGTTCATTGTGCAACGGGCCGCCGCCAATGATCTGGCATTCAAACGAACGCCCTTCACGCGCCAGTGCCGCGCAGGCCTCGATGAGATCGCCGAAGCCCTTCTTCTCGACATAGCGGCCCACGGAAACGATCCGCGGGATGGGCCCCGCCTGCTCACGCGGCGGGAAGCCCTCAAAGGCGATGCCATTGAAAACACGATGCACTTTGCCCCGCGCAAACGGATACTTTTCCTCCATCCAGCGCCGCGCAAAATCGGTCTCGGTGACAACGAAGTCCGCATCGCGCACGAGATCCGCATTCGAGACCGGGAATTCCGTCGCGCAAAAGATGTCGTTCGCATGGCCCGTAAAGGAATAGCGAATCCCGTACAAACGACGGAGCCACCACGCGGTACGCGCGGCCATTCCTCCAAAGTGCGCATGCACGTGATGGATCCCCGCCTTCAAAAGCAAGGGTCCCAGCCAGACGGCCTCGAACATGCGCTGCGAGTCGTTTTCCCCGCGATGCCGCGGAATGGCGCGATGCGCCTTGGCTGTCAATTGCTTGGTTTCACGCCGGCGATCCACCTCGTTGCGCAGCGGTTTTTCTTCCGGCAGATACAGGATCTCCTCGTCCAATTTTTCGGCGAGATTCGCTGGGTCATCCGGACGGCGAATGGAAACGAGCAGCGGATTCATCCGTTGCCGCACCATCTCCACCGCTTCGCGATAGACGAAGGTCTGCACAAAGGAAGGAAAGCGCTCGAAGAGGTAACAGAAGGAATGCCCTTTCGCGATCACCGGCTCCGGGAGCGCGGGAATCGACAACACCGGTGCCGCGGACCGGGACGCAGCGCTCCCCGGCTTGCGCCAGGATGCCGGGACTTGGCGCGCTTCATCGTAAAAGCTCTCCAGCCGCTCGATGGCACGTTCGTGGGAGAATTCTTCGCGGACCGAACAGGCCGCCTCGCGTCCGTACTCCGAATAAAGCCCGCCGTTCGCCGTGAGCCGGCGCATCGCGTCGACCAGAGCCGGTTGATCCCGCTCCGCCACGAGCAGGCCGGTCTTTTCGTGGGTCACCGCTTCCGGGATCCCGCCGTGCAACGTGGCGAGCACGGGCAGTCCCGTGGCCATGGCTTCGAGCATGGAATTCGGCACGCCCTCCTGGTTTTGATCGGCGGTCATCTCGCTCGGGTGGAGGAAAATGTGCGATTGCGCGTAGAGCGCCGCGAGTTCCGCCTGGGAGAGAAAGCCGCGCAATTCCACCGCACCGCCGAGATTCAAATCACGCACGGTCTGCTCGATCTCCGGCCGCATCGGCCCCTCGCCAGCGATGGTGAATTTCGCCTTCGGATGCGCCGCGCGGAACTCGGCAAAGGCGCCGAGCGCCGTCTTCAGTCCCTTTTTCTCAATCAGGCGGCAAGCCTGGACAAACTGCCACGCACCATCTTCCGGCACCGTGCGTTCCCGAGCGGGGAAGTCCTGCAGCGGAATGCCCGTTCGATTCAACCGCAGCTTTTCCGGCGGACACCCGAGCTGTTCGAGCCGTTCCATGAGGGAACGCGAACGCGCCAGGACAAGCGGGATGGTCCGCAAAAGATCGCGCATCTGGTCGTCGTACCCCGGTTGATCCGGCCGCGACTGGATGTCCATGCCATGGAAGGAGACCACGCACGGCTTGTCCCATTCCTTGATAAAGGGCAGCAAATGCACACCCGTGTGGCCGAAGTAAACGTGCATCAAATCCGCCAGACGCCGTTCGAAGAGCTTGATGATGACCTGCAATTCCCCGCGGTAATACACCGGAGGCAGCCGGCGAATGTATTTCAGCCAAAAGCGCTTGAGGAAATTCTTCCGCGCCCGCGGGATCAGCTCGATGTCGCCAAAGGGAAACTGCTCCTCGCACTTCCGTTCGCGGGTGAGAACGAAGGTGTCGTATTGCTGCAAGCCGGTCACCTGCCGGTAGATGTGGCGCATCTCCGGCTTGAGAAAAGTCGTGCAATAACTGGCAACAATCGGCTTCGACATGAGCGGCGCGTTTTAGCCCGCCCCGCTGGTTCGGGCAAAAGATAAATCGTGGCGGGGGTGGGCACTGCGGTCTGTGGAGGCAGCTTGTAGCGCACGGACGGCGGCTTGTGGAGGGTGCTGCTTCGTCAGCACCGCGGCGGGGTGGGTGGCGTGCACCTCTTCCTCTTCATCATCCTTATCTTCATCCGATCCCGCAAAACGGATTTCGGAAGCAAGCCGCCGAAGTAGCAGGAGAAAACACGGGTTTGGACTTCACGCCATCACCACCCGCCGCCACACACCTCAACTCTCAACGACGCCACCCTTGCACACCCCTGGCGCTTCGTGGTCGTCTTCGCCATTCGTTATGCCGCTGTTTGACTTCTCGCTCCGCTCACTTCCGGATGTTGCACCCTGGGACCGCGAAAATACTCCACGCTTGCACTGGTTCGGACTCACGGACGGCACTTATTCGATCGAGGCCGGACAGTCGCGACTGTTCCAATACACGCCTCAATTTTTGGAATACCTGGCGACCGATCCCGCACGTGGAGACTGCGTCGACTATTACGTCATCCGACTTTACGAGGATTTGCTCCAGCTCCTACCCGACATCTTACAGAGCATTCCGATCGAAGCTCATCTCCTGATCTCGGATGTGGAAAAGCAGAGAGCATGGGTCGAACGGATGCGCCATATATTCGAGGCAGCCGAGACCCCCGAGTTAGAAAACCTCCACAACGAGGCAAGTATGTGGTTTCACTATCGGCAGCTGGATGCCGGCTATCTGACACAATGCCCCAAGATCTGGTTTTGGAGGTTCGACGATCAAATTTTCATACGGTGGGATAACGAAGCCAGGCAGCGTGACGGAATACCTGTATGGACTGCAACCGCGGGAGAATACTCGATGCCTACGGAAATATTCCTCGCGGAAGTCGATTCCTTTCACTTTCGGCTGATGAAAGGCATGTCCGAACGCATTCAAGAAATACGGGAGCGAAACCCGATCCCCCACGTGCAGATCAATCTAGACGAACTCATTCAAGAACATATCAAACGAAAACAATCACTCGCTCGCGCACTGGCCGCCCGTCCAGACAAAGTCGATTGGGCACAGACGCTGGCCGCCAACGAACAGCTCAGCAAACTGCGCCCGGACTGAAATCGGACCATTCCTCTACCGCAGCTACCATCACGATAACCTTCGAAACGATATCTCGAATATCGGCTCGGAGATTCTTGAAACGGCCATCCTGCGTGCACTTCACCAGGGCCCAGTCCGGAAAAACCACTTACTTCTTGCCATCCAGAAGCAACCCAATTACCGCCGGGACAACGAAAATGAGGAGTGGAAGGCTATTGAGGACAAGTCCGAGCACCGGAAACACGAACCGTTTTCCCCGCTCTCGAAAGGCAAAGAGCGCCAGTATGGCTCCCACCAAATTAGCGGCGAAGATCGCCATGAACGTGATGTTCACAAAGATTCCGTACGGACTGAGTGCACCACCGCCGTGACGGGTGTAAACGACGGTCAAAGCGATGGCCACGTCGATCAGGAAAAGAATAAACGCCGATACAGCGATCCAAAACGAGATCTTGCCAAGGGTCGAGTGCAGTTGCGGGCTTTCGCTCATATTGATTCGGTAACGGGTGGATGCCGGAGAAAGACCGAAAAGAGTAAACACGAAGCTCCCATTCACCAGTCCATTTTTCGCCGACCTCCATTGCGTCCGGAAGCCAGCCACTCTCCCTACCATGAGACATTGTGAAAGATCTTCACGACTCCAATCGCGAGACAGGCTATCGAGGAAATAGCCCCTCGATCATCAGTTTCATTGCAGCCAAGACAAACAGGGAAATTCCCCAGATGATCCATACGACTCCGGCCACCCAACTCCACTTCACACGAGTCGCTGGAGTTTCGCCGGCATTCGGATCATTGATTCCCCAGTCCATAGCGATACCGGCAAACATCTGCGGAAGCCATGTAGGCGCCTTCTTCCGATAATGCACGATCACCTGCGTCACAACAATCTCAATCACGCACCAAAAAACAATAAATAGGAAGACGCGCTCGCGCCCACGTTCGGCGCCAAACTTTCTCGCCCAGACCATAGCCGTTCGCATCCAGTAACTCTGATGGCCTGCAATCAGAGCACTGAGATACATCGGCGCAAACAGAAGAATCGAAATATAGCTCGCCACAGCCGCTCTGTAGAGAACGAGATATTTCTTCGCAATGCCGTTTTCCAAAATGGCCGCAGGGTCGATTTTGTTTACCAAAGACCGATCTTCGATGATCCATTTGTCACAGTAGGGGCAATGGCCAGTCTTGAGCACCGCGGTGCTCCGCGCATACAAATCCTTGCCACAGTTCAAACAGTGAATTTCATATTTCCGATAAATCACCCGCATTTTCCGAATCAGAAAGAATATCGCGGCAATCACGACAATCCAAATCGGCAAAAAGAAAGCAGTCACCCCCCACTCGACGCCAACCAATCCTTCCGCCGCCGGCTGAATCCGCGCCTGCTGCGAAGCATATCCGCACAGGAATAAGACAGAGCCAATCAAAACGGGCCCTACGCATCCACGCAATTCCCTCCTGTACTGTTGCGTTCGCTCGCTAAATTCACTGGCAGTCATTCGCCAAAGCCTCTCATGTTATCACCGAGCGTCAACTCTCTCCCAAATTTGGCAATTTGGTCCTCTTCTTGACCGTAGGGTGACGACGTGGCGTAACTTACTCCGGGATGAATAGAGGTTGCATGGTAGATCGGGCGCTTAGGTTTTCACCAAATTACCAAATTGGGAGCCACAAAAAGCGCTCACCCTCGCGACAAATGCTAACTCCTAATTCCTAAATGCTAATTAAGATATCTGAACTCCGCGCTGGAGAACAGCGCCCGGCACAATGTCGCCCACGCCGCATTTGTCGCCTCCCCATCCCGCACCACCGTCATGCTCCGGCCATCCCCGTTCTTCCAGGCGGCGGGGAATTTCATCAGGAAATCCTGCACGGCACGGCGTTCCGCTTCATCCGGCGCACGCGACAACACCAGCCAGTAGGCATAAGTCACCCGCTCATCGAGACGCGCCCCGACTCCACCGTTTGGGCCGGTCGGATACGCCGTCATGATCTTCGCCGCGAGCTTCTTCGACTGCACGTCGACAAATTCACTATTTAACATGAAGAGCGCCTGCGACGGCACGTTCGTCGTTTCACGGCTCCCCGTGACTAACCCGGTATCCGCATAGTCAAAGACCGCCAGCGAATCGGGCAACACATCGCGCGGCACGGGCAGATAGACCGAACGCACGTTTGTCTTGCGATCCGCGCTGGCGATCGATTCCTCGGAAAGCCCGCTGAACCGCCGGTTGCCCGCGATCGCCCCGTCGCCATTCTGCGCGATCAGATCGCCCACCGGCCGCGTGTAATCGAGATTCCCGCTCACCGCGAGCATCGCATCGCGGATGCACTCGGCATCGAGCCGCCGCTTATTCATATGCCAGACGAGCGAATTCTCCGGATCGATCCGGAAATCCCCGTCCTCATGCGCGGAGCTGAGCTGATACGCATGACTCAGCACGATCTCGCGGATGAGCCCCTTCACCGACCAGCCCTTGTTCTGAAACTCCACGGCCAGCGTATCGAGCAGCGCCTGGTTACTTGGCTTGTTACCGGTCGTCCCGAAGTTATCAGTGCTGGTTACAATCCCCTCACCGAAGAGCCATTTCCACACGCGATTCGTCATCACCCGCGCGGTCATCGGGTTGTTACCACTCGTCAGCCAATCCGCGAGTTGCAGACGGCCGCTCTGGTTATACGGAATCGACGGCGTGGAAGATAGCGTCACGATCGCGGGAAACCCGCGCGGCACTTTGTCCGACGGCTTATCCACGTCGCCCCGCGTATAGAGCGCGCAATCGTTGATATTCGCAAACTCCGGCGGACGCCCTCGTCCCCTGCCGAAACCGCCAAAGCCAAGCCCACCCCGTCCCATGCCGCGACGTCCTCCGAAGAATCCGCCCCCGCCCGTGTATGGCGGCAGATCCTGCGTGCCCATGGCCAGCGCCTTCGGTTGACCATCCTCTTCGTGCGCCTTCAGTTCGGCCTCGAGCATTCCCGACTCCGCCAGATCGCGCAGCCGCTTCACCTGTTGCCGCTGCCGATCCGCTTCTTTCGCTCCGGCGGCCGGCGTCGCGCCATTCTGCTGCGCCGCGCGTCCCTGTTGCATCCGCTCAGCCACGGCCTGCTTCAGATCTTCCTGCGCGGCATCCAGCTCCTGCTTCTTCTGCGCGATCTGCGCCGCGGTCAGCACCTTGCCCGCGACCGGCACCCCGGCATCCTTCGGCAGCTCGATGAGCTCGGCCGCATGCCGGTTCTGCACGCTGCCCGCCGTGCCGTAGCGCGTGTCCGTGCTCGTGAAAATCCCGGCCAGCGCATAGTAATCCCGCTGCGGAATGGGATCGAACTTATGATCGTGACAACGCGCACACGCCACGGTCATGCCCAGCACGGCCTGCGAAAGCGTGTCCACCTGTTCATCCGCCAGATCGAGGACAAACTGCCGCGGATTCTGCTCGTTCAAACCCTTCGTGCCCATCGCCAGAAACCCCGTGGCCACGAGATGCTCCGCCTTTTCCTTGTCGCTCTTCGCCGGCAACAAATCGCCCGCCACCTGTTCGCGCAGGAATTCGTTATACGGCTTGTCCGCATTGAAAGCATCGATCACATAGTCGCGATACCGCCAGGCATGCGGAAACGCCGCGTTCACATCCTTGCCGGTCGATTCCGCATAACGCGCCACATCGAGCCAATGCCGTCCCCAACGTTCGCCGAAGGCCGGTGTGGCCAGCAGTTTATCGACGACTTTTTCATAGGCATTCGGCGACTTGTCATCGATGAACGCCTTCACTTCACCGATCGTCGGCGGCACGCCCACGAGATCGTAGTACAGCCGCCGGATGAGCGTGAGCTTGTCCGCGTCGCCCACCGGCTTCACGCCTTTCGCCTCCATCGCCGCGAGAAGGAAACGGTCGATATCATTGTGCGGCCAGGCCGTGTCTTTCACCGTCGGCGGAGCCGATTTCACTGGCGCCTGCCAGGCCCACCACTTCTTCGCCTCGCCGTAATCGTACTTCTTCTCCGCGACCTTCGCCGCCGTACCGGGCGCCGTCTCCTCGCGCGGATCGGGCGCGCCCATGTTCACCCATTTCTCGAAATCCTTGATCACGTCGTCCGGCAGCTTGCCCCCTTCTTTCTTCGGCGGCATCGCGAAATCCTTGTTCTGATAATGCAATGCCTCGATGATCAGGCTTTCCTTCAGATTCCCCGGCACCACCGCCGGCCCCGAATCACCCCCGCGCCGGATCCCCTCGCGCGTATCGAGCAAGAGCCCGCCCTTCACTTTGTCCGCCTGGGCCGAATGGCATTTGTAACACTTGTCCGAAAGCACGGGCCGGATCTTCTTCTCAAAGAACTCCGTCCCGGAAGCATCAGGCTTTTCCGGCGGAAGCGCCGGCTTGTCGGCATCCAGCGCCGCCCCCGCGGTCAAAGCGGAAGCGCACAAGAACCCGAGGAGAGCAATCGGTCGTTTCATGGCGATGGAAAGATGGGCACGCATTTCGGCAACAGGGTGGACGACGCAAACGCACCCGTGGTTACAGGCCGAAGCAGGAATTTCGGGCGGTTTGCATATGGAGGTAAACCGCAGATGGGGGGAATGGTTGCGGTTCCTCCACACACCACCAACCGTCCATTCCGCCTTCCTTTCCGCGGCCTTCGCCGCTACGCTCACCACCAATGACTCCCCTGCGGCGGCTCATCTTTCCCGCGACCGCGGTTATCCTTCTGTCTGCCGCTGCGGTGTTCTATCTCGGGCATGAAGAGCAGCGAATCAGCCATTCGCGGAACGCCTCCCCGGAATTTGGGAAAATCATCCCAATCACTACCCGCTTCGAACGCACCTCGCTGACCGAATCAGTCGAACTCATCAATCAGAACCTCGCTCAACTGAAACTCAAGGATCCGCTGAAAGTAACGATCCTCAAGAACGGCGACCCACTGCCGGACGGGTTGGTGCGCGTCCACTCGGATCCACCCCAATCAGCATCGGACAATTCCGTTTCTCCAGAACAAGCAGCGCCCGAGACATCGCCAGTCAGACTATTGTATTTTGGGCAGACTCCAGATGTTTCAACCGCACCAGCGATTTTCGCCGGACAGCCCTTCTTCAAAGCATTACCTTGGTTCTTGCAAACATTTGGCGCCCAATATTCGTGCTTCTACGCTGGGAGCACGGCCTACATTTACGATTCCGATACCGTGCGCACACGGACGGTGACCCGTACGCTCTATCTCCTGGATAGAGGCGACGGAAATCCATTATATGGAGCGTCCCCGGCCTCTTCTTCCATTGTCGATATCACGGAAAAAGTCAGCACGCTCGTCACGGATCTTTCCGCGGACGCTCGCGTAGAATATCATGGTGCAGATGGGGCTCTGGTCATCAAATCAGATGAGGATAATGCGGATCTGATTGAACTTTACTTTACCAGCGGAGGCTGCTCCTCACCGGCGGCAGGCCATTCAACGTTTGAGCGACGCAAGATGTATCTGGAGAGATGGTGGTACAAACAGGAGAACTGGTGGCAAACTCAGAATGCAAAAATCCGAACCGCTCTGGGGTATCCCACCTTACCGCCGCCTCCTCTTTAGCTAACAATTCTTCTTCATCTTAATCATCATCCGTCCGTGCATGGATAATGAGGAAGATGAGGAGGACGAGAACCTGCCGGCAACCTCCATGATTTCCCTGCGGCGAGCGATCCTTCCGGTAAGCGTAATCGCACTCCTGGCTGCAGGCGCGGTCTTCTTCATCGACTCCGCGGAACCCCGCCACCCTCACTCTCGGAATGCCTCCGCGGAATTCGGCAAAACCGTCCCTATCACCGCCGACTTCGCAGCCGCCTCACTGGCCGGATCGGTCGAACTCATCAATCAGAACCTCGCTCAATTGAAACTCAAAGACTCGCTCAGAGTCACAATCCTCAAGAACGGCGATCCTTTGCCGGAAGGATTGGTGCGCATAAAATCGGACACTTCTCCTCCCGCAAACCCATTTCCAGCGCAAATGCTGGATGAGGCCACTTCACCGGAGTTGCCCGCGGCGGAGGTATTTATCGATGCCAATCCGCTCGTTTCAACAGAGGCCCGCGAGAGTTTCGCGCAGCAGCCTTTTCGAAATTCGCTACGCGGCTTTCTTCAGTACTTCCCGGGAAACTATTCATGCTTCTACGCTGGCCATACCGCATACATTTACAGTTGCAAGTCGGTGCGCACCGTGGTGCAGACACGCAAGCTATACATCATCGAAACGGAAATGGCTGACGACACCTACGGAACAGATGCGTCGTCCCCGCTGGTTGCGGACATCACCAAAAGAGCGAGCGACCTCGCCGGTGACCTTCCGGCGGGTACTCGCGTCGAGTACGACCGTATCCACAAGATCCTGGTCATCCACGCCGACGATGACGCGGCAGACACGATCGAATATTACATCGCCGGCGGCAAGTATGCCTCCCCATATTCCGTCCACACGTCGTTCGCGCGCCGCAAGGTCCGGCTCAGCGAGTGGTGGTATAGCCAGAAGATGTGGATGCAGACGGCGAATGCCTGGATTCGGAACAAGCTCGGACTGCCTGCTCCTCCCTAGGGCCTGGTGGCAAGCTCTCTTCATCTGCATCATTATCCATGCATGGACGGGATGAAGATAAAGATGATGAGGAGGAGGAAGAGCGCCTGCAGCAAACCCCTGCCGCAGCAGCGCCCTCCACACACGCCCGCCCCCGTCGATTCCGACCTTTCTTTCGGCAGCATTCTCCGCTACGATCGCCACCCATGACTCCCCGGCGGCGATATACTTTTCTCGCGCTTACGATTACCCTCGCCGTCGCTGTGGTAGTCGCCCGTCGCGAGGAACGCCGCCGTACTCCACACTCGCGGAATGCCTCCCCTGTATTTGGTCAAGTCATCCCGATCCCTGTCGATTTTGAGGGGGCTTCGCTGGCCAGATCTGTCGAACTCATCAATGAGCAGTTTGCGAAGTTGAACCCCAAAGAACCGCTCAGGATCGTCCTCATAAAAGACAACGATCCTTTGCTGGACGGGTTCCATCGGGTCATGCTGGATTTTCCGCTTCTCGCCGCCCCACCTTCGCCGGGAGGCTCGACGGCTTCCTTCCCAACGAAGCCACGGATCAGGGATCTATTTCCTCCCTACCCCCTGGAAGAGTCCAAGACAGCGCGCGGCCTTTTTGCCAGGCAGCCTTTTCGTAAGGCATTCCAAACCTTCCTCGGAACATTCCAGGGGCCGTATTCGTGTCTCTATGTCGGCAACACCGCATACGTTTACGACCTGAACGACATCCGCCCGGACCGGCAGACACGCACGCTCTACCTTATTGATACGGGCACCACCCTATCCAATGAGACCGGCAAGACATCCGCGCCTATTGTCGATCTCACGAAATTGGCCGGCGAATGCTCCCCACTTATCCCGGGAGACGCCCACGTTGAATATCATCGCAAAGACGCAACTCTTGTTATTCAGGCGGATGAAGACGCCGCGGATATCATTGAAGATCGCTTGACCAGGAACCCAGACGACTTGATCGCCTTTACCGCGATTGGTTACTCCGGACCTCCCACCGTTGAATCAGCGTCTGAACGACGTCACATCCGTTTTAATGAGTGGTCGTACCGCCAACGATTGGGGTGGTGGGAACACGAGTGCAAGATTCGGAGGGCGCTCGGGCTTTCGTATTCGATACCGCCAATGCCTTGGGACTTTTATTCCTCGCCCTAAGTCCGCCTCGGGATCGAATAGATCCTCTTCCTCTTCCTCTTCATCCTCATCTTTATCTTCATCCCTCCGTGCATAGATAATGATGAAGATGAAGATGAGGAGGAAGAGAACCTACCCGCAAGCCCCCCTCCCGCAGCGCTGACGAAGCAGCGCCCTCCACTCGCCACTTTCCCCCGCATCCGCCGGCTCTCTTCCATCGTAGTACTCATACAGCCCCGCCGGCCATCGGGACGCATCTCTCACCATGACTGCCCCTCCCATTTGGGCATTGTATCATACGGCGTAAACCACTAGCATCCCTTGCACACGCCTTCTTCTGCGTGCGCTTCACCCCGAAGACAGATCCCTTCGCGCTGCGGAAGCGGGTTTTACCTGAGTCGTTCCATGAAACCGCGCTTCTCTCACTATTGGACACGCTTCATCCAGCCCAGCCGTTCCCTTTGGCCAAAGGAACGCTTCCTATCCAGAAAGCGCGGCGTGTTAGCTGGCCGCCTCGAACCGCTCGAGCCACGTATCGCGCCAGCTTACACCGTCTCACTAATCGGTTCTGTAGCGAGTTTTCAGGGCAGCGCGGCAAATGAGTCGCTGGTGATCACGGAGAGCGGCGGATTACTTCAGCATAATCGCGCGGCCGACCCCGGATTTGCAGACGCCTTCGATTTCGATACGACGACGGCCGGCTCGCAGCATCTCGCCGCCAGTTCGGCTAGTATCATTAATATCGATGACGGCGGCGGCGCGGATAGCATCACGGAGATTCGCACAACGGACTTTGTCGCTGGCAATATCCATGCGCCCGGCGGTGCGATCAGCCTGAATACAACGGGCGCAATCACGCAGGGTGCAACTGGTGTGCTGACAGCGTCCACACTAGCCATTGCTGGGGCAAACGGCGTCGGCCTGAGCACCGCGCCGATTTCCACCGCTGTCTCCGGCCTCGTTGCCAGCGCGACAAATACGGGCATCTTTCTCAGCAATACGGGCGCTCTGACCATCGGATTCGCGGGTGATCCTTTCCAGGGGGTACGCGTCAGCACCGCGGGTTCCATTGTGCTGACTAACGACAGCACGATCAATGTCGCACGGAATGCCGTCGCCAACGAAATCATCTCCGCACCGGGCGATGTCACCGTCAATGCCACGGGCATGACCGCCGATATTGTGACGGGTGAAAACCTGAATAACTTCGGCAATGGCAACCCCGCTTTAAAAGGCTCGATTGTTTCGACTTCCGGTAACATTACGCTCGCCGCCGGGCGCGACTTACTCATCGGGAACCCGGCCGCAGCCGGTCTCTTCGGCAACGTGCTCGCCCAGGGAAATCTGATTCTCAACGCCGGCCGCAATATCAATGTCGATTCGTTCAGTTTCGCCTTCGCCAGCGCCTTCTCCGCGAACGCCGCATCAGGCATCACGGCAACCGCCACAGGCAGCATTTCGCTGCTGCAGTCGAACGGGAGCCCCGGAGCCCTTTTCGAAACGCAGGGAGGCCCGATCACCCTGACCGGTGGTGCAAATAGCATCTTTACGGCGAATAGCGCTGTTTCAGCCGGTGCCATCCAGAGCAACGGCGGCACCATCACCATCGCTGCCGATGACATGGTCATCAATGATAAGATCAATGCCGGCGCCGGCGTTGTCGCCCTGCACCAGGTTACACTGAACCGTGGGATTGACCTCGGCACCAACAGCGCGGGCAATCTCGGGCTCACCGACACCGAGCTCGATCATATCACGGCCACCACGCTGCGCATTGGCAACACTGGCACAACGACCCATTTCAACGGCTTTCTCACAATCTCCGCGCCGATCTCACAGGCGGGCAGCGGCTACAGTGCGCTCTCTTTAAATGCCGATGCCGGCAATATCGGGCAAAGCGGCGGAGCCACGATCACGGAATTCAATCTCGCGGCACAGGGCGGTTCGGTCCTGCTGACGGAGGCGACGAACAACGTGCTAGTTCTCGCCGGATCGACCAACTCCTTTGTCCAGTTTGGGTTTCAATTCATCAATAGTACGAATCTCACGATCGGCACCGTTGACGGCGTCGCGGGCATCTCCGGCCAGAATTCTCTCTTTGGTGATATTACAGTCAGCGGGCCGGCCGGATCCCTGATCACGATCTCCCAGCCGGTGACGACTCCCAATGGCCGCATCACCTTCAATTTCGATGATGCGACGGTCAATGCCGCAGTCACCGCACCGGCCAAGGGACTTTTCGGCACGACGCTGGAAGGACACGTGAATTTCTTTCCCGTCACAGCCGGACGCCAGATCGATCTCGGCACCAATACGCCAGGCAAACTGGGGTTGACCGATGCGGAGCTGGATCAAATCACGGCGGGAACCTCCCTTTCGATCGGTTCCTTGTCTTCCGGAAATATCACAGTCACAAACCCGATTACTTCACCGGGGACTTATGCGGCGCTTTCCCTCCGCACCAACGGAACCATCGTCGACAGCAGTTCCAGCGAACCGGCCATCTCCGGAACGGCTCTCGCCATACAAGCCGCGACCGGCTTTACGCTGAACACGGCGGTAAGTGCGCTTGCCTTCAGCGTCCCGAGTGGGTCAGTGACCTTTCAGAATACCGGCGCAGTGACCATGCGCTCTGTCGATACGCTGAACAGCTCCTCGGTGGCGGGGAGTTTCACACTAACAGCATCCGGCGCTATCACCTTTGCCGGCAATGTAAGTGCGAATGGTCTCACGGCCACAGCCACCGACGCACCGACTGCTGGCAATGATATCATCGTAAACGGAGGTGTGACCCTGACTTCCGCCCTGGATCTCACCTTGCGCGCCGGCGATAATCTGACGACCGCCTCCGGATCCATCCTCTCAGCCACCGGCCAGGTGACCCTTGCCGGCGACGTCGGGAACGCGGACAGCGGCGTCGGCACGACGATCCGTGTCCAAAGCACATTTATCGCCGGCAATCCGGTCACGATTACCGGTGGGGTCGATCGGGACACCTTTTTCGTTTCCCCTTCCAATGGTCAGATAACGATCGGCGGCGGCGCGCCATCCTCCCTCCCGGGAGATACCCTGATCGTCGATGCCCACAGAAACACGCCGACCATCAATCATCTCACGGCAAATTCCGGTACTGTTACTGTCCCGGGTTTTACTCCGATCGCTTTCAGTGAGATCGAGTTGGTGAAGTTCCAAAATCTGCCCGAGGCCTTTGTCCCGGGATCGAGCCCATACGGATCCGCCACGAACTACACCGCGCATAAGTCGCCGAAGTCAGTCACGCTTGGTGACGTCAATGGCGACGGCATTCCCGATCTCCTGGTGGCGAATAGTGCGAGCAACGATATCAGCATCATGCTCGGCGTCGGCAACGGCACATTCAAGGCACCGGTCAATATCGCCTCCGGTGGCACGCATCCCGTAGCCGTGGCGCTGGCGCAGCTCAACAGCGGTGGCAATCTCGACATCGTGGTGGCGAATTCCGGATCCAATGCAGTGGACGTGCTGCTCGGCAATGGCGACGGCACTTTCCAGACCCCGGTGAAGTACGCAACCGGGAAAGGTCCAGCATCGTTGAAACTGGGCTTTGTCAATCTGGACGGCAATATCGATATCGTCACAGCGGATGCCGGTGGAACCGTCAGCGTTCTGACTGGCAACGGCGATGGGACCTTTACCAAGGCGAACATCGCCAAAACCGCATTCCCCTCGCCGCGCGATGTGGTCATCGGTGATTTCAACTCCGATGGCAAAGCTGATCTGGTCGTGGCAAGCGCTGCGGGACTTAGTTTCTTCGCGGGCGATAACTCGGGCAAATTCACGACCGCGCCGGTAAAGCTGGCGGCAGGCGCAGGGATTTCGTCCATTGCCACGGGCGATTTCAACAGCGACGGCGTTCTCGACGTGGTGGTGACGAATAGCACGAGCAAATTCACTTCGGTATTCCTGGGCACCGGCAGCGCATCCGGCGTGCCTTTCGGAGCCCCGCTCCGCGTGCAGAGTAATACCGGTTATCAATCCGTGGTCGTGCAGGATTTCAACGGTGATGGACTGGCCGATATTGCCATGGCGAATTCGGTGACCAAGACGCTCGATATCCTGCTCGGCCTCGGCAACGGAACCTTCAGCACGCCCTATTCGTTTAAGGTCGGCGGCGTAGGAACGTTACAGCCGCTATCGATTGCGGTGGGTGATCTCGATGCGGATGGGCGACCGGATATCGTCGTGGCCACACCGGGGACGAGTGAGATCAGTGTGCTCTTGCGAGTGGGGTAAGGGGCGTCAGACAGGAGTCACGCCGAGCAAGCGGCGAAAGCCGCATAGTGGAAGCGGCGTCCCGCCGCTTGGCAACCGCCGGATACAAGCCCTGCTCCGAGTATGCAAGTGCAGCGGCATGAGGCACGCTGGAGGGCGCTGCTTCGTCAGCGCCGCGGCGGGGGGGCGGGCCGCGAATAACACCCAACTCCCAACGCCAAACTACCAACATTCAATGATTTCGGGTTCCGCGCCCGTCTGTAATAGGACACCGAAAACGGGCCGCTATGCGGTTGTGTACGGAGCTGCAGTTGCGGCACTTGAACATTGATAGTTTAGCGTTGGGAGTTGGGTGTTACTTCGTTCTAACTAGCAGAGCACGCCTCTTCCCTCGGGACCTCAGCGCTCCCAGTCCTGTCCACCACCCCGCCCCAGCGCTGACGAAGCAGCGCCCTCCACTAACCGCCTCGCCACTCGAAAACCCGGCGCGCGTTCTGCACTCCACGCCTTCCAAGCGGCGGGACGCCGCTTCCACTATGCGGCCGCGAGAATCATGCACACATCCCCGCGGCCGCAGCACCGGGCCAAATGCTCAGTTCGGCGTAAACAATATATAGTCGAGCGAGAGCGCGTAACCTGAGCTGGCCGCGTTCTTACCCGCCACGGTCAGCTTCGCCGCCTTGTCGCTCGATGAACCTGGGATCCATGTGCCGCAATCCACATCGATCACCGACGGCGCCGACGAATACAGATCCTGCACGGCACCCACATTGCTGAAGCCATTCGGGCTGTCCGCGCGCGCGATGGCCAGTTGGAACTGGCCGCAATTGCCGCCGGTCTTGACTCCGACGTGCACATTGTAGCTTCCCGCCTGAAGGCCCGGGACGATATATGTCACCTGCTGGCCCGCAGCCGTCGCATCGAGGATCGTCCCCATCCCGCCGCTCAAGCTCGAATCGGTCACGATCCGATGCGAAACTCCCGCGGTTTCCGTCGCGGAAAGGAGCTCTGTCTCAAACAAGTTCTGTGCGGGCAACCGCACCCACACCCGGTTGACGTGCAGTGTCTTTCCACTGGGAATCGTAATCCGGAAATCCGACCCGTTGTTTTGCCGATTTCCAAAATTGGCATCGCTCAACTCGAACCGCACGGTCCGCCAATTGCCACTGCCCACCGTGGTAATCCGCTTCGGATGATTCGTATAAGTGCCGCCCGTGCCATCGTACTGCAGACCCACGGTAACACCACCGGTTTCATCGAAATACTCCACCTCCACCGTCGCATCGCCTCCTGCCGGATGAAAGGCAAAGGCATCGGTCACATTGAAGTACATATAAAAATCCGAGGCTGGATTCGTGTTATAGCGGCAGTTCCTGCCATTGAATGTCGTCGCCGTCGTGTGGCCATCGCCCACATCGACGCGCTGGAGATTCGTATTCACATCCGTGGTCCCGAGATCGGTGCTCGCTTCCGCACCGATATCCGAGCGATTCGCCAGTTCGGTGGCCGTGGGCATGGTGCTCGAGTAAGTCCGCTGTTTGTACATCATGGCCCGCGCTTCGCCGCTCAGGCTCAGCCACCAGTCGCTGGGCATTCCATCGTTCGTGATGAAGCGTCCATAGTTGGCCGAGGGGTTCGGCGGATCATCGCTCATCTCCATCACCGCCGTGCCTTCGTCATATTCGTCGAACATGCCGACGAAAAGCCGCTGCACGCCTGAGCCAACCGCCCCGTAGATCTTGCCCCAGTAGTAAGTGCCGCCATTCCGCGGCGTATACGACGCGCTTGCCGGTTGTTTCTGGAGATTGGCCCAACTGAAGCCCGGCCAGATGTGCGGAAAGTAATCCTTTCCCCAGGACGTGAAGGTCGTCATGTCCGTGTTGTAATTGGACGTCTGCCAGACGAGCAGCCCGTCGTACCGCTGAAAGTGTTCCGTCCAGGCGCTCATACTCCCCCACACATTCGGGATGCCGCCGATGACATAGTTATTTCCATAGGTCGGATCGGTCTTGAAATAGTTCACCACTTGATCCGCCACACCCACGGAGAAGCCACGGTCGGCGAAGGGCAGACCCCAGATGAAGACCACCGGCTTGCCGCCTTCGTGCGCATAGCGCGGATCCTGCCGGAGATTGAAGTGATCGCAAAGCCACTGCCAGTCGGTGCTCAAGGTCGAAAGTACGTTGGCGTCGGAAAGTCCGCTCACGTCATATTCGATCGCCCAGATGCGGCCTTCCTGGTTCGCCGCCTCGCGCACGTTGTTCAGCACCCAGTGCTGCGAGGTCGCCGGATTCTGGTTGGCCGAGAGGAACCGCTGCAGAAATGCGCCATCAATGTTATACTTTCGCATCCAGCGAAAATGCAGCCGCGTCGTCTCGGGGCTGGACGATGAAAAGACCTGGGCTTGCAGGCCGCCGCGCGTCGTCACGGATCCGGCATCAAAACGGGTATAGGGCGAATACTCGCCCAAATCCGGCCACATATCGGTCGTGAAATTATCCGGTATCATCGTGTTGTTGCGGCACCAATGAATCCAGCCGGAATCGATCAGATCATTCGGCGCGGAAAACCATCCCTGATAACCGGCCATGACTTTGTCCTTCAGCGTCGAGCTATCGACATAGTCCCGCGTCACTCCGGTGTAAGGCGACAGCCAAGGCTTGCTCAGGACCGCCTGAAACTGGGCATCATTAAACGGCGTATCCTGGATGACCACGCTGGCCACGGACAACGGAACACCGCCGTTCGCCGAAACGCTGAAGCGGAAATCCGATTGCCCATTCTCTCGTCCCGCGAACTGCGGCGAAAGCAGCTGTTGATACCCGTAAACAAACTGGTTCGTGCCCACGCGGGAACTGCGCGTATGCGCTTCCGAGCTCGTATAAGCGCCCGGCGTGCCGTCGTACTGGCAATTCAGCGTGCCCGACGCCGCATCATAATAAGAAACCCGCAAGTAGAGCGGTGCACCCACGGTTACCGGAAACGTCGCTGGGACAGCAAAGTACATGTAACTGCTGCCGGAAGCGATTTGCCAGACGGCTTGCCCATTGATCGTGGTTTGAATCGTTTGGCCATCGCCGAAATTGCCGGGGGTGAGCGAGGCGGAAGCCGCCCAGGAATGGACGGAGAGAAGAAGCATGGCGCCGAGGAAAATCATCGCGCGCCTCAGAAGGGAATTGAGGATTTTCGGAATCATAACTGAGGGGAACCTCCACCAGGATTGGCTGGGGGAAGGGAGGCACATTGCGCAGGGAAAACATTCGCCCGCAAGGTAGCGCGACCTTTCGCGAGCGAAACTGTATCAAACAGTCCGTGCCAGCGAACGCGATAGAATCACCGGTTCTGTTAAATCTGCCGTCCGGCTTCGCCCCGCCTGATCACTGCCCAAACTGTTTCGTCGCCACCACCCTGAACTTATAAGCCTGCTCCAGCTCATCTGCATCCGGATTGATCACGTCACCCTGTAATTTGGTCGTTACATCCTGTGGATTGAAGCGGCGGTCCGTGGGGTCGATGTAGCGTTCGATCAATGCCGAACCGCGGTATTCTCCGGTTACCTGATCTTTGGTCTCATCCCACGATGCCTGATTCGGATCGGACAGCCGTTTGGCGAGCGATTGCACACGGAGGTGAACGGTAAAGGTATTCGATTTCGTGGTGAGCCGTGAATACAGACGGGCATATGGCCGTTCGCGCGTGTTATCGCCAGTCAACCGGTATTCCTCCCAAAAGCTGCGCCATGTATTGTCGATCGACGCTTGCGACGTACCGGCTGCCGTGGGAGTAAAGACCGGAATGCGCGCATTCACCGCGCCAGTGGCTGTGCGGGGATAGAGATCCAATTCACAGATCTGTGAGGCGGACCGGAAAACCTGATCCTCCGGAGCCGGCGTGAGCGTTGGGTTCCACCTCCGCTCGAGGAAGGCGAGTGTTGTCGATTCATCGATCTCGTGGCGATACTCCGCGCTGTCCTCCGTGTAGACCTCCGAGTGCGCGCCATTCTTCGCATTGAAAGGAATCAAGAGCAGCCGCTCCGAACGCAACAGCGCACGCATCGCGGTATCCCGTTTCATGAACTTTCCAAAAGGCATGATCTGGTAGTTCAGATTGATCTTTCCCGCTGTGGAAAACGGTTCGCTCATTGGATACGGCTCCACCACCGGCATATCGAAGAGGTCGAGGATCAAGTGATCGGCCGGATTACTTTTGGTCCCGATTCCCGGGTGATTAGTCCTGCCCGCTCCATCAGGCCGGAAAAGAAGAGTCTGGTAAGGAAGATTGCGCTGCACACCAGTCGGCAATGAACCAAACCATCCCGGCGAGGCAATGATCCGGTTCGGTGAAAAGTAAGTCGATCCCACCGCCTGATAGTCGGACCCTTGATAGTAGGAAACATTCACCGCAGTCGCGACATTCCCTTCATCCGCCCGATTGATGAACTCCCCGTCGGTGAATTTAGCGAAGCCATTGTCCCAATCCCCGAACTGTCCATCAGCCCGGTGCACTCCATTCATCGTTTCCGGGACATCCGCCGTGCGCGGATCGTAGTAAGCGGGGCCGTGCGGATTTCCCGAATCAAAGCGATAGGTGGAGATATCGTGCGCCAGGATCCCCGCCGGCACCGCCGTGCTATAGCGCGCTCCATTCGAGTTTCGCAAAGAATGAATCGCCGGCTGCGGAGGAGACTTCATCCAGCGGCTCGGCGAACAGGCGTTGAAGAATTGGAAGGCGGGAACGTTCGCCACCACCTTGCGCGCGGCGACCAAGCGGTGATCAGTGACCGCCTCCACACTGCGAGCCGCATCCGTGGTGAGAATCCAGTCCCACGTCCCATGATTGCCGATCCTGGACGTGAAATCATTGGTCCCCACGGTCGTGGGAAACGGAATCTTCACCGTTGGGACGGTTTGATTCGGCGGAAAGGTAAACGTCAGTTTCTGCACCCAATTCACACTGCTCGGATCGAGCCCCGGGTAGACATAGACATCGAATGTGCCGCCGAGAAAAGTGAATGTGTTTAGCGCGCCACCGGTCGGATAAATGATCGGATCGGAAACGAAAGGATAGAACTTGGTGGAATACGGAGCCGTTTTGTTTGCGGTATTGAGAAGCTGCTTTGTTCCGCCGCTGTTCACCGGGTTTCCGGGAGCCGTGTTATACCAGAGCGTGTGTCCAAAGCCTTCATAGCCGCCCATGATTCGGCCATAGGGGCCATGGAAGGGATCGACGTCGATGATATTGCAAGCGACGTCCGGCAGACCCAACTTCCTCTGCTGCCCCGTCGTTGGATCGATAATAGAGAACGGCACGCCACCCTGCCCCGCGAAATCGACCTTCACCGAATAAGTATCCTTCATTCCGCTATATCCATAGGAAGGACAAAAGCTTTCGAGAACGAGGATCGCCTGCATTCGCGCGGTATTTTTGGCATCCCCCGCCACGCTCGCCATCGGCATGAAAAGCAGCGCCGCCTCGCTGATCGTCGGAAATCGCCCAAAACCTCGCGTATTCGCGATTTGAATCGGCACGACCTGGCCCGACCAATCCACGTCCGGATAGTGATTACTATCCAAAGGAGTATAGGGAGTGGCCCCCGCACTGTTATCCGCCAGATTGGTACAGCGAATGTAATCGAAGATTTCCGTCAGGATCTGGTCCCGGTCCGAGGCGACATTCCCATCCGGCGACGCCCCTGGCACTGGCGCCGGATATTTTTGCAGGAAGCTATTTCCTCCAAAGCCCGGGATCGGACGGCCGGTCAATGTCTGGAGATATTGATACAGCGTTTGGTTTCGGGAAATGAGGTTGAAATCATCCGTCGCACTCTTTGGATTCTGCCGGGTGAAATAGAATGGATACTGCCCCGCACCGACGGGAAGGGTCGCATCGCCGATCGTGGAGCAAAAGGCGAAGACCTTGTCATTGACGGATCGCTGGGACGAAGACGAGCTCACCGGCCAGATGCCGATTCGAGGCTTGCCAAAAAGATTCAGTTCCGGCGCGCGGCTTGAAGCGGTGAGAAAGGGCCGGACCTTTCGCAGAACTTTATTCGTTAACTTTGGGTTATTCTGCGTTCGCGCGGCCTGGAAGAAAAGTTCGTCGACCGAAGCATAGAGCCGGTCGTAATCCAGCGTCACGGGCTTGGTGGAAGTACTGACCGACACCGTTCCTTCCAGAGATCCTCCTTCCTGTACCCGGGGAATCATCCCGTACATCGTCTGCTTAAAACTGGTCGAAACAGTCTGCACCGCCACCGGACTAGTCGGAATTGGAATCCCAAATGTCGTCCCAAGAATCGGACTGAGCGAAACCGTCGCCGGATGCCCGGGATATCTTTGGAATTCGTTGCGGGTCGGTTGGGAAATCCCAAAGCCTGACTCGGGAATGGATGCGACCATCGGCGTGTCCCAATAAGTCCCCTCGGAGGCGGTGTTGATGTTTACCTTGCATGTCTCGTCGTCCGTCCAAAAGGCGATCCGTCCTACGATCGGGTTATCCTTCGTGGGCACTATATGGGCACCGCTCGACCACGTTGCGACGCCATTGGCTGCGGAAGTGGGAGCGGTAACCGAGCCGTCACGAAGCATGTAAAGCCACTTCACCGGCATCGGCGCGGGGTTTGGTGAAGCCCCGATGTTATACGAGTCGGCGGGTGGCTCCGTCTGAGCATAGCCAGGCGGATCGGTGATCGAGAATCCTTCGACCGAGTTGATCGCACCCGGATCAAAGATCGGGTAATCCGCACGAAAGGTATTCCCGCCAATCTTGATCGTGCCATTGGGATCCGAGGCCAGGATCGGGTTGTTGAGATCCGTATAAAGTGGCCGCTGGGTGGGATCGAGGAACCCGGCATACTCCGCCTCCGCCTTGAAAGCAGGGATATTCCCGGAGGAAACGACCATATCATCCGAAGAATAGAGCTTATAGTAAGCGTACGGCGTGGAGGATGCCGTCAGATTCCGGCCACCCGCGGGTGTACCAAAGACTCTGATCATGCCCGGTTGCGACATCCACGCGGGTTGGGAACTGGACGAGGCAGGCGTCGTGGCCTCCCGGATCTGCGACATGACGATCTGCACCGCCGTATCCGCGAGCAGATTGGTCCCGACCCCATCGGCATAAGTCCGCGCCGAAGCCGTGACCGTGGTGACAGACGAGAAGAAAGCCACGATCAAGGCGGAGAGAATGACGAGAAAGGTCAGTACGAGCACCAGCGCGATACCCCGTTCTGAAGAAGGGACAGGTCTTGGTAACATAGCCATAGCGGGTCACTATTTAATCTGTTGCCGGCTCCACTTGGCTCCGCGAATCGCCACCGCAGCCGTAAAGACGCGATAGGAGAGATGCTTCGCGACGAGATTTGCCTCGAATTTCGACAGATCCCCGCCCCCGGGTGCGGAAGGGCCATCAAAGAGCAGGCGTGAGTCGGAAAACAGCATCCCGGTAGGATCCAGCACCGGCATGGATGTGCCCGAGGCGTCGGCCAGCCGCTCGGCCGAGATTTCATCGATCGCCACCATCGTTACCTGGACGACGGGAGGGAGTTGATTGATCGGATTCGTCTCAGGATCCTGATAGCGCGCATCGGTCGGGTTAGGAAAGTAAGTGCTGTCGTAGTAGTAATCCGGCGACAACGGCTTCAGGTTGCTGGCGGCGCGCCGCTGTTCATCCTGGGTCGAAAGCCGGGGAAGGATGACCAGCGCCACGACATTCTCGGCCAGCACCCGCACCTTACCTGATTGCTCCGCGGCGCCCGTGAGGAAATCCGTAAACCATTGGCGCCCCGTGTAAGTCAGATTCAAGGGAGCGCCAGTGCCGCCGGAGGTCTTGGCGTAAGTCTCGACATTCTCCGAGGGCACGGTCATCTCCATGAGCCGGAAGCGGGACCGCAAAGGAATCACGTTCTGGAGAAAGATCGGCTGGGAGTTGCTATCATCGTTATACTCCACGTAATAGCCGCAGGTGTTCAGCATGTTGGGCAGCCCCTGGTCGTTCGATGCCGTCCCCTTCCCCAATGGTGCATGAAAGAAGACGCCATCCGTCACCCATTTCCGTGGCGGCGCCGGAGCTGGCGCGAGCGCATTGGCGCCGGTCGACATTGGTCCGCAGATGAAGCGGAGCTCGGACTGGCGGATAAATCGGGACGGGGCGTTGTCATTATCATAATCCCAGTAAGTATTGAGCGTCGCCTGACTTAGCTTGCGGTTGATCGCCTCGAACCCTTCCCGCGCGGCGCGAAATTGCTCCGCCTTGCTGGTCGTACGCCGCCAAATCGACGCCGTCGAATTTGTCATCTGGAGCAGAATGACGAGAAGCAGGACGACAACCGCTGAGGCCACCATCAGTTCCACCAGGGAGAAAGCGAGACGGGACTTCCCCGCCGGCGATCCGGAAAGCGGTGCGTACATGAATCAATCGTTCTTCGAAAGAAGAACGGAAAAGGTCTTCACGCTGAGCCCGCGAGCCGGCACGACGAGATAGTTGCCATCGAAAGTCACAGGGGCATTTCCGGGGTTGTCGACGATCTGGACCGTCAAAGTGGCCAGATACTCGCAGTTCGTCACGGCGGCTGTGTCCCCATTTGAAGGCAATGCCGTCGTGGTCACGACTCTCGTGCTCACATCGTAGACGACCTGGGTCTTCTCCTGTGCGGAGAGGGAGGCCGGTGCCTGCCGCGCCGCGGGATCGGCCGGGACAACCTCATTACCCGCTTCGTCGAAATATCGCCAGGCGGGCGCCGAAACCAGCGGAGCCCGGAAGGTCACCGGTGAAGCGCCCGACGCGCCGGTATTCTTGAAATCAACGAGCGTCGCGAAATCCGTCTGCCGGGCATCTTCGACGATCTTTTGCAGAATCTGCGACCCGACCGACATATCGGTCGCCTTGCGAAAGGCGGTCAATCCAGCCGGCAACAGACCGAGGATACCGACGAAGGCAAACGCCACCACTCCGATGGCGAGAACCACTTCCACCAGGCTGAATCCAGCGCTGGAGGCAACTGCTCGTGGGGAATTACTTTTCTTCATCTGGGGAGCGAAGATAAGTGGCTGGATTACAGCATCCTGGAGATGCCGGGACCGCTTGGAGACGGTCCTTCAATGAGGACGATTCCGGGAGGGAACATGAGTCAGGGGAGAATTCGAGGGAGAAAATGAGCGGCGGCCTTCCCGTCAGATTCGCCCGTCAGCGACGGCGATTTCCAACAAGCAGGCCCGGATCGAAACTCGATCCTCGCACATTCATGCACGAGCGTAGTTGCATTGTATGTACAAACTCAAGGACAAAATTCCATTCCCGCTGAGCCGGCAGCCGGCGATGCTGAATTCCTCGCCATCCAGCGGAGGCATGGGCTAGCTTCGAGGAACCCGAACGCGCCATGGCAATACCTCCCACCTCCTTTCAGACGGGCGTGCTTCTGATCGAGAATGACGCGGCGCATCGGACGGAACTCTCGCAAATGCTCCGGGAGAGCGCCCAGGGATTCCGCATCGTCGCGGAAGTCGGTACGCTTGGGGCGGGCCTGAGCCATGTCCGCCGTCCGGAAATTCACGCCGTGCTCCTGAGCCTGAGCCTGCCCGATTGCCCCGGCGTCGATGCCTACGATCAGTTACACGCCGCGGCGCGCCATCTGCCCATCATCGTCCTCTGTCCCCTGGAAGAGGAAGAGCTGGCGCTGCTGGCCGTACACCGGGGCGCACAGGAATATCTCATCAAGGGCACGGTCACCTCCGGGCTCCTGAACCATGCGCTGCGCCACGCGATCGAAAAGGGGCGGGCCGAAAGCGTCCTCGCCCAGGAACGCGACCTGTTATCGACGCTGCTCGATAACATTCCCGATCGCATCTATTTCAAGGACCGGGCCAGCCGTTTCATCCGGATCAATCGCACCCTCACCACCTTCCTCGGGCTTACCCGTCCGGAAGAGGCGTACGGAAAGACGGATGTGGATTTCTTCGGCGAAGACTTTGCCCGGGAAGCCATGGCGGACGAGCGCCGTGTCATGGAGACCGGCGAACCGCTCGAGGGAAAGATCGAGAAAAAGCGCCTTCGCAGCACGTCCCAGCAATCCTGGACACTGACGACCAAGCTGCCACTCCGCGATCGGACCGGCGTGATCATCGGCACCTGCGGCATCTCGCGCGAGGTCACGAAGATGGTCGAAATGGAGGAGCGTTTGCACAAGGAGCGCACCCTTCTCCGCAGCGTGATCAATAACCTTCCGGATTTCGTTTTTCTCACGGATCCGCAGGGCCGGTATATGCTGGCGAACGAAGCCTACCTCCAGGCCATCGATGCCGGCGATGCCGGCAAGGTGCTCGGACACACCGCGCAGGACTTTTACCCACAGGAAATCGCCTCGCGGACCCAGGAGGAAGATCAGGAGATTCTTCAGACGGGCCAGCCGCTGGTGAATCATGAGGAGCCGCGCGTGGATCAGGAGGGAAACCAGCGGTGGTCACTCATGACCAAAGTCCCCTGGCGCGGCGAGGATGGCTCGATTCTGGGCCTGGTCTGCATCAGCCGCGACATCACGGAAAAGAAAAGCGCCGAGGAACGCCTGAAAAACGCGTGTGCCGAAGCGGCGCGGAGCCGTGAGGATGTGCTCTGCGCGATGGGTAAGTTGCAGACCGCGCATCAGCAGCTTCGCGAGGTGCAGATCCAATTGATCGAGGCGGAGAAAATGAAAACGGTTGGCCGTCTGGCCGCCGGCGTGGCTCACGAAGTGAAGAACCCGCTCGCCGTGCTGAAGATGGGCATGGAGTATCTCAATTCGCTCCAGCACGCCGACGAGAACGCCAAACTGATTCTCCACGAAATGTCCGACGCCGCGCAGCGGGCCGATTCCGTGATTCGCAGCCTGCTGGACTTTTCCGCGCCGACAAAGCTGGAGTTACAGCCGGATAGCGTGAATGCCGCCCTCGAAGAAGCCATCCAGCAGGTTCGCACCGAATTCAAGGGCTCGTACCGCATCATTAAGGAACTGCAGCCCAATCTGCCCGATGTCCGGCTGGATTCCGTAAAACTGCGCCAGGCCTTCTTTAACATGCTCGCGAACTCGATTCACGCCATGGAGAACGCGGGCACTCTCTCCGTCAGAACCTATGCCCGGCAACTGACCGGGATCGGCAGTAACATTTCGAGCGGCAAGTCTTCTTCCTTCCGGGTCGGGCAAACGATCGTCGTCGTGGAGATCGAAGATACCGGGCCGGGAATTCCGGAGGAGCAGATGACGCGCATCTTTGAGCCATTCTTTACCACCAAGCCTACTGGCAAAGGCACAGGACTCGGCCTTTCAGTGGTAAAGACGATCATCGATCTGCACGGCGGAACGATCGACTTGCAAAATCGTCCCGAGCGCGGATTGAAAGTCACGATTACACTGAGGTCGTCGGCGGTTTGAGGCTGTCCAATTTCAGAATTCCCGATCGACTTTGAGAGTCCGATCGGTAGCCATCGAATTCAGTCAGCCCGGTAGAGCGAATGGCGCTTAAATAAGCAATTGCTTTGCCTGATTTCAGGCCCGGAGGGCCGTTGGACAGTAGCTCCGGGCGACAGCCGGGAGATGGTACAGGTACGGGCCAGCCCTGGAGGGGCGTCGGAGCACCAGACGCAGCAAAAACGCACGAGCGATGTTCTGTAAAGAAGCGGCCTTTGTCGTTACGAACGCACAGGAATCCGACGCCCCATCCGGGGCTGGCCACCCGTCTTCGGTTCTCCGGGCTGTCGCCCGGAGCTACTGTCCGGCGGCCCTCCGGGCCTGTATCGAGTGGAAGATCCTTATTCAAGAGCCACTCGCCCTGCCGGGCTGGCGTTTGTATGATTTGGGAACGAAGTAACCGTGGCGGCCCATACGCAGCATCACCCCTGACTCCCCACCGCCGCGACCTCGTCCTTGCCATCCGCATCCATGGTCGCGCCGTGCTTCTCCAGGAGCGTTTCGATCGCCGTGTTATACAGGCTCTTGGACGGACAGCCGGGGATCGTGCCGTGTTCCGCGAGTAGTTTGCGGATAAATGTTCCGAACTGATCCAAGCCATCCTTTGCATCGCCATTGGCTACTGCTGCTTCCACCAAAGAAATGTTATATCGGTTTTTTCCGAGCCCGCTTTGCAGCAGGGTAAGTCCTTGTTCCTTTTGGACGTTCTTCGGCAGGCGCCGATAGATCTCCAGCGCCACCATGGAGTCCAGATAAGATTGGAAGCCCGCATTCACACCCCACGCCACGCTCTGGTGCCAGGCCATGTCCCGCCGTTCATCGGTATCCCCAAAGACCCAGTTTGCATGCGGATGCGTCTTGTCATCTCCGCCAGTCGCATATTGCTCTCCATGGCAATTGTAAGTCCGGGTCTTCTTGTCAAAGGAGAACAGAATGAGCGCGCAATGCCCGGGCTGTCCCGCAGTGCAAGCCGGTGTGCCGAGCGCCGTGTGAGTGCGGACGCTCATATTGGCCATCGTCCCGCAGACCCCGCCGTCCTTCATCATCATCTGGAAGCTGCCGTAGGTAAATGCATAGGGCGACAGCCGGCGCGCCGATTGATAGTCAAACTGCTGCGCAATGCCACCGATATATTCGCCGTAAGTAATCGCCTCGCCCGTATCACAAAAGCGTTCCCAGACTTCCTCCCGCTCACGCAGCGGATCGTTCGCGCCGGCAAGCAGGGTCAGCGTCGGCCACGGCGATTTCAGCGAATATCGCTCCCATTTGCGCTGACTTTCCTTGTGCTCGGGAAAGTGAGCGTCATTCCGAATGAGGAAGGCAATCCGTTCGGCCGGCGTGGCAAAAGCATCGCGACTTTGTGGCAGGCGTCCCTTTGCTTCATAGGCCGTCCGAAAGATCTTGTACGCTTTCAGGATCCCGTCCGCATACGGCCCCTTGATCATGTCATGCTGATTTGGAGAGATCACATGATCGCCGCAATCGATCCGGACCGACTGGCCGTGGGCCGCCATGTAGGCATTGAATTCATCCTGCAACGACTTACTCTCGATCACGTCAGCCGCGAGGAGCGCCCGCTTCACTTTGGTCGGCCCTTCACCTTTCGCGGTCTTGCTTTCCGAGAGAATCGCCACGCCGTGGGAATCGTATTTCAGTTCGGGTGGAATTTGATTTTTCCCAAAGGAATCTCCTTCAATCGGCGCGTGGTCCTCGAGGAAATTGATGATGTGATCGTTCACATCCAGGGGACGATCCTTCGCCTTGGTATCCACCGGATGCCGCGGATCACATGGGATGGTGAGTTGAAGGAGATTGCGCGGATTGAGATCCGCGGATGCCCCGTTCTTTGCCTCGACCACCGCCACGGCGAGCGCGAGCTGCGTGTAATCATGCCGCACGACGTCTTTTCCGAGATCAAGCTCCAGCGATCGCAACATGCACAGGATGCCCGCGGCATCTTTCCGCGCACCGTAGATCGTTGCCTCCACAATCGGATCCGAGTCGATCCACGCGAGGAAATCCGTCGGTAACAGCGAACGGCTGTTCGTGATCTCGCGCAAGGCGAGCGCCTTGGAGAAATGGAGATAAGCGCTCTCGACCTCCGGAGTCAGTTGATACTTCCATTTAATCAGCGCCCGATCGAACGCATACCGCTCCGGCATCGAGCTCGTGTCGATATTAGTCGACAGGTTATAATTCGGCCCCGCCGTCTTCCACATCCAGGATCCATTCAATGCCGGCAAGGCGTTTTCCGGCACTGTCTTCGCCGCGACCGCCCGAACAGGCGCAGGCGTGGCCACCACAACGCGCGCCGCTTCTTCCTCGAGATCCGTCCCTTTCCACGAGAATTCCTTGCGGCCTCCCTGATAGTCCAGCGTCACGTTTTCTCCGGCGATCTGGACCAGCTTCACGGCCGTCCCGGCAAGCACGTTCACCGTTCCAACCGACCTCCCATCGACTACCGCCGGGAACATAGCATCCTGCTTCAGGTGCACGGACTTCGGCCACGCCGCCGGATTTGCCGCGAGCTTCGCCGGATCGAACACTCGTGCCTCGGACGGAACGGCCGGCGCCACAGGAATTGCCGGAGCATCCGGCACAACCGGCGGCGCTTCTTCCACCACGGGCGCAATTGCGACATGCGGCGCTGGTGTCGCAATCGCGACGGGATTCCGGTGACTGCCTTGCATCGCTTCCACCATCGCTGCCAGATACGCGCGCACCGGTTCGCCGCTGCGGCTGAATCCAATAAATGCTCCCGCTGCCACGAGTGCCGCGAGACTTGCCCATCGCGCTGCTGGAAAAGGTTTCTTTCGCGCCGTCGCTTTGACTTTGGATTTCATCGGCGATGTCCGCGGCTGGATCGCGGACCGCGAAGCTGCCTGCGCCACCACCACCACGGGCTTCGCTGCCGTCGCGTTCTTCGTCGAGTCGTCCGCTCCCAGAATTTCACCGAGTGTCAGATAGTCCGGAGTCCCGTCAAGGCGGGCGCGATCCCGCAATTCCAGGCCTCCCTGCTTCAAGTACTCCAGCGCCGACTCTTTCGAGTACGGCCCGAATTCCTCCTCGTTGCGGCGGATGTAGATCTGCATAGGCGGTCGTTTTTGGGGGTCGGACAGTTCTGAGTTCTTCGCATTCCATTAACCAACGAGCGCGGAAAACGGAACATTAATTTTGCGATTAATTCATGATGTATACCGTTTTCGATTATTCGCAACAGCAAGTCATCCAACCGGTTCGATACTGCTGGCCTTTGGTAGGCCGTTGACCCGAATAGGGTTTTTGCAGACGCTCCGTAGTTCCATCAGGCCGCTATCGAAGCAGCCATTTCCCTCGCCCGCCTGTGTCCGATTCCATTTTCCCTGACGACGAATCTCTTTTCCAAATCCGTACGCGGGCGCCCGGCCCAACCGGCGCACTGCCCCTCACTGCGGAGCTGTTGGAAAAGAGCCCGAGCGGTGATCTCTTTGGCCTGACCCAAAATGTCGGGATGGGCTGGGAGCCGGCTGCGGCGATCGGAAAACAAATCCTCATCCTCTCGACGCAAGGCGGCCTGCGCGCGCCGGACGGCACACCGGTCGCACTCGGATATCATACCGGCCATTGGGAAATCGGCCTGCAGGTCGAGGCCGCCGCGCGTGAACTGCGCCGGCTCGGTGTGGTGCCATTCTCCGCCTCGTGCTCCGATCCATGCGACGGCCGTTCGCAAGGAACGGCGGGCATGTTCGATAGTCTCCCTTATCGCAATGATGCCGCCACGGTCTTCCGCCGCCTCATCCGCTCGCTTCCGCGCCGGGCCGGTGTGATCGGCATCGCCACGTGTGACAAGGGGCTTCCCGCGATGATGATGGCGCTTGCCGCCATGCGTGATCTCCCCTGCCTGCTCGTACCGGGCGGAGTGACACTGCCGCCGACGGACGGCGAAGATGCCGGCGCAGTGCAGACCATCGGCGCCCGCTTCTCACGCGGGCTTCTTACTTTGCAACAGGCCTCGGAGCTTGGCTGCCGGGCGTGCGCGTCGCCGGGCGGAGGATGCCAATTCCTCGGCACCGCCGCGACGTCGCAAGTCGTAGGCGAAGCGTTGGGCATGGCGCTTCCGCATTCCGCGCTCGCGCCCTCTGGTCAGCCGGTGTGGATCGATCTTGCCGTTCGTGCGGCGCAGGCCGTCCTTTCACTCGAAAGCCGAGGCCTCGCCATGAAGGATATCCTGACTCCGGCCAGCATTCGCAACGCGATGACGGTGCATGCGGCGTTCGGCGGTTCCACGAATCTTCTGCTGCACATTCCAGCTATTGCGCATGCGGCAGGTCTTCCGCGTCCGGCAGTGCAGGATTGGACCGAGATCAATCGCAAGGTCCCACGCCTGGTTGATGCGCTTCCAAACGGGCCGCAAGGCCATCCGACGGTGCGCGTCTTCCTCGCCGGCGGCGTGCCGGAAGTGATGCTCCACCTGCGGTCACTTGGATTACTCGACGGCTCGGTGCTCACCGCGACTGGCCTTTCGTTGGATGAGAATTTGGATGCCTGGGAAAAGAGCACCCGGCGAAAGCGTTTCCGCGATCTTCTCCACGAGATGGATGGAATCGATCCGGATGAGGTCATTCTTCCTCCGGCAAAAGCGCGCGAACGCGGCCTCACCGGGACACTGGTTTTTCCGACGGGCAATCTCGCGCCCGAAGGTTCGGTGATCAAAGCCACTGCGATCGATCCCTCTGTCGTCGGCCCGGACGGAGTGTTTCAGCTCGAAGGTCCAGCCCGCGTTTTCACCAGTGAAGCGGCCGCCATTGCGGCGATTCGCGAAGGACGGATCTCCGCTGGTGATGTGATGGTGCTTTGCGGAGTCGGCCCGATGGGCACCGGCATGGAGGAGACTTATCAAGTGACTTCAGCCCTGAAAGCACTGCCCTTTGGCAAGCGTGTGGCATTGCTGACCGATGCGCGGTTTTCCGGAGTATCGACCGGCGCATGTCTCGGCCACGTCGGCCCCGAGGCACTCGCCGGCGGACCGATCGGCAAGGTACGGGAAGGCGATCGGATCCGTGTGGTCATCGATCGCACGCAGATGAAAGGAAGCATCGATCTCGTCGGCGCGGATGGCGCGCAACTGACTCCCGAGCAGGGAGCGGCGCTGCTGGCGAAGCGGTCATCTCGTCCCGATCTCCGGCCTCATCCAAACCTGCCTGCCGACACGCGCCTTTGGGCGATGCTGCAAAATGCGAGCGGCGGACCCTGGGGCGGATGCGTGTACGATGTGGACGCGATCGAGCGCATCGTGGAAACGGCGTCCCGCCACCATGGAGAGTATGGGATAAATAACCAACGCTGAGTTTTATAGCACCATGGCCCTGCGCGGTTTGCTATGTTGCGTCTGACTGGCAATGCCACGAATAACTCCCAACTCCCAACGCTAAACTCCCAACATTCAATGACTGTAAGTTCAGCGTTTACTTGTGGAATAGCACTAAAAGCGTCGAAAATCCGTCAGGCATGGATCTACAGATGCGGCACTTAGATGTTGGGTGTTTAGCGTTGGGAGTTGGGAGTTATCCACCATAGCCAGCAAAGGCGCCGCCCCGGCCCCGACGCTGACAAAGCAGCACCCTCCACCTGCCAGCACTCCAGCTCTAATTGGGCGCCCGTTTTGCAATCCACGCCCTCCAGGCGGCGGGACGCCGCCTCCACTATCACGCCACTTACACCCCGCCTGCCGTCTCTTTCAGCGCGATGATCAGATAGTAAACACCCGCCAGGGAAATGCATATGGACCCATAGCGCATCACGGGCGCGCGGAATCCATCGGTCCATCTCGCCTGCCCCAGCTTGAGCGCGCCGAAAAGCGGTAGCACGACGGTCTGATGCCCCACTTCCACGCCAATGCTAAATGCGAGTAACGCCAGCCCCAGGCTCAACGCGGGCAGCCCTTGCATGGCATCGAGCAATCCGCCGGCAAATCCAAGGCCGTGCACCAATCCAAACCCAAAGGCCACGGCCAGCCGGGCCCACGATTTCGCACGCTTGGGAAAGAAGATGTTTTCCACCGCAACGAAGATAATACTCGCCGAGATCACCGGCTCGACGATGAAAGACGGCAGACGGAAGATATTCAGCACCGAGAGGGTCAGCGTCACCGTGTGCGCGAGGGTAAATGCGGCGATCACTTTCACCATGTCCAAAAAGCTCATGGCGGCCAGGACGAGGGCACTGACAAAAAGCAGATGATCGTAACCGGTGAGGATATGCATCACCCCGTGCTGAAAGTATTCCACAAAAGTTCGAAGCCCGCCCGCCCCATGTGACGCCGCGATCATCGGCACGGATAGCGGATGATTCGGCAGGAGCAGCGCGGTCTCCAAACCGTTTCCGTCAATGACCTGGTAGCGCACTTGATAAGTCACATCCCAGGGCTGCCCGGGCGAATAGGAGAACTCGCGCAGCATCGATTGCCCGATCACCAGCGGACCCTTCTCGCGCCCTTTTTCCATCGGGTACTCCAGTTCGTATTGAAACTTCGTGTCCTCGGCAAATCCCACCTGGGCGGGCGGACTGACCCGCGTCAGATGGCCGGTGAGTTTTGCGCCGCCGAGTTCGAGATCCAGATGCTGAATCACATATCCGGCGTGCTTTTCCGCCGCGGCGGAAAGCGCTTCATCGATCGCTCCCACGCTCTCTCCGATCGAAAGTCCCTCAGCCAAAGAAATCTCGCGGACGGACGCATCCACCGCCACCTGAACCCGACCCTCACCGAACTTGATCCAGATCACATTCTGCAACAGAGGATGGGCCACCGCCGCCGCAGCGGAAAAGAAGAGAACGAAAATGGCAACGAGACGAGCGCGCATGAGTGAGGAGAGAACGGAATCGTTAACACACGGGATCGCGCGGGAAAACCCGGCATCCGCAGGTTTGTTAACGATGCAGCCGCTCTGTCATAAATCATTCGCGGGCTTGCGCCTTAGCCACACCTTTCCATGGTGCACGGCTGACTCCCCAATCCCAGCATGATACCGCGTTCGTTTCTCGCCCCACTCTCCGGAGCTCTAGCTTCCCTCGCGCTCACCATCACGGCGGCGCGTTCGGAGACGGCTCCAGCCGCCGAACCAAAACCCGAAGCGAAGATCGCCGCCGATCGTCTCCAGCGCTTTGCCGAGGGTCACGCCGTGAAGCAGGAACGAAAGATCGTCTTCGTCTACTTCACGCCCGCCGATCGCGAACCACCCACCGGATACCGCGAGCGGCTGGGCCGGCTGATGAGCGATATCCAGAAATTCTACCTGAGCGAAATGGAGCGCCACGGTCTGGGCCACAAAACGATCCATTTCGATCGCGATGCCAATGGCGCACTCGTTGTCTACGACGTCAAAGGCCGCCTCCCCACCTCGGAGTATGTGGAAACGCATGGACCCACGGGCGACGGGATCCGCCGCGAATCGCGGCCCATTTTGCAAAAGGCGGGAATCGATGATGCAAAAGATACCGTGATCTACTTCTGCAACGTCCGCACGGAGCAGGACGGAAAAGTCACGGGAATCGGGCCGTATTACGGCACCGGTTCATTCAGCGGCCCTTTCCATTTCGGGCACTGCTGGTTCACCGATGCAACGATCCTCGACCCGGACCTTCTCGCCGACAAGACCACCATGCTGCAGGACGAGCAGTACGGGCATATCTCCGTGGGACGCTATAACTCGATCTTTGTCGGCGGCGCGGCGCACGAGCTTGGCCACGGGCTCGGCCTGCCGCACGACAAGGAACGCAAAGACGAGAAGGATCACGGCACTTCGCTCATGGGCTCGGGAAACCGCACTTACGGTGAGGACCGGCGCGGAGAAGGCCGCGGCTCTTTCCTCACGCTCGCCGACGCGCTGCGGCTCGCCTCGCATCCAATGTTCAGCGGCACGGAACGCGACATGGATGTGAAGCCGGAGTGCCAGTTACAGGATCTCCAGGCGCAGATTCACGACGGTCAACTCGAACTCACAGGTAAGATCACCGCCAAGCCCGAGCCTTACGCCGTCATCGCCTATAACGATCCCGACGGTCACAATGACTACGACGCGACGACCTGGACCGCTCCGCTCGATGAAGCGAACTGTTTCAAACTCGATATCGGCGAATTCAAACCAGGCGTGAGCGAACTGCGCATCGTGATCTGCCACGTCAATGGTTCGACCAGCCTTTTCCACTATCCCATCAGCGCCGGAAAAGACGGCGTCCCGGATATCACTTCGCTGGAAGTCCCGTTCGCCTTGCGCGAGGCGCTGCGCAGTTGGGGCGAAGGCAAGACGGAGCAGACGCATCAACTGGCTGAGCAGGCCGCCAATCTTTCCACGAATCTGCCGCCCGTCCGGCAATGGGCGGCGACGCTCGCCAGCATCGCCGGACCTGAACCGGCCTGGCCTTCCCTGGAAAAAATCCCGGCGGAGACAAAGGATGCCTCCCTCAGCCGCGTCTCATGGCAGGAAGCGAAAGTGGGATGGATGCAACCGGCGCGAAATCATTTCCCGCGGGAGGTTGGTCCTGATCTGCCCTTCCTCAGCCTTGCCGGGCGCTATTTCACCGATGGTCTCTACGCCCACTCCCCTTCCCGCTACGTTTTCGATCTGGGCGGACAGTGGAAAACGTTGACCGCGGAAACTGGCATTCAACCCGGCGCGAGCGGATCGGCCATTTTCGTAATTAAAGCCGACGGCAAAGAGGTTTTCCGCTCCGCGAAATTGAATGGCGCCAAAACCGCCAGCGTCACTGCCGACGTAAGCGGTGCCAGGACCGTAGAGTTGATCACGGAAGATGCCGGTGAAGGCAACCGGAGCGCCTGGGCAATCTGGTGTGCTCCGAAAGTGACGCGCTGACCGTCTACACCTTCACTTCCAACTGCTCCAGGGCCTCGATGAATTCCTCACGGGACTTCGTCCAGGACAGGATCATCTGGATATCCGGGTCGGTAAAGATGCGCATCAAGGCGCCGGCGATTCGAAGATAATCAGAAGCCATCGTCTTCGGGATTCCGAGGCAAAAAATGAAGCGAATCGGCTTCGGGCAATCGGGAAATTGTAACGGGCCGTCCATACGGCCGGCGCTCATGACCATACCGTTCACGGCATCGGTACGGGCATGAGGCACGCAGATCGCAAAATCCGCCACCTCCGCAACCCGGCAGGGGGGATGCGCCCGCAATTCCTTTTCAAAGGTGGCCCAGTTCAGAACGCGTTGATCGTACCGCAGCAAGCCGGCCACTTTGCTGATGGCTTCTTCGGGAGTCGACGCGACCAGGTTGAGCTGAATGCGCTCGGGCAGCAGAGTATCGCCAATGGTGATCATGCGGGATTTCGAGAAAAACTGGTCACACCGCCGTACCGCTCCATTTGAGCTTCTCCCGCAACACTTCGAAGAATGACACGCCGGGAGGCATCGCCAGAGGAAGGCGTCCCGACGCTTTGGTGATGGAAATGGAATCGCCCGGCTCCACCGGCTCCGCAGTCCGCCCGTCGACGGTCAAAAACACCGTCTCCTGCCGGCGCGACGGAGCGATGTCGATCCGCGAATGATCAGGCACGATGACGCTGCGGTTGGTGAGGACGTGCGGGCAGATGGGCGTGATGACGAAAACGCCGGAGTCCGGAGAAAGCACCGGCCCGCCCGCGCTCAGCGAATAGGCGGTGGATCCGGTGGCGGTGGATACGATCAACCCATCCGCGTTGTATTCCGTGAGCAGCGCTCCATCGACCGTCACATCGAGCCGAATCAACCGCGAAAGTTCCCCGCGCGAAATGACGGCGTCATTGAGCCCATGCCGCTTGAAAATGACCTTCCCCGCCCGGCTGATTTCCACGTCGATCAGGGTACGTTCGCTCAATTGGTAGCGCCCGGACACAATCGTCTCGACACATTCCAGATAGTCGGCAGCCCCGGCGCAGGTCAGGAATCCGAGCGTCCCGATATTGATCCCGAAGATCGGAGGAATCCGCCCATCCAGAGCGTGAAGCACTTCCAGGATCGTTCCATCTCCACCCAAAACGACGAGCAGATCCGAGATCGCCCCAAGATCGTGCACCGTGAGATCCGATTTCAGGCCAATGGTTGCGGCTGTCCGGGCTTCGAAGTCGATATGCACCGGATGCCGGCCAAATTCCTTGCGGAGCGTGCTCACGAGACGGTGAGCATCCGGTTTTTCCGTGTTCGCGACCAGGCCGATCCGTTTCACATCCATGGGAAATGACGGAGGCCTGTCCGCGAAGCGCTTTCAAAATGCGACGCCACCTCCAGGCGGTGAGCCGGGCCGTAAAAGATAGGATGCAGACTGTCGTTTAAGAAACGCGGCTTCATTCTGGCGGGCGTTCGGTCCCACGCTCCGGAAACTCTCCCACAATTTTGCGTTCGGGTACACGCCCGATTTTCATTTGGGAAAAGGATGGGACTTTATCGAATCATTCGCCGTTGGGTGAGCCGCCACCCTTCTTGATGCAGGCCAGGAACTCCTTGTTCCCCTCGCCGCCAAGAATCGGAGATTCAATGCACCCCACCCATTCGCAGGCCGGGACGCCGGCGATGAATTCGCGAATCTTCGAGACGGCTTGTTCGTGAAGCGCCGGATCACGCACAATGCCTCCTCTTCCCACCTCTTCCTTGCGCAATTCGAACTGCGGTTTGATGAGCGCAACGATCTGGCCGCCCGGCTCGAGCAATTCCAGCGCAGGGGGCAGAATCAGGGTGAGCGAGATGAAAGAAACGTCGATCACGCACAGATCGAAGGGATCGGGAATATCAACTCTCCGGAGATTCCGGGCATTGAGATGCTCATGCGCGACAACCCGGGGATCGCTGCGAATCTTCCAGGCGAGTTGCGAGTGGCCGACATCGATCGCATAAACCCTGGCTGCTCCATGTTGCAGGAGGCAGTCCGTAAAACCGCCGGTCGAGGCGCCGATATCCAGGCAGGTGCGCCCCGTCGGATCGATACAAAACTCCCGCAGCGCCCCCTCCATCTTGAGTCCGCCCCGGCCCACATAACGCTCAGCGGTCTTCAATACAATGTCGGCTTCTTCGGAAACGCGCGTCCCCGGTTTGTCGACAATCCGATTCTCTACTGTGACCTCCCCTGCCATGATCGATCGCTGCGCCTTCTCCCTGCTTTCACAGAGGCCTCTGGCGACGAGAAGCAGGTCGAGGCGCTGTTTGGACGGATTCATTCCCTTCCATGAGGCATGGATTCGCCGCCTTGAAAAGACTTGAAACCCGAGCCCCGAACACGGAAAACCCCGCACCCGACATGCCCGAAGATAATCTGCGCGAGGCCATTAAAGAGATGATGGTCGAGAATCTGATGCTGAAAGTACCGAAAGAAGAGATCGGAGACGATCTCCCGCTTTTCGGCGCGGAAGGCCTCGGCCTCGATTCCATCGACGCGCTCGAGCTGGTGGTTTCCCTGGAAAAGCAGTTTGGGGTCAGCGTGCCCAACTCCGAGACGGCCCGGCACGCCCTGGCGACGGTCAATAGCATCCACGATTACATCCTGGCGAATCGCAAGACCTGAGCGGGCTGCGGCGCTGTGATTTCGGAAATCGGCCAGCGTGTTTGCGCGAGGCGCCCATGGAGTGCGGTAGCAAGAGAGCGACAGCGAGCGCGATACCGCCTTTGGAGAGGGTTTGTTCCGAGGGTGGGCGCGGTTGGATAGCCGTTATTTCATAGCAACTGGTCTTGTCCAAAAAAGTAGCACCCACCGTTGTCGGTACTTGCGTTTTCCACCCACAGAACCATCCGAAGGCGGCGTCGCGCTCGCTGTCGCTCTCTTGCCACCGCACTCCATGGGCACCTCGCGCAAGATCTGTTTTCGGGTTAAAAAATCAGGTCATCACTCCGTTTCCGCCTGATTGATCGCATCGATCAGCCGGCGCAGGATGCCGAAGTTCCTGCGGTTCGGAGTCAGCACGAGGCGCGGCAAATCGGCGAGATCCGGCTCATTTCCCTCTTCAGGGAGCGCCTGCGTCTGGTCGATGCTGCAATCCACGCAGATACCGTTGAAATCCAGGTTCAGCTTCTGCAATGCCGCCTTCGTGAGCTTTTTCCCGATCCGAATCACCAATTGCGAACCGACCCAGCGGTATGACCGGAAGTTGCGGTAAAAGCCGACGATTTCCTCCACCGCCGCCTCGACGTTATCCGCGATTTTGAAGAGATAGAAGTCCTCGCTCGAGACGAGGCCGAGCTTGAGGAGGTATTCGCCGAGGAACGCCTGCCATGTCTTCCAGTACCCGCCTCCCGGCTTGTCCACAAGCACGACCGGAATGATCCGCGCCTTGCCCGTCTGCATGAGCGTAAGCACTTCGAACCCCTCGTCCATCGTCCCAAATCCGCCGGGAAAGAGCGCCACGGCGTGGGTCTCCTTCACGAAATTGAGCTTCCGGGTGAAGAAATAGTTAAAGTTCACCAGCTTCCGGTCGCCATGAATCGTTTCGTTGGCCCGCTGCTCGAACGGCAGGCGAATATTCAGGCCGAAGGAATCCTCGCGCCCGGCGCCCTTCTGCGCCGCGCCCATGATCCCATCGCCACCGCCGGTGATGATCATGTATTCATGCTCGCGCATCTTTCGCGCGAATTCCTCGGCCGCGATCGACTCCGGCTCAGTCGGCGCCGTACGGGCGGAACCGAAGATGACCACTTTGCGACGGTTGCGGTACGGCGCGAAAACTTTTGCCGCATGGCGCAGTTCCTTGAGCGAACGATTGAAGAGTTTCAGGTCCGCCACACTCAGATTATCCCGGCCGATCTTTAGCGCCGTGATGATCATCTCCTCGATCAGGTCGCACGATTGCCCGCATCCCCATTCGCTTACTAAAGCTCGCACCCGCTCATCGATCTGGCGATCGCCTGCCGAATGTTTGGGTTCATTGGGGAGAGCGTGAATGCCGCCAGCGGTAAAGTCTTGCACGGAATATGATCGGAGTTTCGGGTTTTGGAATTTAGATTGGAAGCGTTGAATTTCGATGCTGGAAGCACGCGCTGTTTATCACTTATCTTTCGCCCCTTTACGCCAAACCTTCAACTCAGTCCCACATGATCGTCGTTCTCAAACCACATACGCCACGCGAACAAATCGACGAGGTGATCCGCGAAGTGCAGCACCTCGGCTATGAACCGCGTCCGATTTTTGGCGTGGAACAGACGGTCGTCGCCGCGATTGGAGACGAGCGCACGCACCAGACTCTCGAGTCGCTCTACGCCCTGCCCCAGGTCGAAAACGTGATGCGCGTCCAGAAGCGCTACAAGATGGTCAGCCGCGAATCGCACCCGGCAAATTCGGTGGTCAATGTCGACGGCATCCCGGTCGGCGGCGACCGCTTCACGATGATGGCCGGCCCATGCTCGGTAGAGAGCGAACAGCAGCTCCTGACCACCGCGCGCGCCGTGAAAGCGGCTGGAGCCACCATCCTGCGCGGCGGCGCTTACAAGCCCCGCACTTCCCCTTACGAATTCCAGGGCCTGGGCAAGGAAGGCCTCCGTCTGCTCGCACTCGCCAAACAGGAAACCGGGCTCAAGATCATCACCGAAGTGCTCTCAGAACGGGATGTCGAACATGTCGCACAGACAGCCGATATTCTTCAGATCGGCGCCCGTAATGCCCAGAATTTCCAGCTTCTCATCGAAGCGGCCCGCAGCGGCAAAGCCATCCTGCTGAAGCGCGGCATGAGCCAGCGCATCGAAGAATGGCTCCTCGCCGCCGAGTACATCCTCGCGGAAGGCAATTCCAATGTCTTCCTCTGCGAACGCGGCATTCGCACTTTCGAAACCTATACCCGCAATACGCTCGATCTTTCGGCGGTCGCCATCGCGAAGAAGGAATCGCATCTCCCGGTCATCGTTGATCCCAGCCAGGGCTGTGGACGCGCCGATCTGGTGAAGGTTCTCTGCCGTGGCGCAGTCGCCATGGGGGCGGATGGCCTGCTCATCGAAGTGCACCCGAATCCCGCGGAAGCACTCAGCGACGGCCAGCAGCAGATCGATTTCAACGGCTTCGCCCAACTCATGAAGGAGCTGCAACCGCTTCTCTCCGCGGTCGGAAAGACGATGTAAAGAAGCTGACCGAACGGTCTTCGCCGGCAGCGTCATCATACGCTGCCGGCGGCCCGATTCCTGCACCACACTTGCGCACTGCGTCCCCACGTTCTACAAGCACAGTTATGAGATTCATTTCGCTGGCCGCATCGCTTCTGCTGTTGGTTACGATTGCCCGAGGAGAAGACCCGGCCACGTTTCCGGTTGGTGCCTTCACGTTCGCCCGTCCCACAACGTGGAGTTGGGTGCCCGTGACATCGCCGATGCGCAAAGCCGAGCTCAAGGTTCCAGGCGCCGACGCCTCGCAATTTGGGGACATCACCTTCTTCCACTTCGGCGCGGGCCAGGGTGGAGATATCCAGGCCAATACGCAGCGCTGGCTGCGCCAGTTCGACAGCAAACCCGGCACGGAAAAAACCGCTTCGCTGGACGCCGGATCGACCAAGATCACGCTGGTCACCACGGAAGGCACTTTCCACAGCGGGATGCCGGGCGGCCCGACCACGTCCGTCCCCGACCAAGCCTTGCTGGGCGCCATCCTGGAAAATCCGGAGGGAAATGTTTTTGTGAAAATGACGGGGCCGATCGCGTTGGTAAATGCCACGCGCCAGCAGTTCATTGACTTCGTTACGGCCGCGGCCGCTACCGCGAAAAAGTAACCATCCCATGTCGCGCGTGCCGCTCCACTTCTACGTCACCTCGTTCATCAATATCGTTCACTACATCAGCGACGACCTGGTGCAGTGCGATGCCTCCACTCGGGTGGCGGAGCTTTTCTGCGAGGAATTCGATGATCTCGATTTCGAACTCTCCCTGTGCTGCTTCGAAGCCACGCACAAGGTTGCTTTCCAGGATAAACTCTGGCAGGGCGAACCGGAGGAATACGAGGAGATGACGCTCGAAGAATTTGTCGAGGCCTATGTCGACGCTCGCGAACAGCGCGATCCGCTCTTCGTGACGAAGCGCTTCCTCATGTTCCAGGAATCGCTGACCAAGGCCCTCACCGAAGAAGCCCAGGAACCGCCTCCGGATGAGGAGTTCTAGGGCTGGCTCTAAGATACGCGGAAATTAAACGCAAAGACCGCTAAGGGCGCAAAGTTTCGCAAAGGAATGGGTGGATCGGGACTGATTGTATTCCAGTCCCCTTCGTGACCCTTGCTCTGCCATCCTTTGCGGGCTTCGCGTTAAACCGAAAGCGCTCTTTTCACGAAGACGCAGTTTTCCCCCGCTGTGATCTTTGTTTCTTTGCGTTTAAACCCGGCGATGCCTCAGTCGGGGAGTTGATCAAACCGGAACGAGCAGCAGCCGAAATCCAGCGCCGGCCCTTCATTCTCAAGCCGCTTGCGGAACTCGGGTTCGATGAAGTACTCGCGGCGCGTGCCGATCGCCCGCACATCCACGATGCCCGCTGACTTCAGAACGCGCAGGTGCTTTGAGGTATTGTACTGCGAGATTTGCAGACGATCGGTGAGTTCATTCACTCCATGATCTTTGTCGAGTAACGCTTTGATAAGGCGCAGGCGAGTGCGGTCGGCGAGAGCCTTCAGCACTTCGGTGCAATCGATTTCGGGCATACCTTATTTTGCAGATATCCGAAGAAGGACTAGGCGAAATTTGTATTTTCAATATGCGCACGCACGCAGTATTTCACAAGCGCTTGGATAGGAACGTTTTCTTCGGCCAAAGCCCAACCCAACACTAACGACTTAGTCATCGAATATCGGGTAAATTCCGGTTGTTTTTGGCCTCTCTACTCAGATGCAGACAGCGGACGGGCATTCAATCGAAATAGATATAACGTTCGCATCCTTTGCGAAAGGGGACTTATGTATACTTCGCGGGATAAACACCGATCCGCGATCTGTATAAATCATCGAGGCTAATATGACGTTTCATTCATCAAGCCCATGGATTGGATAAATGGAGCATTCGCAGCCACCCCTACATCTGCCATGCCGGACTTTGAAAACGAGCTCTGAAATATAACGGGCGTGAGACGGAGTGTTTGGCAGCCGCGCCTCCGGCCCCACCCCCATCACAGCGCTGACGAAGCAGTCACGGCCAAGAGATAGCTCGGACGCCTCTCAATTCGGCGCCTGCACAAAATCGACCCTTTCCAAGTGTCGGCGGCGATGCCGTTTCCGCCGTGACTACATTCGCTCCGGAACTTCGATTCCAAGCAACTCGAGGCCCTTCGCGAGCACTCGCGCGGTGGCGTCGCAGAGCGCCAGCCGTGACGCACGCGAAGCATCGCTTCCCGCTTTCAACACCGGACAAGCTTCGAAGAAGTTATGGAACATTGCAGCGAGCTCGTAGAGGTAGTTGCAGAGCAGGTTCGGCCGGTAATCGTCGAGGACCATCGGCAGCGTCTCCGCGAACTGATAGAGCTTCTTCACCAGCGCCAGCTCAGCCGGTTCTGTGAGAACGACTTCCGAGGGCACAGGTGCACGCCGCCCATTCGAGAGCGGTTGCGATGCTTCCGCTTCACCACCGGCGGCATTCGCCGCAGCCTTCCGAAAAATGCCGCAGATCCGCACGTAGGCGTTCTGCAAATACGGCGCCGTGTTTCCTTGGAAGGACAACATCTTGTCCCATGAGAACACATAATCGCTCTGCCGGTTTGGCAGAAGATCTGCATATTTCACGGCGCCTAGGCCGATGATCCGCCCGATCTCGCGCCGATCCTCTTCGCTCAATGCCGGATTCTTCTCCGTGACAATCGCGTAAGCCCGCTCTTCCGCTTCATCGAGCAAGTCGGCAAGCTTTACGGTGTCACCCGACCGCGTCTTAAACGGTTTATTGTCCTCTCCAAGGATCGAACCAAACCAGACGTGCGCGAGGCGGACGGAGATTTCGGGGTGCCACCGCCGAAAGATGGCGAAGAACTGGCGGAAATGTAGCTGCTGCCGACCGTCCGTGACGTAGATGATTTCGTCCGGCTGCCACGTCTCGGTCCGATATTGCAGCGTAGCCAGATCGGTTGTCGTGTAGTTCGCCGCTCCATCACTCTTTTGCACAAGGGCTGGATTGGCGTGCCAGCCTTCCTTGTCCTTAATGAAAAACGGATCCTGCTCCTGCGCGACGCTGCCGTCGGAGAAGACACACATGGCGCCTTTGCTTTCCTGAGCAATCCCCTTCGTCCTGAGTTGTTCGACGACGTCTTTGAGCCGCGGATTGTAAAAGCTCTCGCCGAGCGTGAAATCGAAACGGATGCCCAGCCGGCCATAGACCTGGTCGAACTGCTTTTCGGAAAGGCGGATCATCTCCTTCCACAGCGCGAGGTTCTCCGCGTCGCCCGACTGCAATTTTACAAGTTCCTGCCGCGCCCGGTCGCGAACCTCCGGATTGAATTCTGGTTTCTCTTCGCTGCACTGCGGCGAGATCTTGCGATAAATCCGTTCCATCTCGCCGATTGGATCGGCTTCAAGCGCCTTCGGATCGAGCTCGGTCTTCCATCCGAGCAGGAGCATGCCGAACTGCGTCCCCCAATCACCGATGTGATTGTCGCGCACCACCTTGTGGCCGACAAACTCCGCAATCCGTGCCAGAGCATCGCCGAGGATCGTGGACCGGATATGTCCCACGTGCATCGGTTTGGCGACGTTCGGCGAGGAGAAATCGACAACCAGTTGCTTCGGACGGGTCTGTTGAGGAACGCCCACGCGATCGTCATTCGCAAAGGTAATGAACCGTTCGGTCAGCCACGCCAATTTCAACCGGAAGTTGATGAATCCCGGGCCCGCGATCTCAGCATCGCAGATCTCAGCAACGTTGAGCTTATCGATGATCTGCTGCGCGAGTTGACGCGGGTTTGCCTTCTGCGCCTTGGCCATGACCATCGCGACATTCGTCTGGTAGTCGCCAAAACGCACATCATTGATCGGCTGAACTTTGGCTTCGCCGCCTCCAAAGGAGGCCAGAGCCTCGCGGAGACGATTTTCGAGAAGGACGGGAATAGTTTCCATACGAAATGGATTTCAGAGTGCGTGAAACGGGGTTGCACCCGTCAACCAACGGGTACCTCGATGCAAGCGCCGCGTGAGGAAATCTTACCTTCCGGAATCCTCGAAGATCCCGAGGATTTCCGCCGCGGACGCAGCCGTGCCAAGACGCTCGCGCACCGAGCGATCGTTCAGGAATTTGGCGATCGCCGCGAGCGTGCGCAGATGGGTTTGGAATTGGTCCTTGGGCACAACGAATAGGACCACAAAGCGCACCGGAGCGTTATCGAGAGCATCGAACTCGATCCCCTTCGAAGAACGTCCGAACGCCGCCACCACTTTCTCCACGCGGTCTGAAGAAGCGTGCGGGATCGCAATGCCGAAACCAATCCCGGTGCTCATGGTTTCCTCGCGTGCGCGAAGGGCCGCGAGCACGACATCTCGGTCCGCGGGTTTGATTTGGGAATTGGCGACGAGAAGGTCGACCAACTCCACAATTGCCGACCAGCGCTCCGTTGCCTGCATTTCCGGAAGGATCTGATCTTTGGACAATAAATTGCCGAGCGTCATCGTAAAGGTGCTGCCAAAAGGCGAAAGTGGCGCGACTGTAGCAATCGGATGAAAAGTGCCAAGCGCCAAAAATTCGGAGAGCTAGGCGGAAAGCGGATTTGAGGCTCACGCGGAGCCTCTTTTTGGCAGGTTTCACGCCGAGCCTTGGAGTTCGCGGAGAGGGAAAGGATTTGGGATCTTTGGGGGCAAGGTGCCCTCGAAAAACAGGCCTGTCCACAACGTCCGCCAAGTCCATTTCGTCCACCCTCTCGCCGCCCGCTTGAGCGCATGGACACGATGGACCTAATGGACGGCACGGACAGCCGCAATTTTCCCAAAATGCTCACTCCTTCACTCCCTTCTTCCTCCGCGTCTCGACGGCTCCGTGTGAGCCTTCCTCTCCCGGCGTGCACCTGGCGCGTTTTTGACTCGTCACCCGCTGCGTCTCCTCTATCACTCCGCTCATGACGATTCTGTTTGCCGCCAGTGAAATGGATCCGCTCGCACGTACCGGCGGGCTCGGGGACGTAATCGAGGCTCTGCCCGCCGCGCTCGCCGAGCGCGGGCATGAAGTGAGTGTCGTCCTGCCCTGCTATCGGGGTCTGCGGGAACGAGCCGGCCTCGGTGTACGGGCGACCGGCGTCAAGATTCCCGTGGCGGTCGGCAACAAACAGCTCGAAGCGGAAGTCCTCGAATGCGTCGCCCCAAATGGCGTGCAGGTTTTTCTCATCCGCCGCGACGAATATTTCGATCGCGCGACGCTCTACGGTGAAGACGGGAAAGCCTACGACGATAATGCCGAGCGATTCATCTTCTTTTCCCGCGCCATTGTGGAACTGGCGCGCCGCATCCTCCCGCCACCAGAGATTCTTCACCTCCACGACTGGCAGACCGCGCTCGTTCCCGCCCTGGTCAAAGAACGGAAGCTCCCATTCAAGACCGTCCTGACGATTCACAACCTGGCGTATCAGGGCGCTTTTTGGGCGCTTGATTTCCCGCTGACCCGCCTCCCGGGAGATTATTTCGCTCCGGGCCGCGGCTTTGAGTTCTACGGAGGCATGAATCTCCTCAAAGGTGGTATCGTCCTGGCCGATGCCATCACGACAGTCAGCGACCGTTACGCGCGGGAGATTCAGACCCAGGAGTATGGTTTCGGACTCGATGCCGTCGTCCGGGAAAACGCCTGGAAACTGACTGGCGTCCTGAACGGTGCCGACTACTCGGTCTGGGATCCCGCGATCGACAAACATCTTCCAAAGACTTACTCCCCGGAAAATCTCTCCGGCAAACGCGCTTGCCGCGACGCCCTCCTCTCGGAAATGGGCCTCGCGCCAAATCCGCAGGGGCCGGTCTTCGCCATTGTCTCGCGTCTCGCCCCGCAAAAAGGAATCGATCTGCTCTTCCCGATCCTCGATCGCCTGCTCGCGGACGACGTTCGCCTGCTCATCCTCGGTGAAGGCGATCCTGCTTACGAACGCGAACTCATGGTCGCGAGCAAGCGTCATGGTGATCGGTTCGCCTACCGGAAAGACATGGATGCCCGGCTCTCGCACCTCATTGAAGGAGGGGCGGATATCACGCTCATCCCTTCCTACTACGAGCCGTGCGGCCTCACCGCCATGTACGGGCTCAAGTACGGCGCACTTCCCATTGCGCGCGCCACAGGCGGGCTCTTCGAGATCATCCAGGACTTCGATCCGACGACCGATTCCGGAAACGGCTTTCTCTTTTTCGAAGCTTCGGCGGAAGCGTTTTGGGACACCATCGTCCGCGCGAAAAAGCTCTTCCAAAACACGGAGGCCTGGCGCGCCCTCGTGCTGCGTTCCATGCGGACGGATTTTTCCTGGTCCAAAGCCACACCGCGCTATGAAGCCGTCTACCAGCGGTTGCTGCACGGGAAACGCTAACCGATCTTCCGTCGCTGGCGCCCCGGCCAATTCTGCGCTTTCTTTGGTTTCTTCCCCCAATGACCGTCAGCACCGACCATCCTCGTATCCGCCGCCGCCAAAGCAAAGGCAAACTCTGGCCCTGGTTTCTGGTCGGCGCACTGGTGCTGCTCGTCGTCGGATTTGTCGTGGCCAAACTCGCCATCGATTCCTACCTGAAGAGCGACCGGTTTCGCGAATTCGTCGGGCACAAGACGGGCGAAACGGTCCACGCACATGTCGAGGTCATGCCCTTTCAGTTCACGGGGTCCACGATCTATTGTGACGGACTGAAATCCCAGGGCACGGCGGCTTCGGCGTTCAGCGCACTGGATCTCGACCAGATTCGGATCGAAATCAGTGCCCGCCGATTCTTCGAGCACGTCTGGCAGGTCGATCATGTCGAAGTGCAGCGGGCACGGCTCGATCTGGGCGGCCCCCGCCTCCCTGAAGAAACACAACCGACGCCGGCCAAAGATGCACAAGCCGAAGGCGGCCATTCCTCGCCCTGGCTGCCCAATCGGGTGGAAATCGGCGCCGCGGCGATCCATTCGGTGGATCTGGCGTGGAAGGACGGCGGCGTCCGCGACACGGCACTCGACGTCACGCAAAAGGAAGGAGGCTGGTACATGGTGGCCAGCGGCGGTTCCGTCCGGCAGGCCACGCTGCCCACACTGAATCTTGAATCGGCCCATGTGCTTTACCGGGCTCCGTCACTTTTCATTCAGAGCGCCACCTTGAGAGAATTCGGCGGCGGAACGATCGATGCCACGGGAGAAGCTCAGATCGGCGATCACGTCGACCTGCTGGTGAGGATCAATCGCATCCCGGTCGATCCCCTGCTGGAGTCCGACTGGCGCGCCAAATTGACGGGCAATCTCAATGGAGAGATCCATATCAAGAGTCGGCTTCCGATCGAAGACGGACCTACTCTAAATGGGGCTGTGAGTCTTTCCGACGGCCGGCTCGAAGCACTCCCGGTTCTCGATAACATCGCCAATCTGACCCATACGGAACGTTATCGCCGCCTTTCCCTGACCAACACTTCCGGAGATTTCGAACGGGATGCGCGGCATCTTTCCGTGAAGAATTTCGTCATGGAATCGAAGGGGCTCATTCGCATCGAGGGCGCCTTCACCGTCCAAAATGACATGATCGACGGCGATTTTCAGGTGGGAGTCACGCCCTCCACTCTCGATACAATCATTGGCTCCAAAGAAAAAGTCTTCACCGTTGCCCGGGCCGGATATCTCTGGGCTCCGATGCACCTCAGCGGACCAGTCTCCAAACCGAAGGAAGACCTGTCGCCGAGGCTGGAAGCCGCCGCCATGGGAGTGATTTTCGACACCGCGAAGGGAGCCGTTCAGGGAATCCTGGACAAGGCCAAGGATCCGAACGTACAGAAGAACGCCACCGATGCGGCGCAGCAATTGCAGAAGGCGGCGGACCAGGGCTTGAAAATGATCTTCGGAAACTGATCCGCCGCACCGCTGGATCGCAGACTACCTCCGGTTACTCGCTCGCCGTGAACGTCCCGTTTCGTCCGTTGCGGAAAGAAGCTTCCACGCTTTGAAAAATCTGCTGCACCTGCTCCTTGCTCGTGAGCCGGTACTCGACCGTGTGTGCGTGGGTGGTCGTCGGGTAGCTCTTCACCACCTTCTGCCACGCATCGAGCCCCGTTGCCGTCGAGGCCTGGGTCAGCAGTTGCTGGGCCTTTTCCACGCTGGCCGCGCCGAGGGAAGTCGCGGCTGGGGCCGCCGGGGCATTTGGCTCAATATAGTAGAACCGGGCGAGCAGATTGCCAGCGGTATCGATATTGCATTCCGTCACCCGAGCCGCGCCATCCACAAGATATTCGTGGGTGCTGACCGCAATGATGGATCGCACCACTACTTCATAAGTACCGCCCGGAAGCTGGCAGCGCCATACCGGCACGACGGAAGGCTGAGGAGGGGGCGTGGCCGCTCCCGTTTGCGCCAGGAGCGGCAGCGGGGCGAGTGCGCAAAACAAGAAAAAGAGGGAGGCTTTCATAGCGGATCGAGATTGTGGTAGAGAAATTTTCGGAATGAAGCACAGATACAAAAATTCCCGCCAAAAACATCTGAAAGTGATGCTTTCGGTGCACGCCAGTGCATGGTACAGGCGTATAACAAATGGCACCGGAACTGCTGCTTTATAGTACTTTTATGTCGACCACCGTGGTCCTTCCCCCACCTCTTAACTGCGTTTACTAGCAGCGCCCTTTTTATGTCTTCTGGAACTACTGAACGGAAACTGCTGGTTGTGGACGATGAGGCGCTGGAGTTGGATATCCTTTCCCAGGCTTTGCGCCTCGCCTTTCCGGAATACCGGGTTTTGACAGCAGAAAACGGGCGAGTCGCGTTGGAGGTGATCGAGGCGGAATCCGTCGATCTGCTTATCACCGATCTATGCATGCCGGAGGTCGATGGATTCGACGTGCTGCTCAAGGCGCGCGAGCTGTTCCCGAATCTCCCGACGATCGCCATGAGCGGATTCGGCTTTGCTCACGCTGGCGAACTCGCGCGGGCGTTTGGGACGCGGCTCTTTCTCGAGAAGCCGCTCGATTTTGATACACTTTGCCACGCCATCCGCAGCGTGCTTGCTTCACCCACCACGCTGGAATCCGTGGTCCGCGGCTTCAATCTCGCCAGTTTCCTCCAGCTCATGGAGCTGGATTGCAAGACGGGCAATCTCGACATCTTTTCCCCAGGACACCACGGAACGATGTGTTTTGAAAGCGGCAGGCTGATCCATGCCATTACGGAATGCCTTCATGGCGAGGAAGCCGTTTTCGAAATCATGAGCTGGCAGGACCCGGAAATCCGGATCTCGAATTTCACGACAACGCCGGCCTCGAATATCGAGACCTCGCTCTCCACCCTGCTTTTGCATGGCTGCAAGGCCATCGATGAAAAAGATGACGCCCAGCAGCCCGCGCAGAGCGGCGGGGCGCCGTCCGCCGCTCCCGAAGAAAAGGCCGCCCAGGAAACCCAGCAGCCAACAGGCGTCGGCATCTAGGCAAGGCCACCGTCACTTTCGCAACGCACAGGTCAGGCGTCCCCCTTAACCCCCCATCGCACGAGCCAGAACCGCCAACATGTCGTCCACCCCGCAAGCACCGGTTGATCCTTCCACACCTGCTTCCGTTTCCGAAAAATCCCCCACCGAGGCAGATGATCCCGGCGTGCTGGCCCGCGCCGGAGAAATCTTTTCCGAACGGTTTACCGAGCACTGCAAAATAACGGATCACCGTTTTTGCTGGCTGCTGCTTTTCGAATGGCTCGGCGGCACGGTCATCCTCATCTTTCTCTCCGCCGGCCAGCAGGGCACGGCAGGTTTTCTGATTCGCCACATCCTTCAAGGTGCCCTTGCCGCTTCGATCCCCGCCATCGCGGCATGGCAGGCTCCGGGGCAGGTCCGCACCCGCCACCTCATCGCCGTTGGACAAATGTTGCTGGTGGCGCTCGCCATCTCCCTCTCGGAAGGAACGGGTGGAACACCGCTTTTCCTACTCGCCTCGCTGGCTTTCCTCTCCGTCTATCGTGATTGGAAAGTCCTCGCGACAGCCACGGTTACCGCCATCGTCTGTCAGGGATACATCGTGTGGTCTACACCGGAGGCAACGAGTGAGAATCTTTGGGAATCCATCAATTACTTCGGATGGATGCTCTTTGCGGATACCTTCCTGTTTTTCTCCATCGACTCGGCCGTGAGCGAAATACAGCGCGCGGCCGCCGAGCAAAGCCGGCTGGAGTGGAAGACCGCCGGCCTCACCTCGCAAAAGGAAGATTCGGACGCCATCCTCGCTCACGTTCCACACGGGTTGTTCCTCTTGAACCGTGATTTCAAGATTGGCGGGCTTTACTCGAAGTCGCTCGAACACATCCTCGCCACCAGCGACCTCGAGCACCGCGATTTCCTTCAACTCATCCGCAGAAGCATCCCCGATCAGGTTCACCGGCAGGTGCGAGAATACCTGAAGCAGATGTTCGATCCAAATCGGAAGGACATCCAAACATCGAAGTCCAATCCGATGGCTGAAATCGAGTTTGCCGAAGCCGCACCGGTTGGTGGCGTCTATTCGAAGCATCTCCAATTCGATTTCCAACGGGTCGTCTCCGGCGAGGAAATCACCCACCTGCTGGTTTCAGTGAATGACGTGGCGGAACGGGTTCGTCTCAACCAGAACCTGAGAAACGCGGAGCGAAAACAGCAGCGTCAGCTTGAGCTGCTCACCGGGATTCTCCATGTGGAGCCGGACAGCCTGCGCGAGTTTATCAGTTCCAGCCTGCGCTCGCTCCGGGATATGACCGCCGCGCTGCGGGATGTCGATTTCGCGGACAACGCGCCAGACACAAAATCTCCACACGGGACGCTGGAGACGCTCATCGAATTGATCCGCCCCATCAGTGCCAACGCCGAGCTCCTGCATCTTCCGTATTTCCAAAGCAAATGCAGCCAGATCGAAGAAAAGATCGCCGGCCTGCGCAACTCCACCACTTTGGCGGCAAATGATTTCCTGCCGGTCGCCATCGCGCAATCCGAACTCTCCACAGCCTTCGAGGACACGGAGTATCTGCTCGAAAAGCTGGCCGGCTTGCGCAGGACTTCAAGCGAGCCAAGCGGCGGAGACTCCATCACGATGCTTCGCTCGATCGCAGCCAAAGTGCAGATGATGGCGGCCGATTTCGGCAAAGACGTGGTCTTTTCGTGCAAGGAATTCGAGCACATCGATGTGCCGGCAAAATACCGCGAACTATTCCAGGATATCGTCGTCCAGCTCTCGCATAACTCCCTGGCCTACGGCATCGAAGGCATGGACGAACGGGAGAACCGAAACAAGAGCCGCACCGGCACGGTTCAGCTTCTTCCCGCCACCGACACGTCCGGAACGTTCGAATTCATCGTCCGGGATGACGGGCGCGGCCTCAGCCCCTTGCGGTTGCAAAATCGCGCGGTCGAAATGGGAATCGTCTCGCTGGAACAGGTCTCGAGCTGGGAACCGGGGCAACTCGCAGCGCTCATTTTCGAGCCCGGCTTCCACACTCTCGAAGAAGAAGCCCGGAGCGGCACGGGCGGCATCGGCATGCCTCTCGTGAAGACGCGTGTGGTTGATGAAAGCGGCGGCGAGATCCGCATCAATTCCACGCCCGGCCAGTTCTGCGAATTCCACGTCATCCTGCCCGCCTAGCTCACAAGAAACCATTTCCACCCCCTACCCACCCACGAACAGACACGCCCCCACTATGGAGACCAATCATCATCTGCCGAGAGTGTATGAACGCACGCCGGACTTCGATTCCAAAGCCGAGGAAATGCGCCTTTCGTTTCTCGATTGGAAAATCGTGTTCGCCCTCGATGGATTAAAGTCCGCCGCGGATGTGGCTCTCGAATTTGGCCTCACCGAGCCGCGGGCCAATGAGGTTTTCAACCGCCTGGCCGAGTCGGGAATTGTCGCCGAATTTCAGCTTTCGTTGTCCGAGTATCGCGAGCGAATCAAATCTCAGCCCGTCGTTGTCAAAAGCCCGGCGCCCGCAGTCAGCGTTCCCGCGTCGGAACCTGAACCGGCTCCTGTCGCATTTGAAGCACTTCCCATCCGGCCGACAGCGCTCGATCCCTCCAGATTTGCTTCGCCGGAGCAAAAGACTGCGGGAAATGGAAACGGCGCGGAACCGCGCAGCGAATCCATTTCCGCCAGCGTCTCGCGCTCTCCGCGCGGCGCCATCAATTTTTCTCTGAAAAAGCGCTTCAAGCTCAAGTCTGCGATCGATTTCATCCACGGCCACGCCGGCGGAGGCACTCTCGGCGAACTCGCGGTGTATCGCGTCTTCATGCAGGTGCCGAGCGATCTCCTCCGGGAAACGGGTCTGCGAAAGATGGATTTCAACGACGACACCATCGAGATCGATAACCCGAAACTTCGCCAAGCCATCGTCGACGCGATCAGCAAAACCCTCCGCGTCCCTCTGCCAGTCAGCTATTTCCTGCAGTAGCCGGAAAACGCGCTTACGGTTCCGGCAGGTCGAGCGTCAGCTCCGGCTGATCGACTCGCACCAGTTTCCATTCCCAGGGTTTCCAGCTTTGGCGCACCCAGTCGCAGACGAATGGTTCGTGCAAAGGGTTGACGCGCTCCATCACCATCGCGGCCACCGGGCTCCCCTGCCCCTTGATCTTCAGTTTAAAAGCGATCTTTCCCGAAGGGCCCGCAACGGTGCAGGAGGTTACTTCAGACTCCATCGACAGGACGATAAACTGCGCAAAGACCTCCTTGCTGGCCTGCAAAACAAAACCTTTGTCATGCTCCCAACGGTCGGCATATTTCGCGTCGATAAACTCACCCACCCTTTGCCAATCCCGCCCCTCATACGCCTTCAGCAGGTTCTTTTGGTGCAGCCGCACCTGATGCTCCGGCTGCCAGAGCCATGCGCACCAGGCAGCGATCACAAACAAAACGAACGCTGCACGAAGACTGCTTTTTCGAAGATCCATGCCGCAGAGTGAAATCAAATTCCGCCCCAATGTCGCGGGCATTCTCCAAAACCCCCGAGGCGAAATCCTCGTCTGCGAACGGCTTGGAATGGCCGGAGCCTGGCAATTCCCGCAAGGCGGCATCGACGAGGGTGAAACCCACGAGGAAGCGCTGGCCCGCGAGTTGGGCGAAGAGATCGGCATCGGCAAACGCGACTTCAAGGTCCGCGACAGACGAGGCCCCTATCGCTATCTCTTCGGCGGCGGAAAAGAGAAGCGTGGCTATCACGGCAACGAACAGCACTATCTGCTGGCGGATTTTGTCGGTTTGCCTTCCCGCATCAATCTGGCCACCAAGAAACCGGAGTTTCAGGATCACCAGTGGATTCAGCCCCATCAATTCCGTGTCCAGTGGCTTCCGGAGATGAAACGCGCCGTCTACCGCACGGTGTTCATGGAGTTCTTCGGACTGAAAATTTGAACTTTTTGGCCAATTGGATTGACGCGGCACGCGAGTTGCATCAGTACGAACTCGCCTATGTTAACCTTTGGAATGTTTTCATTCGTCGTGGCCGCATTCTTAGGATGCGTTTGGTGGGCTTGCCGCGACGAAGGAGTGTAAACACCTGATTACGAATCATCGCCGCCTGTAATATGGCAGACGAGCCGGAAGACCTGCGTTGGATTCGCACGACCGCGAATGACCTGAACAATTTGCTTCAGGTCATCACCGAGTCGGCGGAAGTGCTCGAGGTCATCATCCGTGGAAATACCGAAGCGGAGAAGTTTTTGGCCATCCTGCGCAATAGCGCGCATCGGGCGGCCCTCTCCACGCGCGCCATGGTTGAGCGCGCGGGCGGCGACGCACCAACCACGCCCGCCCAGCCCGCTCCGGCTCCGGCGCCAACCTTTGCACCAGCGTTCCAGTTTGAAATCTATAATCCAACTGGGCAGCGCGAACTCATTCTGGTGGTCGATGACGAGGACTACATCACATTGTTAGCTAAGAAGCTCCTCGCGGATGTGGGCTACCGGGTCGTCGCCGCGAAAAACGGTCTTCAGGCGTTGGAAATCTATCGAAAGCTGAAAGACGAAATCTCACTCGTCATCCTCGATTTCACGATGCCGGTGATGGACGGAGCGGATGTCTTCGCCGAGTTGCAAGACATGAATCCAAAAGTGGCGGTGGTTCTCAGCAGTGGCTTTGCGGAACATACGAAACTGCGCAGCATGCTCGCACGCGGCCTTCGTGGATTCATTCCCAAACCTTACACGCAGGAGAAACTGCTCGCTCAAGTCCGGCAGACGCTGGACGCGGTTCAATCGGAACCAGACTGACGCTCTCTCATTCCCGTCGTCCTTCCATCTCTCAACTGGAGATAAAAATGAGGAAGCCGACGCTGAGAGATTAATAAATCCGCTGGCTCTTCGGCTCCGATTTCGGGAAAGAATACTCCACACGGCCTTCCTCGGCCATGTGGCATCCCTCTAGCTTTTAACTGAACACGCTCTATGGCTCGTATCGATTCGTTTTTCAAATTCATGAAGGAGCAGAATGCTTCGGACCTTCATCTCTCGACGGGAAATCCGCCGATGCTGCGGATTCACGGTGAGTTGGTTCGAGTCGACATGCCTGCGCTGCAAAACGACGATCTGAAAGCCCTGGTCTACGAGATTGCTCCGGAGCACAAAATCAAAGTCTTCGAAGAAACCGGTGACGTCGATTTCGGCTACGAGTTCCCAGGTTTCGCTCGTTATCGTGCGAACTTTTTCAATCAAAAGAACGGCATTGCCGCCGTGTTTCGTTTGATTCCAAGCAAGGTGCTGACGTGCGACGAACTTGGGCTGCCTCCCGTCCTCAAGCGCTTCTCTCTTTTGAAAAAGGGACTCGTCGTGGTAACCGGTCCCACTGGCTCTGGAAAATCGACCACGCTCGCGGCGATGGTGGACTGGGCTAACCTCCAGCGCAAAGACCACATCATCACGGTCGAAGATCCGATCGAGTTTGTCCACCGCAGCCAGCAATCGCTGGTCAACCACCGCGAGGTCGGTGTCCATACCCGGTCATTCGCCTCCGCGCTCCGCGGTGCTTTGCGTGAAGACCCGGACATCATTCTCGTCGGCGAAATGCGTGACTTGGAAACAATTGAACTCGCATTGACTGCGGCGGCCACGGGTCACCTTGTCTTCGGCACGCTCCACACGCCGAGCGCTCCGAAAACGATCGATCGTATCATCGACGTCTTCCCGGCCGGGCAACAGAACCAGATTCGCGCATCGCTCGCCGAATCACTCAAGGGAGTCGTCGCGCAAAACCTTTTCCGGCGAATCGACAAAGCCGGCCGTCTCGCCGCGCTCGAGGTTCTGGTCGTCGATACGCCAATCGCCAACCTCATCCGCGAAGCGAAGACCCACCAGATCCCGGGTATGATGCAGGTCGGTAAAAAGAAGGGCAACCAGCCTCTCGACGACGCCATCATGGAGCATTTGCGCGCCGCCCGCATTTCTCCGGAAGAAGCTTACGACAAAGCAGCGGATAAAAAGAAATTCCGCGTCTTTCTCAAAACCCCGCCGGACGACTGGGAGGACTAGTCGCGCCAACGGCGGTTACGCCCGCACTCCCCAAATCGTTTCTTAAAACCTCATGCGCAGACAGCACCTCGATACGGTTATCTCCGCGATGCTCGCCTCCCACGCGAACATCTCCGATCTCATCTTTTCCACGGGGAGGCCCCTTCAGGTGGAGAGCGACGGCGAACTGCGCCCGGTTTATACCAAGCCGCGCATCGAACGCCTTACCGCCTTCCAAACCGAACAGGTGGCGATGAATATCGTCGGCGATAACCGCCGCCTCATCCGCGACCTCATGGTGAAAGGCGCGTGCGACTGTTCCTATGCGGTAGATGAGCGAAACCGCTTTCGCGTCAATATCTTCCGGCAACGCGGGAAATTTGCCATCGTGATGCGACGTACCCAGGCCACCATGCCGACGCTCGATGACCTTGGCCTGCCTGCGATCTTCCAGGATGTTTGCAAGACCAAGAACGGCCTCATCCTTCTCACGGGCGCTACCGGCAGCGGCAAGACGACCACGCTGGCCGCGATGCTGAATCAGATCAACCTGACTCAGCCGGTCCACATCGTTACGCTGGAGGATCCGATTGAGTTCGTGCACGAACATCATCGAGCCACCTTCAGCCAGCGCGAACTGGGCAATGACTTCGAGGACTTTGCCAGCGGCTTGCGTTCCGCGTTGCGGCAGGCCCCGAAAGTTATTCTCGTCGGTGAGATTCGCGATCGGGCGACTGTCGAAATTGCTTTGATCGCCGCCGAAACGGGCCACTTGGTGCTCAGTACGCTGCACACGATCAACGCGGGACAAACGATCAATCGTATCCTCGGTATGTTCGATTTGTCCGAGCAGGTCCAACTGCGGCTTCGCTTGATGGAAACCGTTCGCTATGTCGTCTCGCAACGCCTGGTGCCTCGCATCGGCGGTGGCCGCCATCTCGTGCAGGAAATCATGGGCTCGAATCTGCGCGTGAAAGAAACGATCGCCCTCGGAGAAAGCGATGTGCGGAGCTTCTACGAAATCATTGAAGCACAGGCGACCTTCGGCTGGATGACCTTCGACCAGGCATTGCTCCGTGCCTGGATGGAAGGCCTCATCACCGAAGAAACCGCCATTCTGTATGGCACAAACAAGAGCAAGCTCACGCGCATGCTCGACGATGCAAACAAACAAGGCGGCCAGCAACGGGGTCCGACTCTCGACCTTCGGCTCGACCTCCCGGATATGCCTCCGACTCCGCCTCCGGCCCCTTCCTCTCCGAGCGCGTTACGCCTTTCCTCCTAGTTTTTCCCGCATATGAGCGATCTCCCACCTGGCTTCGAGCCGCATTCCCGCTTCGACTTTTTCGAGCCCGGCGATAAGACCGCCATGATTTGCGTGGACGTGCCGGAAATGCAGCGAATCATCATCACCCAGTTGGATGAACTCGGGTACAAAATGCACACGGGGCTGTTCGTCGACGATAGCGTGCTGAAACTTCGGACGCATACCTATGACGTCGTTGTCCTGTCGGAACATTTTCAGGGCGCGACCCTGGAAAATCATCCCATCATCGCCGAAGCCATCTCAACGGCTGCCTCTCAACGGCGCCGGCAGGTCTACGTGTTCGTGGGCGCCAGCGCGGTAACGAACGATGACCTCCTCGCGTTCTACTACAATGTCGATGTCGTGGTTTCGCTGGAAGACATCATGAATCTCAAACCGGTGGTCCGCCGGGCCGTGAATAGCACCACGGAGTTTTACGGTCCTCTCCACGAGGTACTTGCAGCCGTCAATGCGGAAGAACTCGGACTGCGGCGCCCGGCAGCACCTGGCATCCGCTGACTCTTGTTGTCGCAAAATTGACGAAGTTTCACCGGGGAAACGCCGTTCGGCATTGATTTCATAAGTTCCCCCGATAAATTCGGCGGTTATGAAATTGGTGCGCTGGAAGCGCTTTACATGGGATCTTTCCAAACTACCGCCGCTGGAACCATCGGCGCTTCCTGCCCACTACCATATGCGCATCGCAACGCGCGACGATGCCAAGTCCGTCAAGGAGGTCATCTTCAGCTCGTTCTCACTCGACACGGCGTGGAGCGATACTTTCAAGACCTTCAAGGACCGGCTGGAGGCGCACATTGACGGGGCGTTTCTCCATGGTAGCGCGCCGGCCATCGTCATTTCTCACGGACCGCGCATCATTGCGGCCTCGACGGTATTACCGGATGTCGATGCGGAAAGTCATCTGACTTCCGGGCCATGCGTCCGCATCGAATACCGGAATCGCGGCATCGGCACATTCCTGCTTTATCATTCGCTCAAGCAGCTTCAGCAGAGCGGACTCGTCAAGGCGTACGGCATCTCCAAGGACACCTCGCCCGCGAGCAAATTCGTCTATCCCAAGTTCAGTTCCACTAACGAAGCCTACAACTTCGCCCCCTCCGCAGTCAGTTCCTGAAATACTCAGCGCGTTCGCGCATGCACCACCTCTTCCAAAACTACGAAGTCGGCGACTTTTTTGATGAAATGTTCAGCGCACCCGGGGTGGTGCGCCCTCACTATCGGATGCTCCTCGAGCGGTTCGCCGAAATGGGAGAAGGCGAATTCGAACGCAAGCAGACTCTCGCTACGGACACCTTTCTCAACCAGGGAATCACTTTTACCGTCTACAGCGACAACCAGGGGACCGAACGGATTTTCCCGTTTGACCTGATTCCGCGGATCATTCCGCAGCCCGAGTGGAAACATATCGAGGCCGGGCTCACCCAGCGCATCCGGGCGCTCAATCTTTTCCTCCACGATATCTATCACGAGCAGAGGATCGTGAAGGAGGGGATCGTTCCGGAATGGGTCATTCGCAGCGCGAAGCATTTTCGGCCCGAATTCATGGGCTTCGATGTCCCGCGCGATATTTATATCCATATCTGCGGCTCGGACCTGATCCGGGACCGGGACGGTAATTATCTGGTTCTGGAAGATAACGGGCGCTGCCCGTCAGGGGTCAGCTACGTGCTCGAAAACCGGCAGGTGATGAAGCGCGTTTTCCCGCAGCTCTTCAATCGGCACAAGGTCTGTCCAGTCGATGACTATGGCCAGGAGTTATTGAATCTCCTGCGGCATGTCGCTCCACGGAATTGCCGGAACTCAGGAGCGCCGACGGTAGTCCTATTGACGCCCGGCATCTATAACTCCGCTTACTTCGAGCACTCTTTCCTCGCCCGGCTCATGGGCATCGAAATCGTCATCGGCAGCGATCTCGTCGTGAAAGACAAGGTCGTCTACATGAAAACGACCAAGGGATTGCAGCGGGTGGATGTGATTTATCGCCGTATTGACGATGATTTCCTCGATCCGACGGTCTTCCGTCCGGAATCAGTCCTCGGTGTCCCCGGCATCGTGGAAGCGTACAAGGAAGGCAACGTGAACCTCTGCAACGCCATCGGCACCGGTGTCGCGGATGACAAGGTGACTTACGCGTTCGTGCCGGACATGATTCGCTTCTATCTCAGTGAGGAGCCGGTGCTGCACAACGTCCAGACGTATCTTTCCTGGAACGAAGATGACCGCCGTTACATTCTGGAACATCTGCACGAACTGGTCGTGAAGAGTGCCAACGAGAGCGGCGGGTACGGGATGCTCATCGGGCCGCATTCCACGAAGGAACAGATCGAAAAATTCCGCGCCGCGATCATCGCCGATCCGCGGAACTACATCGCGCAGCCGGTCATTTCCCTCTCCCGCTCGCCGAGCTATTGCGACGGCGCCGTTGAAGGCCGGCATATCGATCTGCGGCCTTACATCCTTTACGGTGAGAAGATCACTATCATTCCTGGCGGCCTGACTCGTGTGGCTCTTCGCAAAGGTTCCCTGGTCGTCAACAGTTCGCAGGGTGGCGGGAGCAAGGATTCATGGGTCGTGGACGAGTAAGCAGCTTCGCGAGACCGAGCAGCCAAACCACGCACTGAACTCATTTTCCAGATCTCCAAAAGAATGTTAAGCCGTGTTGCCGATTCGCTATATTGGGTGAGCCGATACGTCGAACGCGCGGAAAACACCGCGCGGATCCTCGACGTCAATCTCCAGGTCACCCTGGACTCCGAACATGCCGGTCCTGAAGACGAACGGCTCGACTGGCAGCCGATCCTGGCCACGCTCGAAGATCTCACCTGCTTCAAGAAGCACTTCAGCGAGATCAACTCCCGGACCGTCTGCGAGTACGTCACCTTCAGCCGCGAAAATCCAAGCTCCATCTGGTCTTGCGTCGCCGCCGCCCGCGAAAATGCCCGCACGGTCCGCGAGTATATCTCGAGCGAAATGTGGGAGCGGCTGAACGCGTTCTGGTTGTGGATCAATTCCTCAAAGGCGCGTGCCATCTGCGCGAATAGCGGGATCGATTTCTATCGCGCCGTGGTCGACCACTCCCATCAGTTTCAGGGCACCACCAACGCCACGCTCACTCATGGCGAAGGCTGGCACTTCATTCAAGCGGGCCGCTATCTCGAGCGTGCCGACAGTTCTTCACGCATTCTCGATCTCAAGTATCACATTCTTCTCCCTCACGGTGAACAGGTCGGCGGAGCGATCGATACCGTGCAGTGGCAGGCCGTGCTCAAGTCGTGCAGTGCTTTCGAGGCTTACCGCAAGCTTCATCCCGGGCAGGTTCTGCCCTGGAGCGTCGCTGAATTCATCATCCTGCACGACACGTTCCCCCGCTCCATTCACTTCTGCGCCGAGGCGGTCGATGCCGCCCTTCACCGGATCTCCGGAACCGATCGCTCGCATTATTCCAATGAAGCGGAGCGGCTTGCCGGCCGCCTTTGCAGCGACCTCCACTACACGACGATCACCGAGATTTTCCGCACCGGATTGCACGAGTACCTCGACGGCATCCAGGGACGCTTGAATGCCGTCGCCGCCGCCATGCACGCACAGTATTGCGAATGGCAGGAAAAGCCGGAGGAATCCACGCGGAGTCAGACGCAGACGCAAACGCAAGGGGTCGCCTAAGCCACCGACTTCGCGGCAGCCAGTCTCGGTTGAGTTTCCCTTCGCCGTATGACCGATTCGCAAACTGTCAGCGTTTCCATCCACCGGAATCCAGACGAGGTTTACGACTTTCTCGCCGATCCGGCGAATTTCCCGAAGTGGAGTCTTTTCATCCGAGAGCTGAGGCAGGATGGCGATGAATGGCTGGCGAATACACCCGACGGGACCGTCCGCATCCGCTTCACTCCCCGAAATGCGTTCCGCGTCGTCGATCACGATGTGATTACGCCGAGCGATTTGAAGGTGCACGTTCCCGTGCGCGTGTTGCCCAATCAAGACGACGGCAGCGAAGTCATCTTCACGGTCTTTTGTCTGCCGGGAATGACAGACGCGCAATTTGCTAACGACGTGAAGATGGTCCTCACCGATCTCGCCGGACTGAAGCGCGTGCTCGAAACGGGCGCTGACAAGTAGAGCATTCGCTCCACGCTTCTCACTTTTCGAGGTCTTCTCGCAACTCCGCGAGCAGCAAGGCGTTAAACACCTGCAGCTTGGTCAACACGTCGAACTTCGCGAAGCCAATCGCTATTACTATAGTCCAGCAAATGCGAGAACTCGTTATTGGCGACATCCACGGATGTGCACGTTCCTTTGGGAAACTGTTGGAGGTGATTGCTCCCCAACCTGCCGATACCGTGATCCTGCTGGGAGACTATATCGATCGTGGGCCGGCTTCCCGCGAAGTGATCGAAATGATTCTTGATCTGAATCGGAAGTGCACAGCCATCCCACTTGCGGGCAATCACGAAAAAATGCTCCTCAGAGCGTGTTCGGAACCCGAATCCTTTGACGAGTGGCTGAGGCAAGGCGGTGATGCCACGCTCGGCTCCTATGCGCGCTGGGCCGGCGCGGAAGATCTGTCCGCGATTCCTCGGCATCACTGGGATTTTCTGCGCAACCAACTGCTCGACTACTGGGAGTCGGAAAAACAAATATTTGTGCACGCCACCGTGGCCCCGGACCTGGATTTGGACGAGCAACCGGATTTCCTATTGTTCTGGCAACGCTTCGCCAGCCCCACAGTGCATCGGTCGGGAAAACAGCTCATCTGCGGCCATGCCAGCCAGAAGTCAGGCTGGCCGGCTCTATTTCATCACGGCATCTGCATTGACACCTGGGCTTGTGGCGGAGGCTGGCTCACTTGCCTGGACACCTCGGCGGAGATGTTTATGCAGGCAAATGAAAACGGGGAGTATCGCTCTTTTACAATTCAGACGCTTACAGACGAGGATTCGCCGCAGCAAAGCGAACGATAGTGCGGAGTGGCGCTTCACCATGTCTTCAGGTGCTTCCCGTTCAGCTATTTCCAAGAAATGATAAGAAGCTGACGATTCAAGAATTGCTTTACTTCACTATCACAAATGAACTCCCTTTCGCTGTCTGGAAAAGATATGGCTGTGGTCGTCCTGGTTGCAGGGATCGCACTGGCACTCCCTCTGACAACCGCGGTGATATGCATTCGCAAGTATCGCAAATTGCCGGCCCCACCGTTTGGTCAGATGCCATCCGCAGATCGACTCTTTTACCTGTCCCTCTCAGCCTGTTCTTTTGTTTTCGGCGGCTTCTGGTTCATCTCAGCTTACAGTAATGGACCTCAATTTGCGGCTTTTCAGAAAATGATCCTTCCCGGGTGGTTTCTGGGTGCGTTTGGAGTATTCGCAAACTTCCTGAAGTCCCCTGGCGGGAAAACTGCAACCGACAAAGTGCTCGTCTTCTTGAACCTTCTGTCTCCATTCATCCTGATCGCGATGCCGGGGCATTGAGGCTATAATCGCCGTCGTCTACTTCGCATTCCTCTCGCGCCGGTCCGAGAGTCTCGGGTCCGGCACGATGGTGACTTTCTCACCCTTCGAATTCTCAATGACAGCTTGGTCCTTTTGGCCCGCAAGCAACCGTAGAGGTCTCTTTGTTTCCGGCTCGAGCATGAATGTACGCCCAATCTTGACTTCTATCTCGGCACGCGGCTTCGGCCATTCGTATAGGAATACCACGCTGGATTCGGTTGAATCTATCAATTGATTGAGAGGCAGGATCATATCGTTCCCTGCTTCCGTATCCAGGATCGTCAACTCGGAACAATCCTCCTGTCCTCCGGACCTTGCATTGTAACGGGTTTTATACATGAACTTCCGGAGTTGATACCGATCGCCGGAGACTTTCTCGCCGAGCTTCAAAAAGACGCTCTTTCCGCGATCCATCATATTGATCTGAAACTCCACCGTCTCAGGCTTTTTGGGATCGCCATCGTATGCCAGGAATTTCAGTTCAAAGGTAACAGGAACGTACTTCTGAAAGAAGAGCTTGGTGTAATATTCAGGGTGTGAGTTTTTGTCATTCGGATCCGTCCTTGCTCGGTATTCATCCTCATTTGCGAAGCCATCCCTGTCAGGATCTTCCTGAGGCGGATTTCCTTTCCCCAAAAGAAGTTGATGATCCAGAAACCAGCGATTAGGAATCGGCTTCCTCGTCAGGGAGTCGATATACCATATGACGCTTCCACGCAGATTCATCAGACCAGAGAGCAATATGCAACTGCATAAGACGATGAAAAGGGGGCGTTTCACGACGGCGAGCATAGTCCATATCACCCAACTCTCAATCACCAACAAACACGATATACCAGTCGTACTTACGGACTTCATGAGTCATTGCGATCAAGCTCAATGCAACCTCGTTCACTGTTTTCCTCGACGCATATGACTCCGAACACGAATTGGGTCATTAAATGTTGGTAGTTTGGCGTTGGGAGTTGGGTGTTCTCAGCGGTGCAAAGAAGATCCGTGTCACTCCTGCAATCCACGCGCTTCAAGCGGTGGGACGCCACTTCCACTATAGAGGGGTCAGCACTAAAGAAAGGGGGTCGATCCTTGCTTTTTGTCATTTCTTCCAGCGCGTGAAACCGGTAAAATTGAAGCAAGTTTCATCGATAGGAACGTCCCCAGTGATGGCGGGATCATGCTTTTACGGAGACGGATCGGCGCCTTGGGTTGGTGAAGACTGTGGACCCAGTCCTCTCGGATGCGGCTGTCAATGAACCTTGTGCATCCAAAGCATCTCGTCGTTCCAGCGCCGTTGTGATGCCGGATCCAGGCCAGCGTCTCTTTTACACCCACACGCCCCGAATGCTATTCCGGTAGCTATGGACTCGGGGAACTGTTACCAAGTCTTTCCAAACGGACGGTGCCGGTCACCGGCGGTTCCGAAACGACAGCCGCAGGGGCTGCGTCCACAACCTCGCGCGACGGTGCATTTTTCGCCCTGCCGTCCCTGATTTCCGCTTGTACGCTATTCCGAGTCCCGTCGGTAATTTGACTCGCGAGATGAAGCGCAAAGGCTGGATCGGATGGTGCGGCAAGGCGCGCCGCTCGGGCCAGTACATCATTCGATGTAGAGGATGCTAAATTGGTAAGAAGCTGTGAAGTTGCGTTCGGGGTGCGCAAGCTGGCTAGGAGTTCCGGCAGAAGAGAGGTGCGGACATCATCGGTCAGGTTTGCTACCGCCCAATTCACAGCGGCATCCGGGTCCCGCTGGCCCCAAGCCGAAAAGAGAACGCTCCAGCCATCGGAAGGGGCACGATTTCCGGCCCCGCTCAGCCAATCCGCGGCGCCCGCCGGATCCGTATAAGCGAATCCCGCGAAGGCGGCGGCGTAAGCGGAGCGAAATCCTTCGGCGGATCCAGCCAGCCCGAGCCAGGCCAAGGCTTCGCGTGGGGAAGACTGGCCCCAGATGGCGAATACTTCTTCGAGCGCCCGGGCTCGGCCCTCGCCCTGCAGATTTTCGCCGATCCAACGTGCGGCACCCGCCGGGTCCGTTTGAGCCCATCGTCGCAAGGGTTCCAACGCTTTGGCAATCCGTTGCACGCCGTCGCGGGAGAAATGATTGAGGGTTCGCAGCTTTTGGAAATCGGACTCATTCAATGCCGCCTGACCGTCGGGAACTGCCGGCGGGACGGTCACGTCGCTGGATGGCGCCGAAGATAGAGGGAGTGCATCAACTGTTTCCAACGCACTGACAGCCGGTTCTTCTCGAACGGCATTCACCGGCACCTGCGATTGAGATTGGAGGGTTGCCGGGCGATGAAAGTGATTGGCCGGCTGCCACCAGTAACAGGTGGCAGCCGCGAATAAGGCCAACAAGGCAATGATGAGCAATGCTCGTCTCATGCAAGATCTCGAACGCTGAGGCTATAATGGAAGAGGCTGCCCGCAGCGGGTGGGATCGCACCTGGCCGGGTCAAAAATTTGTCGTACCGTTGAAGGTGACATAGTCGGAGATGTACCAACCCGACGTTGTGTACTGCTCCAGGGTGATTGTAGTGTAGTAATATCCATGTGGCGGGGGATTGTACGACACATAGCCATGCACACTCGTGTATTCGTAACCCGCCTTGAGCGGGTTCAGGTTGTGGGTTCCGAGGATGTACCCACTGATCGTTCCTCCGCTGTACGGTGAGCGCGTGGCCCAGAGGCGCAGGCGCAGCGAACCGCTCGTTCCGGTGGCGTTGTTGTTTACGACCTGTCCGACAGCAATATTCACATAGTTTCCGCTGGTGTTCCAATTGGACGAACCGCCAAGACCGATGTTGCCGGGCTGATTGAAGATCCGCCACCGCTCCAGCGTATAAACGGCTGCTTTCTTGATCGAATTGCTGTTTTTGAAGCAGAGGTAGTAGGTGCCGGGCGGCAGGTTCAGCTCATAGTAACCTGGTTGGGCGGTATCACCCACGCCACTGTAGTCCGTGTAATACTGGAAGGTGGCATTGCTGCGAAAGTTGCCGATCTGGTTCGCGGGAATGATATAGGTGTCCAGCCCGCTATTGCCTCCGTCCATGAAGTAGCGGAAGCCACTCTGGATGGTGAATGATTGGGTCAGGTACCCGCCATTTGCGCCCACGTAGGAGGCATGGTTCAAATAGATATCGTTGAACTGATATCGGTACTGGCTGTCCGCAGGCGCCGTCTGACGATGATCTAATTCCACGTCGTAGCGATTGCCGGAGTTCGCCCGGTTTCGAACCGCCACGCAATAGGAGCCTGGCTTGAGTGTGATATACCTCGTGCCAAATTGAGCGGAAAGAACACCATACCCAGTGAATGCGCGTCCGCCGGTAAAGTTATTCAGTTGGGCAGACGGCAGGACCGCGGCGTCCGCAACGTAATCCGATGCGAATCGAAGAACGAACTGGCTCGTCGAATAAACCGTAAAGCCTTGATACCAGTAATCGCCGTGATTGCTGAAAGTGCTTTCGTTGGAAATGAAATAGGTATCAGGGGCCGTAGCGCTGTGCGCTACAAATGCGCCCGAAATACTCAGGAAGAGCAATAGCCATATTTGTCTCAAGGCCTGCGCAAAAGCAGGAAAGCCTCGAAATCTGGTACCAAAACGCTGTATGCCAAGAATATTTGCCGGTGACTGATACATGGGGTGGTGCGTTATTTTGCAACGCAACGGAACGCATATCCGAAAACTTGCTGCCGATGGAAGCCGAAAAAAGGAAATGGGGGCAGTCCTTGCTTTTTGTCATCCTGCACACCCTCGTTAGCACAGTAAGGCTCACTCGGCTTGGCCGGAATGAAGAAAACGCCGCCGGCGGCGTTGCCGAAGGTGGCAAGCAACCGCGCGAGGTTTCGCACGTGTCTACTTCGCATTCCCATCTTGCCGATCGGAGAGCGCATCGTTACATCGCGATAGAAAATACCGTTGGGAGTTGGGTGTTCTCGGCGGTGAAGGAAAGATCCATATCAATCCTGCAATCAGCGTGTTTCAAGCGGCGGGGACGTCGCTTCCACTATACAGAAAAGCCGCCGGTCTTTCGACCGGCGGCCTTTCGCTAACAAACTATCTACCCCGGGGGTTATTTCGCCTTCGTGGACTCCAAAAAGGCGAGCAGCGAGGCCAGGTCTTTGGGCGTGATATTCAGCACCAACCCTTCGGGCATGATCGATTTATCCCGCTTCTGGCGGTCGGTGATATTCCCCTTCTCGAGGATCGTCGTCACACCGGCGATATTACGCACTTCCACGGAATCGCCGCCTTCCTTCACCACAAAGCCTTCGACCTCCTCGCCGTTCTTCATCTTGAAGTATTGCGATTCGAAGCCCTGGGCGATCTTGGCGCTCGGCTTCATGATCGACTCACAAAGCTCCGCACGGCTGTAACGTGTGGCAATACCACCGAGCATCGGGCCTTTCGGTGGTTCCTTCTCCGAGAGGGTATGGCAGATCACGCAGCCTTGCTTGAGGAATAGCTCCTGGCCGGCCTTGGCATCACCCTTGGCGGCGCAGGCGACCTTCACCACGTCGTCGTACTGCATTTCGCCGATGGTCTTTTCCGCCGGTGAACCGGACTTATCGAGACCGAGCTTGGTCAGCGCAAACTCAGCCGCTTCCGCGACCACGTGGCTCGGATCGTTCAGATGCTCGCGCACCTCCGGTCCAAACTGCGTGGCATGCATTCGCCCGATCACGCCGAGCAGCCCCGCCGCCTGCTCCGGATTCTTCCAGATTTCATCGATCGCCTTCTGCGCCGCTTCCTTGCCCTTCTGATCCTTGTTCACGGTGCTGGTGAGAACGCCCACGAGTCCCGCTTCCCCCAACGCACGCTTGCCCGGATCCTGCTCCTTGGCGAGGCGATGGAGGTCTCCGGTCTTTTTGCCAAGCCGCGAATCACGGATGAACTCTTCCCATACTTGGGCGAGCGGGCCGGTCTGATCCTTCGCCGCGATCGTCGAGAACGCATCGAACACCGCATTCGTCTCCTTCTCGACCATCTGGGCGAGCGTGCGGAAAGCGCGTGCGCGCAGTTCCGGCTGTTCTTTGTCGGACTCGGCAATGGCGGTCAGGGCCTTGATGACGTCCTGCGAAACTGGCGTCTTCGGCGAGATCAAGCTCTCGAGAACGGAGAGGCGTGAAGCCGTGTCGCTACCCGCTTTAGCGAGCATCAGATCGGTGAGGCCGGGGAAGGTCACCTTGGTCCGCATGATCTGTGTCACGAGGAGCTTGGCATCTTCGCCCTGGGCATCGGTCAGCGCCTGCTTGAGCACGCCTTCGATCTTGTCGCTGTCGTTCCACCGTTCCGGCTTATAGATTGGGCCGCTCGTATCAGGACGCGTTCCCCACCACATCGTCGGAGAAGTATAAGCCGCTTCCTGGGTATCGAGGCGGCAGAGGGTATTCAGGATCCCGCGGCGCAGTTCCGCGTTGTTCGTCTTGGCGCGCTGGATCAAGCCGTCGACCACTGCCGGATCATAGAGCGATTGCAGCACGCGAAGCGCGCCCGGTTGCACCTTGGCATCGGAGGAATCGAGAGCATGCAAACAAACGTCCGAGGCCTTCAGCCAACGCAACGCCTGCACCGCAAGATGGGCCACCGTGTAATCGCTATCGGCGGTCCGAGCGAGCAACTGTTCCGCCGCCTCTGTTTTGCCGAGATGACCAAGTCCCGTCACCGCCTGAAGGCGGACACGGGGATTGCTATCATTGAGCGCGGCAAGGAAGGGCTGAGCCGGGATCTGCGCGGCAAGCCGCTGATCGTCCGCCAGAGCCTTCAGAGCATATTCGCGAAGATCATCCTTCTTCGTGAACTCGATCAGCGTCGGCGTCGCCTTTTCGCCAAACATCTGTTTGAGTGTAAACATGGCCGCCACGCGTGCGCCCATGTTTTGGCTGCTATTCACCACGCCGACCAGGCCCTCGGCGACTCCCGGCTTCGCTCCACGCAGGAGCAGTTCGCGCTGGGAGGCAAAACGCCATACGGCGCTTCCCGCCGCCACTCCCTGAACAAGCTGCGCTTCGGTCAGCTTTTTGAAGTCCGGAACCTTCGGCGCTTTGTTATCTTTCGGATTTAGCTCGATGACATAACCAACATTCGGGCCATTGTAAGTGAACGTCGCGCCATCCCAACTCGCGGCAAACATGTGACCGGCTCCATCGACATCCAGGTCGGTGGCCCGCGTCATTTTCATGAGCTGCTTGGTATCTGCCTTCCACGTCGCGCCCACCTGGGTGAGCGGATGCAGGTCGATCTCGCTGCGGCCCCACTCCACGCTGTAGAAGCCGTAATTCCAAGCTTTCGGCAGACTCGGTTCATCCACGAAGACGGAACCCACAGGCGAACCGCCACCATAATCAATCATCGTCGGAATGATCTCATCCGAGAAATTCCGGAAGAGCGTCGGATAACCCATCTGCGCGCCAAATGGATTGTGGCTCAGGCGATCGTTCCAGTCGTCGCCGTCGTTGGTATTGTCGCGCGTAAAGATTTCCAGTTCCGGACTGATGGAGAGCGAAAGGATATTGCGCGTGCCCCACACGACGCGTTCCATACCCGTGCCGTCCGGCCGAATGCGCACGATACCACCACCACGCATCGCAATACTGCGCCCATCCTTGCCTGTGGCCTTCACGCAACCGTAGTCCCCAACGGCAATATAGATCCAGCCGTCGATGCCCATGCGGATGCCGTTCGTCGTGTGATCGGCGCCGCGGAAATCCAGGCCGAAGCCGAGCCCGGTAATGAGATCCTCCTGGCGATTGGCCACGCCGGTGTTTTGATCGTCGTGATACGCCGTAAGATTCGGCGGATGCATGACGTAAAGCGTCCGAGTGCTTGCATCCCACGCAACGCCGCGTGGGCTGTCGACCGTCGCAAAGGTCGTAAACTTATCCGCGTGCCCGGTTCCTTTCGTATCCACGCACTTGATGACTTTGCCGCGGCCCGGTTTACGATCGAGCGATCCGTTTTCATCGCAACCCACGAAGAGCGTGCCGTCAGCTTGTGCGCTAATGAAGATCGGATAGCTGATATTCGGCGGCGAGGCAAAGACCGTGGCATCGAAATCCGAAGCGGGATAAGTGATCTTCTTCAGGATCTCCGCCTCCGTCAGGGGCGGTCCGTCATTGGCGAAGACCGGAACCGCCAGGGCAAGCATGGCGGCCGGGGTGAGCAGGTTGCGGTGAAGTCTCATTCTGTGGAGTGCAAGTAGTGTGGGGGAGATTGAGAAAGGGACGGAACTCTTAGCATCTATTTGCGGGCGGCCTACTATTTTCGAGCTCCTCTTCCCCTCGCTGAGGCGAAAGAGGAACCCTTTCCTTCACCGCACAAACCCCATCAGCACCGTGCGATTTATGACACGTTCTGCCTAATCGAAGACACGGCTTCTTTCCTCAGCTGGGCGCGAAATGCGGAAGGGCTCAAGCCCGTCGATGCCTTGAAGCGCTGGCTGAAATAAAAGAGATTGGGAAACCCGGTTTCCTCGGCGATTTCGGAAAACGTGGTGGAAGTGGATTCGATGAGATGGCGGGCGATTTTGATCCGCTCCTCCTCGACAAACTGGCGGGGCGACTTCCCCACCTGCTCCTGAAAAAGATGCGAGAACCGATGCAGCGAAAGGCCCACATGCTCCGCGAGAACCGTGCGCGAGATCGGTGTCCGAAGGTTCCGTTGAATGAACTCCAGGCATCGTTCGATGCGCGGGTCGAGGACCGAGCTCGCGGCCTCCGGGATTTGCGCGGTGCACTCGAGGAAGAAAGTCTCGAGCGCATGCATGGCGCGAACTTTTGCGTGCCGCCGCGTCGTGCTTGCGAAATGGTGCGCCGAGCGAAGTTCATCGCGCAAGCGGGTCCACGCCGCACGTTCCGACACCTTTAAATGGAGCAGCCCTGGATTCACCGCCGGCCAGCGCATGATCTCCGCCCAATCCGGGCGGGCGTAGAAATGAAACCAGAGGAATTCCCAGCGCTGCCGGCTATCCACCAAGCCGTAGTCCTGGCTCGTTCCCGGCGTATAAAAGGCAATATCACCGCGCTTCGCGATGAACTCCCCGCCGTCGTACCGGAAAAGTCCGGCTCCCGACAGAGTGAAGAAAAGAAGCCAGTCCCTGGTGTTGCGTCCCCGTCGGGTCCGATACTCCCGGCGCCGATCGAAATAGCCCGAATGCACCCAGGAATACGGCGGCGGAGGCGAGGCAAAGGCGATCTCGGACATAGCACATAATTATAAACTTTTGGCACACCACTCCAGCACTGATCTGGATTATAGTTTTTGTTCACACATGGATGCCCCGCGTACACATCCTCTCGCCATCGTCCTTCTCTCCATCGCCCTTCCCGCTGCCGTAAATGCAGCAGGAAATGACTCCTCTTCGAAGGGGAATGTCGATTTCAATTACGACATCCGGCCGATCATTTCTTCCAAGTGCTTTCATTGCCATGGGCCGGACGAAAGTTCGCGAAAGGCGCATCTGCGGCTCGATTCCCGCGATGAGGCGATGAAGGAGCACGATAGCACGCGGGCCATTGTCCCGGGTGATCTGGATAACAGTGAACTGGTCGCACGAATCACGTCGACCGATCCGGACGAAATGATGCCACCGCCCAAGGAGAATAAGAAACTCACGGCGGCGGAAGTGACGCTTCTCAAGCGTTGGGTCGCCGAAGGCGCGGAATACAAGCCGCACTGGTCGTTCATCAAACCCGAGCGCCCGGCCGTACCGCCGATTACGGAAAGCGGCCTGAACGCCTGGCCGCAAGGTGCGAAGCCCGAGGCATGGAGCCGAAATCCGATCGATGGCTTCGTGCTTCGCAAAATGGTGAAGGCCGGACTGACTCCGTCACCCGGAGCCGATCCACGTGTCCTCTGCCGCCGACTCTATTTGGATCTCATCGGTCTGCCGCCGACTCCGGTCGAAGTCGATGATTTCGTCCGCTCGGCAAGCCACGATCCGGAGGCCGCTTACAAAGCGCTGGTCGATCATTTGCTGGCTTCGCCACGCTTCGGTGAAAAATGGGCGCGCATGTGGCTCGACCTCGCTCGCTATGCGGACTCGACGGGATATGGATCGGATAAGTTCCGCCTGAATATCTGGCCCTGGCGCGATTGGGTGATCGACGCCTTCAATCGCGGAATGCCTTACGACCAATTCACGGTCGAACAGATCGCCGGCGATTTGCTGCCCAACGCGACGACCGAAGAAATCGAGGCGACTGCCTTCAACCGGAATACCATGACCAACGTGGAAGGCGGCATCGTGCCGGAGGAATATCGGGTCGCGGCGGTGAAGGATCGCGTCTCCACGACCTGCCAGGTCTGGATGGGACTTACCATGGGCTGCGCGCAGTGCCATTCCCATAAATTCGATCCGATCTCGCAGAAGGAGTATTACCAGATGTTCGGTGTCTTCAATCAAACCGAAGACGCTAATCGAGAGGACGAAGAGCCAAAGATGCCGGTTCCGACCGAGGAAGAAGCGGCAAAGAAAAACCGGATCACCGCCGAAATTACGAAGCTCGAAAAGAAGCTCGCCGACCATGCGCCGGAAATCGACGCCGAACAGCGAGCCTGGGAAACAACATCGCGACAGCCCATCTCGTGGACCGTCCTGACACCGTCGGAAATCAATTCAACAGGCGGAACCAATCTCACCGCTCGTCCCGATAGCTCAATCGTCGCGGCAGGCGGCGGACCATCGGCCACTTACACCATCAAAGCGCGCACTGACCTTAAAGGTATCACGGCGTTCCGCCTCGAAGCATTGCCGGACGATACGCTGCCGGCAAAAGGCCCGGGGCGGGCTGAGAACGGGAATGCGGTCGTCAGCGAGTTCACGGTCAAAGCGGAACCGGTCGAGCCGAAGCCCACCCGCGCTCGTTTCATCCGCATCGAGGCGCCGGGCAAGGAACGGATCCTTTCGCTCGCTGAAGTCCAGGTATTTCAAGGCAACGAGAACCTCGCGCTGAAAGGCACGGCTTCTCAATCGAGCACGGATTTCGAAGGACCGGCCAAGCTCGCGATCGATGGAAATACCAGCGGTGATTTCACCGGCGGACACTCCGTCACGCACACGAGAAAGAGCGAGAATCCCTGGTGGAAGGTCGATTTGGGTACGGAAACGGTTATTGACCGCATCATCGTCTGGAATCGCACCGACGGGGGTCTCGAAGGGCGGCTCGCAAATTCCCGCATTCTCGCCCTGGATGCCGCACGCAAGCCGATCGCGGAGATTCCGATCGGTGCGCCGCCGAAGCCGTCGGCGGAATACAACCCCGTGGCGGGATCGCTGAATATCGCGCTGCAAAATGCCAGTGCCGATTTTTCCCAGGAAGGCTGGAGCGTGGAACGCGCCATCGATGGTGATTCGGGGCAGAAATCGGGCTGGGCGTTTTCTCCGCAAAGCGGTGTCCCGCATGCCGCCGTTTTCGAAACAAAGCGGACAGCAGGCGATGGCGCCACGCTGCTCACCTTCCGCATCGAACAAAACTTCGGACAGAATCATACCCTGGGACGGTTCCGCATCTCGGCAACGACGAAGGCTGCGCCCGTGCGGGAAATCCCCGCTTCGATCCAGACCATTCTGGCGATTGACGAGGCGAACCGTTCGGCGGCACAGCGCACCGAACTTGCGGCTTATTTCCATCCGCTCTCGAAAACATATGCCTCCATCTCGCGCGAGATCGATGCGGCAAAACAGGAGCTGGCCAGCGTCAAACCTATCTCCCTGCCGATCATGCGGGAACTCGCGACAAACAAGCTTCGCGTCACGCATTTGCTAAATAAGGGCAACTATCTCGCCCCGGGAGACGTTGTGGAGCCGGGACTGCCTGCGGCATTTTCGGGCTGGATTAAAACCGATAAACCGGTCGACCGTCTCGCCGTCGCCAAATGGCTCACGAACTCGGAAAATCCGCTAACCGCCCGGGTGGCCGTAAACCGTTTTTGGGCGCAACTCTTCGGTCTCGGCATCGTCGAGACGGAAGAAGACTTCGGCACCCAAGGTTCGCTTCCCACGCATCCGGAATTACTCGATTGGCTCGCCGTCTCGTTTGAGTCCCCGAAGAATTCCGATGCCGCGCAATTCGGCCTCGGCTGGGACATGAAAGCGCTCATTCGCCTGATCGTCACCAGCGCCACCTACCGGCAATCCTCGCGCATCTCTCCGGAGAGCCTCGATCGCGATAGCCGCGACCGGTTTCTCTCGCATTATCCACGGCGGCGGATCGATGCCGAGCTGGTGCGCGATCAGGCGCTGGCTCTGGCCGGATTGCTCTCACCAAAAATCGGCGGACCGAGCGTCTATCCACCGCAGCCGGATGGCTTGTGGAAAGTTGCCTTCAACGGCGGCCAGAATGGCTACCCAACCAGCACAGGCGAAGACCGCTATCGGCGCGGCCTTTATACCTTCTGGCGGCGGACGCGGCCTTATCCGTCGATGTCTACCTTCGATGCCCCGAGCCGCGAAGCCTGCACGCTGCGGCGCTTGCCGACAAATACGCCGCTGCAGGCATTCGTCACGCTGAATGACCCCTGCTTCGTCGAATGCGCCCAAGCGCTGGCCCGGCGCATCGTTTGTGAAGGAGGAGTCAACCCTGGCGAGCGCATCCGGTGGGCACTGAATCTCGCCCTCTCCCGGCCGGGGTCGGAGCAGGAAATCGCCACGGTGCAGAATCTCTACGAATCGGAACTGGCCACTTACCAGGCTGATGCCGATGCCGCGAAGAAACTCGCGTCCAGTGCGACACAACCATTGCCGAAAGATGGCAACCCGGCGGAACTCGCCGCCTGGACCGTCGTGGCCAATGTGTTACTCAATCTCGACGGCGTCCTGACGAAAAGCTGATAGATGGATCGCATGACCACCGACTCCGCTTCATCCCCTTCTCGCACGCCGCAACGCAACTTCGGCCGTGTCTTTCTGATCCTCGGCATCGCTGCCGTCATCCTTTGTGGCGTCGCGCTGTTGCCCAAACCGGCCCGTTTCATCGCACTGGTGGTCGCCGTCCCGATCGCCGCGGTGACGCTGCCCTCCATGCTCTTCAATGCGGCGAGCCTTCGCTGTCCGGCCTGCCACAAAGCGCTCCCGCTCGCCTTTGAAGGTGCCAGTTGCCCGAGCTGCAACGCTCCTCTCGATCTCAAAACTCCCAAGCCCTCCGACCGCGCATGAATCTCCGACTCGAACACGCCCGCGCGCTGACCCGCCGCGAGTTCCTCACCCGCACCGGACGTTTTTCGTTGGGTGCCATCGCCCTCGGCTCACTGCTCGGCGGCCAGCGCCCGCTCTATGCCACGTCAGCCGAAGCGCTCGTGAATCCGCTGACCGCCAAACCACCGCCACATCCGGCAAAGGCCAAGGCGGTCATCTATCTCTCGATGTCCGGCGCGCCACCCCAGCTCGATCTCTTCGACTATAAGCCGAAGCTGAATGAGCTGAATATGCAGCCGTGCCCGCCGGAACTGCTCAAAGGCCAGACATTCGCTTTCATCAAAGGCACGCCCAAGATCCTCGGTTCGCCCTATAAATTCGCGCAATACGGCCAGGGTGGCGGCTGGGTGAGCGAAGCGCTCCCCCATTTCTCGAAGATCGTGGACGACGTGACCGTCGTGCGCTCGATGTGGACGGATCAATTTAACCACGCACCGGCTGAACTCTTCCTCTACACTGGAAACATGCGGGCCGGCGCGGCTTCACTCGGTTCATGGGTCACCTACGGCCTCGGTTCGGAGAACCAGGATTTGCCCGGCTACGTCGTGCTGCTCTCCGGTGGAAGTGATCCGACAGGTGGCAAAAGCTGCTGGGGTTCCGGTTTCCTGCCGAGCGTCTATCAGGGTGTGCAATGTCGTTCCGGCGCGGAACCGATTCTCTTCTCGCGGGACCCGGAAGGCATGAGCCGCGAGACGCGCCGCCGTTCGCTCGATGCCCTGAAATCACTCAACGAGGCCGAGGAAAAGACGTTCGGTGATCCGGAGACCGTGACCCGCATCTCGCAATACGAGCTGGCCTACCGGATGCAGATGTCCGTCCCCGACGTCATGGATATCGCTAAGGAATCGCCCGAAACGCTGGCAATGTACGGAGCAAAACCGGGAGAAGCGTCCTTCGCCAACAATTGTCTCCTCGCCCGCCGGCTCATCGAGAAGGGCGTGCGCTTTGTGCAGCTCTTCGACTGGGGCTGGGACATCCACGGCACCGGCGGAAGCGATGACTTGCTCAATGCGTTTCCAAATAAGTGCCGTCAGGTCGATCAGGCCAGCGCGGCGCTGGTCGCTGACTTGAAACAACGCGGGATGCTGGATTCCACACTGGTCATCTGGGGTGGTGAATTTGGCCGCACCCCGATGAATGAAGCCCGTGGAGGTTCGACCTTCCTCGGACGCGACCATCACCCACACGCCTTCACGTTGTGGATGGCTGGCGGCGGAATCAAATCGGGGCTCGTCTATGGCGAGACGGATGAGTTGGGTTATTTCGTCACGGAAAACAAAGTCACCGTTCGTGACTTCCAAGCCACTGTGCTGCACCTGCTCGGCTTCGATCCCTATGCGTTTTCATATCGTTATCAGGGACTCGATAACCGGTATATCGGGCCGTCGAATGAAGGGCAGATCGTGAAGGGGATTTTGGCGTAGCAAGGGACTCGTATCTCGCGCGACTCATCGTTTTAAGATCTCACGCGGAGGCGCGGAAACGCGGAGAAAGAGAGGCGGGCGGGAATAACACTCCGCCTTTTCCATTTACCTCGCCCTATCTCGGTAAGCTCCCTTCTCCCATCCTCCGCGTTTCCGCGTCTCCGCGTGAGCCTTTTAACCGCTGTACGATTTACTAGAGCATTTTCTATTTAATTAGTCGCATAACGAGCATGGCGAAAGAAATGCAAGCATTGTTCAGAAGTGAATGAGTGGAGAGCATTGGCCGTTGCTTTGAGTAGGCTCTCCCAGTCGCGGGCGGCG
>Ga0207695_10000215_pt1 | contig 155235 bp, 147 predicted proteins | sample KBSC54metaG_FD_184354 | JGI IMG/M metagenome (GOLD analysis project Ga0207695, IMG submission 184354) | Corn rhizosphere microbial communities from Kellogg Biological Station, Michigan, USA - KBS C5-4 metaG (SPAdes) (version 2) | ecosystem: Host-associated > Plants > Roots > Rhizosphere >...
CTGGCTGCTGAGGCTCAGGGCCGTCGAACGGTTCTCAACATCCATGTTCACCCCGGCGATCCATCGCCAAAAAAACAGAGCCTACCCCAAGCCCGGGGACCGCGAAAGTTGTGTATAAGGGTGAGCCGCAGGCGGAGCGGCTAAAGGTTGGTATCCGCGCCCTTAGTTGCTGTGTGATTGGCGCTCGTCGCGCCTGGTCTCTCTACGCTTACAATTTTACCTGCTGATGTTGTGAGTTTGATCGGTCCTGGTCTTCCCGGATCTCTCGAAACAGACGCCAATGATCGCCAGCAGAAGCGAAACGCCCCACCACCCAATGATCAGGTGAAGGGCAAGCGGCGGCCTGCCGTGGAACTCATTGGAGACTGCGCCGGCGGTGACCAGCACAAACGCAACGATGGCAAACCACCAGACATGCCTGAACCAGCCCAGCGAAGCGCGAAGAACAAGTCCGATCACCAGCAATTCCGCCGTGAATCGGAAGATTGCCGGCAAGGTGTACGGCAGAAGCAGAATCGGTGTCGCCGCGGAAATGGCTAACAGACCCGCCAGGCCTCGGAGGAGATTTGATCGATCAGTACCCATTCACCATTGATCGTCAAGGGCTCATGGATTGCTTGAGGTGGCGCACGCAGTTCTCCGTCTGATGCTGCGCCGTCGCTTTCCACCTGTTATCAGAAAATCATCTCCTGCATAAATTGCTAAGCTATTTTCAAAATAGCGATGCGTTGGTGTCGCGCGGCAACTTTAAACCTCCCGTAACGTACAACGCTGCTACCTGCCGAACCAATTCCGTTTATTACAGTGGCGTCTTGCGCTACGATATCTCATCAATGACATCCGCGCAATCGAAGCCCGCCGATCGATCCACGATGGCTGAGGCTCCGGTCATCTTGTGTCCTCAATGCGGATACGATCTTCATGGGCTGCTTGCGACGCGATGCCCGGAATGCGGCTTGGACGTAGTCGCGGTCAAAGCGATCGGGTCACTGATTCCGTTTACTTATCGTCAGGGGATGGGCTTCTGGCGCGCTTATTGGAAGACTGTCCGCTGGGTGATTTTTCGGCGCAAGCAATTTGCCCAAAGCGCTTCGCGCCCGGTGGACGACCGGGATGCTCGTCTGTTTCAACATGTGACCCTCCTTTTGGCCAGCATCCCGGCCGCGATCGCGGCAATGGCGCTCGCCGCAACGTCGGGCTTGGGGATTCTGCCAGAGTCCATGAGTAGCGCACCTCGCCCGATCGAATCTCTTGATGTGATGTGGTACCCCGTAATGGCTCTGTGCGTCTGGGTGTTCTTTTTTGTCCTGACGTGGATGCCGCGCTACGGATTTCTCTCGCGATGTCGTTCACCCGAACTTCGGCATCGTGCCATTTCCCTCAGTTACTTTGCCGCAGCGCCATTCGCATACACATTTATCCCTGTCATGCTGGCACTGCTTTCGATTTTGATTCAGTCAGCTGAATGGCACGACACCGGTTTTGGCCAGACATTGTTCTCACTATCAACCGGACTAATGGGACTTACGCTTTTAGTGCAGTGGATGGCCTGGCTCGCAGGCGTCGCGGACTTGATGCAAATATCGATGAAGCTGCACAATCGCGCCACGTTCTGGAGAATCTGCTTATTCGAGTTGGTCGCATTTGCATGTGCGATCGGTGTCGGGTTCATTGTGATCCCGATGACCTACGCATTAATCGCGATCCTGATCGATAGCCTTCGGTAGCCGCATGGAATCACGATAGCGAGGTGATCCTACCTCCACCTCCTGTTTCCAGACGATGTACGCAAGTTTCTGTGTTTTTTGTCCAAAAGGGTCCAGCGGGACAGCCGGCAGGTACTGCGGCACCAGCGCATCGAGGCTCTCTGGGTAATCACCTCCATGATCCGCGCTATACACATATAGTGCCAGCGCCGAGGCCGCGATGCGACGGCGCGTCAGGTATCCGCAAAAACGTCCAAATCTCCACCTCGTGCCCGGAGACCATTCGTTCGATTGCAGCCAAATTCGTACACCAGGTCCGTCAAATGAACGCCGCTCATGAATTTGCAGATCGATCTGGTCGAAATTAATGAGCGAGGCCTGCACAGAGTGGGCGGCGGTAAAGTAGCATTGCGCCTCGCGCAACCCGTCGAGCCTGGCCGCCGGGTCGAGAAACTCCGCAAGAAGGCCGTGTTCGATGAGGAACTGGGGGTTGAAGCCTGGTCGCGCGATCGTCGCGATTCCGTTGCTGAAGCACTCGCGCTGATACGCGGTCTTGGCCTCGTTGTCGTCCAGAAGCATCCCGATTAAGCCTAGAATCGTTTGACGATCCGAATGACTCATTGTCTGACTGGCCGCGGAGTCTGAAACCATTCTTGCTATCGCGTTGATGGCCAGGTCATCAACCCTCTCGGCTGACACTCTGAAGAAATCTTCGCGATGAGTTTCCGCTCGAATACTCCGACCGATCGCAAAAATATCCAGAATGTCTTCGAGGGCTTCGCCCTGAGGACCTTTCTCATTGGCGGTAATGGCTCTCCTTTCCAGAAGCTCGGCCAGCAGGACGCAACGTCCAAACTGGACACCGACTCCGTTTGCCGAAGATGCGGCAATCACAGGTTTGAGTCGCCCCTGGCGGACCTGTTCAAACACGCGGGAGTTGGGCGCCTGTATCTGATTCCACACATCCAAATCGCTGCCATCCACTGGGAACCTCGTGTCATGAACCCGCTCCAGCCAGTCTCGTTGATGGGAGTCGATGCGCAGATCATGGCCGGCCTGGAAAATAAGAATGGCGCCATTCTGCTCCGCCGGGACTGTTTGCAGTTTGATGTCGCCGACAGTTGTGGGCTCACCCCGTGCTTTAGCATCGGCAATAAACGCCGCGATCCGGCGATCAGCCACTCGACCCCACCAGATTCGAATGCCGATGACTGCAACCAGCAGCATCAAAAGAAGCATCGGCGTCCGACGCACGCCGCGGCGCAGAAATCGAAGCAGAGGACGAATGGAGCGGTACATAAATCTTTCGTCTTTCGTGCCGGTTTGCTTGCTCCAATGAGTGATTCATCAGCATACCGGTAATTCACGGCTTCTTGTTCTTCTTACCTTTCAGTTTCTTATCGAGGTCTTCGAGCTCCTTAAGATCCTGCGTGTCCGCCGAAAGCGCTTCGGCTTCACGACGACTCTGGTCGAAGGTTTCGTATCGCTCGTAAGCGACCTCCATCATCTCATCGTGGCTGATCCGCCCCTGCCCCTTCAGGACGCGCTGGTCGTTGAATTCCAGCATTCGATCGACGTTTTGGCGCCAGAAGTTGAGCGTCAAATCATTCTGTTGCTTGACGCGCAGCTCGGCCTGTTCAAGGAAGATGACCACGAGCCGGTTGAGCGTGTCGATTTCGTCTTTCGTGAGATAGTTCTTGGCGATAATCACATCCTGCTTGCGGACGCGCGAGCCGCTCCAATTGGTCAACGCCATGTTGGGCTGCGATGGATCGGCGCGTTTGATGATCAATTCGGCGGCGGTGTTACCCGTCGCGGCATACAGCAGTTTGTTCTGCACTTCGGCAAAAAAGAGGTTCGTTTCATCCTCGCGAACTTTGTAGTCACTGCTCAGGGCAAAAAGATCGCGAACCTTCTGATAGAACCGCTTCTCTGAAGCGCGAATCTCGCGGATGCGCTCCAGCAGCTCGTCGAAGTAATCCCAGCCACCTGGGTTCTTGAGGCGCTGGTCATCCATGACGAAGCCTTTGACGAGATATTCTCGCAGATGGGTCGTCGCCCATTGGCGGAACTGCGTGCCTCGCGCGGAACGGACGCGGTAGCCGATGGCGAGGATGAGATCGAGGTTGTAGTAGGCAATCGCTCGTTCGACCTGGCGATTTCCTTCAGTTTGAACTGTTAAGGATTCCTTAACAGTTGCTCCCGGCGTCAATTCGCCTTCCTCGAAAATGTTCTTCGTGTGGATCGACACATTATTTTTAGTCGTCTGAAAGAGCTCGGCGATCTCGAGCTGGGTCAGCCAGATGGTCTGTCCTTCGACACGCAATTGCATGCGCGTTTTGCCGTCTTCTGAGGTATAAAGAATTAGATCGCTCACGTCCTAAGCCCCATCCTTTACGCGGCTCTTTGAATTGCTTTTGCGTCTGCCCGAGAAGATGAATGATAATCTCGCGGCGGACTTATGCCACATTTCGCCCCGAAGATACGCACCGTATGCGGTGAATCGGCAGAAGACGCGGCTGCGCCGCGGCGGAGTGAATGTTCCAGGTTATTTTCCCGCTGCAAGCGGCGCCCGCTTACGCCCGATGGATCGGCTGATCCACAGCATCACGAGTCCAAGGACAACCAAAGCGACGCTCAGCAGCTGTCCCATCGTCAGCCAGCCCCAGGCGATGAAGCCGAGTTGGGGGTCGGGTTCGCGGGTGAATTCGACGCTGAAGCGGAAGAGGCCGTAGAAGACCAGGAACAGCGAGGCGATGGCGCCATCCCAGAGTCGCGTGAATTTATAGAAGCCCCAGAGCACGGCCATCAGGACGGGGCCTTCGAGAATGGCTTCGTAGATCTGCGATGGATGCCGGCCAAAATCGTCGCCGGGGAAGATGACGGCCCAGGGGACGTTGCTTGGGCGGCCGACCAGTTCATGATTGACGAAGTTCGCAAGCCGGCCGAGGAACAATCCGATCGGCGCGACCAAGGCCATGCAATCGACGACATTGCCAAAGGGCGCGCGATAGAACCAGGCCCATAGAAACGCGGCCAGCGCGACGCAGATGACGGCTCCGTGGAAGCTCATTCCGCCATGCCAGGCGGCAATCGGCTCATACCAGGGCTCCGGCGTGCCAAAATTGCGATGATAGAAGAACCACCAACCCAGCCGGCCGCCCACCATCACCCCCACCGCGAGCCAGAGAATCAGGTCGGCCAGATGATCCAGCTTTATTCGCAGCCGACCCTGCTTAATCATCCGGGACAGCAGGAAATAGCCGATCATCAATCCCGCGACGTAGGCCAGGCCATACCATCGCACGTGGATTTTCCAGATGTGAAACGCTTCTGGATCAAGATGCGGATATTGAATGGCGGCAAGTAAATGAAGCACGGTCATGCTCTCCGTATTCCCCGAAGCGCGATCCGTTTGCGCCGGCGCGGAACACGGAAAGTGTCGCGCGGGTTGCGACCAGAAGCAAGACGATTACTCTGCTTCATTCGCATGGACGTTCTTTAGTATTCTGCGATCACTTCAATTCGGAGGATGTTTTAATGGCACTTGAGCTTGTTCCCTTTCGCCCGGAATTTGTCGGCGAAGTCGCACGGATTGTGTTTGAAGCATTCAAAGGCATTCAGGATCAGCATAGCTTTCCGTTGGATATTCCCAGCCTCGAAGTGGCGCAGGGGATGATGGGCATGTTTGCGGGCCGGAGCGACACGCCCGGCGTCGTCGCGCTGCTCGATGGGCGCGTGGTGGGCTCCAATTTCACGCAAGTGAGCGACCCAGTTTCCGGCGTGGGGCCAATCACCGTGGACGCTTCCGTTCAGGCCAAGGGCATCGGGCGGGCGCTGATGCAATACATCATCGACTGGTCGCTGAAGAACCACGGGCCAATGGTTCGGCTCGTGCAGGAAAGCTTCAACATGCGATCACTGTCGCTCTACACGTCGCTGGGGTTCATTGTCGTCGAGCCGCTGGTGCTGATGCAGGTCGAGCCGGCGGCACAGGATGATCAATCCGTGCGACAATTGAAAGCGGAAGACCTGCCGGCTTGCGATGCTTTGTGTCGGCGCGTCCAGAAAGTTTCGCGAAAGAATGAACTGGCGTTCATGATCGAGCATGGCAGCCACGCCGGGTTTGTCCCGCATGGACGCTTCGATGGGAAAACCCTGCGCGCGTATGTCATTCCCGGATTCGTCGGGCACGGCGTCGGTGAATCGGCCGAGGATCTTTTGACGACCGCGTCGCAAGCCGCCCGGCGTCTCCCGCCGCACGTGCATCGGATGATTGTCCCCGTCCGCCATGGGCAGCTGTTCCGTTTGGCGCTGAAGATGAAGATGCGATGTCTCAAGCCGATGAACCTGATGGCGATAGGACCATATGAGCAACCGGAAATGAGCGGCGCGGCGTGGACGCCGTCGATTGCGTATTAGCGTGTGGGAGTTGTCCCCATGACGCGACGCGTATTCTTTAGCCGCTCCGCCTGCGGATCCCTCGTCAGAGCAGGTAAAGCACAAATCTCTGCTTGAAGAAGGGAGGGCGTTGCTCGTCGCTCTCGAAGAGCCATTGCTTTCCGCGCCGCTGAACGCGCCCCACAAAGGGGCGGCTAAAGTGATCCGGACGCCGCTTCGCGTCGGCGGTTGGGTTGCCTTGGCACTGCTGATGCCGGTCTGGTGGCTGCTGTGGATTTTGCCGCGGAGGCGGAGAGCAATTCGTCGCGGCTTATGCCCGGCCTGCGGGTTCGATCTGCGCGCGACGCCGGATCGATGTCCGGAATGTGGATTGGAAGTGAAGCGGGCCGCCCGCGGGAATGCGAGATGCCTGTTGGGGAGTAATGATTTCAAATCACAGATTTGAAATTTGAGAAAGGAGCCGCGTTTGGTTTGTGACCCCAATAATTGCATGGATGCCAATTGAATCGCGCTCGCCGGCCGGTAAGATTCGGCGATGAAGTACAAGACGCTTTTCCGGATGCTCCTGAAAGTGCTGGGGGTCTGGGTATTTGTCGAGGGGCTATTTGGATTGGTCAACATGGGGCTGTCGTGGTATGTGACCTCACTCTATCAAGCGATTCCTCCTTTGCGATATTCAGAGCAATGGTGGATATCTGTAGAGCCACTTGCAGCTCCGCTTGTTCAAATTGTCGTTGGCTTATACCTGTTTTTCGGCGGCGCCTGGGTTGCCAATAGAGCGTTTCCGAGCAATCGACCTTACTGTGCCGAGTGCGGATACGATCTGAGCGGAAGCGCGGAGAGATGCCCGGAATGCGGAGCAGCCGTGCCGCAGTTTCAGAATCGGCAGACCGCCGATGAATCGAATGATCTCAAATCTCAGATTTGAAATCTGAAATTTGAGATTTCAAATTGGAAAAGGAAATCGGCACGGATTGCGAACCATCCGTGCCGATTTTGCTTTCTGCGAATGGGTCCGGCGATTACTTCGCCGAGGCGACTGCCTGCTTGGCGGCAAGCGCCTTTTCAATTTCGGTCGTCACCTGCTTGTCTTCCGGCGTCGTCTGGCTGGCCCAGCGGGCGATGAGATTGCCGTTGCGATCGACCAGGAACTTGGTGAAGTTCCAGCCGATGGGGAAACCAAATTCGCCGGCAGTTTCTTTATTAGTTAGGTACTTGTAGAGCGGCGCCTGGTCGTCGCCGGCGACGCTGATCTTGGACATCATCGGGAAAGTCACATCATACTTGCTCTTGCAGAAGGCGAGGATCTGCTCGTCCGTGCCCGGCTCCTGGTGAGCGAAGTTGTCGGCCGGGAATCCGATGATGACAAAGCCCTGGGCCTCATACTTCTTGTAGAGCGCTTCCAGGCCTTTGTACTGAGGCGTGAAGCCGCACTTGCTGGCGACGTTGATGATCATCACGACCTTGCCGCGATACTGATGCAGGTCGCAGGGCTGGCCTTTGATGTCGGTCACTTTGAAATCGAGTGGGCTGGCGGGCTGGTTGTCTTTGGCCATGGCGGGTGAGCTGGTTGGATCTTTGACAATATTGGTCGGCGCTGGCGGCTTGGCAAAGACCATCGCCGCGAGAGTCAACACGCTAGCAGCAGCAAGCAACTTGCGAATCATGGTTTCCTCCGATTAAGCGAATTCCCGAGAGCAGACCCCGGCGGGGTCGCGAATGATGGAAGTAGTGTAGACACGCCCGGCGCTCGAGGAAAGCGCATATCAAATCTTTGCAGGATGAAATGCAGTGGTTAGGAACCCCGACGTCCTCGTCGGCTCTTCGGTGCAGTGCCGACGAGGACGTCGGCGTTCCCAATCGCCGGCGGCGGAAGGCCGTCGCCCTTTAGGAGACGCAAATTCAATTTGGCTTTTTGAGGATGAAGGTTACGCCGAGACGGCTACTCGGTCAGGCTTGGCATCGGGCAAGTGTTTGGCAACGCATTCCACCAATTCCTTGCCGGTGAATTCGGATTTGGTGAGGCATTCTTTAACGCCCAGCGTCTGGGCTTTCAGATGGCAACTGCGATCGGTCAAGCCGGTCAGCATGATCACTGGCAGATCTTTATATTTTGGAAAGCGACGAATGCCGGCCAGGAAGGTCAATCCATCGACCTCCGGCATCATCTGGTCAAGAACAATCAGGTCCGGCTTATTGCGCTTCAGGCGAACCAACCCCTCAGCACCGTTGCCCGCAACATCCGTTTCGTAACCCCGGTTCTGAAGCAGCTTTGCCAGCGCTTCGCGGCTGTTGGGCATATCGTCCACAATCAAGATACGACTCATGGGCCTCCCGATAACAGGTGGAATTCCCTTAGAAGTGCAAAAGGTGTTCCATCTAAGCAAAAGCCCGCAAACGAATGTTTCGCTTGCGGGCTTGAGAAGTCTAAATCGGTGAGCAGTCTTACTTTAGCGACAGCTTAACGCACCTTTTGCTCATGTAGTAGCTCTGCCGACGCATGGGCGACGCGATTCTCGCCGGGAATGGGGTCGCCGGCGGCGACCAGCAACTGCTCGCTCATTCGTCGGACCTGTGCCACACTGAGATAGCGACCTGGACAATCTGTGGACTTCGTGTCGCGGTGACCGAGCACATGATCGGGCGGAATCTTGTAGGTCTTCATCAGATAAGCCACCAGCCGGCTCAGCGAGCGCAACTGTGCTTCCGTTGGATGGGTGACGTCGAAATTGCCGACCAGACAGATGCCGATGCCATGCTCGTTATAGCGATTGTCGGCGGTCTTGGCATGCGCCCCCCACTTCTGCTTGGGCCAGCGGGAGCCGACTTCGACCTGGCCATCGCGGGTGTCGGTGCCGTTGCCAATGACAAAGTGGTAGCCGAGCTCATCCCAGCCTTTGGCGCGGTGCATCTTGTCGAAGGCTCGGGCGCCGCCCGTGGGCGTGGCACTGTGATGGATGACGATCCAATACCACTGATTAGGCGCAGCGATCGGAATCCAGTCGGCGGGCACACTCGACGTCGCATGGCGCGGCGTCACCGGATGCGGCCGAGGAGTAACAGCCACCGCTGGAGGCGGAGCTTGTCTTGGTGCGACCGTCGTGGGAGGCGCCGTTTCCGGGAAAGTCGGGCCGCTGAAATTGGGCGGCGGCAGCGAATCGACGACCATCGAGGAGCTAGCCGCCGGCTGGCATCCCGTTGCAACAAACAGTGCTAAGATCGCAAAAGCATTAAGCCACTTAGCCATCCTTGGCCTCTTCCAGGTGAGAATTTGCCGGTCAGTCCGTCAGATGCTATACGCCGCTCGGCCCGCCTTGGCCCAGCGAAAATTTATATCGGATCTGTACGAATCCCTGCCCGGTTTTCTGTTTTATCGGACTGCTGCCGTAGTTTCCAGCAGATGCGGGAAGAAATTTACTAATCGCCATGCTTTTGCCGAAGGCGTGCGCTCAGTCGCAGCATGAGTTGGACGCGCTCGAATTCATCGAGCCAGTCTTGCAAGGTCATCGCCAGTTCTTCTTTGTCCGGCCCAAGAAGTCCTGTCGGGCAGGCGGCGCCGAGTTGCTTGAGGGCTAGTGCGCGATAGCGATTGAGGGTGCGATCGCCGAAGGTGCTGCATCGCTCAAAATCTTCGGCCATGAAGATGGCGACGGGTACACGATCGCCGCCGTTGATGTGGAAGACGTCAGCTAAGTCGCGATTGGCGTCGCGATCGACAAATCGCAGGTCGATTTTGGGAGTGGCCGCTGCGATGCGCGCGATCAGCGGGCATTGCTGGACGCAATCACCGCACCAGATGCCGCTGATGACCAGCACCTTCATCTGGCGAACAAAGGCGCCGACGAGACTGGCTTGCCGCTGGTCGAGGCGCGCCTGTTCATAAACCTGCTGCCAGCGGCGCTGCTGCTCGGCGGTGCCGGTGAGGACATATTTTGCGTAGCTGCTGGCGGCAGTAAATTTTTCCGAGAGAAACTGCGCGGTCATGACTAATCCTTTGACGCGAACAGATCGCCTTCTCCTTCGGCGATGGGCCGAGGAATATATTTGATGTTCAGGTGATCGTAGGCCTGCTTCATCGCCCGCCGCCCCTGACGCGTGCGGGTCACAAAAGCATTTTGCAGCAGGTAAGGCTCGATCACATCTTCAAGCGTGTCCCGCTCTTCGCCCATCGTGGCCGCGATCGCTTCGATGCCGACCGGGCCACCATCGTAGACGTCGATCATCGTCCGCAGAAAAGTTCGGTCCTGCTCGTCGAGGCCCTGCTCATCGATGGCCGCTAGTTCAAGGGCTGACTTGGTGATGGGCAGCGTGATCTTTCCATCGCCCTCGACGGCGGCAAAATCGCGAACCCGCCGCAGCAGCCGATTGGCCACACGAGGCGTGCCGCGGCTTCGGCGCGCCAATTCCCAGAGCGCCTTGTCGTCGCAAACCAGTCGGAGCTGTTTCGCATTGGCTCGAAGAATCTCGTGGAGCGCCTCTGGATCATAAAACTCGATGTGCTCGCTGATCCCGAATCGGCCCCGCATCGGGCCCGTGAGCAAACCCAGACGCGTCGTGGCACCGATGAGGGTGAAAGGCTGCACGGGGATCGTAACCGTACGGGCATGAGCGCCTTGGTCGAGCGTCACATCGACTTTGAAATCTTCCATTGCCGGGTAGAGGTATTCTTCGACGATGGCCGAAAGGCGGTGGATTTCATCAATGAACAGCACATCGCCGAAGCTGAGCTTCGTGAGGATGCCGACCAGATCGGCGCCTTTGGTGAGGGCGGGCCCATTGGTGACATGAACCTGAGCGCCCACTTCATTCGCGATGACATGGGCCAATGTTGTCTTGCCCAAGCCCGGCGGGCCGTGCAAAAGCGTGTGATCGACCGGCTCCTTGCGCGCCTTGGCCGCCTCGACGGCAATCCGCAACTTTCGGATCAGTGATTCCTGACCAATATATTGGGCAAATTTCTGCGGGCGCAGCGCGTAGTTGTACTCGTTTTCCTCCGGACTCTCCGCCTGCGGCCCGATGATCCGATCCCGCGCCATGGAAACTGTTTTAGCGATCGACAACTGCATCACAAGCCCGCGAACATGTTGGTCCTCGGCCATCGCACTAAGGAGACCGATCCAAACATTGTGCGAACATTATAGCCGCAGGAGATCGTCGGATCGAATGACGGGAGTGGAAATCCTGTGTTTTGTTTCGGTCAAGAGCGAACCGTGCGCAGCCGGAGCATTTCGCGCACAAAGGCGTCGGTCGTCTTGAGGCCCGGTGACGATTGGATCGCCCGATCCAATAAATGCTCGGCCTCGGTTCGGCGCTCGCCAAGGGCCATCAGCGTGGCGATGGCATCTTCCTCGGCCGCAGAGCGTGAAGTTGCGGCAACCGCCGGCCGCGCAGGGCCGCCGTCGACGGTAACAAATCTTCCCGCCTTGCCGGCCAGCTCCGCGACAATCAATTCCGCCATGCGCTTGCCGATCTGGGGAAGCTCGACAAGGTAGCGGGTATTTTTTGACTCGATTGCATGCGCGATCTGCCCGACCGGCTGCACCAGCGCCTTCAGCGCCTTCTTGGGGCCAATGCCTTTGACCGTAATAAAAAGCTGAAAAAAGGATTTGTCTTCCGGGCGAAGGAAACCAATCAATCGAGGCTCGAGATTGCCTCCGGAAGCATCGCCCTCGATGTAAAACAGCGTATGAAACGTCATTGGCTCGCCGATGCTTGCGCGCAAAACCGCCACATCCGCGGCGGGAACCAGCATTTCATAAATCAGCGGCCCCACTTCAACATGAATTCGATCTTCCTCAACCGTGCGGAGATGGCCCGTCAGTGCTGAAATCATTGGCTGCAAATCAAAGCTTGGAATCGAATCAATCCGGAACTTAATACGCCAGGACGGGATTATACGCTTTCTGTAGTCACCTGTATTGGCAGAAGATAACAGCAGATCGCGCAAGGCGATCCAGCCAGTATAATCCCCTTTGGCTCGCGCAATTCGCAAGGCTATGCCAACGGGAGCGACAGAGGGCTCGGCGATGAGTTGAAAAACAACTTCTGGTATGAATGATACCCGCTCTTTTGAGCCGAAGGCCGAGCCGGTTCGACACTGAGGGACAATCGTTACGCATGCGCATCGGGATTAATGCATTTCCGTTACGAACAGACGGCGGCGGAGCGCGCTATGTCTTCAGCGGGCTGCTGCGCGCCCTCTTGCGGCACGATTCGACCCATCAGTACATCATCTTTGCCCATCCCGACGGAATGCCGCTGGTGAACAAGGTGCTGGTTGCCGCAGGGCACGCACCAGGAAACTGGCCGGAATCGCGCGTTCGGCTCGAGCGGATTCTCGATGAGGGGCAGATCTACGCCTATCGCAGCGAATTCGACCTTTATTTTGGGCCGCTGAACAATCTTAATCCCCGCGTTTATGATCGGCCGACGGTTGCGCTGCTGCACGATATCCAGGAACAGTACCTGCCGGAAAATTTCAGCAAGGCGGAGCTGGTCGCGCGGCGTGAGGTCTATCCCGAGATCTGCCACTCGGCGACGATCCTGGTGGCGATTTCCGAATTCTGCAAACGCTCCTTCATCGAAAAATTCGACGTTGATCCGCGGAAGATCGAAGTCGTCCACAATGCTCCGCAGCCGGAATTGATCGACGGCGAACCAGCCGAGGGCGTATGGACAAAAGAAGCGCTGCCTGAGAATTATTTCTTCTATCCGGCCAATTGTTACAAGCACAAAAACCATCAGTTGCTGCTGGACGCGATCGAGCAGATGCGGGCACAGCGCGACGTGCCGCCGGTGATCTTCAGCGGGTTTGAATTGCCCGGCGGCTATCCGCTTCGCAAGGAAATTGCCGCCCGCGGGTTGGATGAGATCTGCCGGGTTTACACCGATCTGCCGGCCGATGAGATGCGCTATCTCTATCGCCACGCGCTGGCTGTGGTGCTGCCGACCACCTTTGAAGGCTTCTGCATGCCGGCCATCGAGGCAATGGCGTGTGGTGTGCCGGTGGTTTGTTCGGAGTTGCCGGTCTTACGCGAGATTCTCGGAGACAACGCGCTCTATTTTGATCCACAAAACGCTGAGCAACTGGTTTCGCAGATCAGACGAATCCAGAATGAGCCGGCCTTGCGGAAGCAAATGATCGCGGCCGGGCCGGGCATTGCCGTCAACTACAATTGGGATAAGTCGGCGAAGCTCATCCTCGAAATTTTCCGCGAAGCCCGCCAGCGATTCACCTACGGCTATCATCTGCCGACCGACACCACCCGACCCAGAATTGGCATTTCCCTGCGATTGACGGAAGGATCAACTGAGGTGATCCGGACCGTCCAGAGCATGCTGGCTGAAAGCCATAAGAATCTGCTGATTCGCTGCGTCGTTGATCGGCCTCTCGATCCGGCCGCGCGCGGATTTCTTGAAGCGTCTGGCGTTAAGGTCGTTGAGCCGGGCGAGCATGCGGTTGGCAGCCTGGCCGATCTACGGCAATTCGCCCAGGATGAAGATCTGGACATCGTCGGCGAAGTGATCGAAGGCAATCGTCTTAAGCCGTCGGCAATGGATTCACTCACCTGGAGCCACCTGACGGCTCCTGAAAAATCAGTTTATCTTGGCGAATGTTTCCAATGGCGCGGCGACCACTTCGTCGGCGTCTCACGCCTGCGCCTTACCGGCGACGGACTCTGGAAAATGGAAGGCCTGCTTTACCCGGAGGCGCTCTTCATCAACCCGCGCACGCTGCGCAACGGCGCATCGCACGTCGGTGAAACCAATGGCAACGGCGTCGAAGAATGGCGCTGGGACCTGCTCCGTGAGGCGCGCTACAGTGGGCAGCTTTTCCTGACCCGCCGGACTATGGCCGATTGCGATCAGGCGACGCTCGGCCCCAAGGCCAGCAAGCAGGCTGCGCGAGCTGGGATGTTCAATTATTACAATGTATCCAATGATCGGTCGGTCAAAGTCCGCCTGATGCGCCGCGTCGAGCCGGTCGTAAAACGGGCCGCGCGAGTGCTGCCGATGAAATGGCAGGATGCCGGCACGCGAATCTGGTATCACATTTCGCGGTGAAAACTTCGAAGTAGAGTGGTTTGACAGGCAATGGCTCAAGGCTCGTCCAATCCCGAATATCCGCTGGTCTGCGCGGTGGTGCCCGCATTCAACCGCTGCGATAAGACCCTCAATTTTCTACGGCACTTTGCCCGCGTGACCTATCCCAATAAGCGCGTGGTCATCTGCGACGACGGGTCCACCGATAACACCTACCTCAACATCAAGCTGAACTTTCCCGAAGTCGAAGTGCTTCGCGGCGACGGCAATTTATGGTGGTCAGGCGGCACCAACATGGCCGCGCGTCACGCGTTGGCCCATGGCGCCGATTACATCCTGACCATCAATGACGATTGCGAAATGGAACCGGACTTTCTCACCGAGATGGTGAAAACCGCGAAGATGAATCCCAAGTACATCGTTGGCTGCCGGATTCATTGCGACGATGATCGGGAAAAGATCTGGTCGCTCGGCTCAACGTCGATCTTCAAGGGCTACGAAACCTTGGGCCTGCGCGGCTGGGGCAAGCGCTGGCGCGATCTGGAAGGAACGCTGGCCAACCCCCTGCCGGTTCCGACGATGCCTGGCAATGGTGTGCTCATACCCCGCCAGGTCTTCGAAGATGTGGGCTTCTATGACGAAATCTACATGCCACAGTATCACGCCGACAGCGATCTGGTGCTCCGCGCGGCCAAGGCGGGATATCAGCCGGTCATTTCGCTCAACAGCGTTCTCTACAACCACATCAATTATGTTCCGCTGGTGACGAATCGCTGGGACATGATCTTCAGCAAAAAGTCGGATCGGTATTGGAAAGCAACGTGGGCCATCCTCAGACGCTACGGTCCGTTCGGAAAGCGCATCTGGCTGCTGATCCTTCAATATCTGCCCTTCTTCGTGCCGCAGTGGATGGTGCGGCTCTACCATCGTTTGAAAAGCTTCCGTGCGCGCTCTTCAAAAGAACCCGTTGCACGCGGAGCTGCAAGCACTTGATCCAACGCGAACGGCTGCAGGATCTTGTCGCGCTTACAGAACGCGAACAATTGCTGTCGGCCCCAAGAGCGCTGCTTCCCCTGACGGGAATCCCCTGTTAGATTGCTTGGAAGTCGCGCTCGCCGTCGATTGCAGTCACATTTATGCTACGCAGGCATCCAGTTAACGAACGCCGCCCGATTCCCCATCGCTGTCTGGCGATTGTCCCGGTCTTCAATGAGGGAGCGTCGGTGCGAAAGGTGGTTCACCGTCTGCGCCGAGCCTTGCCAGAATTTGACGTGCTGGTCGTGGACGACGGCTCAACCGATGACACCGTCCGCCAGGTCCCGGCGGGCGTCCCGGTCGTTAGTCTGCCCTTCAATCTCGGCATTGGTGGAGCCATGCAGACCGGCTACAGGTTTGCCGCCTTACACGGCTATGAAGTTGCCGTTCAGGTGGACGGTGACGGGCAGCACCGCCCGGCGGAGGTCCGCCGGCTCGTCGAGCACTTGCTCGAGGGCCATGCCGATCTGGTGGTCGGCTCGCGGTTTATGGAGGCCACGCGCTATCGCCAAACGATGGTGCGGAAATTCGGCGCTTGGATGCTGCAGCTTTTGATTCGCGCGCTGGCGGGCCAATGGATGACCGATTGCACGAGCGGGTTTCGCGCGGCGAATCGCCGGGTGATTCGCGCATTCGCCCACTGGTATCCGGAAGATTATCCGGAGCCGGAAGTCATCTTGCTGCTGAAGCGCGCTGGCTACCGCGTGTGCGAGATTCCCGTCAAAATGCGCCACCGTCGAACGGGCCGAAGCAGCATCAGCCTGTTGAACGGTTTGTTTTATGTCTTGAAAGTGACCGTTTGCCTGCTGCTGGACCTCGCTCGTCAGCCTTGGCCCAGTGGGAAGACAGGGCGCGATCAATATTCGCAGGCCGAAATCGAAAGCGAGTTTGGGAAAGATGAACATCTTCCAAAACCTGTTCCTGGTGGGCTTCGGTGGGATTCTCCTGCTGCTGGCCGTGCGCCGACTGCGCACATATAAGCTCAAGGAACGCTACGCGCTGCTTTGGGTGCTGATTGGCTTGCCCTTCCTGGCACTCGCTTTTAAACCCAGCGCGGTCGGATGGATCGCGCACAAGCTGAACATCCAATACACGACCTTCGCGCTGATCTGCGTCAGCGTGTTTCTTTTCCTCGTAGTATTCGAGCTCCTGTCCATCGTCAGCGTGCAGGATCAGAAGATCAATTCGCTGGCCCAATTCGTTGGGATCCTCATGGAAAAGCAAAAACTCGCCGAGCCTGAGCATCGCCCCGAAGAATCGGGCCAGCCGCGCGACACGCGCACCGACAGTGCCGTCGCGTAAGATAGGCGCGACTGGACTGAGCCACGATGCGCCTCACCCTCCTGAACCAGTTCTACCCGCCTGACATCAGTCCGACGGCTCATTTGTGCCAATCGCTTGCCGAGCATCGTGCGACACTCGGCGACGTGGTGACGATGGTTACAAGCCGCTCGGGGTACACGGGGCGAATTGAAGCGGATGATTCCGAAACCGGCGTACACGTTCACCGCATCTGGAGCACGCAGCTCGGCAGCCGATCGCGCTTGAGCCGATTCATCGACTGGTCGACGTTTTACCTCGGCGCTTTGGTCCACATGTTCCGCCTGCCGGCGCAGGATGTGATCATTTCACTGACCACGCCGCCCTACCTGGCGTTCGCTGCCATCTTACATCGGCTCATCAATCCGCAGGTCAAAATCATCCTGTGGAACATGGACTGCTATCCCGAAGCCATTGAGCGCACAGGGATGCTCAACCCGCGCAGCCTGCTGGCGCGATTTCTGCGAAGACTGAATCGACCCTTATTTGCCCGGCTCGATCATGTCGTTTGTCTTGATGAGGCCATGGCAGACTTGCTGAAGCAGTACAAGCCGAAGAAATTTCCTCCGCCTTTCACGATCATTCCCAATTGGGAGCGGCTGGAATTATTCGACGCTTTGAGCGCGGTGCAGGAGCCGAATCAAAGACAGCGTCCATTTACGATTTTGTACCTTGGAAATGCCGGATACGGCCACGAGTTTCAAACGCTTATCAACGCAGCCGTCGCGATGGCGAATGAACCGGTGCTCTTTCGCTTCGTCGGCGGCGGCGCCAAGCGCGCGTGGATTGAAGAGCAGAAACAGAATCTGAAACTGAACAATCTGCAATTTGAATCCTACGTTCCAAAGGACAAGACGCCCGAGCTGATGCGATCGGCCGACGCCGCGCTGATTACGCTGGAAGATCCCATGCTCGGCGTCATGAGCCCCAGCAAGCTTCACGCGAACCTGGCGATGGGACTTCCCGTGATCTACATCGGCCCCGAGGGCGGCAACGTCGATCACGCCATCGAAAGATTCGGCTGCGGCATCAGCGTCCGTGTCGGGAATTCACAGGCCGTCATCAACTTTGTTCGAGATTTGATGATTCACCCACAGCATCACTTCGAATTGCGCCACCGCGCCCGCATCGCCTTCGAACGGGCCTATTGCGACAAGGTCACGCTGCCGATGTTTGACAGACTTCTGGCGGAAGTTGCCTACGATTCTCCATCGCATGGCTGAGACCTCCTATGGAATTTTGATGTATCGCAGGCGCGAAGGCCGCTTGGAAGTTCTGCTGATCCACCCCGGCGGGCCGTTCTGGAAAAACAAGGATGATGGAGCATGGTCCATTCCCAAAGGCGGCGCGAACGCAGGCGAAGAGCCGCTGCAATGCGCGCGGCGGGAATTTGAAGAAGAGTTGGGATGCTGCCCTCCGCAATCACTTATTGATTTGTCCCCCATTCGTCAAAAGGGCGGGAAAGTCGTCCATGCCTGGGCCTGTGAGGGCGATTTCGACCCGGCAAAGCTGAAATCGAACCTTTTCCAAATGGAATGGCCGCCCAAATCAGGAAAACGCGCGGAGTTTCCCGAAGTAGATCGATGCGCGTGGTTTGATCTTCCCATGGCTCGGATCAAGATCAATTCCGCTCAAGCGGCGTTTCTTGACGACCTCGCGCGGCAATTGAACGAGATGAAATGAAACCCGGAAGTCGCGATTGATTCCTCGTCATTAAAACGCAATTTTCATCGACATGCTGCTGACGCTGACCACCACGCATCGCCCCGCCACCGATTTGGGATATCTGCTGCACAAAAACCCAGGCCGGCCGCAGAAGTTTGATCTTTCGTTTGGCAAAGCGCACGTGCTTTATCCACAGGCCAGCGAAGAACGCTGCACTGCCGCGCTGCTGTTGGAGATCGATCCAGTTCATCTCGTGCGCCGGCGGCGCGGGCCGGCGGGCGAAGGATTCGCACTCGAACAGTACGTCAACGATCGCCCCTTTGTCGCCAGCTCATTCCTGAGCGTCGCGATTGCGCAGGTACTTGGCACGGCCCTGGCCGGCATCTGCAAGCAACGCCCGGAATTGGCGCAGATGCCGATTCCTCTGGAGGCGACGCTGGCGGTGGTCCCCTGCCGGAGCGGCGAAACATTTTTGCGATCGCTCTTTGAGCCTCTGGGATATGAGGTAGAGACGGTCGCACACGTGCTGGATGAAAACTTCCCGCAGTGGGGCCAGAGCCATTATTTCACACTTCGGCTGCGAAATACCGTTACCGTCAGCACGTTTCTGACTCACCTGTATGTCCTGATTCCAGTGCTCGATGACGACAAACATTACTGGGTCGACCAGGAGGAAGTGGAAAAGCTCCTGCGGCATGGCCAGCAATGGCTGGCGACGCACCCGCTTCGCGAGCAGATTGCCAGCCAATATCTGCGCCATCAAACCCGACTCACGCGGCAGGCATTGAGCCGCCTTCTCGAAGAAGACCAGGCCGACCCCGATGAAGTGCAGCAGCAGCACGCAGTCGAAGAGGAGCAGGCGGAAAAGAAAATTCATCTTCACGAAGCCCGGATGGACGCCGTGATCGCGCAGCTCAAGGCCAGTGGCGCAACCAGCGTGGCCGACCTGGGCTGCGGCTCCGGAAAGCTGCTTCGCCGGCTCCTCGATGAAAAACAGTTCAAAAAGATTGCGGGGATGGATGTTTCGCAACGGTCGCTGGAGCTTGCCGCCGACCGGCTCGATCTGGAAAAAATGCCCGAAGCCCGCCGAGCCCGCATCACACTTTTCCAGGGCTCGTTGACCTATCGCGACAAACGCCTGGCCGGCTACGACGCCGCTGTCGCTATCGAAGTCATCGAGCATCTTGATCCCCCTCGATTGGGAGCATTCGAGCGGGTCATTTTTGAATTCGGCCGGCCGCGCATCGTGATCCTGACGACGCCGAATGTCGAATACAATGTGAAGTTTCCCACGCTTCCCGCCGGCAAGTTCCGCCACCGCGATCATCGATTTGAATGGACCCGCAAGCAGTTTCAAACTTGGGCCCAGCCGCTGGCGATGCGGTTTGGATATGAAGTGAGCCACCATTCCATTGGGCCGGAAGATGCCGAACTGGGCGCGCCCACGCAGATGGCGGTCTTCACCCGCACTTGAAATTTAATGCTATAATTGGCAATCGGATGTCGTTAATGGGAACCGATCATGACCCGGACAATCAAAGCTGTCTTTGAACATGGAATCTTCAGGCCCGTTGAGCCCATTGCTTTGGCCGAAGGCCAGAGCGTGGAAATCAAGGTGCCGGAAGAGCGGACGTATCCTTCTCCACAGGTCCTGCTCCAGGCTTTGCTCGAGATTGCCGCTCTACCCGAATCGCCGCCGGATAATGGTCTTACTTGCGAAGATCACGATCGGATTCTCTATCCGCTCAAGGTGGAACATGAATAAGACAATCGACGCCATTTATGAAAACGGAGTGTTTCATCCCGTTGAACCTGTTTCCATTGCCAACGGCGAGCGCGTTCGGATCACTTTCACGGAGCCAAATGCTGCCCGATGCGATCCGGCGACAGCTATGCAGCGGCTGATGGCCATAGCTGATAAGCCTGACAGCTTTAACGATGAAGGATACACACCAGAGGAGAATCAGCGCGTCATCGATGCGATACTAGAAATCGCGTCACTACCCGATGGGCAAGATGATGACGGAACCGGTGGCGATAAGCACGATGAGATTATCTATGGCAAACAGGATGATCTTCCATGATCTTTGTTGATACCAGCGGCTGGTATGCCGCCATGGTTCCCCACGATCCCCGGCATTCACACGTTTTGAGCTGGCTCAAATCGAATTCTCAACGGTTGGTGACTACGGATTATGTCGTCGACGAATCATTAACACTTTTGCGTGCCAGGGGACATCCCGCAAAGGCTGTTTCGCTCGGCAGGCGCGCGTTTGATCTGAAAGTGTTCAAAATGGTTTGGATTGAGGGTTCCGATCTGAATAAGGCATGGAGCCAATTCAGTCAGAATCCCGATCGTCATTGGAGCTTTACCGATTGCACCAGCAAAGTTGTGATCGAGCGATTCCACATCCATCAGGCTCTCACCTTTGATCGCCATTTCCTGGAGTTCGGGAATCTGACGTTGGTTCCATGAAATTGACCATTCCCGAGCTTTGCCTGGTTGTTTTGATGGGTCCGTCGGGGGCGGGGAAATCTACTTTTGCGCGCAAGCATTTTCTGCCGACGGAGATCGTCTCATCGGATGAATGCCGGGGGATTGTCGCGGATAATCCCAATTCACTCGAAGCGACCAATGACGCGTTCGATGTGCTGAACTACATCGCCGGCAAGCGGCTTGCGCGCGGACGACTGACCGTCATCGATGCGACCAACGTTCAACCCGAGGCCCGCGCGCCGTTGCTCAATCTTGCGCGCGAGCATGATGTGCTTTGTGCTGCGGTCGTGCTGAAGCTTCCGGAAGAAGTGTGCCGGGAGCGGAACAAGAGCCGGCGCGATCGCGATTTTGGATCGCATGTTATTCGCAATCAGTGCCTGCAACTCCGTCGCTCCATCCGTGGGCTGAGGCGCGAGGGGTTCCGCTATCAATACGTCTTATCCTCTCCGGAGGAAATTGAGTCGGTCACGTTCGAGCGCCAGCCGCTTTGGACTGATCGCAAATCCGATCACGGCCCGTTCGACATTATCGGCGATGTGCACGGCTGCTATGCGGAATTGGTCGAGCTGCTTTCGGCATTAGGCTACGTCGTTCGTTCCGATGCACAGGAGATTTATGTCACGCCACCGAATGGTCGCAGGGCGATCTTCCTCGGCGATCTCGTGGATCGCGGCCCACGATCTCCGCAAGTTCTTCGGCTGGTGATGGGAATGGTCAAAGCCGGCACCGCCCTGTGCGTGCCGGGCAATCATGACGTGAAGCTGCTCAACAAGCTGCAGGGGCGCGACGTGAAAGTTGCGCACGGCATGGCTGAGACGCTCGAGCAATTGAGCCGCGAGCCGGATGGCTTTACTCGCGACGTCGGCGATTTCATCGACTCGCTCGTCAGCCATTATGTGCTGGATGATGGCAGACTCGTCGTCGCGCACGCGGGGATGAAGCAGCAATACATTGGCCGGGCTTCGGGACGGGTGCGATCCTTCGCCCTTTTCGGAGACACGACCGGCGAGATGGACGATGCCGGCCTCCCCGTGCGGCTCGACTGGGCCGCCGACTATCGTGGCGATGCCGCGATTGTGTACGGCCACACACCCGTCGATCAGCCGCGCTGGCATAACAACACGATCAACATCGACACCGGCTGCGTCTTCGGCGGCCAGCTCACTGCGCTTCGCTGGCCGGAAAAGACGCTGGTGAGCGTGCAATCCCACCAGACCTGGGCGCGGCCCGGTCGGCCCTTTCTTCCGCTGCCAGCGATGGGCGAGCATCGCGAATTTGGCGTGCGCGAAGCAGACAAAACCTACCATCCGCGGCCCGGAAGTTATGCCGTCATCTCCGATGAGCAGAATCGCGTCGCAGTCATGAAGCTCGGCAGCTTCTGCTTCCTGCCCGGCGGTGGCGCGGAGCCGGACGAATCTCCAACGCAGACTCTGGCGCGTGAGCTGCGCGAAGAATGTGCGCGAGCGGCGCGAATCATCCGCCGGCTCGGCGAAGCCACGCAATTGATTTCCCGGCCCGATCGCTGCATCGCCAAGCGCGGCATCTATTACGAAGCGGTCTTTACCGAAACGCTCGAAGGCGCCGTCGAAGCGGATCATCAACTTCTCTGGCTTTCACCTGCCGAAGCCATCGAGCAGCTCAAGCACGAGGCCCAGAAATGGGCCGTGCAGGCTTGGATGCTGGCCCGCCAGAAGCCGCAGACGCTGCAGAAAAACGACGACGTGCTGGACATCAATGATGTGCTGGGCAAGCGCATCATCCAGACGCGCCTCGGGCCAACCGTCACGGTGCCGCAGGAAAATTCGGCAGCCGCGCTGGAAGTGATGAGCCGATTCGCGGTCGATCCGCGCTGGCTGATTTATCTGCCGCCGACGATGTCGCCCGGCCAAACTTCGCGCGAGCCGGGGTTGCTGGAGCATCCGGATGGCGCATTCGATTTCTTCCGCCAGAATGGCTGCCCATCGGTGATCTGCCAGGAAAAGCACATGGGCTCGCGCGCGGTCGCGATCGTCTGCAAAGACAACGCCGCTCTCGCCCGCTTTGGGGTTGAGGAAGATTCAATCGGCATCCTCTACACCCGTACCGGCCGGCGATTTTTTGAGGACCGCCAAACCGAATCGCAAATATTGGATCTTCTACGCCAATCGATTGATTCCGCGGGCCTATGGCGTGAATTGCAAACCGACTGGCTCTGCCTCGATTGCGAATTGATGCCCTGGTCGGCCAAGGCACAGGACCTCTTGAAGCAGCAATATGCCGCCGTTGGTGCGGCATCCCGCGCGGCCCTCGCTGAATCGGCGCAGGCCATTCATCGAGCGGCAGAAACTTCTCCTGGCTCGCCGGCCGTTGCTGAATTAGCTAAAGAGATGGACGAACGCCTGGAGCTTGCCGGGAAATTCGTGCAGGCTTATCGCCGATATTGCTGGCCCGTCACCAGCGTGAAGGATTTGCGCCTCGCTCCGTTCCACATTCTGGCCGGCGAGAACCATGTCTATCTGGATCGCGATCACCTCTGGCATATGCAGACGCTGGCGCGATTGGCCGATGTTGGAAGCCCCGTTTTGATCGCGACAGCACATCGCCAGGTCGATTTAAACGATCCGACTTCCGTGGCTGCCGCGGTCGCATGGTGGGAAGAACTGACATCGCGCGGCGGCGAAGGAATGGTCGTGAAGCCCATGTCGTTCATTGCGCGCGGCCCGCGCGGATTGGTTCAACCGGCGGTTAAATGCCGCGGCAAAGAATATCTCCGCCTGATTTACGGGCCGCATTACACGCTGCCTGAAAATCTAAATCGCCTGCGCGAGCGCGGGCTTGCCGCCAAGCGATCGCTGGCGATGCGCGAATTTGCTCTCGGAGTCGAATCGCTCGACCGATTCGTCGCGCGCGAGCCATTGCATCGAGTGCATGAATGCGTGTTTGGCGTGCTCTCCCTCGAAAGCGAGCCGGTCGATCCGCGATTGTAGAATCCCCTGTTCTCGGCCGGCTGTCGCGTACAATAACCGTCATGAAGCTCAAGGACCTGATCGACGCAATGGAGCGCATCGCGCCGACGCGATATGCTGAGCCGTGGGACAACGTCGGCCTGCTGGTAGGTGATCCGGCGCAATCGATTTCCCGCGTGCTGCTGACGATCGACTACACCGAGCCGGTCGCCGCCGAGGCGAAAGGTCTTAATTGCGACGCGATCATCGCCTATCACCCGGCGATCTTCACGCCGATGAAGCGCATCACTGCCGGAAGCGTCGTTTTCGACGCTCTGCGGCGAGGCGTCGCGATCTACAGCCCACATACGGCTCTCGATGTTGCCACTGGCGGAACCAATGACGTGCTGTGCGAAGTGCTCGGACTTTCGGAAGTGATGCCGCTAAAGCTGTCGGAAACCAAAGCATCGCAATACAAGCTGGTCACCTTTGTGCCGCAGGAGCATTTGGAACGAGTCAGCACGGCTTTGTTCGAAGCCGGTGCTGGGCGAATTGGCGATTACACCTCATGCAGCTTTCGCTCCCGCGGGACCGGCACCTTCTTTGGACAACCTGGGACCAATCCAACCGTCGGAAAGAGCGGTCAGCTCGAGCAAGCCGACGAAGTTCGCCTGGAGACTGTGCTCGACATCAAGCACACCAGCGCGATCGTGGCAGCATTAAAAAAGGCCCATCCCTACGAAGAACCCGCATTCGATCTTCAGCAACTGGTTGCGCCGCCGGAAGGCATTGGGATCGGGCGCATCGGCACATTCGCCGAGCCGGTGGATCGAAGCGAGATATTCGAGCGTATCAAGCGCGGGCTTGGGATTGATCACCTTCTAATCGCCGGGCCGCGCGAGGGGAAAGTCAGCCGCGCCGCGGTCTGCGCGGGGGCGTGTGGCGATCTCCTGAACGATGCAGTTGCACAGAAGGCCGAGCTCTATCTGACTGGTGAGATGCGCCACCACGATGCAATCCGCGCTGCATCGGCCGGCATGACCGTTGTCTGCACGCTCCATTCCAATAGCGAGCGTGCGACTCTACGCAGGCTGGCCGAGCGATTGAAGAAAGATCTGCTGGGATTGGAGACTGTTCTGAGCAAAGTGGACGTCGATCCGTTTATGATCGCGTGACACATTTGCCGAAGAATCACCCTTGCCTGGGCGACGGCTGGTGGCACAATAATGGCTCGGGGCGAACGATGCGGAGGACTCACATGCGAATCGGCAAAACCCTCCTCTACGGCACTCTCTGCATTGCCGCCCCCACCGCTGCGCTGGCGGTGCCGACCACGCAGCCTTCGCCGGACATTTCGAGCCTGATCCATCAACTCGGCGACGACAACTTTCAGGTCCGTCAATCCGCATTCCTGCATCTTCGCGAGCTCGGAGACAAAGCGCTTCCCGCTCTTCGGGATGCCCGCTTCAGCAAAGAAACCGAAATTCGCGAGCGCGTCGGAGAGTTGCTTGGCGAGCTGCAGATTGGGCCGATTCCGCGCGATCTTCCTGAGCCGCCCCGACCGGGAAACGGCGGCTTCTATTCCAACTGGGTGCGCACGCAGATTCGCGGCGGCACTCGGATCATCGACGCCAACGACAATGGCCGCGCAGTTCATATCGAAGAAGGCGCGGCCGGCCTGCACATGATGGTCCGCGGGCAGATCAATGGCCAGCCTGCGATTCGCGAGTATCGCGTCGCGAACCTGCGCGAGCTGCAGGAGGGCAATCCGGAGGCCTACCAGCTCTATCGCGAATGCATGCGTAGCGCGATGAATCAGATGCTCAACGGCGCGCAGAATTTACAGGGGCTCCCGCTGCTTCCGGGGCAGCCTTTCATCGTGCCGCCGGGCGCGCTGATCAATCCGATGATCCTCCCGCCCGAGCCGAATCCCGATCTGGATCGGCTCCAAAAGCAACTGGTCGACGAAATGAACAACGCGCACGTTTCAGGGCTGCAGCGCAATCAGGTGCTCGACCTGCTCCGCCAGCTTCGCGCGGTGCAGACGCCCGGCGGCGCGAATCAAGATCGGCTGATGGCCGAGTACAATCGACGAAGCGATCTTCTTCGGAAGCAGTTGCAGGCCCTGAAGCTTCCCGATCCGGGCGACGCACTTCCTCCGCCGGCCAATGAAAGACTCGGCGTCAGCGTTAACGAACTTGCCGATGGGCTGCTGGTCCGCCACATCCTTCCCGGCAGCCGGGCGCAGCGCCTTGGCCTGCAGGAATCGGACATCATCGAAAAGGTCAACGGCCAGCCGCTGCATACGGTGCATGAAATGCGCACCGCGCTGTCGAAGCAGGGGCAGGATGTCACGATTGAGGGACAGCGGGACAGCAAGCCGTTCAAGCTCACGATCAAGGCCGAGAAAGCCGGATCGTGAATACGCGCTCGCGCACGCGGCGCAGAATTAAAAGATGCTTCTAGCAGCCAGGTTTAGCCGCGACGCGCTAGCGGAGCGCTTCTCCTGCCCGTAGAAAAAGCGCTCCGCTATCGCGTCGCGGCTAATCTCGGCTGACGTGGATCTTTCTCATCTCGCGCCCCTCGCGCGATCGTTACTTCGTATGTTCCTTCAAAAACGCGATCGTCAACGTCCACGCTTCCTGCGCGGCTTTGGCATTCGCTTCCGACTGCTCCTGTCCGCGAAGGAATCCGTGACCGGCGCCATCGAATATATGGGGATCATACGATTTACCCAGTTCCTTCATCTGCGCAGTAGCAGCAGGGACGGTCGAAGAGACACGGTTGTCATTTCCGCCATAGCAACCCAGCACCGGGCACTTGATCTGCTCCATCGCCTGCTTGGAAGGCGGCGTGCCATAATAAACGACGGCCGCATTCAATGCCGGCTGAACCGTCGCGTAAGCGAAGCTCTGCCCGCCGCCCCAGCAGAAACCGATCGTCGCCGACTTACCACTCGCGGCAGAAAGCTTCAACCCATAATCGCGCACGGCATTGATATCGCGCATCACCTCATCGCGCTTCAGTCCCATGACGGCACGCGTGACGCCCTGCCGGTCGCCTAGTGAATCGGTGCCACCTCCGTTGGGGCCGTGGCCGGAAAGCATGTCCGGCGCAATCGCGATAAATCCATCGGCCGCCAGTTGATCTGCAACCGATCGCACCCAGTCGCTCTCGCCAAAAATCTCGTGGATGACGATCACCACCGGCGCCTTGTCCTTGCGCTCGGGATAAACGATGTACGATTTGAGTGGCGCTTCGGCGCCCTCGACTTTGACCTCCACCCATTCCCCATGTCGCGGCGATTTATTGAGCACCTCCCGAGCTGTCTGCTCATTGGGCGGAGTTCCGCCCGGCTCACCCGGCGCTGCCGCCCATGCGCTGCCCACGAGTCCGAGAGTCACGATAAGGGAGAGAAGTGGTTTCATGGCGCCATCTTATACCGAGGCGCGCTGAAATTGTGCAAAAAATGGAAGTCGCAATTTGATTGACAGCGCACATTACCGGTGAATCAGGTGCTCCATTTTGATTACGACGCTACCCTCGATCGCGAAAGCTCCGCGAGCGCATCGATTGCAAAACCGATATCCTCCCGCGACACGAAAGGCCCAAAGCTGAATCGCGTCGTCCCACCAAGCGAAGCAGTACCAATCGCTTCATGCGCCAGCGGCGCGCAATGAATTCCCGACCGCGTCAGAATCCCGAAACTCGATTCCAGCGCCGCCGAAAGTTCGTGCGGCTCATATCCATCCATCCGCACCGAGAAAACCCCCACCCGGTTCTGCGCCCCCTGCGGGCCGTAATAGGTCAGCCCCTCGATATTTTCGATGCCCGCAATGAAATCGCGAACGAGAGCTGAATCGTGCGCGTGAAGCTTGCCAATCCCCTGCTCCGCGATCCACTTCACGCCTTCAGATAAGCCGATGATTCCGATCGCATTGTGGCTGCCGGGCTCGTATTTGTCGGGGAGAAAATCGGGCTGCCGATCCACTTCGCTGACCGATCCAGTGCCGCCCTCTTTGAATGTTTCGAGCACCTCTTCGATGCCCGGCCGAATGTAAAGAAACCCCGTCCCCAGCGGCCCAAGCAATCCCTTATGTCCCGGCGCGGCCAGCAGATCGATGCCATCCGTCTGCACGTCGATCGGCAAATGCCCCGCCGACTGCGCCGCATCGACGATCAACGGAATCTGCGCCTCGCGCGCGATCTGTCCGATCTGCCGGATCGGCTGAACGGTGCCGGTGACGTTGCTGACGTGCGTGATGGCGATCAGCTTCGTATCGCAGCGAATCGCCTTGCGAATTTCATCCGGATCCACCAGCCCCGTGCCGCTATCTACCGGCACCCGCGTCACCTTCAACCCGCCGCGCTCCTCCAGCGCCCGAAGCGGGCGCAGGATGGAATTATGATCGATATGCGTGCAGATCGCGTGGGCCTTTTCGCGCGGGTCGATCAACCCCTTGATCGCCATGTTCAGTCCATCGGAGCAATTGAGTGTGAAGACAACATGCTCGGGCTTCTGCCCATTGATGAGCCGATTGATCCGCCTCCGGCACTCGTCGATCAGCCGGCCCGTCTCGATCGCCTCATGGTAAGCCCCCCGCCCGGCACTGGCCCCCAGCTCGGTCGCATACCGAGCCATCGCCTCGTGAACCGACTTTGGCTTTGGAAAACTGGTCGCTGCGTTATCCAGGTACAACCGTCGCGATGACATGCCGCGATCATACGGCAGCATGCCGCGCGTGTCATTCATCCAGATTTGCGCTCGGGATGCGACGTTTGCACCGTTGGTGAAGCACAACATCTCCCATCCGCCGCGTAACCGCGGCCGCTGCCCGCCTAACCGCAAGCACTTGTGCTGCGCGTTCCCGTCGCGCGATGCGCGGTACGATTCAGACCGCACCCTCCAGCTTCGTGACCCCTGGAATGGGACAAATGGGACAATGGGACACATTTTGCGTGTCCCATTTGTTTCATCGCAGCAGATTTTATGCTGTAAGCCATTAATCATAAAATATTTACGATTATAGCATTATGGATGAGCTCGGTGGGACAAGTGTCCCATTTGTCTCATATGTACAACTTTAAATACAATGATGACCGCCACAGATACGCGCTGATAGACACGGATTCGGGATGTGATGCGACCGGGGTCCCGATTAGAATCCCAAGGGAGCCGCGTCACTCAATCGCGAGACCCTGTGGTGCGCGCAAACAAGGAAACCATGAGTCGCGCCGAGAAGCTTTATGATCGCCTCGATGCGATGGAGTCTGAGTACAGCCAAATGATCGCTGGCGAGCTGCGCCGCTGGATAACTGATGGTTTCTCAATAATGTTACATCGGGCGATTTTCTCACGTATCCAGGCCGCTCAGGTAACGCAACCAACGGCGAATCAATTGGCTGGAAAAGGAAATCATCGGCATTTTCTCAATAAATGTGCTCATCACTTTTTCGTTTGCGGGTTGACCGTGCTTTTCAATGGCAGCGCGCAACGTCTCGCAAGCGAGACCGCTAAACATAATGATGAAAAAAGGAGCGACCTTTTTGGGGTCGCTCCTTATCAAATATTCAATTGACGCTTTCCCGCGCTCAAACATTAATCGCGCTGACGCGCACGCGCAGATACTGCTGACGATGCCCCTTGGTGCGGGTATACCCCTTGCGCCGGCGATATTTCACGCTGACGACCTTCTTGCCCTTCTCGGGTCCCAGCACGTCCGCCATCACCTTCGCGCCTTCCAGCGCCGGCAGGCCGATCTTCGGCTCACCCTCGCCGCCGACCAGCAGGACGCGCCCCAGTTGAATGCTCTTGTCCTCGGTGGCGGGCCGATCGATCAAAATCGTGTCGCCGGTCGTCACCTTATACTGCCGGCCGCCCTCTTCAATGATCGCGTACATGTCAAAGCTCCAATTGTCGTTTCAATGCGTGGAAAAGCGGGGCATTTTGGCAAAAAAGAGGCGGATGTCAAGGGATGCATTGACCCGCCGCCTTCAATGATCTAATGTATTACTCACGTAATACCAATGTAATACAGAGCAGGCGGTGCATCATGATTCGCAAGCTGACCCGTCAAGGCAATTCCCTGGCTTTCATCTTCGATCGCTCTATTCGCGAGCTCATGGAAATTGATGTAGATACGCCGCTGAAGGTTTCCATCGAAGGGCGCAAGCTCATCATCGAGCCGCTGAGCGACGTGGAACGCCAGAGCCGCTTCAACAAGGCGGTCGAAAAAGTGGATCGTGAGCACCGCAAGGCCATGAAGAAACTCGCCGAGTAGCTATGGACGATCCAATGGCAGCGGCTAATCCGAAACCATATGGAATTGCTTAGTTGGATTATCGCTGTTTGAGCCGCCTGATATTCCGCCACGCCAGCCAAAGCAGTAGCGAGCCACAAGCGGCAGCGAATGTTATGTCGACTGCAGCATGAACATAATCTGGAACGGACTTGGCAACACGCAGGCCAAAAACTGCCCAGCACCACGTCACCACCAGCGCCATTGCTGCCAGAGCTCCAATCGCTAACACAACTGATATTGCGCAGATGGTGATGCACTTGATAATTCGACCCCTCTGCAATGGGTCGGGCCTGCCGTATTCCAGTGTCGGCTTCTGATTTGCCATCGGAGGAATCGTATCACGCGGCTATGGCTGTTTGGTCACAACGGGAAAAGCCGGCACGCCTAACGATCGCGCGATGAGCCAGAGGGCGGGTGCGATGAGAAGCAAGAGAAGCAGTGGCCAGAGCGGCACGCGCACGATGAACACCTTGATTTCTCCGTCCTGGTTGGCATTTACCAGGTCAAATTTAAGAGTGCTCAGCATATCCACCGGTATCGCATTGCGCGAAAAATATCTGCTCCTGTCAGCCATCGTGTCAAAAATCCCACCCGACAGTCGCTCATAGGCGACACGGCCGCTTTCAAGATCAACGAATCGAAACCTTCCGCATTCCCACCCGTTGTAAACCCAGTAGCTTCTCGCTCCCGCGCCCGCCACCACGACGAACGCCAGGAATGACATGATCGCGGCAATCGACAGTGGGCGTGTGCGGATGGGACGACGCATGGCTCATTTCTTATCGCTGGTTCGAAGCCATCGAATGGCGAAGGCGCCGCTGAATATCCCGGTGATCAGAAACATCGAAACTTCAAAGATGTCCCCGGGAGCATCGAAACGGCCAAAAGGGGTAAAGAACTCGTGAACGACGAACACACCGCCTATCACTCCATAAGCGAGCATTCAGATGGAAAAGATCAGCAGCAACCCGCCGAAGATCTCGGCAGCCATGCTCGGCCTCGATGAGGCACGATCCATCTTGCTCCGATCATCGGGCGGCGTGTGACTCATCGATCTGATCTTAGCTTTCGCCCATCAAAAAGCGCTGACGGGCCAATTTCATCGGTAGTAATTGACCGATCCGAAACGCATTACAGATATAGCTCGAAAAAACCGCCGAGCGCCCATAGTGCGATATATCCGAGAATAAGCAGGGCCAGTACGGCCATGATCTTAAGGGCGATGTAGCCCCAACTCGATTTCGAAACCGGTTCCCGCCTCTCGTATTCCAGCGTTGGCTTCTGATCTGCCATCACGGGAAATTGTATCACGCGGCTAAGGCTGTCTCGCATCGGCACGGATGCGGTTGACTCGCTCCCTCCAGACGTCAGGCGGGTCCAGATTCGACCATCGCTCAGCAAAAACAAACCGATGCCACAGGTCAGGGTAAGTTGCCTGCAATAAGACCATCCCAAAGCCACGACTGTTGCTATCGCCGGCAAGCAGCAGGGAGCACAGCGATTCAACCGACGGGCGGGCATCGAAGCCGCGTTTGTTCAGTTCGCCCATAGCGAAGCCTAAATCGGGAGACTTTGCATTGGCGACTATTTCCTTTAGCACGTCAGTCGAGAGTTTTGAAACCTCGAGATGACGCCGGCGCAAGCGTCGCGAAAAGGCGAGGTAATAAAATGCGTACCAGGTAACCACTGCCAATACCAGCCCAACGGCGCCCCCGCCGATGAAGCCGAGCCAACCGCCCCAGTGCCAACCGAGTATGCTGATACAAATGATGATCGCCCAAGGCAGGCACCGATAAAATATCCAGCGATAAAGGATGTCGCTAAGAGTTGTCATGACTAGTTGCCCATTGTACCGCCAGGACATGCAGCGCTTGTCTGTTTTCAAATCATCTATCCGTCCATGGAATCGGCCACGCTGGGGCACTTCGATGGACGGACGGTAAAATGCTCGAATGCTAACGCAAGCGCAAGTTGAATTGCTGCTCTATGACCTATGTGTTACCTACGGATTCTGTTTGCCGCCAAAAGAGCAAACAAAACTCATAGCCGAGCCACCCGAAACCGTGGACGGATTCACAGACGCGGTGTATCGCGCTGAAGGGATGAATCCAAGCGATCCCAGCCCACGCGGTCGTCGTCTCCGGGAAGAGGTGCGAGCCCGGATTGCTCAGACATTTGGATATGACCATGCGTAGACCCACTCGCACACGCCGACTGTCGATTGCCCTGATGGGTTCATTCGTGGCATTCGTGATTTTGGCGAGCGCTGGTCTTAGAAGTTTGTGGACTGCCGATGAGTGGATGGTTGGAATGGGACGGGCCATCGGCATAAACAACGGTCGCATCTTCTTTGCACATGGATCGCACAGTCTTGTTCACGGTCCTCCGCATCTGTCTGCCCCTTCCAGCAGCTATCCGTTCGCTACGGTTCTGGGCTTTTCATTCAGGCATATAAAAATCGCGCTGCGCAGAACCACGGCCGAAGCTTTTGTTTACGTTGTGCCGGTCTGGTTCCCGCTTGTCTTGCTGCTCATTGCGCCCATGCGTTGGCTCATCGCCCGGCCTGCAAACGCGCCGGCGTTCCCTGTATTCGCCAAACAACCTTAGCCGCGCGATACAATTTCCCTGATGCCAGATCCGAAGCCAACGCTGGATTACCAAGCCGAAAGGGTCCAAATTGTCACAGGTAATGCATCGCGTGCATTCTGGACTATGGCTGGCGCGTCGGTCATTGGCGTGTCGCTGTTGGTAACACCGTTTTGGATCTTCGTTCGTGCGCCGAGTGCATCCAAAGTGGGTCTCACACTGTTGCTGTTCGCCATAGCGCTCTTCGGCGCGACCGTCGTAAGCATCCTTGCGAAATTCACCGTCGCCCGCGTTCAGAACGGCATGCTCAACTTCTCTTTTTGCGGCGTGCGTACCCGCACCATCCCTCTGGACTCGACGACTACCTTCCAGATACGCCAATATGGACGATTGCCCGTGCTTGTGATTACCGCGTCAGGCAAGAGAGGCTATGTGCCGAACGGCGCACTTGATCGGCGAGCCATTTTAGAACTTCTGCGTCACAATGGCGCCTCGGAGCTTCCCAAACAAACGCGCTGATTAATACCTGGACCGCCGCAATATAATGCTCTGTTTGTTTTCAAACCATCTTCCCCACAGATGGAACTGACCGAATGGCGCGGATCAAGGCCTCTGGATGGCTTGAGCCGATGTTGTACTTGCGCGAGCCGACACTCAATCGAACACCTTGGCCAAACCAATTGAACTTCACCACTCCAAAACCGGTATGCATGGATCCATTGCAGGCTACGGCCATGTTTTCGATTTCAGATATGCGAATCACTTCCCGCGAGTATCTGAACCGCCACAGATATCCAAGCAACCAAAGCCCGTCGGAATCGACGCGGAGAACAATTCGATTTCCCCAGAGGAATGCGGCAACTCCGCCAATCATGAGAATCCCTGCGGATTGCGCAATCGCCTCCGGGCGCAGCGGGGAAGAAACAAGTTGCCGAAAAACAAATGAGACGGCGAACAGGTATGGAAGCGCCAGGCCAAGAAAGACGATTTTCATCCAAAGAGGCGCGCCTCTTTGCTCCAGATAAATGGGGCGTTGATACACAAGAACACGAGATGTCATCCCGGAACCATATTACTTACTTTTGGGATCGGCTGTCTGCTTTCAAACCATCTCCCCCGACGGAAACCCGCATCGCAAAGCCTTTTTCGTGCGCTGAGGGTAAGATGACTGTCGTGTCGCGCCGGAACCAAAAGGTTGTTATGGCATTGTCGTGGGTGGTTGTCGTCTGTTTTGGGGTCCCCTTAAGCGACAACTTCAAGCCGTGGGGAGCATGGCTTGCCTATCTTGCGGGCGTTGGCCTTCTTTTCTGTCTGCTTCGATTCCGTGCATCACGGCGCACGCAAAAACCGGACACAAATTCAAATTAAGAAAAAGCAATGCGTCGTCCCACCCGCTCACGCCGACTGTCGATTGCCGCGATCGTGTCCATCACAGGGGTGTTTGTCATCGCGGCTGCTGCCGTGCGAAGCTTGTGGGCTTTTGATCACTTGGATTTCACTTCTGCGCAGGGCATCGGATTGAGTGAGGGTTGCATTGTCTATTGGCGATGGTCCGGAAAATCGCTGATTGGTATGAATACTGAAGGCAATCCGCCGATTTTGGGTGCGCTTAGACCCTACATAGGCACTCATGAAAAGCAGGTCTTCTCTACTTCGTCCATGAACCCAAAGTGTTTCTACGTTTCAGTTCCCCTCGGGCTCCCGCTTCTCATTTTGGCAATCACCATTGCCTACTGGCTTGTCGGGCGGGAAGCAGACGAGCCGGCATTCCCTATTGTCGCGAAACAGCCTTAGGGGAGACTCTGGGGCTGATAGGGTCGGGCTTCACGACATGATCGTACCGCGCTGATTCGTCATACATGAGTCTGGGGCGCCATGATCTTTTGTTTCCGTCCCACACTCCGGACAGCCGCTCGGGCGTGGCGCGAAGGTCATAGCCACAAACGGGGCAGCGTCCCAATGCCTTTCCGCGTCGGGCGCGACGACTGACAAGGATGGACAACCCCGCGAGCAGGCACAGGATGGCTGGGTCGGGAATTCGCACGTCGAACCAGGAAATGCCGGCCAAGGATTTGTGCGTTATGGCAAAGCCGAGCAGCGACCAGTCAGGCACAAGAATTGGAGCAGCGGCGGCGTTTGGATGGATTGCATTGTATCCGACCGGCCGAAGACCCGTGAGTGTCGGGACAGCCATGCGGTCGTAAAAGAGGCATTCATTGGCGCTACCGATACTGTAGCGGGCGCCGCCGGCGTTCCAGTCCCATGCATCAAAAACCCAGTTGCTCCGTGCCCATAGCACGCAAGTTCCGGCGCACAGCAGGAGCAGCATAACAGACATCGCCCGGGAGGCTCGGAGGTTCACATCCATCATCATAGAAGATATAGCGCGTGAGCGCGATGCAGAGAAATCTTGGTGAGACGAGGTGGTTCGCTTGGTTTGAATTGACGAGGATACCCAAGGGTCGTACGATCACCCCCCTTGCGTCCGCGCCCTGCCGGCGGCGGTGGGGCAAATGTTGCCTGCACCCGAAGTTATGGCGAAAAGTTTGCCCGGACGAAAGCAGGCATGTTTGCCATCGTCAGTGACATTCACGGCAATCTGGAAGCGTTCACGGCGGTGCTCGAAGAGATCGACCGCCGGGGCATTCAGCATATTGTCTGCCTGGGGGACATCGTGGGGTACGGCCCCAACCCCACCGAATGCATGGATCTGGTGATCGAACGCTGCCGGGCCTCGATCATGGGAAACCATGATTTTGCCGTCTTTTACGAGCCTTATAACTTCAATGCCGGGGCGGAGCAGGCCTGCTACTGGACGCGCAAGATCTTCGAGAACGATGACGATCCGGTTTCGCGGGCCCGGCGATGGAAATTTCTGGGGACGCTGCCGGTTCGGCTAAGGACGCCGGAGTTTGTGGCGGTGCATGCGTCGCCGCGCCGGCCGATCAATGAATATATTTTCCCCGACGACATTTACACCAATCCGGGCAAATTCGTCGCGATTTTCGAGCGATTCGAGAAGCTCTGCTTTGTCGGCCACACGCACGTGCCGGGCGTCTTTCTGGAGGGGCCGGATTTTTATAGTCCCGATGAGCTGGACTATAAGTTCGAATTAACCGACGAAAAGGCGATCGTAAACGTCGGGAGCGTCGGCCAGCCTCGCGACCGCGATCCGCGCAGCAGTTTTGTGATTGTGACTGAAACTTACGTGGAGTTCGTCCGACTGCCCTACGATGTGGAGACCACCGTGAAGAAGGTGGAAGCGATCGCCGAACTGGACAATTTCCTGGGGACCCGGCTGCTCGACGGAAGGTGACAGGACTGTTGAATGGATAAGCGTCAATTGTTCACGGCGATCGCGCTCACGTGCGTCGTGATTGGAGCCTGGTTCGTCCTCCTCGCGTGGGTCGATAAGCATTACCCGCCTCCTCCGCCGCAGGCCGCCTCGACTCAGCCGACCACTACGACTTCGCAGGAAGCCAGCACCGAGCCGACGACGTCTCCCACGACGATGACGGCGGCTGTCGCGACCGCGACCACCGCGCCATCGACTTCACTGACGGGTTTGCATGCGATTGAATCGGATGCGGCAGGCGCGATTGAGCCGACCACTTTAGGCGCATCCGATACCAAGCGTTTTGCGATGCAGCTTTATCTCACGCCTCACGGGGCGGGGATACAAAAAGCGATCCTCGACGACTTCAAGCAGGAAGTGCACAGCGCGCAGCGTTACACCTTTGAAGAGCCTTACGAAAGTCATCCCGGCACCGAGCCGCTGGCGACGCAGTCGATCAGCATCGACGGCGAGTCGATCGATCTGATGGGCGCGCCATGGAAGCGCACGGCAGCGAGCGATTCATCCGCCACTTATCAAGTGACCATCGCGCGCGGCAGCACGCCGATCTGCACCATCTCCAAGACCTTCACCATTTCGCCTCGGTCCGATCCGAATCAGGGTTACGAAGTGAAGGTGGACCAGACGGTTCAATCGCTGGCCGACCATGCGCTTAAGATCCAGCAGACGATCAACGGCCCCACTTCGCTCCCGCGCGAAATTGAACGGGGGGGAGATCTTTCGGTATTGACCGGCTACCTGCAGCCGCACAACACGATCGACGTGACGCAGGAGGTCTTGGAGAGCAGCAAGTTCAAAGATGGCGCGATCGTCGATTTCACTCAGGATTCAGGCAAGACGCACCATGCCATCTGGGTCGGCCAGGTGAGCACTTATTTCAATGCGTTGGTGCTGCCGGATATTGGGCAATACGCCCAGGGATTCTCCGTGACGGCCCAGGCACTGGAGCCGACGAAGCCCGATCGCGATGTCATCATGACATTCACGACCGATGTTGTGCAGGTGCAGCCACATCAGCAGGCGGCGGTGCCGTTGACGGTCTACCTGGGGCCTAAATCCCGCGAGATTCTGAAGAACAAGAACGGTTTCTACGAGCAGTTCCCGCGGATGTACAACCTGACGCTGGTCATGCGCAGCGGCATGTGCGCCTTCTGCACCTGGAACTGGCTGGTGGACTGGCTGTTTGCGATTTTGTGGCTCTTCCACGCGATCTTCCGCGACTGGGGCGTGGCGATCATCTGCCTGGTGGTGCTGGTTCGTCTGCTGCTGCATCCGCTGACCAAGGCCGGCCAGGTGCAGATGATGAAGATGCAGAAGTACGGCCCGGAAATCGAGAAGCTCAAGAAAAAGTATGGCGACGACAAGGAGGGGCTGAACAAGGAGATGATGAAGTTCTACAAGGAACAAGGGTACGGCCTTGGCCCGATGCTGGGCTGTGCGCCGATGTTCCTTCAGACGCCGATCTGGATCGCGCTCTGGTCGGCGCTCCAAAGCACCTTTGAACTGCGCCAAGCTCCGTTTTTATATGGTCTCACATGGATTAAGGACCTGGCCAAGCCGGACAATCTCATTCATCTATCGCATCCGATTTCGGTATTCGGCTATTTCGACATCTGGGGATTGAACGTGCTGCCGATCCTGATGGCGGTGGCGACTTACTTCAACCAGAAGTATTTCATGCCTACGCCGGTGGCAACGACGCCGGAGCAGTTGCAGCAGCAGAAGATGACGCGCGGCATGTCGCTGATTTTCCCGCTGATGTTTTATTCGCTGCCGAGCGGGTTGAATATTTATTACGTGACCAGCATGACGCTCGGTATTCTTGAGAGCAAACGCATTCGCGATCACATCAAGGAGCGCGAGGAAGCGGAGAAGGCGGGTCGAGTTTTCGTTGAAACCAAGGCGACGCGCGGCGCGCGAAACCGCAACGAACCCATTGCAGCGCCGGAAAAGCCGGGCATGTTGGGGAAATTTTTCGCGAAGCTGGCGGAGATACAGAATCAGGTCGAGAAGATGCGCGATGAACAGGAGAAGGGGAAGAACAAGGGACGCAATCAGTGAGTGATGAAGCGGCACGCTCCTCTTGGGTCGAAGGATCGGGCGAGCCGTTCTGGTCGGTGGATCCGGCGACGGGCCAGAATGTCTGGACGGGAAATGCCGCGACAGCTCCTGATGTAGATCGTGCAGTGCGCGCGGCCCGAGCGGCGCAGGAAGAGTGGGCGGTCAAGCCGCAGGTGCAGCGCGTCGCGGCATTGGCGCGGTTTTCCGCACAGCTCATGCAACACAAAGCCGCCTTCGCGAAACTCATCTCCAGCGAAACCGGTAAGCCGAATTGGGAAGCCTTGGGCGAAGTCGAAGCGATGATCGGGAAGATCCCGCTTTCAATCGAAGCATTGCACCAGCGGCGAGGCGAAACGACAAGCGAAACCGGTGGCGTTTTATCCGCTACGCGATTCAAGCCGATGGGCGTGCTGGGGGTCTTCGGCCCTTTCAACATGCCCGGGCATTTACCCAATGGCCATTTCATTCCGGCTCTGCTGGCGGGCAATGCGGTGGTCTTCAAGCCCAGCGAGCTGACACCGGGCGTGGGACAGAAAATTGCCGAGCTGTTTTCGGCCGCGAAGTTTCCGCCGGGCGTTTTCATGCTTGTGCAGGGCGGAAGAGAAACGGGCGAAGCGATCGTCCGGCATCGCGATATCGACGGCATTCTTTTCACCGGCAGCGTCGCGGGCGGTTTGGCCATTCGCAAAATGCTGGTGGATCAGCCGGGCAAAATGCTGGCCTTGGAGATGGGCGGGAACAACCCGCTGGTAGTGTGGAAGGCGGCCGATCTGAAGGCGGCAGCCTATTTGACCATCCAGTCGGCCTTCATCACCGCCGGCCAGCGATGCAGTTGTGCACGGAGGCTGATCATCCCGGAGGGCGACGAAGGCCAGGCATTTTTGGATGAGCTGATTGCCATGATGGCGGCCATCAAGGTTGGTCCCTCAACCGATGAGCCGGAGCCTTTCATGGGGCCGGTAATTTCCGATTCGGCTGCCGATCGGCTACTGGCGTCGCATCGCGAATTGTTGAGCAAGGGCGGAAAGGCGCTGGTGGAAATGCGGTCGGCGGAGGGTCAGCGCCGCGCAATGCTGCTGCCGGGGTTGATCGACGTAACCGCGATTTCCAATCGGCCGGATGTGGAGATTTTTGGGCCGTTGTTGCAGGTGATTCGCGTGTCGAGCTTTGAAGCAGCTCTGGCGGAGGCCAATCGGACGAGTTTTGGACTGGCGGCAGGTCTCCTCAGCGATGATCAAAACCTCTGGAACCTCTTCTATCGCAAAATTCGTGCGGGCGTGATCTACTGGAACCGCCAAACCACCGGCGGCAGCAGCGCCCTGCCCTTCGGAGGCCTTGGCCTCAGTGGCAATCATCGCCCCAGCGGCTTCTGGGCCGTCGAATACTGCTCTTATCCTATCGCCACCATGGAAAGGGCGGAGCTTTCGCTTCCGGCACAGCTTTCGCCGGGGATTTCGATCCAGCGCGAAGCCGAAAAGAAATAGTCTCTTGAAGCTTCAGTGATACCCGAATCCCAGGTCCTCTCCCGCATGCGTCGCTAAACCAATTTGCTCGACACCCCCTCGCCGGCCATTGTACCAGAGCAACCAGCGCGACTGCTGGCTGTCATAAATCGCAAAGGGTTTGTAGCAGGCGTCGGCATCCCACTGGTTGGCTGAGGGGCTGATGATTGGATTGCCCGGCAGGCGCTGCCATTTTGTGATTCCATCCGGGGAACGCGCGATGCCGATGCGGGCGTGATTGATGTCGGAAAAACCGATGTAAAACATCAGATATTGATCCCCATGCTTCACGACCTGGCATGCCGTGACCTTGTATTGCTCCCATGAGTGGGATGGATTGGCTTGAAAGATCGGATGATCCATCGGCTTTTTCCAATGGATGCCATCGTTACTCGTGGCATATCCGATCGCGTCGGGCTCGTACTGCTCCCCTCCCGAATACCACATGCGATATTGCCGGTCTGAATCATCCCACATCACATTCGGGCACATTACCGCCACTTTCTCCCAGGGCTGATCTGCTGAGAGAACGGGCTTGGTGCTTTCACGCTTCCAGGTTTTGCCGTCGGTGCTGGTGGCGTAGCCGATGGAAGAATGGCCTTTGGATTGGCCGGTGTACCACATGTGATAGAGGCCATCGTGTTTCACGACGACGGGCCGATTGATGTCGGCTTCCCATCCTGTTTCCGCCCGCGGGCCGAGGACGATGATGGGTTTATTCCAATGGACGCCATCAGTGCTTTCGACCAGCGCAACGCTCTTTTTGGGGCGCCAGGAGAAATACATGCGATAGAGTTCGCCATCCTTGAGAACGGCGACATCAAAACAGGTGCCCAAGGATCCGCCGAGAACGGGACTGCCGGGATATTTCTCCCAGCCGGTAGACGTAGGCGGAAAGGGTGAAGGAGTCGGTGCTGCATAGGTCGATCCGGCGCCGAGAAGAGTCAGAACGACAATTAACGCGCCGAAGTAAATAAGTCGTTGGTTCACGCGCATTCCCTCGCTGCGCGGTCAGCTTATCATCGTGGAATTGCGGGGCAAATTAGTCGGGCGAGTGATTACGCGCCGCCGACGCATTGGTCGATGACGGCTTTGATTTGGCCGAAGTTGAGCTGGGCCTTGGGGAAGACGTGGCAGGCGCCTAGATCTTCCGCTCGAACGACCGCGGCGCTTTCCGGATAGGCCGTCCAGATGAAAACGGGAATGTGGTCCCATCGCAGATAGGCTCGCAGGACTTTCAGGAAGGCAACTCCATCCATCTGCGGCATCTGAAGATCGAGAATGACCGCATCCGGAATCTCGCCGTTGAGCATCGCGAGGGCTTCCTGGCCGTTGGTGGCATAGGTCACACTGTGCCCCGCCTGGGCCAGATACCGCACCAGCGGCTCAGAGCTTTCGGGATCATCGTCGATCACCAGCACCGTCTTCATCGCCCGGAGAATTTAGAATAGTGCTCCATCGAAGTGAATATCAGAAATCGAGTTCGGCAAATTTATTTTGTCAAATTAGTCTTCAAGATCAGTTAAGGGTTGTTGAAGTATCCTGCTTTGTGTGAGCTCAGATACAGGAGAAGCCATGATTTTGATCTGGTGCTGGGGCGCACGCCGGCCGATCAGGATGATCATCGACATTGATCAATGGGCCGATTGTTTGGCCGCTTCGCGCTCGTTCAATTCGTTGAAGCCCATGCCGATCTTCTCGAGGAACGCAGTCGGATTGTCGTGATAGATTTTCTGCAGGACTTCATCCGGAAGCGCGAGGCCGCGGATGATCGGCTGGGCATCGTTGGGCAGGTCCGGGTCGATAATCGGCGACGGGCCGATATAGGCGGTTTCCCAGAGCTTGCGGTGCACCCAGAATCGGCTGGCCAGGAAATCGAAGCCGCGGTCGTTCCCGCTGACCTGATCGGTGCCAAAGAGGATGCGGTCCTGGTTGCGAATAAAAAATTCGCGGGCGGCATCGCGATGCGCGCTGATTTCGCGCTGCATCCAGCGGGTGGCGCTGCAATCGAGCATCAGGTTCGGATAGCGATCGAGCATGTCCTGCAGGCGATCGAGATCTTCGGGATTCCCGCCCATGTGTGCGCCGACCCAGGGCGTATCGGGATGCTCGCGCATTGAATCTTCCCACATCCGGTAGTGCTGCTCGCGCGTGCCATATTTGGCCGCATCGGAATAGCGGCCGCGATACCAGACTTCCGGATCGCCGATGTGGGTCATGATCGCCATTTTGCGGGCGACGATCTCGCGGAAGATCGGCTTCAGCTTGGGCGATTCGAGCGGCAGTTGCCGCATCTGCAGCGTGCCCGGCGAGGCATGGAATTTCACCATCCGGCTGCCGAGGTTGTAGAAGGCCTCGAGACGCATGAGCCAGTCGTCGATCCAGTCGGGCGTGAATTCCGTCCACTTCGGCACGACGATAAAACGGATGCGATCGGGATGATCACGCTGAATGCCGACCGCTTCTTCCAGCGGTGTCATGGTGACAAACGCATCAAGACCATAATGATCGGCCGCCTCGAACCAGTCGCGCCCATGGCGGGCAGCAAACAGATGGCAATGGAAATCGATCGTGATGCCTTTGACCTTCGGCCGCGGCATCGGCCGGCGAAGATCGATGCCGGTGCGGTTGTATTCATCACGAATAGCCGGCGCTAACACCGGCGAAACAGGTTTGGCTGGCGTGGCTGTGGTCGTCATGCGGCGTCGATGCTCCGATCAATGCTAGGCGAGAATTGTAGCGCGCATTTTGGATGCTGTCGCAGCGGGGATATTCCCTATCGAGCCGGGCTTTGCGGCCCAACCAGATAAGCGCGTTCATGAGCGGCAATCTCCGGCGGCACCGGTGGGCAGGGCTGATAAGTGCGGGAAAATCGCTTGAGTTCTTCTGGATCAATCCAGAGCCAGGCGTTGCGACGATCCTGCGGAGGGCCAGCCCATGCATCCAAAAGTCCGCGGCCATTGCTGGTATCGGCATCGAAGATCGTGCGATAACGAAGCCGGCTCATAGGGATGGGATACCAGAAGGCGCGGGCGTCGCCGACGAGGATAATCGGAGCATCGGCGGGGACTTGATCGAACGCCTTGGGCATGAGCCAGGTGAAGTCATCGGCGCCAAGCATTGGCGCGAGGGGAAGCTCGTGCGAGTAGAGGCGTGAAAGCAGATCACCATTCAGCAGGACTGCGGAGAAAATAGATGCGATTACGACTATTGCGATGGTTGATGCTCGAATAGCCTGTCCTGCGCGCGCGAGTGTTTCCAAATGCCAGAACTGTGCCACCAAGAGCGCTGCAATGGGAAGAGCCAGGGCATAAAACCGCCCCTGCAAGTGCGTGAAGAAGATCCAGAAAATGGTCAGCAGGATTAGCAAAGAAAATAGGAAATAAGATTCGGTTCGGCGAATGAACAATCCCGCCAGAATTCCAAGGGGAATGACGATGAAGCCGAACTGCCAGCCAGCCAGCACTTGGGTCCAATAGGCTCTAAGCCGGCCGCGCAGCGATCGGTCCTGCGGTGGCGCGGCGTGGGCGCGGTTCCATCGTTCGACTTGTACTTCGCTGAAATGATCGCGACCAAGCAGCGTGGCTAATTCTGGAAATACGGGATTTCCTGACCAGGCAATATTCCGTCCCATCCAGGGCGAAAACAGGAGGACCGCAAGGCTGCCGAAGATCACAGCTCCGGTGAGAGTCTGGCGCGAAGCCGGCAAGCGGCGGAGGAGGGCAAGGACTGCGATTGCGAAACAAACAATGAAGATGGGGATGACCACTTCGGGAACGGCTGTGAGCTTCGCTCCGCAGGCGAGGCCGCCCATGATTCCTGCAATCGAAAACGCGCGCAGGTTCCCGCTTCGTAGGGCGATCATCGCCCATCCGATTGCCAGCGTGCCAAAGAGCAACAAACCACCATCGTCATAGGCGATCGCGCCGAGTTGTCCGATCCATGGGGCGGTGCCGATTGCGATTGCGGCAATGACTGCCGAGAGTCGGCCCCCATTCCATCGTGCGATTCCATAGACCGCCAGGATCGAGAGCAGAATGAAGCCGCCGTGCATGAGCTGCGCGAGGTACATCCCGGCCCAAGGGCCGCCGCGAAGATGCATCGCGAGCAGATAGTGCATCTCGACATTGAATGGAAAATACGAAAAAGCGTTGTGATGCAACGGAATGACCCGGCCCGCTTCATACCATTCGCGCGGAACCTGAAGATGGTATTCCACCACGTCGTAGCCATGCGGCTCATCGGGACTCCACAGCAACCCCGGCGGAAACATCGCACCAACGAGCATCACGACAAACGTCGGCACCAACAGCAGCCAAAGCCAATCGACTCCAGCCGATTCGGAGAACCAGGCCGACAGCGAAGCGCGCATCGCAGGCGTATCGAGCCGGATGATACGAACGATTCCTAGTATCAGCCCGATCCCGACCAGTCCCCAGGCGGTCAACGCATTCAACCAGCCCAGCAGGCCAAGGCCAAGCAACGCAAGGCTCATTGCCCCAAGGCCCAGCGCCGCGATGGTCACGAAGCGGAGCGCGGCAGGAATGGATATAAGATCTTTGAGCAACGGCCGCGCGATGAACTGTCCTAATCCTGTCGCAGATGCGAGCCAGAGCAGCGTCAACCCCCCATCGAACATCAGGCGATAAGAGACGGTTCCAAAAGCCGGTCCGGCATAATTGATACTGGCCAAAAGCGTGAGGCCGATCAGCAATGCCAGAAGCAATCCGCGGCTCTGCCAGCGCGAGGGCACTTCCCCGACATCGGAATTCCATTGCTCAAGGCGCTTGGCCATCTTCGGAATCCGGCGGGAGGGTTGGAGGAGCGGAATCGCTCTGATCAGAACTCAATGCATCAAGCTGGAACAGCTTTTCCAAAGCATGCAAATATTGTGATGCGGGCAGATGCATTTCATCGGTCCGGCGCAGGACCTGAATCGGATCGTGGAGGAGCTTATTGACGATCCGCCTGGCCAGATCTTCCAGATGCGCCCGCTCGGCGTCGCTGACGTTCGGCAGCTTGTTGAGCGTGCGCGCGAGTTCTTCCTGTGCGATTTGGTGGTATCGCTTGTAAAGCTGATGAATTGCCGGCCCCAGCTCGCGCTGTCGTTGCGACGCGAGGTAATCTTCCAGTTGAGCATTGATGATTGCCCGTGCCGCGGCTACCGCATCTTTCCGCTGCGCCTGTGTGCGCGAGACGACTTCCTGCAGATCATCGAGGTTGTAGAGATAAACGTTTTCGATTTCTCCGACGGCGGGTTCGATGTCGCGCGGAACGGCAATATCGATCAGGAAGATCGGTCGATAGCGCCGCTGCCGAAGCAGGCCATCAAACATCGTGCGCGTGATGATCGGGTGAGCGGCACCCGTTGAGCTGACGACAATGTCCGCAGCAACCAGATGCTCCGCGAGCTTTTCAAACGGGACAGCTTGTCCTTTGAATTGTGCGGCAAGCTCCTGCGCCTTGTCGGCGGTGCGATTGCAGACCAGCAGCTTTCCGACGCCCAGCGCGACAAACCCCTGCAGCACCAGTTCCGACATTTTCCCGGCGCCAATTGAAAGCACCGTTTTTTCGCCAAAATGCTCGAAGATGTTTCGCGCATACTCCACCGCCACGCTGGCCACACTTACGCGTCCCTCCGCCAGCGGCGTCTGATGCATCACCTGCTTGCCCACGCTGATCGCCCGCTGAAAAAGCGAGTGCAGCACCGGCCCCGCTAATTGGGCGGCTCGCGCAATTTCATAGGCCTGGCGAACTTGTCCGAGAATCTGTGTTTCCCCAAGCACCATCGAATCGAGCGATGAGGCGACTGAAAACAGATGCTCGATGACCTCGCGATCGGCTTTCTGGTAAATGTGATCGGCGAAGATCGCTGAGGGCACACTATGAAATTCCGCAAGGAACTCGATCATCTGCCGGACCCCTGGCTCGCCCTGTGCATCGGTCGCGGCATACATCTCCACCCGATTGCACGTGGAGATTAGGATCATTTCAGATGATGAGAATTTCTGACGGAATTGTGCAAGTGCTGCCGCTTGCTGCTGGGCATTAAACGCCAGTTTTTCGCGCACTTCCAGCGGCGCGGTGGTGTGATTCAGTCCCAAGAGCGAAAGCTTCGGCATTGGCGATCAACGGGTCGGCATATACTGCACGGCCACAACGGTACCAATCATCAAAACGAAACCCACGACACTTAAGATAGCCGCCCGCCTTCCGCGAAAACTGGGATTGATCGGGGAATGCAGCACGAGGGCATAGACGATCCAGGCGATAAACGCCAGCAGCACCTTCGGATTGCGGTACCAGTCGGGGCCGAGGCTGTTGTGACCGTGCGTGTCGATGGCGCGGACCAGGCCGGTGACGAGACCGACCGTCAGCAACGCGAATCCGAGCGAGACCGACACAAATGTTAGATGCTCGATGCGCTCCAGACTGCCTAGCCCCTGACCCGAAAGCATTTTTTTGCGACGAAGCTGCTGGCTTTTGACCAGGTACATGACGCCGCCCGCGGCAGCGACAGCAAACGCGACGACGCCCCCAAAAGCGGCAATCAAATGAGTCAGCGACCAGGTGGTTTCGAGGTAGGCGCGGGGTTTAGTACGTCCAAAGATCGCAGCGAGAATCAGGACAAAAATCACGATCGGAAGAAGAAACAAATCCAACCCGCCCAACGGATGAGCGCGCTGCATATAGGTCAAAAACAAAGCAAGCAACAACGCGAGCCAGATCAGCGCATCAAAATTGTCATCCAACGGGAGCCAGGAATGACGAGCCAAGGCACGCCAGGTGATGACCGCAACGCCCATCAGGATGCCCAGGTAAATGCAGGCCTTGGCAGCAGTGCGGAGCGAGGTTTTGCCAGCATTGAAGAAGCGCAAAAGGGAAAGCAGCAGCGCTAATGTGAAGATGCCGGCGGCGGCAAAGAGCAAAACAAGTTGTCCGGTGCCGGGCACATCAGGCATGAGTCAATTCCGCAAAGTTGCGCGATAACCAGGATCGCAAACCCTTCATGCCGCCAGCTTCCAACTCGGCAAGCGCCTCGGCTCCTGCCAGTGCGCGGAAGATCTCGGCCCTGCGCGCTTGGGAAAGGCCGGGCGTGCCGCGAATGATGGGACGAAGTTCCTGCATGGCGTCTGCCATCCTGATATACCGCCGATCGAGCGATTGCGCTATCGAATCGCGCAGGACCGCGGATAGGGCTGGGCTGCCGGCCGACACCGTGACCAAAACCGCGCCATCCGCAAACTTTGCCGGCGTTACAAAATCCCCCGGCTCTGCCTCATCCGCATCGGCTCGATTGACCAGAATGCAGCGCGTCCGACAAGCCTGAACGACCGCTTCATTTACCGCCGGCTGATCCGTGGCAGCAAACACAAGTGCCGCGCCATACAGATACTCCGCCTTATAAGCATCGGCGATGCGTTCGACCTGCGTCGGGATTTCCGGATGGAACTCCAGCGCCACGCAACGAATTCGCTTTCCCCCCGCCGACTGCACGCCCGCCGCTTTCCGCGCGGCAACGGTACCGCCGCCGATGATCACGACGAGGCGCTCGGTGACATCGAGCAAAAGAGGGTAAGCATAGGGCACAAGAACTGCATTTTAGCGGAAGGATGAGGACAGGTAAAATTGGTGTCGGCGCAACTCGTTACATTTCCGCAAACGAATACTGGCGGCGACACTTGCCGATTCGCCTCCCATGTCGCTTGCGCCTCGCGATTCCAGAGCGCTCCGGGTCGCGAAGGCGCAAGCGACGTGGGGGCGCGTGTTCAGCGGCTGACTGGCAAAATTATGGAGCATCGTCCAACAAAGTCGAAATGCGCCCAAAACTCAATTACGCAGCGCGCTTCCCCTCACGCCATTTCCGGCATGGCGTCGTCGCTGGTGCGGACGAAGCGGGCGAACCAGCCATCGCCTTGGGCGAGATCGCGCGGGCTGCCTTGTTCGGTTACGCGACCATCCTGAATGACATAAACAACATCGGCCTGGTTGATCAGGCTCGGACGGTGGCTTGTGAGAATTGTCGTTCGGCCGACCATGAGCCGATCGAGGGCGGCGATGATCGCTGCCTCGCTGTCCGGCTCGACGCTGCTGGTGGGTTCATCGAGCAGCAGCACGTTCGGATTGGCCAAAAAGGCGCGGGCGATGCTCAATCGCTGCTTCTGGCCACCGCTCAAACGCACGCCTCGCTCGCCGACTTTCGTGTGATAGCCTTCGGGAAGTCGGCTGATGAAGCCATGTGCGTTGGCCGCCTTGGCGGCAGCGACAACCTGCTCCATGCTGGCCTGCGGATGGCCGTAGCGGATGTTGTCGAGAATGCTGTCGTCGAATAGGAAGCTCTCCTGCTGGACTAACGCGAAATGTCGTCGCAAGCTCTCCTTGCTGATTTGGCGAAGGTCACGCCCATCGATTGTCACGCGGCCGGAAAGCGGGTCATAAAACCGCAAAAGCAGATTGAGGATCGTGCTCTTGCCGGAGCCGGAGGGGCCGCAGAGCGCGACCGTCTGGCCCGGCTGAATCTGAACGGATACATCGTTTAAAACGATCGGCTGCTCGCGGCCATCGATCTCGTTGGGGTAGCGAAACGACAGATTTTCCAGGCAAATGCTGCCGCGCACATCTTCAAGTCGGACCGCATCGGGCGCATCGGGAAGCTCTTCGGGCGCATCGAGCAGTTCGAAAACACGACGCGCTGAAGCGACGGCACGTTGAACCGTGTCATTCACCCGCGCCAGCGTCTGCACCGGTCCATACAATCGCCACCAATAGGCGCGAAACGCAAGCAGTTTCCCAACCGTGAAGCTGCTGCCGGAAAGGATCAGGTAACCACCCAATCCGATCATGAAGACGTTGCTGAAAAAGCCGACGCTTCGCGTGAAGCTGAAAAAGATGCTCCGGGCGTTGATGGCCCGGATCTGCTGATCGTAATACCCCCGCGTCGCCGATTGGAATCGCTCGGCTTCCTGCGGCTCACGTCCGAAAATCTTGATGACCACCACGCCCGACAGATTCTCCTGGAGCCGATGCGTCACCTCTGCCGCCCTTTCTCGCGCGGCGGTGTAAATAGGTTTGATACGAGCGTTGAAATGCCGGAGCAGCACATAGACCAGAATCAGCGGCGCGAGCGATACGCAGGCGACCCGCCAATCCATCATCATCAGCAGCACGACGGTGGCCGCCCAAAGAACGCCCTCTCCGATGATTTGATCGATGCCGTTGACGATGAATGATTGAATCTCATCCACATCACCCATCGCCCGGCTGATGAGGTCCCCCAGCCGCTGTCGCTGGAGATAACCCAGGCTCTGTCCCTGCAGCTTGTGATAGACGCGATTTCGCAGGCCCAGGATGAATTTCTGGGCGATGCGGTTCATCACGTTGGTGCTGAGCGTCCCGAAGACTTCGCCGCTTTCATAAATGACAAACAGCCAGATGAGCGATGAGCCCAATAGCGCCAGGGAGGACCGTAGATGGCCGCCCAATGAGAACCATGTCGCCAGGACCGGCGTCGGGTGAGAATGGCCGCGGAGAATCAAATCATCGGTCACGTACTTCCAGACCAGGGCGGGAAACAGTTCGCCGGGCACTGAAAGAAGCAGCAGTAAAAGCCCCATCCCGATCATCAGCCAATACGGGCGAAGCATCGCAAGGAGGCGAACGAACACGCGCGAGGATTTGGATTTGCGCGGAGTATCCTGCGGCTTCGACTGCGACGGCTGCATCACAATCATTGTAGAGCCAGCGGCCGCATAGCAGTAGGCATTTTGGTTGCAAAAAGAATCGGCTCCCAATCCGCATTGCGAATGGGAGCCGCACGGCGAGTGCCATTTAATTTTTCGAAAGCCGCGAAGACCTACATATTTTCCGAGAACTGCGCGATGCACTGCGGAACCGGGTAGTGTTTCATCAGGAATTCGCGGAGCTGCTCGCGCTCGGCGATGAGGAAATGGACCGGCTCATCGAATTTGCGAGTCGTGAAATTGACCGAGCGAACCAGGTCTTCGGCGCTAGTCGCCAATTGCAGCCCCTCGGCCTCGCGATGAAGCGGGAGCAGATGAAACTGCCACGCCTGGCGACGATTGAGCATTCGCAGACATTCGACGTCGATGTGCTGCTCTTCGAGATCGATGACGCCGACCATTCGCAGGTATTGCTGGACCCAGGCATCCTCGACAGCCTTGGGATCGATCCCATAGAGCCGCTCGGCAAGATCGCCAAACGGGCGATGGGAGATCTTCTGCACCTTCAGAATGTGCTGGACCTGCCCCTCGCTGAGGACCCCTTGCTCGATCAACAACTGTCCAATGTGGATACCAGTCAATCCGACCTCCTGACAAATATGTCTTCCACAGACAGTATCGGCAGGAATACTCTGCATCTTGCCCGTGCTTTTTGTCGGACGTAGGCAAAGAGATGGAAAGGCGGCCGGGCCTAGCGGGAAAAGCCGGCATCCGGCAGCGTATTGAGGAATTCCGGACACGCGCCGCTGAGGTAGAGGAAGCGGTCGTCAATCTTTTTAGGTGTCAGAATACGTGCGAATATTATGCCGAGGATCAACGACGCAAGAAACACGCCTATGCAACCCAGGACGATACCGATCTGCAAATTCTCTTGCCGCTCGGTCGTCATACTGCAGCCCACAAACATCACGGCAAAGCTGCCCAGGATGCCAATCCACATCCACAGCAGCGCCATCGCCCTGCGTTTGCGATGCCTGCGGCACAAGCTATAGGTGAGGGGGCCACTCTTTCGAAGCGCCAAGGCAACGACAATGTAAAGCAGCACCGCGACCAGAACCAGGAGCGCCCAGGCGGGATGATGCCATGAATAGGTTCGCCGGTATGACTTCAGGTCTTCCGTGCCGTTGCATTTCACACATGCTGGCGGAAGCGTGGCGCCTTTGCTTGCAACAATCTGGTTCCCATCGCGCCACACCCCATATGACACCGCGGCCATAGGTGCCATATAAGGAAGCACCTGTACCGCCCCCGCGTTAGCCGCCGCAATGGGCTGGGCCATTGGCAGCGTAAATATGCCTTGGCATTGACGGCACTGAGTTGCCTGGCCGCCATACTGCGCCAGATAGTCTGGCGTCAATTGATACGCCATCCCGCAGTGAGGACAGGGAAATACTTGCTCGCCTGGCATTGCAACCCCTCGCCTTTAGATAAGAAAACCAACGGCATCATAGCTGCGGTGCCAGTGTCCCGCAAAATTAAGCCCGATAAATGCTGGATCGCAGATATCCCCGACAAATCGCGAAGCCATAAAAGCAGACAGGGCAGGTAAAAACCTGCCCTGTTCGTCGCGATATCTCCACTCCGGAAGACGCGATATTAGTGACCCATTCCGCCAGGCTGCGACATGCCCTGCTGTCCACTTGTGCCATTAGCCGGACCAGCGGGCGTCGCCGGCGTGGTGCCATTCTTGGATTGCTCATCACCGGGCAGCGCGAGTGGCTCCACTGAGCTGATCGATTTTGGATTCGCGCCCATTTCGAGTTTGATCTGGTCATCGCGGACGCCGCGATCTTTGAGGAACATCGCCACCGACTGCCGGCGCCCGGCAATCTGATCGTCCGAGGGAACATCAAGATAAATCACCAGCGGCGTATAGACGCCACCATCGTGAAGCATCAGATCCAGCCGTTCCTGCCCAAGAGAATTGAGTTGGTCGGCTGAGAAGTGATAGTCACGAAGCGTTGCATCCTGCCGGGCAGCGCGAGCGGTCTGGGCATCTTCAATCTGGTTAATATCCCAGGCCTGCTCGTCGGAATGAAATCCGCTGCCGGGCGCGGAGCTTTCGTGGTTGCAGCCGGCGGCCAGCGCGACAAATGCCACGCCGGTCATCAGGCTCAGCGCCACGCGGATTTTGGTTTTGATGTTCATAGTAAGCCTCTTTGATTCAATCGGCATTTTCCGCATAGGTCATTTGAACAGATCGCTTGACATCAGATTGATGATGGTTGGGCCGGCGAGGACGATAAATGTGGACGGAAAGATAAAGAGCACGAGCGGGAAGCTCATCTTCACCGACGCCTTGGCTGCAGCTTCCTCGGCAACGAATTGACGATTGGCCCGCAACGTCTCGGCATGAACGCGGAGGGCCTGGGCGACGCTGGTGCCAAATCGCTCGGCCTGGATCAGCATCGCCACCAGCGACTGCACCGCCGGATTTCCCGTTCGGCTCCCGAGCTTCTTCATCGCCTCGGATCGAGAGAGACCGACGCGCGTTTCCATATGCGTGATGCTCAGCTCACGCGCCAGTGCCGGATGAGCAAGCGCCAGCTCCTGCCCCACGCGCTGCATCGATCCATCGACCGTCAGGCCCGCTTCAATGCAGACGACCATCAAGTCCAGGGCATCGGCTAAGCCATACGTCAAAGCTTTCTGATTTCCCGAGATTCGCAGCTTCAGCCAGATCATCGGGAGCATGTATCCCGCGAGGCCACCGAGGGCTAAGCCCATCATCGAATAATCAAACATGCTTCCAACGAAATAACCCGCGACAACGCCTGAGACGGAAAAAATGACTTTGGCGCCGGTCATGGCGCGCATGGCAGCCGGTGCATGGATTCCCGCCCAGCCCAGCTTCATTTTAAGTTTTGATTGCGTCTCGCGCGTCTTTGGCATGAAGGGCTCGGCCGCGATCTGGCCGATGCGCTCCGCCATGTTCTTAATGCCATTGCGCTGCGCCTTTACCGCCGCGGCAGAGGCGGTGAATTTCCCGCCACCTTTGAGGCGGTCGCGCAGTTTACCGGTGTCAGCCCCGGAAAAGAGCTGGCCAACGAACATCGCCACCAGCCCTGCGGCCCCGGCACATAAGAGAATCAACAGCCATTGATTATCCATGGCTACACCTTGACCGTTGTAAGCTTCTTGATCATGAACAATCCCATCAGTTGCAGGCCGATCGCCGTGCAAAGCAGGATGATGCCAAGATGGGTATTAAAGAACTTGCCGTAGTTCTCGCTGTTCATGGCATAGCAGATGCAAAACATGACCGCGGGGAAGGCCACCATGACATAGCCGGTGAATCGACCCTCGGCCGTTTTGGCGCGCACGTGACGCTGCAAGCGAATGCGCTCGCGAACCAGACCACTGATATTGCTGAGTACTTCCGACAGGTCGCCGCCGGTCTGGCGCTGAATGAGCACCGCCGTCACGAAAAAGTGGAAGTCGGTTGAGTCAATGCGTTGTGACATGTCGCGCAGGCCATCTTCCAGCGCCTGGCCGAGGCTGTGCTGGTCATAGCACTTGCGGAATTCGGTCGAGAGCGGAGCGGGAAGCTCTTCGCTCATCATTTGAAAACCGGTGCTCAGGCTGTGGCCGGCACGCATAACGCGGGCCAGAAAGTCCAGCGCCTCGGGAAGCTGCATCATGACCGCCTTCTGCCGCTTGGCATGGCGCATGTTCAGAAGGAATACCGGCAAATATCCGCTGCCCAGCGCACAGCAGGCAATGATTACGACCCCGCAGCCAAACGCTTCCGCGACCACGCCGCCGGCTAGGGCGCAGCACGCGGCGATCATCACGAACTTGCGCAAACTGACATCAGGCGCTACCTGAAGCAGCCTGCGCGCAAGTGTCTGAATGAAAGGCTTGCGCGCCAGGAACTCAGGCATTTTTACTTCATCAGGCAGTGTGATCGACAAAGCACCAGGCGTGTCGCTCTTGATCGAATCAGTGCTCAAACGCTTATGAAGCTTTCGCTGCTCGCTATCCGTCAGCGACCCGAAGAGCCAGACGACCCACCAGGCCAGGCATGCCACGGCAAGTGCGATGAGGATGGGGATGAGCAACTGGTTCATGGTTCATTCTCGCAGGCTTTGCCTACAGCGACTCGAGCACCCTCCGAACAAACAGGTCTGAAGGCAGCCGAATGCCACGATGTTCGATGCGCTCTGCGCATCGCGGTCGGATGCCGGTAGCTGAAAAGCGTCCGGTCGCATGGCCGTCGGTGTCCATACCGGTCGGCTCCCAGGCGAACAGGTCGTGCATCTGGATGGCGTCGCCCTCCATGCCGGTGATCTCGCTGACGCTGACCACCTTTCGGCGGCCGCCGGTCACGCGGCGCGACTGCACGATGATCTGCACAGCGCTGGCGATCTGCTGCCGCAGCGCCTTGATGGGAATGTCGTAGCCGGCCATCGCAATCATCACTTCGAGTCGGCCCAATGAATCGCGAGTATTGTTGGCATGAATCGTGGTCATTGACCCTTCGTGGCCGGTGTTCATTGCCTGGAGCATGTCCAGCGCTTCGCCACCGCGCACTTCGCCAATCACGATTCGATCGGGACGCATACGCAAGCTGTTTTTCACGAGATCGCGCTGGGTGACTTCGCCCTTGCCTTCGACGTTTGGCGGGCGTGTTTCGAGGCGGACAACGTGCGGCTGCTGGAGCTGAAGTTCGGCAGCGTCTTCGATCGTAATAACGCGTTCATCGGGCGGAATGTATCGCGAGAGACAGTTCAGAAGTGTCGTCTTGCCCGAGCCAGTACCACCGCTGATCACCACATTGCATCGGGCCTGAACAGCGGCAGAAAGAAAATCCATAACGGCTGCCGGAAAGGCGCCGTGGCGGATAAGGTCTTCAAGCTGAAGCGGCTTCGCGCCGAATCGCCGAACCGACATCGCCGGCCCATCAAGAGCCAGCGGCGGAATAATGGCGTTCACGCGACTGCCGTCGGCAAGGCGTGCGTCCACCATCGGGCTGGTTTCATCGACGCGCCGGCCGACCATCCCGACGATGCGGTCGATAATCTGTCGAAGATGCTGATTGTCGCGGAAGCGGACATCGGCCTCTTCAAGCCGGCCGCGCCGCTCGACATAGATCCGATCAAAGCGATTGACCAGGATGTCGGTGATGGTTTGATCCTTCAGAAGGGTCTCCAGTGGGCCCAGGCCGAAAGTCTCATCCATGACCTCGTCCATCAGCCGCTCCTGGTCCGCGCTGTTAATCAGGCCTTTTTCCGACTGGCAAAGGTCTCGGATCAGGATGCGCACTTCGCCGCGAACCGTGTCCGGCGGAAGCATTCGCAGGTTCTGCACGTCCAGACGGCTGACCAGCTGCTGGTGAATGCGGACCTTAAGCTGCTGAAGGTAAACCGAGCGCTCCGATTGCTGTGGCGGATTTCCGGGGATCGACGGATGCACTGGCGCAGGGCGTATGACTGGCGCAGCAGACGTAGCTGTCGGCTCGCCAGCAATCAGCGACTGCCCGCTGCGCGGCTCTGCAACCGTATTACCTTTGCTCGAAAACAAACCCATGTTTGATCCTGTAACTACAAAAACTTCAGATCCGGCCACATTCGATTGATAAAGGGGCCGGCTCAAATTCAGCGAATCGCCGCGCTTTTGCCGTTGAGCGATCCAGCCAAATCGTGCAGGCTGGTGCTGATTTCGGATCGCGGGGCGCGAATGACGACTGGCTCACCAAAGTTGATCGCTGCAATCGCGTTCTTGAAATCGTTGGGAACCATCCAGGAAATCTTCAGACCCAGCGCCCGCTCGACTTCATCCGGCTCGATGTCGCATCCCTTCTTGACGTAGCGGTTAACGACGATGCGGATTTTGCTCGACTCGACGCCCATTCGCCGCAGCACGCCGACAAATCGCTCGGCATTCTTGGCGCTGGGTACGTTGAGCTGCATCACCATCAAGTTGATTTCTGAAGCGGAGATCGCGGTGGCGTAGACCGGGTCGATGCTCATCATCGAATCGAGGACGACATAATCGAACACACGCCCCAGAATGCCCAGCAGCCGCGCCAGGCCCGGGGCATTGACGCGTTGGGTGTCTTCCGGCAATTCCGGACGGGCCAGAATCGCTACGCCGCTGGTCTTATGAAGCGTCAGGGCATTGTCGAGCAACTGCTGGTCGAGCTTCTCGGCGGAGTCCATCACGTCGGCAATCGTGTAGCGCGGGCGCACGTCGAAATAGCTGGCGACGCCGCCCTGCACCAGGTCCAGATCGAGCAAAGCGGTGCGACCTATCCGTGCCAGCGAAGCGGCGACGTTGCAGGCCACCGTGGTCGAACCACATCCGCCAATCGTCGGCACGACATGGATGATCCGCGCCTTTTTGCCCATTCCATGACTCTGCGAAACGCGATCGAGAGCCGCGGTGAGCTTTTCCTCGCTCATGGGCAGCGGGATGAATTCCTTGACCCCAAGGTGCATCGCGTCCATCAGCAGGGCCGCATCGAGGACCTGGGACATTACAAAGAAGCTGATGGCGCCATGCTGGCGGGGAAGATGCCCGAGCTTCTTGAGACTTTCCGTGGCGTTTGGATCGAGATTGACAATGACAAGTTGCGGGGCGTCGCTGCGCGTCAGCAAAGACGCCAGAGGATCAATCGTTGGATATCCGGCGACGACATGAACCCCCAACCTCGCCAGGAATGTCGTCAATTCCTGCCGGTTTGCGGCATCTGAATCGATGATGATACAGTTCAGTTGCACAAACATACACTGCTCCAGCGGACGGTCGATTGCTTCATTTCTGCCACGTCTTGCTGAATGCTCTCACTCAGTGACTGGGCGCGGTCTCCGCAGCCGGCGTAAAACCGTAATCACCATGGAACTGCGGCGGAGGCCGCATCGACGGCGCGTGATCGGTGTCCGGTGCGGGGCCGCCCAGGTCAGCACCCAGGAAGAGCTGTGCCTCATTGGGATAGCGCCAGCGCTCGCCCGGAATTGTCGGCACCTGCCCGGGATTCATCGGCTCAACCAGGACCGGAGTTACCAGAACCACCAGTTCCGTTTCGCTTCGCTCGTATTTCACGGATCGAAATAGCGCTCCCAGGATCGGCAGATCGCCAAGGAGCGGGGTAATGCTCTTATTGGCCGTGACCTTGTTTTCCAGCAATCCTGCCAGGGCGAGGGTCTGCCCCTCTTCAAGCTCAACCGTCGTATTGACGGTTCGCTTGGTGATGCTTGGGATCACAAAGCCATTGAAGGAAACGCTATTGGTGAAATCGAGATCGCTGACTTCAGGACTCACATCCATGCGGATGCGGCCATTTCCGAGGACCGTCGGCGTAAAATTAAGCATTACGCCAAACTGTTTGAAGTCCACCGTGATAGCGACGCCGCCCGATCCACTGGCTTGAGGCACAGGAACGGGAAATTCGCCGCCGGCGATGAAGCTGGCCTTTTTGCCGCTGATCACCGTGAGGTTCGGCTGAGCGAGCACCCGTAGGAGGTTGTTCTGCCGCAGAGCATCGATGAAATACTCGAATGCTGTATTCCCGACTTGACCCGAGCCAAACAGCGCAACCGGCGGGAGCGTGCTGGTCGTGCTGCTGGCCGCGGCCGGGGCAATCAAGCTGCCAACGGGACTGTCGCCAGGGCCGTTATTGATGCCGGCCTTCATCCGACCGTCGGTGGCAAATGCGTTGAAGCCCAAGTTCTGCGTCAGAGAGCGCGATACCTCGGCGAATCGCACCTTCACCATGATCTGCTGACCGCCGGAGATCTCCAGAAAATTGAGGACATGCGCGCCGTAAGGGCCAGCAACTTGTGCGATTCGATTGGCTGCCTCCAGGTCGGGAGCGCGCCCGCGAAGGACGATCGATCCGCTAGCGCTGCTGACATCAACATTGGACGCGGGGAACATCTTCTTGATCTGTTCCCGCAGTTCCTTCAGGTTCGGCGTCACCATCACGTCAACCGTCTGCGAACCGGCTTCGTCGCAGGAGACGACAACCTGTGTCATCCCGGCTTTTTCAGCGGTGACGAGGATCTGGGTTGGCGAAATCGCCCGGCAATGAACGACGTCCGGGTTTCCCACTTCAACGTCAAGCTTGTTGCAGGGCATTCGCAACGTGATGACGGAGCTTTGTCCCGGGTTGAGCTCGAGGCCGCCCTTGTCGTTCACGCCACCGGCAACGAGATGCTGACTTGCCTTCGCGGCATTGTCCGCCTGGGGTGCAGCGTCTTGTGCGCTTGCGCTGCAAGCCATCACGGTCAAGATTCCAAACGCAGCCGCGCATAAGGCGCGCCGAAGCGTCTTGCCATGCGCGCTGGGGCGAACCCCACACGACTCGTTGACGATTTGCTTTTCATCTGGCTTTGACGTCTTCATCGCCGCTACCTCAGTAAGAGCCGAGCTTGCGCGGCCACACCGCCGCACTTTTGAAAATGGCGCTACTCTCCCAGGGAATCTTCATTTGGATCGCCGGGGTCCTGAATATTGGCAGTGCCCGGCTTGAGCGCGGCAGGATCTGATGGTTCGTCAAATCGGGCGCGCGTGACTTTGTCGCCGTTGTAAATCACAACCCAGTGGCTGCGTGTCGGTGGCGGATCGGCCTGAACCACTTTGACCGGATCGGGCGTTACCGCCGGCTGCGTCGCCGCGGGCCGAGTGGCAGGTGCAATGGGCAAAGAGGCTTCCAGATCCGGATCGCCGCGCAAATCCGCGAGGGTCGTGCTGGCGTCTCCGTCGGAGGTGTCGCCGGTGCCGCGAAGCAACAGCGTCACGCGCCCCTGAAGGGCCGCGAGCTGGATTGTGACCGCATCTTTCGGGGAAGCGATCAGAGTTACACTGCGATAAGTCAGGCTGTCGGCGGCTTGTTTGTGATCCTTGTCATCGGTTTGTTGGTGCACTGGCGCCAGCCGCTGACCCACCGCCTGCACGAGCACGTTCTGCACGATCGTGCGGATCATGGTCTTGTTGGCATCGCTGTCGGTGATCATCCCGACCACATCCACTCGGCAGCCGGGGGCGAGCATGCCTGAAAAGCTGCTGGTATCCGTCACGTCAATCGTGACGGCACGCTCACCGGCAGGCACGAGACCCTGGAGCCCCGCCGATGCGCCCTTGGGCGCCAGGAATTCCGAAAGCACCAGTTGGCCTGGCACCATCGGAATCGCGCTGACGCGCCCCACGAGATCGTGCGGATCGGTGAAGGCGTTGGGGGGCGGAGTCTTGGAGTCGATCGGACTGAAAGTCAGCCGGTCCAAAGTCAATTCCTGACCAGGATCGATCGCGTCCTTGACTGCCACGACCTGCACCAGCTTTGCGGTGGAAGAAGGAGTATTTCGGCTGCGCGCCATGGAGTCATGGGCGAGCTTCGCAGCTGCCCCACCCATCAGGACTGCGGCAAGAGCGGGCGTCCAAGCTTTCCAGTTCATATCAGTCTCCGTAAAGCGCAAACGGCGCGCTGCCCGGTTTGGGCCGTTATTCCTAGATTCGGTCAGTAAGGATTTGTGGTTTAGAACGGCCAGCGAGTCTCTTCGCTTTTTGATGCCGAAATTTCACGTCCCTATTTGACTCGGCCCGCCCCTTTTTTGCTCAAGGACTTGATTGGGGCCTGAATTGCGCGCAAGGAAATGAATAATCAGATTGCAAGCAATAATTTGAAATATATTGCCACAATCGTCGCGAGGAGAACTGGGACGGCATACGGGAGCGGGCGATCGATGCTTTTGCAGGATTTGCCGGTTTCGCGGGCATGATCCAGGCCCACCTGGCGAAGATGAACCAGATTCACCGCCAGCAGCGCGCTGTTATGTAGGAGCCGACCCATTCGGCGCTGCCAAAAGGCTTGTGCGATGACGATCATCAGTCCGATAACTGAGGCTCCGGCGAAAATCGCCAGGAGGGGAAGCGGTCCGACCCAGGTTCCCACTGCCATCAGCAGTTTGACGTCGCCCCCTCCCAGGCCGCCGACGGCAAATTGTCCAAACATAAGGACAAAGCCAGTCAGTAGTCCGAGAACTGAGAGCCCGATCGTGCAGGTATGAAAGGACGACAGGCTTTGTAGAAGGCCTGTGAGCGCGATGGTGACGGTGAGCCAGTTGGGGATGCGCCGGCTAGCCAGGTCGATGGCCGCTGCGACGATCAACAGAACAAGAAGGGGCAGGAGGTGCAGCCAGGCGATTGAACTCATTGGCTATTCTTTACGCATCGTGGCGGCGCCGGTGACGCTTTTAGAACTCGAGATTCCGCCCAACACTGATGGCAGGCTGTGATAGCCGGCGGTGCCCCAGTTGCAGGTCACCGTTACGGTCAGCGTTGCGCCACTGGCCGCTGTGGTGATATCGGCAGGGCTGGTCGTAACGGTATAGCCAGAGTTCTGCAGGCTCGAAGCCGTCATCATCGACGAGATCGCCGAGCTGACGGATGTGTTAGTCGCTCCTGGGACGATGGACGCCCGCGCTCCCGCCTGCGCGGCACCCTGGAGGGTGCTCTTCAGATAGAAGAAGTAGCCGTAATCCACGATGCCAAACGACAGCATCAGCAGGATCGGCAGCACGAGAGTCATCTCGAGCACCGAAACGCCGCGGCGGCGCATAGGCCGCTGCAAACGGCCATTCGCGCGCGCATGTCCCTGGAGGAACGCAATAGGATTGCGCATGGCTTCACCCGGCATCGTCGGACCATCCGTTACAGCGACGAATCGACGTTCTGCCACTTGGCCAGCACCTTGGTGCCGACCGCGGTAATCGTCGCGATGGCCGCAACAACAATCAGGCCAACGATCAGAGCGTATTCCAGCACCTCGCCGCCCTGTTCATCCCGCCAGGCGCGCACGAGCATGTTTCGAATTGAGGACATGGGGCTCTCCTTATCGCGGCATGGCCGCAATCAGGCGGACACGATGCGTTCGGATATCGATCTCCGCGCTGCTCAAGAGAACAGCATCGAATTACATCGAACTGTTCAGCGAGTTCCACTTGGCCAGCACCTTGGTGCCAACGGAAGTAATGGCTGCAATGGCAGCGACAACGATCAGGCCGACGATCAGGGCGTATTCCAGCACTTCGCCACCCTGCTCATCCTTCAACATCTTCGCAACGAGATTTAAAGCCGCCTTCATGGCGTTCTCCTTGGATTGCGGAGCGTCAGTGCCCCGCGGGCCTTCATCGGCATCGCTCGCGCAGAAACAGTCCGCATGATGCAATACCGATTGCACCTCTCTCATCGGATGCGCCACCGGCAGGCTTAACTCATGCGGCATTTGACGCTATTGGGGAGTGTTCCCACGATCACAAATGGTGCAGATATGCAGGTTATCTGGACGTGAAACGGGTTTATTTGCGGTTCCACTGGCCTGCGCTGCGGGCTTTGTGAATCTCCACAATCACGTGATGATCCACGCCCGGTAACTGAACGGGGTGAATTGTGACCTTGCCCCCGCCGAGAGAGAGGATTGTTTTACGTGCCTGCGGCAATTCTTCCTGAACGCGCTGGCCTTTCATGGCCAGCAACTTCCCGCCAGGTCGCACCAGAGGAAGACACCATTGTGCCAGTTGATCCATGACGGCCACCGCGCGGGCCGTCACGACATTGAATGTTTCCCGCCGATCCGATCGCCCCACCGCCTCGGCTCGCTCGCTCAGCACTTCGACATTCGACAGTTTCAGTTCAACAGTCGCGATCTGGAGAAATCGCGCTTTCTTTTGCGTTGATTCGATGAGACACACAGCTGCATCAGGGCGTGCGATAGCTAGGACAATTCCTGGCACGCCCCCACCGCTGCCCACATCGGCAATTCTGATCGGACCGGCCGGTACGAACGGAAGCAGAGTTAGTGCGTCGCCGATGTGCTGAACCTCGGCCGCGCTTCGATCGACGATGCGCGTCAGGTTCACCGAAGCGTTGGCTTCCAAAAGCAGATCGAGATATCGATGCAGTGATGCCAGTTGCTCAGGCGACAACGCGATATGTGCGGCGTGCGCGAGCGTCTGCCACAGTTCATCATGCTGATGTGCGCTCGGAGAGTCTGAACCGCCGCCTGGAATCATTTGCGATCGACTCCAATCGGACAGCTATTCGCCAGGGATGTAGCTGATGACACCTTCGAAGGGCGAGCTGGCGGTGGCGTAGCGCTTCTTGGGAATCCGGCCCGACTGATAAGAAAGCCGGCCGGCTTCAAGTGCATGCTTCATCGCCTGCGCCATCTTCACCGAATCTTTGGCATGGGCGATGCCGGTATTGAGCAGTACGCCGTCGGCTCCCAGTTCCATCGCGATGGTCACGTCGCTTGCGGTACCGACGCCGGCATCGACGATCACCGGATAATTCGCGTCGCCCTCTTTGAGCAATTCGAGGCACAGGGAAATATTGAGCGGATTAAGGACGCCCTGCCCGGAGCCAATCGGCGAGCCCGCGGGCATGACTGATGCTGCGCCAGCTTCCTTAATGCGCACCGCTGATCGAGGATCGTCACTCGTGTAGGCAAGGACGGTGAATCCTTCCTTCACCAATTCCTTTGTCGCTTCGATTGTGCCGACGGGATCGGGCAAAAGCGTTTTCTTATCACCCAGCACTTCCAGCTTCACCCAGCCGGCGCCTTTGTTTTTCTGCTTTTCCAGCAGTTCGCGCCCCAACATCGCCACGCGAATCGCATCGTCGGCGGTGAAACAGCCGGCCGTGTTCGGAAGGATCACATATTTATCCAGATCGAGAAACTCCAGCAGACTTCGCCCCTGCTTATCCACCAGCCGCTCGCGGCGCACCGCCACCGTTACCACCTGACATCCGGACGCATCCAGCGCGCGCTGCATCGTCTCGTAGGTTTCATATTTGCCGGTGCCGACGAACAGGCGGTTCCGAACCTCAAAATCTTTGATCCGCAATACGTCCATAAATGAAAGCCTAATCCTAAATGTAATCGATGCCAACCAACTTCTGCGAACGATGCTATCCCGCCATCGCTTCCAAAGCTTCGGCCCGGCTGATGGGATGATCGGCCTTGAGATTGGGCATCAGCAGCGTAACCAGAAACTGCATGACCGCGACTACCAGCATTCCGACAAACACCCACATCAGACCCGCGGCAATCATGCCGCTGGCGCTGTGAAGGACGTCGGCGCTCAACTTGCTCCGCGAATGAGGATCCATCAAGTCGGCGGGATTCACGCCAATCGAATGCAGGTGTTTCATCTCCGGCATCACGAGGACGTTAAACATCATGCCCATCATGCCGATGCCGACCGCGCCGCCGATGGTGCGGAAGAACTGGATGCCGCTGGTGATGATGCCGCGCTGCTGCCACGCGACTGAGTCCTGCGCCGAAAGCAAATAAGCCATGGACGCAGGACCAAATCCAAGTCCGCTGATGAGCAGAACCGCCGTGATGACCCAGGCGGGCGAATTGACCAGCACGCAAATCAGCAACCCGGTGAAACTCAGCACCGTCAGCACGCAGCCGAGAGCCGAGGTCTTGCGAAATCCCCATCGCACGACCAGCGGCGCAGCAAAGATGCCGCTGAGCGCCCAGGTGAGCATGACTGGCGTGACCACACTCGCGGCTGCGCCGGCTCCGCCACCCTTGGCGCCTTGGACGTAGAGCGGCACATACGTATCGAGGCTCAAGAATCCCACGCCAAGCAGAAAGCTTCCGACCATCGACGGGCCAATCGCCCGCTTCATCATGAGATCGGGCGGCAAGATGGGATTGGCAGCGCGATGTTCCGTTCTCACGAACAATAACGTCGCAAAGATGGCTACCAGAACCATCGTCAAAAACGCCGGCCACGGCCAACCGCTCGCGCCCAAGGACACAAGGGTCAGTATCGCGGTACATGCGATCGCGAGCAGCATGACGCCCGGCAAATCCAAGTCGGTCGAGTGCGGCTTTTCGTGGTCGTGGTATTTCCATGCCAGCACTAGAAAACCCAACGCGCCAAATGGCAAATTGACAAAAAAGACTGACCGCCAGCCAAATGTGTTGACCAAGAGCGCGCCGAGCGCCGGCCCGGCAAGAGCTGCCGTTCCCCAGATGGCGCTGAAGAAGCCCTGCACTGCCGCACGTTCTTCGAGCGTGAAAATATCGCCGAGAATCGTCAGCACGACCGGCATGATTCCGCCGGCACCGAGTCCCTGGATGCCGCGAAAGCAGATGAGTTGAATCATCGTCTTTGCACCGGCGGCAAGCACCGATGCGCCGCAGAACAGAGCGATGGAAAAGAGGATCACCTTCTTGCGCCCCAGCGCATCAGCGAGCCGGCCGTAGAGTGGCATGCTGATCGTGCACGCGAGCAAATAGATCGACGCCACCCAGGCATAATGCTCGAGCCCGTGCAGATCGCCGATGATCGTGGGCATTGCCGTGCTGGTGACCGTCTGCTCCATCGACGCCAGCACCATGACGACCATCATCGCCGCCGTCACGTAGCGACGATCGATCTTCTGCTGCGCGACGGCTCCGCCGGCAATTGAAGGTAATTCTGAAGCAGCCTCCGCGGCACGCACCGAGCCGGCGGCGTTGTCATCCATATCCGCTTTCACAACTGACCTCGCTCCCTTTCCATCTGGAGCACCCACGAATCAGGTCCAACGATAGGCGCGCTCGCTATGCCCGTACACGCTTGAGCCCATCATTGGCAAAACCCCACAAAAACGAAAAAAGCCACGCGGCTGCACGCCACGTGGCTGGGGTTGGCTTTTCAACTTGCCTGATCTTTTAAATTCGATCATTCCCAGGCCCACGCAGCATTGGCGTATGGCGCGCTACCCATTTCGCGCCGCCAAGCCAAATATGAACGTGAGCGTGAATTCGAATCATTCAATACTTTCGACGCGACAAAGGATGCACGGCTCCGGCGCCTTTGTCAATGAACACCTGCGGATAACTGCGCCGTGTGAGCTTGGCTGCCGACAGGCGTCTGAGCCGCCGCAGGGACGGCATAAGTTTTGTCGATCGTCGGCCATGTCTTTTCAAGCTGGTTAACCAGCTTCTCAAACGCCCTGCCTTCGGTGCGACGGCGCGCGTCATCGAGAGTAGCATCGGCTCCCCAGCCATTGGCAAGCTGGTCCTGCCTTTCGGTTGCCTCCGCATAGCCATAGAGGTAGCCGTCGCGCGTATCGAGCAAGACCGCCGACGCCGTCGAGATCATGTGCACGACCTGATTTGGTGAAACGCCCAGCGTGAGCGCGGTTAACGCCGCCGCCTCGTCATTGAGACTGGCCGACGTGTCAATCGTGTAGATCAGCACCATGTCGGCGTGAAGTTCGGCCGCCGCCTGCCGAAGCTCCCGATCAGAAGTGAACCTCGACGGCAGAACGAGACGATTCAGCGTCACGATTCCCGCAACGTCTTTCAACTTTGCCAGCCGATCGAGCTGATTGCCTTCGATGTCGCGCGTTGTGATTACGCAATAATTACCTTCGCCCCAGGCATGCGCGGTCTTCGACTCATAGCCCGGTGCCTGTATGCGAACAGCGGCTATGCCACAGGGAAACTGCGCCAGCGGCTGCTTCGAAAGCGCTTGATTGATGGACGAATCGGTCAATTGCTCGCGCGTCATCCCCAGCGCCTTGAAGTCGGCCGGATGACCGGGAGCCGAATAAGACGAACTGCATCCCGCAACCCAAGTTAGCAACCCCAGACAGATCATCGCGCTTCTCAACGAATTGATTGCCATGTCATCTCCTTGTCCCGTCAGGACGTTTGGGAAACGCCATGTGAAGTGCACGAGATGCGATAAAAGTTCAGATAATTCCCAAAATGTGGAAATGAGCCCTTTGCTCATGACTTGGTGCGATTTATTTTAAATCGCGGCGGCCTACCTTGATGAAGCTCTTCCGGATCATTCTTCCCGTTTCCGACATCGAAGCCGCAGCGAGGTTTTATGCCGCGGTTTTCGAACAGGCTGGCCAGCGTGTGGGTGCAGGCCGACATTATTTCGATTGCGACGGCGTGATCTTCGCCTGCTTCGATCCGCGTGCGGATGGCGATTTGTTTGATGCCCGGCCCAATCCAGATCACCTATATTTTGCGGTCGAAAATATCGAAGCTTTTTTCGCGCGAGCGCGGCAGCTTGGCTTTTCCGAAATCGACACGCAGATCAAAACCTGGCCCTGGGGCGAGCGGAGTTTTTATGCCGTCGATCCCTTCGGAAACCCGCTCTGCTTTGTCGATCAACAGACGATCTTCAGCGGCCGATAGGACGGTAGTGACTGACAGCACCGGTTCATTGGACCGATAAGATCAGTCAGCATGCAATGATCGGCTTACCCCTTAGGGCGGGGCTGAGTTTTCGCCTTGGGGCATCCAAATTTAAAAGGTGAACGATGGGCGGGCGATTGTGCGGATCGGGCTGGGGTTTGTTGCTTCTGACAATCTTGATGGTGAGCGGCGCCTCAGCAATGGGAGCGACATTTCACAGCTCCCAGTATGGGTACAACCTTACAGTACCCGATGGCTGGCAGGAGATCCCTCCAGCTGTTCTTCAGCGATTCGTTCGCCAACGTGTGAAACGGGACCCCAAATCGCTCTTCGTGTGCGACACCGCGTTCCAATACAAGCCGCGCGACAGATGGTTCGAAGAACCGTACATCATTGTTCAGGTGAAGCCCTATTCCAAACCCGGCGTCCATCACCGTATCGACGAGCGTGATTTTCAGATGATAGCCCGGGCTTTTGCCCGCGGCTCCGACGACAAGCCGATGGACCGCGACCTTTCAGGGACCGGTCGATCGCTGATGTCCGATCCCAGGTTCGCCCAGACAGGACTGGATCTGAGCCGTCGGCGTTTTCAGAGGCTAACGACCACGTCGGTCAAAGGGCAGGGAATCATCATCAATGGCATGATCGTGACCTACTTCGGAAATGAAGACATGGTTAAGCTCCGCTTCTTTGGCAAAGAGGCCCAATGGGAGCAACAATTCGCGGCGGCTCAACCGGTTCTCGATTCGCTTCATTTTGATCCCGACAAGGATTTTGCTGTTGCGGCGCCGGAGCCTCCAGCCGCGATCGAACCTCCGCCCGTTATCGAAAATCCACCCGTTATCGAATATCCACTTGAGACGATACACCCGTCCGCGATCGACGATTCATCGGCGATCGAGCATTCATTGAATCAACCGACCTGGTTGGACGTCGCTGAAAAGGGATTCGCGGGAGGAGTTGCGGTCCTGGTGATCGGCGCGATTTGTTTCGTGGTGATGCAATTTCTAAAATCCAAGGCCTGACATTGGCTGGCTTCACACCGCCTGCGTGACGAGATACAGCACGGCCATGCGTACGGCCAGGCCATTGGTCACCTGGGTGAGGATACCGCTGTGGGGGCCGTCGGCGATACCGGAGCTGATTTCGATGCCGCGGTTCATGGGGCCGGGGTGCATGACGAAGACATTGCTCTTGCACCGCTGGAAGCGTTCCTGTGTGAGACCAAAGAGACGCGTGAATTCGCGCACGCTGGGGAATTGACTGCTTTTGATGCGCTCGAACTGGACGCGGAGCATGTTCACCACGTCCACCTGGCCGATCACCTCGTCGAAGTTGTGCGTGACGGTCGCGCCGAGCTTTTCAAACGCCCGGGGAACGAGCGTCGGCGGGCCGACAAGAATCACCTGTGCGCCAAGCTTGGTCAGACCCCAGAGATTGGAGCGCGCGACCCGGCTGTTAGCGATATCGCCGACGATGGCGACCTTGAGGCCTTCGATTTTCCCGAAGCGTTCGCGAATGGTGTAGAGATCAAGCAAGCCTTGCGTCGGATGTTCGTGCGCCCCGTCACCGGCATTGACGACGCTGCATTGAATTGTGCGTGAAAGCAGTGCCGCCGCGCCGGGGGCCGGGTGACGGATCACCAGGATATCGACGCCCATCGCTTCGATATTGCGGGCGGTGTCGATGAGCGTTTCACCCTTGCTGACGCTGCTCCCTTTTTCCGAAAAGTCGATGACGTCGGCCGATAGGCGCGAGGCCGCAAGAGAAAAACTTGTGCGTGTCCGCGTGCTGTCTTCAAAAAAGGCGTTGACCATTACCCGCCCGCGCAGGGCCGGCACTTTTTTGATGCTGCGGGTCGAGACTTCCTTGAGGGAATCGGCTGTATCGAGAACGAAGCGGATCTCTTCCGCGGTCAGTTCTTCCAGCGAAAGCAGGTGCTTGCGGTTCCAGCGAACATCGGGCGAAGTCTCGCTCACGCCTGCCCTCCGGGTTTGGGACCGTCAGCCGCCTTGAGCGGCTCGACGACGATTTCGTCGCTGCCGTCCACTTCTGAAAGTCGCACATTCACCCGATGCGCCTGCGGCACCTGGCTGAGTCGGATCCCCGCGTAATCGGCCTGAATCGGAAGCTCTCGCCCGTTGCGATCCACCAGCACCGCCAGCCGAATCACGCTCGGCCGGCCAAAATCGCTCAGCAAATCGAGCGCGGCTCGCACCGATCGCCCCGTGAACAGCACATCGTCGATCAATACGGTCGGATTTGCATCCAGCGCAAAATCAAGCTTCGTCGGCCGCACCAGAGGTCGTGGTCCAATCTCAGACAGGTCATCGCGGTACAGCGTGATATCAAGCACGCCTCGCCCCAGGCGGGAAAATCCGCGAGTTGCCAATCCGGCAGCGATGCGTTGAGCGAGTATCTCCCCGCGCGTGCGGATACCGACGATATTGAGCGCGCGGTCGGGTGAAAACTCGTGGGCGATCACCGCCACCAGTTGCTCGACCATTCGGGCAACGTCGGCCTGATCGTATTGATTCCGCATCGGTGGCCCGAGATTAATGAAAGCGGTTGTGAAAGACAAATCGCGCGAATATCAGCCGCTCGCGGATCGCAGCGTGATGTGCAGCAATTCCGCCGGCGCGTTGATGCGGATGGGGAACCAGTTGCCGATGCCGTTGGATACTAGCAGCGAGCTGTTGGCCTTCTGATAGAGCCCTGAGAGGTATCGGAATCGCACGGCTCCAGCTCCAATGCTGCGCGTCAGCATGATTTGCCCGCCGTGCGTGTGGCCGGAGAGCGTGAGGGGAATGCCTACTTTGGCGGCTTCGTCGAAACAGTGCGGGTGATGGGCCAGCAGAATCGGGAAAGCATCGTGATTGATGCGCGGCACAATCGCCTGCACCGATTCGTACATCTGCGGATCGCGGTTGTTCCATGGAACGCCAAGGAACTGCACCAGTTGACCGCGGAATGGAACCGTCATCTGCGCGCCAACCAGCAGCGGCAGCCCTTCCTGGCCGAAGCGTCGCTCAAATTCCCCGCGATCGTCGATGATGTCGTGATTGCCTTCGCAGATCACCATTCCCGCGCGCGGCTTGAGGCGATGAAGAAATTCGAGACCGGCCGGTAGATCATCCAGATCGGCATCGATCAAATCGCCGGTGAAGGCAATGAAGTCGGCATTGAGCTCGTTGACCGTTTTTGCGAGCCCCGGCAGCCGATCGGCGTGGAAGAATTTGCCGATATGCGTGTCGCTGACCTGAGCGATGGTCATGCCGTCCAGGTCGCGCGGGAGATTTGGCAGCCGAAGCTCGAATTTACGTGTGCGCAGACCATCAAGCGCAACATATCCGCCCGCGCTGACGCTCGTAGCCACGATCGGCGGAATTGCAGCAGCCGCCACCGCCAGAACCTGCCGGCGGCTTGAAAGGCCGCGCGTGGCTGGCGCCACATCGCGTGCATGCGTCGCAGCAACTGCGGAAACACGATCCGTAGCTCGTCGTTTTCTGCGTCGCAACCAATTGCGCATCATTCGCAGCGAGCCAATGAATCCAATCAACGGCAGCACCATGATGTGCCAGACATACGTGATGATCTGGAAAAACATCGGCACCGGTCCGGTCGATCGGCGAACCTCATCAGGAAAAGCCAGGCACAGAAACAAATAACCCAGTTGCGACAACACAAACAGCGCGACCAGCGATCTCCACAGCCACGCATGACGCACGCCTCTCAAGCGCGCATCGGCCAGCAGCCACCAGAGGGCATCGCCCAGGGCTGCCAGGACCATTGCGTAGAAGACCGTGGAGATTTCCATCAGGAGCAATATACTTCCGCCGTCCTGAGGTGGCGATGAACCGACTCCTGGCGGCAATGTTGTTTCTGTGTGTTTTGGGCGGCGGGTGCGTCGAGCGCACATTGACCATTAAAACCGATCCGCCCGGCGCGCTGGTCGTGCTCAACGACATCGAGGTCGGACGAACACCCTTCACGCGCAACTTTGTATGGTATGGAACCTACGACGTTGAAGTTCGCAAGGATGGTTACCAGACACTTCGAACGCAAGCCAAAGTCTGGGCACCCTGGTGGCAGTGGGTGCCGTTCGATTTCTTCACCGAATTCCTTCCCCTTCACGATCATCACGAAGTGGATTACAGCATGAAGCCCATCAGCGAAGTCCAGGTTGACCCCAACGCTCTGGTCAGCCGAGGCGAGCAATTGCGCAGCCAGCTTGAATCAAGCCAGCGGCCGACGACCCAGCCGGCAGTTAAGCCAAAAAAGAAGAAGGAAAAGGACTCGTAAAGCCGGGGATGAACTTAGGCCGCCGCGACGTGCGCCAATCCATTCTGCAGGGCCGACTTATTGTTGGCCATGACCACAGTTTCCCATAGATCGATGCTTTCCAGCTTGTAGCGATACTCGATCTCCGCCCCCGTTCGTCGAATCAGATCTTGCAATGCCAAGTCGCTTCGCCAGCCCAGCTTGGTGCAGAGCGGGCAGAGCCATTTTTCAAGCATCGCCAGGAATCGATTGGTCGATTGGAAGTGATTAACGATGACGATTCGCGCGCCGGCCTTGGCGACGCGCTGTGCTTCCTGAACCAGCCGATACGGGTCGCTGACCACGCTGATCACGTGGCTGATGAACACATAGTCAAACGTGTTATCACCGAACGGCAGCCGCATGGCATCGGCCTGGAAGACGGTCACATTCCGACGTTCCTGGGCGTGCATCTTTTTGCGCGCCTCGCGCAGCATGCCCGCCGAGAGATCGATGCCAACGATCTTGCCGCGGTCTTTGGGATAGAAGTTGAGCGAGACGCCGGTGCCGATGCCTAGATCGAGCACGCGATCATTTTCCCGGAGATTCATGTGTGAAATCGCGCGGGCAATTCGGCGGCGCACCAGCCGACCAAAGGTGGCATCGTAGAAGACGGAGTGGACGTCGTAGATCTTGCGAGTGCTCGATTCCTGCATTGCTTCAATACCTTCCCTGGCACGTCCGTTTTCGTGCCGACCTTATGAGTCGCACACTCTAGTTTCACCGGCACGCTTTGCCAAGATGGGTTTTACCGCTTTGGCGACTTATGTTAAGACCAACCGCCTGGTCAACGCGCCGCTTCCGCCTGGTTGGTCGCGGATGATGTACAAAAATTGCAGTGCCTGACACCTTCTGTCATGACCCCCCTGCCGATTGATTCCGCGCTGCCTCAGATCATTGACCACCTTCGACGGAGCCGATCGCTGGTGCTGGTCGCGCCGCCCGGAGCGGGCAAAACCACACGCGTCGGGCCGGCGATGCTCCGCGAAAATCTGCTGGACAAAGAACATCCCAACATCCTCATGCTTCAGCCTCGCCGGGTGGCGGCCCGGGCCGCGGCGACTCGAATCGCAGATGAGAATGGTTGGGAAATCGGCCAAGAAGTCGGCTATCAGATCCGCTTCGAGAAACGCATCGGCCCCGATACTCGCCTGCGCGTCCTCACCGAAGGAATTCTGAATCGCCAGCTTTTGGATGATCCGTTCCTGGAAGGCACAGGAGCCGTGCTGCTCGATGAATTTCATGAGCGCAGCTTACACACCGATTTAGCGATCGCGCTTCTCCGCGAAATTCAGCAGACCGTGCGCGAAGATCTTCGGCTGATTGTGATGTCGGCCACACTCGAAGCCGAGCCAGTGTCGAAATTCCTGGGCAACTGCCCGATCGTGCGGACCGAGGGAAGATTATTCCCCGTTCAAATCACGCATGGATATTCGGCTCATGCTCGGATTCGCGAGACGCTGCCGGATCGAGTGGCCGACGCTCTGAGCGATGCTTTGTCCAACGAGAGCGAAGATGCCGGCGACATTCTGGTTTTTCTGCCCGGGGTCGAGGAGATCCGCCGGACGGAGAAGCTGTTGGAATCGCAGTTTTCACAAGATCATCTGGCGATCGTCCCATTGCATGGCAGCCTCACTGGCGAACAGCAATTTGCCGCTCTGAAGCCAATGGACCGCCGCAAGGTCATCCTGGCGACCAATATCGCCGAGACTTCATTGACGATTGAAGGCGTGCGCACGGTGATCGACAGCGGCCTGGCGCGCATTGCCGGCTACGACGCGCAGCGCGGCCTCGATCGCTTGGAGCTGTCCCGCATTAGCAAAGCCTCGGCTGCTCAGCGCGCGGGCCGAGCCGGTCGGACTGCGCCCGGCCACTGCATCCGGCTCTATACACAAGCTGATGAGCGCGCGATGGCCGATTTTGAAACGCCGGAGGTGCGCCGGGTCGATCTATGCTCGGCGCTGCTCACGCTTCACACCTGGGGCAAATCCGATCCACGCCAATTCAACTGGTATGAAGCGCCCCCCGAGCCGGCGCTCGGCGCCGCAGAGCGGTTGCTTTCGATGCTGGGCGCGCTCACATCGGAGAACGATGGCCGACTGACCGATATTGGCCGGCGGCTCCAATCGCTTCCGGTTCATCCCCGGCTCGGACGTCTGCTCCTGGCGGCAGTGGAAGAAGATGTCTTGCGACAAGGCGCGGCAATCGCCGCGCTGCTTTCGGAGAAGGATATTCTTCGGAGCGAAGCGTTTGATTCGACTCGCATGTACCGCCCCGCCACGCAGGCGGCTTCCGATCTGTTGATCCGTCTCGATCTGCTGGAACAAGCCGAGCGGCAGAATTTCTCGCCGAGCCTGAAGGACAGCGGCCTCGATCTAGGCACCGCTCGACAGGTGATTCGTGTACGCGATGAGCTGCTTCGAATCGGCCAGCGATTGGCGCGGTCCGGGAAATCCGGAATTCAGCGAAATGCAAATGATGAATTGGAAACTCGCCTGCTCAAACTTCCGCTATTGGCCTATCCCGATCGCGTCGCCCGCCGGCGCGGCGCTGATCCCAGCGGCGCAGTCATGGTCGGCGGTGGCGGAATCCGCCTGCTGCCTGAATCAGCGGTACAGAAAGCCGAATTCTTCCTTGCGCTCGATGCGCGTCACGATCAGCGCGGGCAAAATCGTCAGGTGCTTGTGCGCATTGCCAGTGCGATCGAAGTTGATTGGCTGGAGCAACTTTTTCCTCAATCCATTCGACACGAGCGCTCGGTGGTATTTGATTCTCAACGCGAGCGCGTGGTCGGCGTCGATGCAGTCTATTACCGCGATCTGCTACTCCGCGAAGATGGCAATGCTCCAATCGATCCGGAACAAGCAGCCGCCGTGCTGGCTGAAGCCATTCGCCCGCGGGCCCTCGAGCTATTCAATGCCGATGAATCGGCTCGCAACTGGCTGAATCGATTGGCATTCCTGCGGCAAGCAATGCCCGAGCACCCTTGGCCAAAACTGGACGCGGAGGAATTGGCCGAGTTGTTAGCGTCGAATGCGCATGGGAAACGGTCCTTGCAGGAGCTTCGGCAAATCCCACTGCTTCCTCTTTTGCAGGGAACATTGCCTTATCCGCTCAATCGAGATTTCGAGCAATTTGCTCCCCGGGACATCGAAGTTCCAACCGGCCGGCGGCTCACCCTGCAATATGATGCGGGCGCCAAACCGGTGCTTGCCGTTCGGCTTCAAGAACTATTCGGCTGGACCCAAACGCCGCGCATCGCCGGCGGCCGCGTGCCCGTCTTGATCCATCTATTGGGTCCCAATTACCGTCCGGTACAGATCACCGAAGACCTCGCCAGCTTCTGGGCCACCACCTATTTCCAGGTGCGCAAAGACCTCCGCACGCGCTACCCCAAGCATTCATGGCCGGAAGACCCACTCACTGCCACGCCGCAGGCCAAGGGACATCGCGTCCCGCGAAGTTGAGCGAAAGGAGAGTTAATCTTCTTTTGAAATCGTTTTTTACCTTGCTCGTCGGTATCCTCTGCACTTATCCCCAATTCCCACAATCGCGGGAGTAGTCGATGAGTATTCCTGCATCTCGACAAACTGTGCTTCTTGCCCTTTTCGTTTCAATTGGCTTCTCGGTTGTCCATGCCCGCGCCCAGGAGTCGGCAGAAACAGCGCCCAAGTCGTATTTTGAAACGGTCCCGGGAAGTGACATTCGTTTCGAAATGCTTCCGATTCCCGGCGGCACGTTCACGATGGGCAGCCGAAAAACCGAGAAGGGACGCAAAGAAGATGAGGGGCCGCAAATCCGGGTGAGAGTCGATCCGTTATACATGGGGCGCTATGTAGTCACCGGGCCGGAATATAAGGCGTTTGAAAGTGAATACATAAGAGTCATTCGGCAGCCTCGCCCCAAGCCTATCCCCAAAGACCGTCTTGCTGACGCGATGACTTATCCGACTCCCAGATATGATCCTTTCTTCGGCCCCCTGCTTGAACGGATGGGCGGCGATGGTTTCGCCATGCCTGCAGTCAGTATGTCACACTACGCCGCGCGGCAATATACCAAGTGGCTCAGCTACAAGACCGGCCGCTTTTATCGCCTGCCGACGGAGGCCGAATGGGAATACGCCTGCCGCGCCGGCGCCACTACTGCGTACAGCTATGGCGATGATCCAAAGCAGCTCGACGATTATGCCTGGTTTGAAGACGACTCCGATGAAAGAGATGGCGACCCCGGATACCACAAAACGGGCCTCAAGCGGCCCAACCGCTGGGGCCTATATGACATGCATGGGAATGTCGCCCAATGGTGTTTCGATGCATATTCTGCCGACTGGTACCAGCAATTTGCCGGCAAAACCGTGAACTGGCATGACACGATCAATTGGCCGCTGCACCGCTATCCATGCGTCATCCGCGGCGGCGGATATGATTCGGAAGCGGTCGACTGTCGATGCGCAGCCCGCTTGCATTCAGATCGAAGTTTCAACGCGAATGATCCAGCATTTCCCAAGAGTCAATTCATCGAGGCTAGATACTTGTGGATTGGCTTCCGATTAGTTTCACCTGTGGCAATTCCATCAGAAGCCGAAAAACATCGGTATTGGGATGAAGTTGATGACGAGATCAAGAATGACACGCACCAGGACCGAGACGTGCATGAAGTTCTGACCCCCGCCCCCAGGCCCAACAGCCGCTGAACGATGCATCGATATCCGATCAACGGCGCAGTGCATCGCAAGCGATCGTCGGCGTCAATCCCTCCCCCGCCAACGCCGGCAAAATCACCCGGTGGGCCAAAGATTACTGGCAAGCGCTGCGCGCCTACTCCGCCCCCGGAGCGTATGTGAATTTCATGATGGACGAAGCCCCCGGCCGCATCGAAGCCACGTATGGAGACAAATATCCGCGCCTTCATCAGATCAAATCGCGTTTCGATCCGGATAACATTTTCTGCGTCAACCAAAACATCGCGCCGGCGACAAGCGGTGGTTGAGCGCATGTGTCAACTGGAGACGCCGGAGCGAAGCTCGAAGATCATCCGCCATAGAAGATCGACTTTTCCCTTGGCAATCAAATCAGCGGGAGCATCGCCATCAAATGCATCATTCGGTTCGGTCAGCCAATGCCCAATTGCTTTTGGCCGCACGACCTTGGCCAGCTCACGTTGCAGCCGATCCAATTCCGTCAAGCGCCGACCCACCCCTTCGGATAACGGCCGACCTCCCTCCAGATCGATAACCGTGCGCTCCGTCACGCCCAGAATTCGAGCCATTACTTTCTGCGTCACATCCAGCTTTCGCCGGACAGCTTCGATGCGATTGGTGGTTGCGACAGCCATGGGCAATACCTCTTTATCATTCTCCGCTTTATTGCAGCGAAAGTCAAATTATTTCATGAAATACTTCATGTCGCGCTTTCGGCTGCCCGCCTGACCGGATTATACAAGCTTGTGCGGGTTTCGGATTGTCGCCTTTGACCCACCCAGTAAGTTGCCGGGGAACCAGACCAGGTTCTTCCCACCATCACACGCGGGCACAACTAAGCCTTCGAGGCTGCTTTGGTACGCCGCTCGTCCAATCGCTTGTGTCAGAGATTCTTGGCCCCGTCGATTCATTGCCCGCCAGTCATCCTGCCGCATCCTCGTGGCAGAAACTCCCATCGATTTGCGAACCATGCCATTGGTAAGATCGAGAACCTTGGCCAGTTCCAAATTGACCGCAACGATCACTCGCGGCAGCACATCGGCCGGATCCAAACCATAATAAAGATGATTGGCCTTGGCTTCCGCAAGAGCGGTGGTATCGGTAAAGGCAGTGTACACCGTTGCAAAAGAAGAGGGCGGATTCCAGCGGCCTCCGTTAATGCGGCTACCCTCGCCGGTCAACAAATCGGCTTCCGTCGCGTAGGTCGGTTCTGCGCATCGGAAAACCACGTCGGCTACCCGACCGGCGCGTGTCACGATGATTGATATGCGATGAAGGTACTGATCGAAATCCGGATGGTCGATCTTCAATGGGCCCGACAAGATTCGAACTTGTGACCTCGTCCTTATCAGGGACGCGCTCTAACCAACTGAGCTACGAGCCCGGCTATTTCTTTGCTGACCGTCCTGACGGCCGGGCGTCAAGAGGCGAAGGATTTTAAGCAGCATTAGATCGCTGTCAAATGGTGTTTCAGACCGAGCTTAATGCTTCAGGCTCAGCACCAGCAGCAGCACGTCGATCAGGAAAAGCACCGCCATCGCCATTTCCAGCGTCAGCATCCATCGCGTGCTCTGCTCGGTTTGCATCAGGTGATACAGGTCATCGAGCGTTTTGAGCTTTTCGTCGATGGTGCGATGCCATTCGGGGAGGTGGAAGCGGGCGGACAGGCCCTGGTAAATGCGGGCGAGATGCCAATCGCCGAAGAATTTGGTGATGTTGGAGAGTTCATCGCTCATGCGTGCCAGATCGATGCGGATTTCACGAAGCTGGCGCTGTAGAGCGACGCCTTGCCGGCCGCGCAATCGCCGAACGCTTACATCGCGATAGGATCGCTCCACCTGCGCATCGAGAATGCGGTCATACGCCTCCAGCTCTGCGAGCTGCACGTTGGCCAGTTCCATCACATAAAGCGTTTCATCGAGATAAGCCGGCTCATCGACAACCAGCGCCGCATCCCAATCGATGACCGCTAGATCGCGATCGTAATAGCTGTAATACCGGCTCGAGGATTCCATCGCCTCCTGCTCGGAAATCTGAGCCGGGTCCGATTCCTCGATCAGCAGCGAAGCCACCTGCCGGCGATGGTGAAGAAGCCAATCCTCCGACGCAACCGGCTGGCCAGCCGAATCCTTCAACGGCCCGTGCAGGCAAAAAACGGTGTAAGCCTCTTCATCGGCCAATTGATCCATCGGCCGCACCAGATGCGGCGCGAGTTCTTTGCGGACCTCCTCCGCAAGATCGCGCACTTCGTCATAGAGATAGCTGCCGCTGGAAAACCGAAGATCGTGAAACTCCACCAGCTCATCGAGCGAGCGACATTGAAACGGCACGCGCACCGTAATGCTCACCGCCCCCACCGGCAGCAGCTTCACCGCACGCTCAATCCGCACCGGCCCGCGCGGCCCCAGCCGCTCCGTCGGCGGCAGCCGAACCATCACCGGCCGGTAAAACAAAAGCTGCTTTGGGCCGCGCTTGCTCGCCCCCACCATGAACTCCGCCACCGGCTGCCCCAGCAGCGTATCAACCGGCTTGCGCGCCATCTCATAAGCCACGTCAAAGGCGTAGAGATAAACCACTTCGCCGGTGTATTGGTCCACTGATTTCGGCGAAGCTGCGCGGTCCGCGACTTGTGGCGTCAAAGGGGTCATCCATCCTCATCTTACGCAAGCCTGTTTCACAATACGATCTTTCGCAAGAGTGATGCGGACGCGGGAGATAGGGTGCTGGCGAATCACCCGACTCAACTTTACATCCCCATGCCCCCGGCTAAACTGGCGCGACCGTGGGCGGAGGACGCAGCACGGCCGATGGGAACAAGGGAACCGGGCCAAGCGTGAAACGAATCAAGGTGCGAAAGCCGGCGTCGCGAAAGCTTTGCACGCCGCTGCTTGGCCTGGCGCTGATGGCCATTTTGCCTGCTCTTGCCCCCGGCCAGGCCCCTCAGACTCAGCCGGTCATTTTGCCGGGAGCGACGCCGGAACTTGCCGGGCGAATCGTCGAAGACATCCACATCGTCGGCAACACCTCCGTTTCCACCACCCTCATTAGCAATCTAGTCCGCACGCAGCGCGGCGATAAATTCGATCCCGTCACCGTTCAGCAGGATTACCAGCGGATTTACGATCTCAAAAAGTTCGCCAACGTCGAGGCGACGGTTGAGCCAACGCAATCCGGCGGCGTGATTGTCACCTTCATCGTCTCCGAGCAGAAGCTCATCACCAAGATCTCCTATCGCGGCAACCGGGCGATCGGCACCAAGGATCTCTCGAACGATGTGGATCTGAAGGAAGGCCAGGCGATCGACAACTTCCGCATTTCGCTGGCCCGGCAGACGATCGCCAACAAATATCGCGATCAGAATTTTCCCTTCGCGCATGTTGAAGTGCCCTCCGAGCCGCTGTCGCAGCGCGGCGAGTTGATCTTTGACATCACCGAGGGGCCGAAGGTCACCATCCGCATGGTGGACTTCAAAGGCGCTCTGACGATCAGCAAAGATCATCTGCGCGAGCGGATCAAGACGGCGTCCTGGTTTCCGATTTTCAACTCCGGCAAATATGACCCACAGCAGGTGGATGAAGACGTCGCATCGCTTCAGCGCTATTACGAAGACCGCGGCTATTTCGATGCACGGGTCGGGCGAAAACTGATCTTTTCGCCGGACCAGAGCGAGTTGGAAGTCGATTTCCTGATCGACGAAGGCCAGCGGTATGCCGTCAACAAAGTCAGCTTCGTCGGCAATAAGAGCCTCACTGAATCGCAGCTGATGGCCGGGCTGAAGCTGACGCCCGGCATGCCGTACGACTTGGAAACGGTCCAGCGCGACCAGAAGCAGATCATCAAGACCTACAGCCCGCTCGGCTTCATTTATCAGGAGCCCAACGCCGCCAATCCAAGCAGCGATCCGGAGTATTTCCACATCACGCACCGGGAAATTTACGCGACGCAGCCCGGAAAGGTGGATGAAGTCTACGTGATCTCGGAGGGTAAGCCCTTTCGCTTGGGGCGCATTCAGCCAAAAGGAAATTACAAGAGCCAGGACAAGCTGATCCTGCGGGAATTCCGCGATACGACGCCCAATACGATTTACAACTCGGGCGAAGTCCAGGACGCGGTCGATCGCCTGCGCGGGCAGCCCTATTTCAGCACGATCACCGTGACGCCGATCGGCGAAGATCCGCATTACCGCGATCTGTTGGTGGAAGTGCAGGAAGCGCGCACCGCGCAGTTCAACCTTGGCGCCGGCATCACCAGCAACGGCGGCATCCAGGGCAACATCAGCTACACGCAGAACAATTTTGATCTATTCAACGTGCCCAACGACTGGCGCGATATTCTCTCCGAGCATGCCTTCACCGGCGCGGGCCAGCAGTTGCGGCTGGAGTTTTCGCCGGGAACGATTTTTTCCAACGCCAGCGTCTCGTTCACCGAGCCGTACATGTTCGATCAGCCCTATTTGTTCCGCGAGCAGCTTTATCTGCACGATCGGCTGCGCGAGCATTACGATGACCGTCGAATCGGCGACTCGATCACCTTTGGCAAGCGATTCAATTACGTCTGGTCTGGCCAAATCACGCTTCGTGGCGAGCAGGTGGACATTCGGCAGGTGGATGATGACAAATACCGCCCCGAAGAAATTCTTGCCGCCCGCGGCACGCATCCGCTGAGCAGCGTCGCCTTCCAGGTGCGGCGCGATACAACCAATCCCGGCCTGTTCCCCTATAAAGGCTCGGTGACCACTGCCAATTTTGAACAGTTCGGCGCGATGGGTGGCGACAGCAATTTCAGCAAATTCACCCTCAGTTCCGATTTCTATCAGACCGTCCACAGTGATTTGCTCGATCGAAAAACGGTGCTTCGCTTCAGCGGATTTGCCGGAAGCATCGCCGGGAGGTCGCAGTTCTACGAGCGGTTTTATGGCGGTGGCAGCGGGTCGGTCCGCGGATTCCTCTATCGCGGCATCAGCCCGCGCGCAGGGCGCGGCTTTGACCCCATCGGCGGCGATTTCGCCTTTTCAGGCACCGCGGAGCTGAATTTTCCCATCTATGAGGAAACGCTGCGCGGCGTGGCCTTCGCCGATGTTGGAGATGTCGAACGCGATTTTAAAGTCGGCACCGTGCGGTCGAGCGTTGGCGTCGGCATTCGCCTGATGCTGCCGATTCTCAATCAGGCGCCAATCGCCATTGACTTCGGCGTCCCCATCACCACTGGCCGCGGCGACGACAAGCAACTGGTCAGTTTCTCGCTCGGCTTCTCCCAATGACCCGCCTTGGGTTAACATGTCACGCCCTGTGAACTTTGAGACTCTGAAATCGAAAGGATTGCTTATGAAAATCGGTCGTTTAATGGCGCTGGTGGGATTGTCGGTTGCTTGTGCGGCTCCATTTGCCAGCGCGGAAGGAACTCCGCGCATTGCTGTCGTCCGCCCCTTCCAAATCATGCAGCAGATGACCGAATACAAGGAATATGCCGAGAAATACAAGACCGAGTCGGAACAGCTGGACGCCGCGCTGCACAAGAAGCAGGACGACATCAAGAACATGCAGGCGCAGCGATCGCAATATAAGCCGTCGGCTCCGAGCTATACGGAACTCAGCGCCAAGATCGACCAGTCCATCAGTGAGCTTGATGCATGGAAGCAGTTCGTCGCCCGGCAAGGTGAACGGGAAAAGAAGGGCGTCGTCCGCCAGATGTTCACCCATCTGCAGCAGGCGACGGCGAAGGTGGCCGAGTCTCAGCACATTGACTTGGTTCTGACTCAGGGCGAAGACGATCTGCCGGACATTGAAAGCCTCGATTATCAGGCACTGATGCTGAACATCGCCGGCCGTAGCGTGCTTTTTTCGACCAAGGCGATGGACATCAGCAATGCGGTGCTGACACAGGCCGATGCCGATTATGCGGCTGGGAAGAAGAGCGGCTCTGCTGTCACTCCTTCGCCGGCGTCAACACCCGATATCAATGCGAAGCCTCAGGGGCCGACTTCGAATGGCAACCATTGATCTGCCACGATCTTTTTCCACACGGAATCGCCGTCACGTATGCCTCTGCTTTCGGACATCGCGAAATTGATCGGCTCCCCTGCGCCGGCGGGAGCCGACATCGAGATCACCGGCCTGGCCACGCTCGATGAAGCGCAGCCGAGCGAGCTTTCGTTCGTCGGCTCGGAGCAATACCTGCCGCAGCTTCAAAGCACGAAGGCCGGGGCAATCATCGTGCAAAAGCGCGTGAAGCTGCCGAGCACTTGGACTCGGCCCGCGCTGATGGTGGACGATGCCGACCTTTCGATCGCAAAGGTCCTGCGACTGTTCGCGCCACCGGTACCGCGCCCGCCGCTGGGCGTCGATCCCATGGCGCGAGTCGAAGCCAGCGCCACGCTTGGCGATGGCGTTTCGGTCGGCCCCTTCGTCTACGTCGGCCATCGCGCGAGAATCGGAAATCGCGTAGCGCTGCACGCAGGCGTTTACATCGGTGACGATGTCGTTATCGGCGACGACTGCGAACTCTTCCCCCACGTCACGCTCCGCGAGCGTGTGGTGCTGGGCCAGCGCGTGATCATCCATGCCGGCAGCGTCCTGGGCACCGACGGCTTTGGCTATCGCTGGGACGGCAAACAACATCAGAAAATCCCGCAGATCGGCACCGTGATCGTCGAAGACGATGTCGAGATCGGCTCCTGTGTCTGCATCGACCGCGCCAAATTCTCGACCACGCGCATCGGTCGCGGCACCAAGATCGACAACCTCGTCCAAATCGGCCACAACGTGCAGGTCGGCCCCCATTGCATCATCGTCGGGCAAGCAGGGCTCGCTGGCTCATCAAAGCTGGGTGCCGGCGTCGTGCTCGGCGGCCAGACCGCCGTGCGCGATCACATCAGCATCGGCGACGGCGCCATGGCCGCCGCCTGCAGCGCGATTGCAGAAGATGTCGAAGCCAAGCAAATCGTCAGCGGCATGCCTGCCCTCCCCCATCGCCAAAGCCTGCGCGAACAAGCCGCCCTCCGCCGCTTGCCTGATCTGGTTGTCCAAATCCGCAAACTCCAGGACGAACTGGACATGCTCAAAGGCAAGTGATCGTCCGGCCCCGTCTCCAACACCCTCGCGACATGTAGACGCCGGCCTCACCCTGTCGCACGTTACACAATGTTACAAAATGTGGCGCGCGGCAGACTGTCACATCTCCGGCCCCCATATAACCTAAATACTTTATACAACTAATCTTGCGTCTATATGACGCGCCTTGTGGTGTGTAACATGAACGTCGCGTGCTTTTGTCGCCCCGGCGATTCAACGGTTCCAGATTCAGTTTCATTTGTCAACATATTTTACATAATTGCCGTCGATGGATCGTGCGCCAAGGCGACCACCGCTACTTGCAGATGAACAACGCGACGGTCCAGAAAGGCGCCACTGACAGTTGGGAAAAACAGGATGGCTCCTCTCGTCCCGCCGCAAGGAACGATTCCGCCTTCCTCGGCGAAGGTATAGAAAACAACTAAAGGCGTCACATCTACAGCAAGCACCCCGACGAACCACTCATTGAAAAAATGGTGCGGATCGCGAAGGAGCTTGGGGCCGAGGTTCAAGGGGAGGAGGGAGAGCTGTATGGTCCGGGCGGCGAATAAATAAACGTGACGAGATAGTGCGATTCGCAGTACAAATCCCTCAATGATCGCTGGTGGATCTGATCCGCCGAGGTGGCGCAAGATCGTTGGAGTGCTCATGCTGTTGCCCGGCGCTCCGGTCGTGGTATTCGGCTTTCACGGGTTTTGCGCCCACGTGATTAAGCGCATTTTCGTTACCGCGCTATTCGGCGAGGCCGCCTACGGGTCAGGCGTGCGGATGATGGTCAAGCAGGGTGTGTTCACCAATGGTCATCTCACGCCAAGCTGGTCCGAAATTCCGTTCGTGCTACTCATGTTGCCCGATGTCCTGGTCCTTTACCTTCTGCTTGTCGCTGCGTCGCGCGTCGCTGGGGCGGATTTTTTGTCTCGAGAGTAAGCCAATCGCTCTTCAACCGTCTGTGAGCATCGCCGGATTTTCTTTTCGAGACCCTTCTGCTCGTTACGCGCTCTTGACGCGCCCCACAAAGGGCCACAAAGGGGCGGCTAAAGTGATCAGGACGCCCGATGCGGCGACGGTCTGGTCGAACAATATGCTCCCTCTCACTTTGCGATCGCGTTCCGCTCGAAATACTCAACTCGAGCACGCGATCGCTAACACGTTGGCGAAGTCGCGCGCTTTCAAGGCCGATCGGCGGATCAGGAAGTACAAATCTCCTGAGTCGGACCACATCATGGAGCCGCGGGAGTGGAGGGCCAGCAGGTTGATCCAGTCGTCGCCGTCCTGGAAGAAATCGTCGGCGATCTCGCCGGGCGTGCCGTAGTAGTCGGTCATCGAGCCTTGTAGCCAGCCAATGGTTTCGTCCGGCTCCTCGTATTCGTCATCTTCGTCGGCAGTGTCTTTGCGCTCTTCCGGCGGCAACGCTTCGGCGGGGACGATTTCATACACTCGCTGGCCCGTCCAGTCGGGATGGATGTCGTCATCGGCCGGCGCATCGGCCCGGCGCAGCGACGCCGCTTCCCCCTCGTGGAGGAAGACGGCCGCCGGGGGTGGCCAATGTTCCTCTTCGTTGCTAATCAGCGCGAACGCGTACAGGTGGCCGCGACGGGGCAACCCCGAATCGGCTCCCGCCGGAATGTCGGCCAAGTTGATCTGCGCGACGAAGGGGATCTTCTTCCCCTTATGCGTCGGCCACGCACGATCCGGCGGCAGATCAGGCAAGCCGCCGAGACGCGAATGGCCGATCGGGAGCCTCCCAAGGACCTTTGCATCGCGGCGGCGCTTCGAGGCGTTAATTTCCTTGACCATCTCCCCCAACCCGCGCGGCTTGTCCTCGTAATCAATATCTGGGATCGGCAGCCCGCGGAGGAAAACCCGCGGCCCCGGGTCACCCGTGCCGGCTTTTTCGGATAGGCCGCGGGCCAGCCGTTCCTTCACGTGAGCCCTCTGGCGTATTTCGTGTTCAACCTCGGCCTTAGCCATCGCCTCGTCGAATTGCTTTCGCTTTCGCTCTTTCTCTTCCTTCGGCTCAAGCGACTGGAATTGGGCCATCAACGAGACGAGGCCCTTCAATTCCGCCCCGCGATTGCCCGACCCGGCCGACGCGAAGAGCTCTTTCATGGTGCCGGCGATCTCGTCCCGCTTTGATTGGGGCACATCACCCGGCAAGCGCGACAGCAACGAATCGACCACGCCTTTCGCGACCTCATCGGGCGACTTGTCGGCGCCCTGCTCGCTCATGGCCGTCAGCAGCGAGAACGGCGCAGCCCCACCCAGCTGCTCTAGCTGTTCCTCTCGGCTCGCAATGTGGGCCGTGGCGGCAGCCACGTCGGCCGCAACCGGATCATCCGGGTTCTTCTGCACGGCGATCCGCCGCACCTCGGCGGGATCGAGATAACCGATGCCTCGCCGGAACGCAGCTTTGATGACATCCTGCCGGTGTTGAGCGGCCTGGTATTCCTCCTTCGTGCGGATCTCGAGCCCGCGCAGGTTCGGCTGCTCTTTGAGCAGCTTCCGCTTCGCGACATCGTGCAGCGCGACAAGCTCGGAAATCGTCGTCTTGGCCGGGTATTTCGTGCTGCGAATCTGCGGCGGCATCGTTACTGCCTTGGCCGCCTCGGCGTTGCTGCTGGTCAGGAACGACCCGTCGCTGAACTCCGATTCGACGTCGCAGACGCGCAAGTCCACCGACATTCCCGGCCGGACGAACTGATAGATCGCTGCCATGTTCAGGCCATCTGACGATACAAACCGCCTGATCACGATCACCATCCCCGCAGCTTTGGCGATTGTGTCGTCGACGATATCGCCCAGCAGCCGATATCCCAGCGCGGTCAGCTCGCGGGTCGAGGCGTCGTACCACTTACGATCCGCAGCTTTGAAGTCGGACTCTCTGGCATCGCGATAATCGTGGCGCTCGACGTACAGGTTCTTCAGCTCCCCCACCAGTTTTTTGGCGGAGCCGATTGAATCGCCCACGACGTCGAAGCCGTCCGACTTGTTAGATTTCTTCGGCATTGATTGCTCCTCCCTCGGCCTGCAATAGGGACCGCAGGAATTGACCGGACACGATTGTCCCCCAGCCGGGATCGCGGGTCAAACCTTCGGGCGGTCGCGGCATCGCGGAGAAAGTGACGCCGTCAAACGGGAGGTGGTTAGTTTCGATGGCAGGGCTCAATTGGCGCGGCTGAAAAGAAACTTCCCGTCGTCTGCCACGCCCCGCGCGACCCGGCGGTTGTGCAGGTCCTGCAGGAACTGGTTCATTTGGGCCCGGTCCTCCGGCGGAATGGTGTCGGCCAGTCGCCCGATATCAATCGGTACTACTTTCCCCTCCTTGTTGTCCCGTGGCGGGTGAAGTTTTTCTTCCTTCAATACTCGATCGATCACGTCGTCCAGGAATTTCTCCCGCTCCTTGCCGCGCGGCATGGAGAAATATTGCTGAAGCGGGTTTCTTCCGCCGCGATTGTTGATCACGTCGCGTTGCTGCTGAAGCGTCAGTTCGCCGCGATCGCTGGCGCGCCGGAATGCTTCCAGGTAAGGGGCTTTTTGAGCATCGGGCAGAGCGGCGAACGCCGGACTGGCCATGTAGTGCGAAAGCCGGTCGGCATCCGCGTCCGGCGAGGGGATGCGACGATACAGAAAGCGCTTAACGCCCAGTGCCAACAAAAAAGCGATGGCGATCAACGCGGCGACGATTAATCGCCGTCTGCGAGTAGCGGATTTGGGACGGGACGACGTGGGATGAAACGTTTCCAAGGGAGACCTCCGTAGATCCAAGTACCGAAAGCACGTGGGTGCCGCATCATCCGCCAATAACGATTTGCGGCTTTACGCTGCCGCCGACGTGCATGTCGGCAAAGAGCCGGTTGATGGAACCGCTCGCGCCGGCCCGGCCATGAAACGGCTCATATTCCTGCACGAGCAGGACGCTGTCGCTGTCCTTCAAATCGGTAATGCGAGATGCGTAGACACTGACGTCCTCGTTCCAGTAGTAGCTGCTTTGCTCGCGGGCGAAGTAGGTCTCAAAGCCGCTCGGCGCGTCCGGGGCGGGCTGTGTGATGCGGTCGGCCGGGCACTGGAAGACGCGGGTGTCGCCGTGATCGTAGGGAGCGAGGATCTGTGCGAGGCTCGGGTAATTATTCAGCGGCGGCCGCAGCGAAGGCATCATGTTCACCTTCGGAAGCGTGTTGTGGTTTTCGCCGAAGTACATTTGGAGCATCTGACCGATGTCATGGAGCTGGGCGGCGCAGCGGACGTGGGCGGCGCTGGCCCGCGCCCGGCTCACCGCCGGCAGGAGCAAGGCTGCTATAATCACAAGTATAGCAATTACAACCAAAAGCTCGATGAGAGTGAACGCGCGAGGTTTGTGCATCTGGTTTCTCCAGCAAATACTTGGATGAGTGTGTTCGAATCGAGGGCTCGACGCGCCACAGCCGAAGGCGGCCGTGCCACATTCGTGCTATGGCCGCGTCCTTGTCCTCAGGTAGTAGAAATCATGCGTCGGCCGGGCAAGGAGCCGTTCATATTTCTCCCGCTGTGCGGGGGTGAGAAGTTGCTTGGTCTGCTCCTCGGCGCGGGCTACCCGTTCCCGATTGCCCTGATCGAGTTCCTGCATTTTGGCCTCGAACTGTTGCTGGATCCGGGCATATTGCGTGCGCTGCTGCGGCGTGAGCAATTGATCGATCGCCTGCCATCGCTGGGCGTCGGCCTTTTCGATTTCCGACATCGGCACGGGCGTATGGTTTTCGGCCACGTTATTCCAGATTCTCTGAATTTTGTGGCGCTGATCCGGCGTGAGGTCCAATTCCTCAACAAGCACCGAATGGAATATTTTTGGCTGAAACGCCCTGCGCCCGACGACCCCCACCGTCACGCCGCTGGCAAAGACGAGGCAAATCGCGGCGAGTGCGAAAATGAACAGTTTACGTCTCATCATTCCTTTTACCGGCCTCGTAAGTCGTCGGCGATCCATTGCGCCATAGCCACCTGTTGCTCGGACTGGCGTTCGCCGCTGACCGGATCGGTCGCAAAAGCCGACGGCAGCGAACGCGTTGCCACATAATCCAGAACCATCGCCTCATGCGCTGCAGCTTTGGTGCGCTGCGACAGAAAGATTCCTCCCGCGATGGCACACGCGAGTAGCGCAGCCGCCGCGACGGCCGTTCTGCGGAACAGCCGTATGAGCATCCGGTCATCGGATGGCTCGGCGCGAACGCTTTGCGCCATTTGTATAAGCTGCTCGTGCGAAGGCTCGCTTGGTTTGGTGCTCGCAAAGGTCCTCGACGTTCTGCGCATCGCGGCAAGTTCAGCGGCGCATGAGGGACAGTCCAGAAGATGCGCTTCTACGATTGACTGCTCGGCGGGTGAAAGTTCACCGTCGTGGTACGCGTCCAGCCGAATTCGATTCTCGCAATCGATCATGTCTCAATCCGGCGGGCTGATGCCCACCGGCAAATATCGATCAATCATAACCCGCAAAGCGCTGGCGGAGCATCCGTCTTGCCCGCGTCAAGCGCGTCTCGGCGGTGCGCTCGGGGACGCCGAGCACCGATGCCATCTCCGCGTAAGACATCTGCTGCCACTCACGCAGGACGATAACCTCGCGGTATTCAGGCGGCAGGCAGCCGAGCATTGCCGCCACGTCCATCCGCTGTTGCACTTGCGTTGACGGGCATTTGGATTCGTCGTTTGCGACAGAAACCGGGCGCTCCAACGCATCCAGCGGCCCCGCCGGCCGCGAGTGGCGATATCGGCGCAGCTTTCGAACGCGATTGATCAGAACTGCGCTGAGCCACGTCGCGAGCGAGGCGTTGCCCTTGAACGTCTTCAGGCCACCGTCGAAAACCGCCAGGAACGTTTCCTGAACGACGTCATGCACGTCCGGGTCCGCACTGCCGAGGAGGGCGGAAGCCAGACCAAAGAGCCGGCGTCCGTGCCGCATCACCAGTTCCGTCCGGGCGGCATCATCGCCTCGCCGGGCCAGCACCAGCAGTTCCTCTTCGTCCATTGCCGGCCCGCCAATCAACGACATCACCCGGCAGCTTCCAACGGCCCACTCCGGATGTTCCGGTTGTTAGTACCGCCGTAAGGCACTAGGCCCGTCAAATTTTATTCGTGGGGGATTGGTTTTGAAATGAAATGTCCTTTCGCTTAAGCCGCCCCTTTGTGGCGCGCTTTCAGCGGCGCAGAGAGCAATCGCAGGACAAATAAAGGCGGTCCCGATCGCGATGCGGCGGTTGTGGAGCTGCCCCGAATCCTTCCATTGATCGTCCCGCCTTCGCTGGCGATCTGGATGCTCGAAGATTAGCGGGGGTCGCGCTTGACGCATTCGGTTCCAAGTTGCTTCGTGCAACGGTACCGAATACGCTGAAATTGTGACACCGTATGGGGTGCTGAAACTTGCCAGGAAGGGCTATAACGTTGGGAAAAAGACGTTCGACGACGATCGCCAGGCCAGCAACCGCAGCCGAATTAATCCGGAACTTCGATCAGATACTCGTAATGATCGATGCGGCCCGCAGGCGCGCCCTCGGTGCCGTCAACACGGCGCTTATCGATCTTTATTGGTCGATCGGAGAGTTCATTGCAAGGAGGATTGCTGACGAGGGTTGGGGAAAAGGAACGGTCCAACAGTTGTCGACTTTCATCCATAAGCAGCAACCCAACGCCCGCGGGTTCTCGGGCAGCAATCTTTGGCGAATGATGCAGTTCTACGAGACCTATCGCGTTCAACCAAAACTCGCACCATTGGTGCGAGAATTATCCTGGACGCACAACCTGCTCATCATGAGCCGCAGCAAGCGGGATGAGGAACGTGAGTTTTATCTTCGAGTTTGCGTCCGTGAGCGATGGAGCAAGAGAGAACTGGAACGCCAATTGGCTGGCGCTTTGTTTGAGCGAACCATCCTGGCCCCACCGAAAGTCGCACCAGCGGTGCGAGAACTGCATCCGGAGGCGGACGAAATCTTTAAAGACAGCTATCTATTGGATTTCCTTGGTCTGCCTAAGGACCATGCCGAGGCTGACCTACATCGTGGACTGGTGGAACGACTGAAGGAATTCCTCATCGAGTTAGGTCGCGATTTCTGCTTCGTCGGCAGCCACTACCCGGTTCAAGTAGGCGGCCGCGATTTTGAACTTGATCTGCTGTTCTTCAACAGGGCGATCAATTGCTTAGTAGCGATTGAGCTAAAGATCGATGAGTTTCAGCCCGAGTATCTCGGCAAGCTCGAATTCTATCTCGAAGCCCTCGATCGAGATGTGAAGAAACCGCATGAGCAACCTTCCATCGGCGTCCTACTGTGTGCCACGAAGAACCACGAGGTTGTCGAATACGCGCTCAGCCGCGCCGTGTCGCCGGCCGTGGTTGCCGAATATCAGACCCGTCTGCCGGACAAAAGGCTTTTGCGAGCCAAGCTGCACGAGTTCTATCAGCTCACAAAGGAACAGGCAGCACTCCCGCCGTCAACCGCACGATTGCGGAAAATGCCAAAGTCACCTCGAAAATGACTGATCATCGAGGCTGTGCTCAACCGTGTGGCTGTACGGCAGAGTCGAATTGAAGCGATAGTAGACCAAGCTTCACTGCCCTCTCGCGCTCCATCGCGTCAATCCATCAGCTTTTCCTGCAAGTACGTCATCGTCAGCGCAAAGACGCGAGCGGCTTGTTTCATATCCGCGCCGGAGCCGTGGCCGCCTTCGGTGTTTTCGTAGTAGAGAAACGGCAGGCCGAATTCTTCCATGCGAGCGGCGAATTTTCGGGCGTGCTGGGGGCCGACGCGATCGTCCTTGGTGGTCGTGAAGATGAAAGGTTCGGGATAGGCGACGCCCTTGTGGAGGTTCTGGTAGGGCGAAGTCTTGAGCCAGAAGGCCATGACCGCGGGGTCGGCGTTGACGTCGCCGTACTCGCCCTGCCAGCTTGCTCCTGCCGCGATCTTGGAAATGCGGATCATGTCCAGAAGCGGGACATCGATCACGACGGCGCGCCACATGTCGGGATGCTGGGTCAGCTCGACGCCCATGAGCAGGCCGCCGTTGGAGCCCCCCTCAATGCCCAGCCGGCGCGGCGAAGTGATCTTCCGGGCAAACAAATCCTTCGCCACCGCGGCAAAATCGTCGTAGATGATCTGCCGCTTGATGCCGAGACCCGCCTCGTGCCATTTGGGGCCGAACTCACCGCCGCCGCGAATATTGGCCAAGACGTACGCGCCGCCCTGCTCGAGCCAGAGCTTGCCTTCCAGGGCGGAATAGCGCGGCGTGCGGGAGATTTGGAATCCGCCGTAGGCGGTCATCAGAGTGGGCGTCGAGCCGTCGAGTACAATGTCCTTGCGATGGACGACAAAGTACGGAATCCTGGTTCCGTCGGTGGAAGTCGCTTCGAATTGCTCGACCACATCCTTCGAAGCGTCGAACTTTGGCGGCAGCGTCTTGATCGTCCGCAGTGAGCCGGTGTCGGCATCGACCAGCGACAACGCGGTCGGCGTCAGGAAACCTTCCACATCGATAAAGGCGCGGTTCGATCGGGAATCGGCCGAAGCGAGACTCACCGACAGATTCTGCGGCAGATCCAGCGGCTTGTGCGTCCAGCCGTCGCCGGACGGAGTATAGACGAAGGCACGCCCCTGCACGTTATCCAGCACGCCTATCAGAAGTTTATCACGCGTCGAGGTGACGCCATGCAGCGCCTCGCGCGGACCCGGCGCCCAAACCAGCGTGGGCTTGAGCGCGGCGGGCGATGCTTTGGTGGCATTGAGATCGGTCTGCAGAAGCGAACCGGGCTCGAAGGTTTTCCCGTCCACGGTCCAGGCTTCGTCGAGGCGCAGGATTACGCGGCCGTCGACCAGATCCGCGATCTCCGCCTTAGCCGGGAGGTCTGATTTCTCGGCTCCGCGGTCGGTCAGGATGTATTTCTCGGTTCGGAAGGTGTCGAGTGGCCGATCGATGAACGCCAGCGCGCGACCCTGCCCATCGTGTACCACAACGGGCGAGACGCCATACCCGCCATCTTCTTTGGTTCCGCGGAAGACCTCGACTGCCGCCGAGAGCGGCTGCCCGCGCTTGAGTCTCTTGACGATGAAGGGATAGCCCGAAGACGTCAGATCGCCCGGCGACCAATCGGTGGCGATCAGCAGCGTATCCTTGTCTTCCCAGGCGACGCGATGCTTGCCGCGCGGGAGGGTGAATCCGCCTTCGACGAATCGGCCGGTTTCCAGATCGAACTCGCGGGCAATCACCGCATCCTCGCCGCCGTCGGAGAGCTCGACCATGCAACGGGTTTCTTCGGGCTGCAGGATTGTGGCGCCTTTGTATACCCAGCTTTTGCCCTCCGCCTTATTGAGCGCGTCGATATCCAGCACCGTCGTCCAATGCGGCTGGGGCGAGGCGTAATCCTCGAGCGTGGTCTTGCGCCAAATCCCGCGGAGATGCTCGCGGTCCTGCCAGAAATTGTAGATCTGATCGCGCAGGAACCGCGGCTGCGGAATGCGGTCCTTTGCGCCGGCGATCGACAGCGCCTCAGTGTAGTTGCGGGAATAGCGCGGATCGGCCTCAAGCCGCTTGGTCGTAGTGGCATTGTGACTGTGCACCCACTCCATCGCCCGCGGCGACGAAACTTCTTCAAGCCAAATGTAGGGATCCGCGGGCTCGGTCGAAGAGGTTTGGGCGTGGGTCATCATGGGGAATATGAGGATGATGAGAAAAAGGGGAAACAAGAGGCGCATAGAGCATTCCGGTTTTGTGATGATGAGGTCGTTGTGAGTATTACAACCAGAATGCGCGCAGGGTCAAATCGAGCGCCGACTCCAAGCGATTGTTTACCGGGCGTGCTTGCACGCCGTTGACCGCGCCTTTCAATGGCAGCGCACGAAGGATCGCTAAACAGCACGACCTAGCTGCGACAATCGGACAAGCGCGCACCTGTTGCTCGCTAGACGGGCGGCTCTATAATCCACCACCTCTTGAGGCCCTGCCGCGGGCTTGGGAGGGCAACGTGCCACAGTGGAGTGAAGTTTAATTCAAACAGTAAGAGCGGCATGCATCCGTTGGTTACCTCGCCGCGCGATGTGTAAAGAGCTCTGAATGGCTCTTGCAAGAGATTATCGAGGCTCAGGTTATGGCTCATATTATCGCCCAGCCCTGCATTGGGGTTAAAGACGCGGCTTGCGTGACGGTTTGCCCGGTCGATTGCATTCATCCCACCAAGGATGAAGCGACATTCGGCGATTCGGACATGCTTTACATCGATCCCGACACCTGCATTGATTGCGGCTTGTGCGTGGATGAATGCCCGGTCAACGCAATTTTTCCGCAGGAAGATCTGCCGGCCGAGTGGGCGGAATTCATTGAGAAGAACGCGGCTTATTATAAGAAGTAAGGAGACCTGCGATGAAGCGACTAATCCTTGGCGGCGCAGTTTGCCTGGTATTGGTGGGCGCTGGCGTTTTTGCCACGGAAAAGGCGCACAAGGCCGAGAAGGCGACGCAAACTGCGCTCGCAGCGAATGTCGCCAGCGCACCGACGACTCGCCCGACTACGCAGGAGTCGGCCTCCGATAAGCCAATCAACAAGTATTGCGCAGTTAATCGCGATGACGAGATCGATCCGAAGGTGACGACCGTCTACAAGGGCAAGACTATCGGGTTCTGCTGCGAGGATTGCATCCCCAAGTTCAAGAAAGATCCGGAAAAGTACATGAAGGGCCTGAAGTAATCGCAGGTCTTTGATTGAAATCAGCTTAGAGCCCGGGATTCGATGCCCGGGTTCTTTTATTATGGGGCGCGCTGCTGAACTCACGCCCCGATTGCATTTGACGCTATATTCGTCGATATTCTCCGCTGCTTTTCCCATGGATGCCGTTGTCTGGAAATACCGGAAATATGTGTGGTCCAGCGCGCTGGCCGACCTGCGCCACCGCTTCAGTGGCAGCGTCGCCGGATACCTGTGGAACGTGTTTGTTCCGCTGGCGCAGCTTGCGGTTTATGCCTTGATTTTTGGAATCCTGTTCAGCAACAGCGGCATGGATGAGGGGCCAAAGGGGCCGTTCGCTTTCATTCTTTTCCTGTGCTCCGGATTGCTAGCGTGGAACGCCTTTGCCGAGACGTTGATGCGTTCGACCGCGTCTTTCGTGGGCAATGCCGGGTACTTGAAAAAGCTCCCGTTGCCGGAGCAGATCTTCATCGCCCAGGAAGCCTGCGGCGGATTTCTCACCGCAGCCATTTCGATCGGCATCTTCCTGATCTTTGCCGCCGCCATCGCACATGACGGCCCGTACGTGCAATGGCTCCAGGCCATTCCATTGCTTGCCCTGTTTCTGGGCTTTGCTTACGGCCTGGGGCTGGTGTTCGCGTGTCTGCATGTGTTCTTTCGGGATGTGCAGCCATTTTTGAACGTCGTGGTGCTGCTGTGGATGTGGCTCACGCCGGTCGTGTATCGCGAGACGATTTTAAGTAACGCGCAGCATCCGCATCCAGTGATCATGCGGCTGCTGCAATTGAACCCGGCCTATCACTACGTCGCCGGTTTTCACGATAGCCTGTGGCTCGGGCATTGGGTGGCGTGGCAGCGATGGGTCATCTGCATCGGAATCACGCTGGCTGTGAATCTCGTTGGCATGTGGGTGCTGAGGCATTTCCGGTCTGAAATCAGGGATGTGCTGTAGGACTCGTATCACCCATGACGCAAACCGACCGGCAGCCGATCGTCTCCGTCCGCAACTTGACCAAACGGTTCAAGTGCTACACGACGCCCGCCGCGCGCCTTGTGGAATGGCTCAGCCTTGGCGGGATTCAAAAGCATTCGCTCTTTACCGCGTTGGATGACATCAGCCTGAGCGTGCGCAAGGGCGAATTCTTCGGCATCGTCGGACCCAACGGCTCAGGAAAATCGACACTGCTGAAAATCCTGACCGGCGTGCTGATGCCGACCAGCGGCTCATATGAAATCACCGGGCGCGTCACCAGCCTGCTGGAACTGGGGACCGGCTTCAATCCAGAGCTGACCGGCCGCGAGAACTTGATCAACAGCGGCCGACTGCTGGGCTTCAATGAGCGCGAAACCTTGAGCCGGATGGATCGGATTATCGACTTTGCGGAGCTGGGCGAGCAGATCAATCTGCCGATCAAATATTACTCGACCGGCATGGTCGTCCGGCTGGCCTTTTCGCTTTTTGCCCACGTTCAGCCGGATGTATTCATCGTGGATGAGGCGTTGTCGGTAGGCGATGTGGGGTTTTCCCGCAAATGCTTCGAGCGGCTCGATCAAATGCGCGAAGCGGGTTGCACGCTGCTTTTTTGCAGCCACGATTTACCTGCCGTGCGTAAATACTGCGATCACGCGATGTTCTTGTTTCAAGGCAAATGTGCCTATCTGGGCAGCGCTGCCGAGGCGACGGATATTTATGTCGAAGCGATGAGCCCCGGCGGAAAGGCGCATCGGCTGGGTGTCGCCGACCAGGATGCGGAGCGCGCGGAACATCGCGCCGCAGCTGAGCTCCATGGCTCGATGCCGGATGCCCTATCGACCGTATTTGAGATTGCGGATTTTGATCGCGTCGCAACGGTGAGCAAAGGGCGCGTCGGCACCGGCGCGGTGCGCATCGTGGCAGTACGCACAACCGATGCGAGCGACCGGCCGCGATCCACCTTCAACGTCGGCGACCGAATGCGATGCCATATCCTGAGCCTCGCATACGATGATGCCGACCAGGCGACAGTAAGTTGCCAGCTTGTGAATCGCATGGGCGTGGGGGCATGGGGGACCAATCATGCGCTTCGCACTGGTCAGACCACGCCGGTGCGCCGCGGGCGATGGCTGCACGCGGTGTTCGATGTGAAGCTGGACATTGCATTTGATACTTACGCAATCGATGTGGGCTGGGGCGATGCTTCGGGCAAGGGGCATGTGTTCGACCGCATCACCGCCGCGGCCAGCGTGACAGTGTCTCCCGGTACCCATCTTGATTTTATTGGCATGGCCCGGCTCGACTGTGAGAGCGAAGTAACCGAATATGGCGGCGCTGCCGCCGGACTGGCAAAAGACCCCGTCGGGGCGGCCGAAAGGTAGAATATTTCAGTGCAGACTCCCACGCAGGCTTTGGAATCGGACAAGCTCGTCACCCATCAAGTCGAGTTTGGCGGAAAGACGTTAACCGTCTCCAATTTCACCGTCGATCGGCTCATCAATGATTCCCTTGCAAACGATCATGTCTGGGAGCCCTGGCAGCTCAATTTGATGAGCCGAATCATCAAGCCGAATTTCACTTGCGTGGATGTCGGCGCGAACGTCGGCATCAACGCGATGTTTGCCGGGAAGCTTTGTCCGCAGGGTCGTGTGCTGGCATATGAGCCCTTCCAGGCGATCTTTCGCGTGCTCAAGCACAACATCGAGAAAAATGGGTTGACAAATGTCCTGCCGATCGACAAAGGCCTGTCCGATGCGACGACGAGCCTGGAAATGATTACCGATGTGCTGGCGGTGGGCGGAGCGCATGTGATCAATCAGCGCCATGGAGGCGACCAATACGCCACCACCACCGCGCACTTTGCCCGCCTCGACGACCAGATGCGCGAGCATGGCGTCAATCGAATCGAATTCATCAAAATCGATGTCGAAGGGCATGAGATGAAGGTGCTCACCGGCGGCGAATCATATCTTCGCGAGCCGAACCTTCAGTTGGCGATCGAATTCGCCCCGATTCAGCATTTCCGCGCGGCAGTGGACAAAGGCTGCTTCATCGATCGCCCTTTGTTTGAAAAAGTCAAAAGCTGGTTCAAGCACCTCTTCGTGATGTGCCGGGATCAGACGCTGCACCCGGTCAGCGATTGGCACCTGCTTCGCCGAAAGCTGATGGGCGGCTTCTTTGTCGATGATCTCTATTGCGTCAATGCGATCCGGCCGGAAGTGCAATCGATGATTGTGAAGGGCGCGGAAGCACCGCCGCATGTGCAGAAGCACCAGGAATCGATTGGCGCGGTGTCAGCGACCTACTTCAACCGCGATATCGACGGCTGGGGAATGGCTGACGATTACAACCCGGCTGTCATGAGCATGACGCTCGACGGGCCGCGGCGAAGCACACTGAAAATGGTCTTCAATCCGATATGGCGCAAGCATGTGCCCAGCGGCGACCATTACCCCGGATGGCCGGTGTGGATCATGGTCGGCGACGAGCAACACCGCCTCGATTTGCTCGATTCTCAGCGCGAACTCCCGATTCAACTCACCGGGCAGCCGTTGCACGTGACGGTGCAGTCGGAATACAAGACCACGGCCCGGGAATACCTTGGCAACCCTGCCGACCCGAGGCAGATTGGCTTTCGGTTTGAGCTGAAGCGTTAGAGCTTATTCGCTGCCATTGTCGTTCGACATCGGCTCTTCCATATCCGACATCGACGCGCCACCTTCACCCATCTCACCAAACTCGTCTTCTTCTTCCTCCATCTCCTCTTCGGAAGATAAGGATGGCCTCTGTCCTTCGGCGGCAATGTCGTCGGTGGTCTGGACCGAGCGTTCCTGCGTGCCAGGCGGGAACGTGCTGACGGTCTCGATCGTGTCGGCGACAACGCCTTGTGGCGTGGAAATGAACTGAGTCACCGATTCGGTGATTCGAACAGTCGCCTGGCCGCCACGACTTGCTTTGCGACTGGAGGATGATTTTTTAGGCTTCTTGGCCTTAGTCTTTGAACTGCTGCTTGCGCGCGTCGTGCTCTTCTTCGCGCGGCTGGCCGATTTCTTTGCGCTGCTCGCGCGCATCGACTTTTTCGCCTTGGAATTGCCGCCGGCCGCTTTGCGTGCCATCGGCTTTTTGCCTTTGGACGACTTGCCGGCTTTGGCGGTCGCTTTGCGGCCTTTTTTGGCCTTGCTGCCCCCACCACTCTTGCGCGCCCCTTTGCCGCCCTTCTTTGCCATCGCGGGTCCTTTCGTTAGATGCGCGACTATTCTTACCGCAATCTTTCCACAATTGAAGTAAAAACTGCAAAATATCGACAAGAGATCGTTGATCTAAAGAAGGACAGGCCGCATCCGGTGCGAAATATCGAACGCATCGAACAGTCCTGATACGATTAACGACCAGCCCTAAACAGGCGGAAATGACGAGGTTTCATATTCATGGCCAATGATGTTTTAGTCGTGTTTTTCCGATGGCTCCATGTGATTACCGCGTGCGCGGTGATTGGCTGCGCGTTTTTTATGAGGGTCATTGTGCCCATCGGCCTTCGGGGGCTGGAACCCAGCGTGGCCGAAGCCGCTTTTCTACGTGCCCGGCGCGGCTTTAAGTTCGTCGTTCACCCCGGCATTCTGCTGTTCCTGATCAGCGGCATCTATAACGCGATTGCGGCCTGGCCCGATTACAGCCATTGGGCCCACCCGGGGCTGACGCACGGCCTCTTTGGGCTGCACATCCTGCTGGCGTTGATCGCCTGGACGATCCTGCTGTACGCCCTGGCTGGGCGGGAGCCTAAGCGGGGAAGCCAGGCGCTCACCAAATTGAATCTGGTTGTTCTGGCGCTGACAGTGGCGGCTGCGTCAACGTTGAAGATCGTACACGGATATGCGCACGATCATCGTGTCGTGCAGACCTCGAGCCACCGCTAATGGCCGGTCGGATCGGAACCTTCGCAATGGATATCCCGCAAACAAGCGATCTCCCGATGCCAGGCGGCCAAATAGAGCTGGCTCGTGGAGTCTGGATTCCAGCCGATGCGCTGCGGGTTCAATATGCGCGAAGCCGGGGACCGGGCGGGCAGAACGTCAACAAGGTGAATACGAAGGCTGAGATCTGGGCTCCGGTGGGCAAGATCATGGGGTTGAGCGAAGCGGCCACGCAGCGGTTGCGGGAAATCGCCGGTAAGCGACTGACCCTGCAGGATGAGATTCACATAGCGGCTGATTTATCGCGCTCGCAGGAGCGCAATCGCGAGGAGGCGATCAGCCGGCTGGCGGTGATGATTTCAACCGCGCTGCACGAACCCAAGCCTCGGCGGAAAACCAAACCCTCGCGGGCGGCCAAAATGCGCCGCGTTGAAAGCAAGCGCCGGCGGGGACAGATCAAGAACAGGCGACAGGGTCGCTCAGACGCCGAGTAAACGCGATGGGCGGTAAGCGCGACATATATGTTGCGCGATGGGCAGGCGATCGTATAAAAGAGCCGCGCACGAAGTAAGCGGTCAGAGCGCTCTGACCGCTCACTTCGTGCGCGGCTCTCTTTTCAGCAAGATGACGTTCCTACCCGTTAATCCTCGTCGCTGAATTCCTCTTCGTCGTCATCGTAGTCGTCGTCATCATCGTCGTCGGGGTTGTCGTAGTCGTCGTCCTCTTCCTCTTCGTCCTCGTCGTCATCCTCATCTTCTTCTTCGTCGTCGAAGTCTTCTTCGTCTTCGTCTACTTCTTCATCTTCGTCGGCGTCTTCTTCATCTTCGTCTTCGTCTTCTTCCTCGTCCTCCTCTTCATCTTCGTCTTCGGCGTCGTCGCCCTCTTCCTCATCCTTTTCCTCTTCATCCTCTTCCTCATCGCGGGCACGACGCTTGGCGCCTACGAAAGTCGTATCGTCTGAAAAGGGATCGAACGGAAGATTCTGCAGGAGATCATCCGTTACGCCCGTGAACTCCACATCAGAGTCGGACAACAGCAATTCATCGCCAATCATGACAGTCTTCATAAAACTTCCCTGTAGGGGTTCACGGGACAAGATCAGCAGCTATGCTGCGCTACGATCGCCTCGGCGCGCGTATCAAAACCGGGAAATCATCCGCTTGTCAACGGCGATTTCCCGCCGGTCACAAGGATGCGGCTGCATTCAAGCGACCTGGTCAAAAGTGGTCGGGGTTTTAACGATGGAGGCTGGCCCAGTCAAGGGAAAATCGTACGGTTTGCATTACCCCAGCTTCTTCCGCCGAAGCAGTAGCGCATTTCCAATGACGGTGACATCCGACAGTGCCATCGCGCCCGCTGCCACGATCGGATTGACCAACCCGACAGCGGCAAACGGGATGGCCACAACATTATAAATGAAGGCCCAGAAAAGGTTCTGGCGAATGGTGCGCATCGTTGCGCGCGAGAGCAGGATGGACGCGGCCACGCCCTTCAGGCTTCCCCCGGTTAAGACAATGCCACCGGTTTCGCGGGCGACGTCCGATCCGCCGCCGATGGCGATGCCGAGATCGGCGGCGGCAAGGGCGGGCGCATCGTTAATTCCATCGCCGACCATGGCGACGACCGATTTGCGGGAATTGGGCTCGGACGCGCCGCTTTGAATCTCGCGAATGACAGCCGCCTTACCATCAGGCTTCACCTGCGCGCGAATGGCCGCGATGCCAACTTCTTTGGCGACGTTCGCCGCGGCACCAGCATGGTCGCCAGTCAAGAGCATCGTTTTCAGACCCATCGCATGCAGTCTCGCAACTGCATCAGCAGAATCTTCCTTAAGCTGATCGGCGATGACGATTGTCCCCAGTGCCTCAAGTTTTCCGTCATCGGTCCTGCGGGCAACCGTGACCAACGTCGATCCCGAATCGGCCTGCGCGCCCGAAGGAATCGGCTGCCCATCACCAAATCGCGCCAGCAAATCATTGTTCCCGATCAACACCTTCGTCGCCCCGACCCTAGCAGCCACGCCCTCGCCGGCGTACGTGTTGAAATCTTCCAGCGGCGAGATCGCTACGCCCAATTCTTTGGCCCGATTGACGATGGCCTGAGCCAGTGGATGGCTGCTGTATTGCTCGGCGGACGCCGCCAGATTCAGGATCTGCTGATCCGATGCACCATTCAATGCAATGATACGAGAAACCACTGGCTTTCCGCGCGTCAGCGTGCCGGTCTTGTCCAGAACGACAGTGTTCACGCGCTCGGCATTTTGGATGGCGTCGATGTCACGAATCAGAATCCCATGGCGGGCTCCCAGCCCTGTTCCCACCATCACCGCCGCGGGAACCGCCAGTCCCAGCGCGCAGGGGCAAGCGATGATCAACACGCTGCAGACGGCTTTGGCCATGGCGGCAGCGGTCTGCCCTGCCGACCAGTCATGTGCGTGAGCCCAAGCGAACCAGCCGATGGCTGTGACCAGTGCGATGCAAAGCACCGTCGGCACAAAAATCGCAGCGACACGGTCGGCCAGCTTTTGAGCCGGCGGTTTCGAAGTTTGCGCGTTTTCCACTAGCTTGACGATCTGAGCCAGGGCCGTGTCCTGGCCCACTTTCGTAACGCGCACGATCAGGCGACCATCATGATTGAACGTGCCGCCGATCACTTCGTCGCCAGGCGCGCGCAATACGGGAAGAGGCTCGCCGCTCATCATGGATTGATCGACACTCGATCGGCCGTCAATGACCACGCCATCAGTGGCAATCCGATCGCCCGGACGGACCAGAATTCGATCCCCAATTTCCAGGTTCGTCGCGGGAATCTGCTCAAACGATTCTTGTTGATGATCAGTCGGGATCGTCGCAGATTTCAGTCGAAGCGCGGTCGCAGGCGCGAGGTTCATCAATTCTCGAATCGCCCGGCCCGCCGACTGTCGTGCCCGCGCCTCAAGCCAGTGCCCCAAACTGATCAGCGCGAGCAGGCCCGACGCTTCCATGAAATACAGCTCATGCCCCATCGGCGGCCGCCATGCGCCGGCAAGCCCGCCGAGAAAAAAGGTGAGGCTGTAGAAATAGGCCACGCTGGCGCCCATCGCGATGAGTGTGTCCATGTTGCTGGTTTTGTGTTTCAGCGCGGTCCATGCGCTGGCGTAGAACTTCCCGCCAACATAAATCAGCGCGATAGTGCTCGAAGCCAGGGCGGCCCACCCGAGCCAATCAGTTTGAGCGAGCGCGTGCTGCATATGCGAATGCATCAACATTCGCAGCCAGTGCAGCAACTCGACCGGCAACCAAAGCGCAACGCCGACCGCGGCGCGCCATAGCCACGCGGAGGCTTCCTTAGCCTGGCGGCCGATGCGCTGTTCCTGGGAATCGTCTGACAGTTGCGTCGTATCGGCGGGCGTCGCGGGATATCCACCCTCGGCAATCGCGCCGGCCACCTGGCCGGGATTCGTCTTCGAAGGATCGAATTCAATGCTGGCGCGGCCGGTCGCAAGATTGACCCGGCAATCGCGCACGCCCGCCACAGATCGCGCCGATTTTTCGACGTGAGCCACGCAACTGGCGCAATTCATGCCCGATACATCGAGCGTGGCCGTGGCAATTGATTCATCCGAGGCGTCCCGCATGCCACAATGATATGGATGATGAGTTGACGTTTCTCCGGTTAAAGCAGGCCAGGCAAACGAAAAAACGGCCCTGAGCGCTCATTGGGCGCTCAGGGCCGCTTGCGTAGGGAACGAATTGGCAATGCCGACGGCGACGGTTCAGCGGCCGCCTGCCGAGGCACGCGCTCAGCGCGATCTTTTTCAGACCCGGCGCTGACGTGGACGGGCGCTTTGCAGGCGCTCGCTGGCACCGCCCAGCATGGACAGCATGCTGCTAAAGCTCAACGACGCGCCAGCACGACGCCGGCGCGGAACAGGCGTCCGACGAACCTTGCAGCGGCCGCCCATCGCTTTTCTGCGAACCATCGAATACTCCTTTCCCACAAAACCCCATCGAACGTGGAAGAGGGTAAATCAGGAGTGGTCGCAGGCCAACTTTTGCCGAACTTTCGCGACAGTCCGATAAGAGAGGCCCCTCTTTGAGTCATCATGGCTCTGCGTAATTGAACGTTTCGCTTGCGCCAAGGACGCCAAGGAGCCAAGAACGCCAAGAAATTCATTTTTGATTTCTCTTCTTGGCGTCCTTGGCTTCTTGGCGCTCTTGGCGCAAAACGAAGTCGGAATTCCCGAACGGTGTCGAAACATTCAGGGTCCCTCATTCAGCCATTCGATTTGGATGTCGTAGTCCCAGAACGGGAAATAGAGGTTCTTGCCGTCGATTTCGACTTCGCCGCGCTGGAAGTCGAGGGGCTCGCTGCGGAGCGATGATTTGGGGGGCACAAACTGTGATCCGTAATCCCGGTTGACAATCATCCGGTACGAGTCCTGATGGCCAAAATAAAATTCGCGGATCTTCGGATCGTCGCTGGGGCGGAGGCCATAGGAGGCATCGACCGGCAGCCAGCCCCAGGGCTCGACGTAGATTTCGCACCAGTCGTGCATGTCCCAACCGACGCGCTTGGTTTCCCAACCGGTCTGCCAGCGGGCGGGAATGCCAGCGCAGCGACAGAGCGTCATGAAGAGCATCGTCTGCACGCCGCAATCGCCTCGCCGGCTGGTCAGGGCTTTCTTCGACAGGCTGGGGATCGTGCAATATTCGGCCTCGGCGTTGTAGGCGATATTCTTGGTGACCCATAGGAAGATTCGGTGCGCCCGCTCCAGCGGATTGGTTTCATCGCCGACGACTTCCGCAACTGTCTTGCGAATTTCGGGGGTGAACTGGATATGCGGCAGCCGCTCGCCCAGATTCCCCTGTGAATAATCCGCCTGCAGCGGCCGGGCCTGATTTTTATCCAGCAGCGGATACCAGGCGCTGGAAGTAAATTCGTAAGCCGCACTGAAGGTGATCGGCTTGGCCGGATCGTCCACCTTTTGCTGAAAATAAATGCTTCGCTGCGGCGCGCCGGATAGCGGATGCTCACCGCTGGCAACCGGCGCGATGGTCGTCAGCTCCGGCGTCGCGCTGATCAATTTCACATTCGTCTGCTGTCGATACTCCTGGGGAAATGGAAGCCAGGCGCGGACGGTAGCGCCCTGCTTCATTCCCGGTACGTTTGGCAAAACCGTCAGCGAAAAATGAATGCGATGCCGGATCGGCACGACCTGCCGCCGACCGGTCTTCTCGGCCTCGGCAATCACTCGCGCCAGATGCTGTTCCAGCGTCCAGTTGGCCGGCGCATCCTCCGTTTTTCGCCGTCGAATCGCGTCGCCGCAGAAGCGAAAAACATTCGAAGGCTCGCGGCCGAAATAGGCGACGTTGCCGTCGATGATGCGATATTGTACCTGCCCGGCACGGCGCCAGGATTCCAATTCATCGAGCGTGGCATCGGGAATGGATGTCTTCAATTTGACCAGCAGGTCGGACGCCGACAGTCGGTAATCGCGCCGCGTGCGGGCGATGATTTCGATCGCCTCCTGCCGCGCCCGCTGATCACCGCCGGGGGCGTTGAGAAGCCGCTCTGCGTCGGCGAACCGCCCCTGTTCCATCATCGCCCGCGCTTCGACCACCACAGGATCGTCGGATGTAAAAGCGAGCGATGCGCCAGTTGGCTGCGGCGCGGTGGCAGCGCCTGCGAGAGTGTCAGATGCCATGATGAGGTAGGTAATAAAAAGTGTGATGATGATAAACGAAAGTATCCGCCCCACTCCCCCTCGACCCGCAGCTCGATTCAGGTGCGCGTGCATTTGCGGCAGTATAACCAACGCACTGCATCAAGGATAAATGCGTCTTACTGCTCGCGGTCGAAATACTCTTGCTCCAGCGCTTTGAGCTTATCCGAAAGCTTCTTCATATCCGCCTGAAGCTTTTTGCCGCGCGAGGCATCCTTGAAATTATCTGGATCGGCACAGCTGCTTTGGCACTCGGCGAGCGAAATTTCAGTTTCAGAGATCTGCTGCTCGAGTTCCTTTAGCGTCAATCGACCGAAGGGACGCGCGTAGGGATTGTCCTTCCGTGTGTTTTCTTTCGTTTCTCTGGGCGGCGCCGGTTTCGGCTTCGCCTTGGGCGCGCTGGCCGACGATCGCTCAGATTTTTCCTGTGCAACCTCGGCGCGCTCCTTCTGCTTGCGCACCCATGCCGAATACGTGTCAGGAAAATCGATGATCCCCGGCGGCTGAAGAATCAGCAGTCGCCCAGCCACGCGATCCAGAAAATAGCGGTCGTGGCTCACGCACATCACCGTGCCCGGATATCCCTTCAGCGCATTCTCCAGCGCTTCGCACGAAGGAATATCAAGATGATTGGTCGGCTCGTCGAGCAGTAGGACGTTGGGTGAATCGAGCAGGAGCTGCGCCAGCCGAACGCGCGCCCGCTCACCACCGCTGAGCAATCCGACCGGCTTGTGCACATCGTCGCCCCGAAAAAGCATCGTGCCCAGGACGTTGCGGACGTCCTGATCCTTCGCCTCGCGACCAGCCGCCACTTCTTCAAAGACCGTGCTGTCGGGATCGAATTCATCCAGCCGCTGATCGTAATAGCCGATGTTCAGGTTCGCGCCCCAGCGGATGTCCCCTGCGTCGGCATCTTCCTGCCCCAGCAGCACCTCCAGCAGCGTGGTCTTGCCCGATCCATTGGGGCCAATGATTCCGATGCGCTCGCCGCGCTTGATGTCGAACTTCAAGTGCTGCCAGAGCGTCGTGACGCCATAGGCTTTTGAAAGATCGCGGACGTTGAGCACCTGATCGCCCGCGCGCTGATCGGTGTTCAGGGCAAGATTAATATGCCGCTGCGTTTCGACCGACTGCACGAGTTCCCCGCTGGCCAGCAGTCGATTAAGCCGCTTCTCACGTCCCTTGGCTTCCTTGCTGCGCTGGCCGGCGCCGAATCGGCGGATGAATTCCTTCTGCTTCTCGATGTCGGCCTGCTGCTCCTCGAATTGGCGCCGTTGCGTCAGCTCGGCCACCTCGCGCTGCTGCACGAAGGCCGAGTAATTGCCGGGATAGCTGTTGAGCTGGCACTGCGTGAGCCAGACGATGCGCGTGGCGAGACGATCCAGCAGGTATCGGTCGTGGCTGATCAGCATCACCGCGCCACTGAAGCCGCCCAGATACTTTTCGAGCCATTCAATGGCAGTCAGGTCCAAGTGATTGGTCGGCTCATCCAGCAGCAGCAAGTCCGGCTCACTGATCAGCAGCTTCGCCAGTGCGAGGCGGGACCGCTGCCCGCCCGAAAGCGTCGAGACATTCTGCTCCCAACTGTCCCGCGTGAGACCGACTCCCAGCAGTGTCGCCTCGAGCTTATGTCGCCACGCATACCCGCCGGCCAGGTCGAAATCATGCTGAACGTCCTGGTATTTCTGGAGGACTTTATCGAGGGCTTCGCCGCTGACGTGGGCCATCTCATGCTCGAGCTCGCGCATGCGATGCGAAAGGTCATGCAGGGTGGCAAAGGCCAGCTCAGCTTCATCGACAACAGTGTTCGTCTCGTCGAATTTTGGATCCTGCGAGAGATGGCCGACTTTGGTGGTCTTGGCGATGCCAACGGTTCCGGCATCGACAATCAAATCCCCAGTAATGACTTTAAAGAGCGTGGTCTTGCCGGAGCCGTTGGACCCGATAAAGCCCAGCCGTTCGCCACGCTCGATGTTCAGGTTCAAATGATCGAACAGAACGCGCTTGCCGAAGGTCTTTTCGATGTTGGAGAGAGTGATGAGTGACACAACGTAAGCTTAGGACTCTTGACTACCCGTCGCGGACAAACGGCCGCACCCTGCCCAGTTTAGCCGCGACGCGCCAGCGGAGCGCTTTCTTCGAGCGATGCAAAAAGCGCTCCGCTGCCGCGTCGCGGCTAACCTCGGCGGACTTACCCGTCCGACCAAAGGGGTTCGGCAGGCTACAGGAAAATCAGGCGCGTTGCGAGGCCGTCTGGGCGGTGGGCGATCCGACCATCGCTGCTTTCAACGCACGCAAGCCAATTCCGGTGAGAATCACCGCCAACAGCGCCGGCACGATGACCGTCGCCATCATGATCAGCGATGCCTCGATCATCGCATCATAGCGCACCATATGCACCCAGGTCATCAACGTCGGCGTCAAGACCTGCGGATGTTCGGGCATCAGCAGCACCGTCGCCGGCACTTCGGTCATCGAGAGCGCGCCGACCACCAGCCCCCCGGCCAGCAGAGTCGGCCAGGCCAGTGGCCAGATGACCCAGAAAGCAGTTTGGAAGGCGCTTGCGCCGTCGGCCGACGCCACATCGCGCATTTCCCGCCAGGGGCGCGTCCAGGTGGCGCGACCAGCCGCGAGTGCCAGCCATCCGAAGCGACCTGCGTATGCGATCAGCGGAACGATCGACGAGTCATAGCCCCAATACAGGCCAGGGCGGTTCCAAATGCGGATGAGAGCGATCGCGAGTAATTGTCCCCCAATCAAAAAGCTCGCACCGGCCAATGCCAATGATCCGCGAATCCATCGCCCCGCCAACGAGAATCCCGCCACCAGTGCAAAGGCCGACGCTTCGACGGCGACGAGAATCGCTCCCTGCACCTTCGGCCCAAATTCCCGCCACATCGTCAATGGAGAAAGCGGTACGTACAGCGAGCGAATCAGCGAAAGCACCGGCACGCCAATGTTGAGCAACAGCAGCGCAATCGTGATCGCGACCGTCACCTTCGACACATCCAGCACCGGCGGCCAATCGCCGGTGGCGACCGTCTCGGAGCCGCTCGTTTGTCCCGCTCCCCATGCGGCAGCAATTGCCAAAAGAATCGTTACCGCGAGCAACGGCGCTGCCGTCGCCACCGCCGCGGCGGCGCGCTCAGGCTGATCGGAAGACGCGAATCCTCCTCCCAAGGCGCCGGATTGAGTAATCAGATTATCCGGCGAGCTCATCGCGCCAGTGTCGAAGACCATCCGCACTTCCGTCGCCACCACACTGATGCCGGTCGGCTCATAGACGGCAAATTCCTGCGTCGCCAGGATCGTGACGATCGCCAGCGAAGCGATGATCGGTCCCAGAAGCTGGCGGAAGGTCACCCAGTGCAGCGCGCCATCCAGCACCGCCTGCTGCTGCACGTTGGTATCCATTCGCCGAAGCGCCAAGCCGATCAAACCGGCCGGCACCGCCCAGAGCCAGGCGGCCAAGGACCAGATGCACCGCAAAATGTCGGCGGCTCCGTTGGGCCGAAACGTGATACCCCATGGCAGCACCAGATGCCGATACATCCGGACGAATTGCGCCCAGCCATAGGCGTACGAGAGCGATGGGAGAAGGAGTGCCGCGGGCAGGAGGACCCATAGAAGTCGGGCAACCATCCCGCGCCCGCGCCCAAGCACATACCCCGCGGGAAGACCCATGGCCGTTGCGATGATCGCGACCGTTCCGTTATAGAGGAGCGTTCTTCCTAGCAATTCAAAGCGAAACGCGCTGAACGAAAGCTCCGCGCGCACCTGTGGGTTGGCCGCCACGGTCCAACACATCCAGCACAGCGGCAGTACGCTGCACAAGGTCAACACAAAGACCGCCGGCAACGCGACGAGAATGGACGATCGATCTTTCTTGGAAGACAACGAACCCCTCCAGTGGGGAATGACGGTGCAGACCATACTCGTTTCACATTCGTCCATCCAGAATCGCAGTGGTCTCCCGCTGCGCCTGGGCGTAGACCTTCGCTGCTTCGCGATAATCGATTTTCATCGCCTTGATTTCCTGGCCCGCGCCGCCGCGCACGCTCCAGCGGGCGTATTTCATGTCGATCAGCATCTGCTCGACTGGTTTGCTTGCAAGGAAATCGATCAGCTTTTTGGCGGCCTGTTCATGGCGAGTGCCGCGGACCAGGCCAATCGTCGTCGGCATCGCGAGCGTTCCAAAGGTCGATTGATCCGGGACGACCATCGAAAGTTTTCCACCATTCGCAGCGGAATTGCTGACGTCATCGCTGTCGGTCAGGCCCAGCGAATAAACGCCATTGCCCACCTGATCAGCCACTTCGGCATTTCCGCCCAATGCCGCGATTCCGTTGTCGTGGAGCTTATGAAAAAAAGCGATTGTCTTGTCGCGCCCCCAGAAAACATACAGGGCCGCTACGTGCGCGCCGGTCGCGCCGGCCGTTGGTCGCGAAATGCAGATCTTGTTTTTGAGTCGAGGGTCGGCCAAGTCTTCGATACCCGTAATCTGAAATGGTGGCGGCGGATTGCTCACCGCCAGCACGCGCGCGCGAAGGCCGATGCCGGTCCAGTAGCCCTGAGGATCCTTAAACTCCGGCGGAATGTCGGCGCCAGTCGTGGGAGAATACGGCTCCAGGATGTTTTCCGAAGCCAGCCGCGTGCTCAAAAAGGCTTCGCTCCCCCACCACACATCCGCGCGTGGATGGGCCGACTCGGCTTCAAGTTTTCCCGCGAGTCCCACCGATTTGGATGATTCGATGTCATACTGCACTGCTACGTGAATGCCGCTCTGCTTCTCGAATTCCGCAAAGACCTTGCTGGCGTAAGGTTCATCGACGCCGCAGTAGACGATGATTTCCTCCGGCTCCGGGCCGTGGTTGCAGCCGGCCGGGATGATCGCCAGGCAGAGCGTGAGCAGTATTAGTGATATCTTCAATCCTCGCATCATATACAGCCTTTCATTGCCAATTAGAAGGCGACTTCAAGGCGAAGCGTCATGACCAGCGCGTTGTTGCGAACAGTCTGACCAACGTCTTCAGACCCATTGGGATGGATAATGTACTGCAGATCCGGCTTCAGGCTGACCCATTGGGTGAAGCGAATCCGATAAAAGGTTTCCAATGCAAGTTCATACGGGTCGCGCGTGCCGGCGTCGGAGCTGAAATGAGCCCAGGTCGCGCCGGCTCCGAGCACGTCGATCGGCCGGTTGGTAATCGCGCCGGTCCAGGAAAGGCCGAGCAACGCGTTTGCGTCAATTCGATTCACTGTCGGATCGGCCCACGAAACAGAAAACGAAGCGGCAACGCCGCCGGGATATTCTTCCTGCTCCGGCCGCTCCGTCGGGCTCGCACCGGGCGGCCCCGCGGGAATTGGGAGTTGACGGAATGGCTTCCAGAGCACCTGGTCGAGTGTCAGATAGACGCCGCCAGTTCCGGTCTGCCGGCCGGCGCTATCCAGGCGATCGAAATGATTGGTATCCCACCAGCCACCTAGACTGACCTTACCGGGAAAATGGCGATCTCCGATATGCGCCTTGTATCGCGCCCCAATCTCGCTGATGAAAAACAGATCGTCCGATCGGTCGAAGAAATGCTTCGGCCCGATTTCTCCCGTACGAACGCCTCGCGCCCCCGAGCCGTCGAACACCGCAGCCCCGGCATACATGCCATTGGCAGGCTCGTAAAAAAGCTGGATGCCGGTGCCGTTGTCGGGAAAGGATGGCATCAAGCCGAGTGTGGGCGAAGTGGAAAAGGAGTTGTTCAGGAATTCCTGGGCATTGTCCAGCACATCGAAGTCGGCGTTGCCGTCCATCTTCCCCAGGCGCAGGCGTAACGTGTCGTTGAAAAACTTCTGCTGGTACCAAAGCTGGCCGAGTTGCGAGCGGCCGTCGGCGTCGGTGCCGAAGGAAAAATTCTGCGCGTCGCCGGTCAGCGTGTGGGAGGCATTGCCGCCGTGCTGGAGCTGATAGACTGCAAAAATCGTCCCGCCGTGCAGGCCAAAGAACTTGTCGGTGTTGATCTCCACCGGCAGATTGAATCGCTGGCGGAAGGAGTCGCCATGCGTGTCCAGGCCACCGAGAAAATTCTTGGAATAATCGACGATGAGATAGGGATCGATGCTGATGCCGTGCTGAAAAAGCCTTTCGCGCAGGCCAAAGACTTCACCAAACAGGTGCTCGGCTGGATCGAATCCCTGCTCTTCGATCGGGATCGCCTCAGCCGCGCGCGTCGCCGGAGGCGCGGTGGGCGGGTTGTCAGCCCGCGCGAATCCGGTGAACCACAGGAGCAAAGACACAAAAAACGCCAGCAAAAGCCGGCAATGCAATTTCGAGCCCAACACCTTCCTCCCGTGAAGATCCCGCTCCGGATCGAGCAGCCGCGAAGCTTCATTATCAAATCATGATTAGAATGACAATTTAGACGATACGCGCATGGCAGCCGCTACGGAGAAATGACGGAGACACCGCCGCCGATTGCACGAGAAATCGTCGCGGGGGGAAGCGCGCAGTTTCTGCACGCCATCTGAATTCTGGGATTTCAAATTTGAAATCTGAAATTTGAGATCTCAGCTCACTGTCGGCAGCGCAGGAGTGTCATGATCGCAAATGACGTCCCGTACGGCTTGTGATAATCCCACATCGGGTAGTCCCACCAGGAGCCATCTTCCTCCTGGTGCGGCAGAACGCTGTCCACGATGAACGTCTTGTATTTGCCCCGCTCCGAAGGCTCCAGCGCATCCAGCAGACACGCGGCATAGTAGTGGTCAAAGTAATAGTAATAGCCGGAAATCTGATACAGCGCCTCGTGCGGCCAAAGATGCTTTCGGCCATTTTCCAAGAACGCATGCTCCTTGATGAACATATCCAGCCCGTCGCGGATGTTCTTTTCAGTCGCGAGCTTCGAATGCCAGAGCCACAGAGCATAGTTGGCCGGCTGCACGCGTCCGGACGCCCCGCGCGGCAGGTTAGCCGGCAGTTTCGCAGTGCGTGGGTAGTATTTGAACTCGCTCGAATACATGAACGCGCCGTCGGGAATGCGCATCTGTTCGAGCTGGAAGATCGTGTGCTTGAGCAGCTTCTCGGGAAGCTTGATGCCGGACTTCTGCGCCTCCCACAGCGCCACGAGTCCCGCGGCGCTGCCGAAGCTTGTGGGGCCTCCGCCGGGAACGGCGGTGTTGTAATCGAAATCGTAGTAGGCCCACCCGCCCATGTAGGTGGCGTATTCTTCCATCTCCTTGAGATTTCGTTCGAGCACTTTTCGGATGCGCGGATCGTTGTTGTGCCGCATCTCGATCGCGAGGGTATGGACCATGTAAATGTGGGCCCATGTATTGTAAATCAGGGTGCCATCATCCCGTCGGGCGTCGGTGCAGGTCAGGAGGTATTCCAGTCCCTTATCGTGGGCCTTTTTCTCGCCGACTTCGCGCAGGGCCATCACGCACAGTGCGCTGGTGCCAATGCGGAAGGCATCGTGGGAGCCGGGGACCATGGACATGATTTCGGAGCCGCGCGTTTCGGTGCCGGTGCCCCAGGAGCCGTCGGGATTCTGGAAGCCGACGAGGAATTTGACGCCTTTGTCGATGGCCTTCTGGATTTGCTCGTTTGACGGTTGTGTGGTCGGTGGTGGAGCAGCAAGAGACGGGACCGCTGCAAGGAGAATCAGAAGAAGAACAAATTCAATCGCGCGATTGCTCATCAAACACCCGGTTTCGATCTTTTGCCCAGGTTAGCCGCGACGCGAAGCGGAGCGCTTCTCTGAGATCCGGGAAAGCGCTCCGCTGTCGCGTCGCGGCTAAACTGGGCCGCTCAAGATTACTCTGCGGTCTTCGCGTGCGTCAGGACTTTGTCCCCTTCTTTGACTCCGGAAAGAATCTCGATGGACTTACCATCGGAGCGACCGGTGAGGACGTGTCGCGATTCTTCCTTTCCGTCCCCGTCCTGGACCCACACAGTCAACTTGGAGACGGCCGACGTGGGCACGAGCAGCACATCATCCGCCAGCGGCACATCCATGTGGATCGTCGCCTTCATGCCCGGCGAGAGCCGGCTGTCCACTTCGCCGGTCGAAATCTGCAGCGCGTATCCCGCGCCGCCCATGGCGCCGGCGGGCGTTCGTGATGTTGGATCGCACTGTCCTTCGTATTTCAATTCCGGAAAAGCAACGGGACTGAGCGAAGCTTTCTGCCCCGGCGCGATCGCAAAGTAGCGCGACTCGGCCATGTCCGTCACCAGCCGAAGCTTACCGGGCGTGTAGAGCGTCATCAGCACGCCTTGCGGCGCGACGCGCTCGCCCACGCGCAGCATGTGCGGATCACCGCCCTGCCAATTGCCTTGGACGATTTGACCATAAGACAGCACGCCATCGGCCGGCGCGGTGACGGTCATTTTCTTCAAGTCGGCTTTCAGTTCATCATTGTGCAATTGCGCAGTCGCTTCAGCGGCTCGGACGGCATTCAGTCCCGTTTTCCGCTGCACCTTCTGCTCGGCCTGCGTGGTTTCAAACAGGGCATACTGCTCCTTGGCCGTTTCCAGGCCATCCACATAGCGCTGCTTGATCAGAGGATAGGAGAAGGTCCGCAACTTGTTGGCCCGGTCCTCCGCCATCGCGTAAGACTGCTTTGAGTAATCGAGATTTCGGAGCGCCCGGCGAACGACGATGTCCGCCGTCGCGTTGGTCAGCTCTTCCGATTTGTACATCTTCTTAAGCTGGTCCAGCTCATCCTCGGCATCCTTGACCTGGTCCTCCATCTGCTTCATCGACAGGTCAATCAGCTTGAGGTATTGCGGCCCATCCACGTTCTCAAACCACTTCAGCGCATCCTCCGCTTCCTTGAGCGAAGCCTTCTGCTGCTTTGAAGTTAGCTCGTCTGCTTCCTCAGCCACTTTCGCGTCTGACTCGGCTTTAACCCGAGTCGCACGGGCGTTGAGCAGGTCATTGTCTGAAGCCGCGATCATCCGCTTGATGACTGCCGGATCGAGCTCAAGCAGCGTATCGCCCTTCTTGACGGTGCTGCCATTGGGCTTGATCGCGGTGATCGTCAGCTCACCATTGTAGAGCTTGGGGCGAATTCGGATTTCAAACGCATCGATCGGCTCAAATGAGCCCTGCGCATCGATCGTAAGCGACAGCGATCCGCGCTTGACGGTGGAAAGCTCAACGGCGGGCTTGGTCGTGGCGGTCGTTGCAGGCAAAGTAGCCGGCGCATCAGCAGGTGATGGCCCGGCCAGCGTCGCGCAGATCAGCGCAGCGCCTAAAATAAGTCGTTGATGCACGAGTTCTCCAATCGCTAGAGATTCACCCCGAAGCGGGCATTATAATATGATTACAGATCGACCGGCTCACCTGTGGAACACAAACTGCATATCAGGTCCGAGAGATATGGGTCCTTCGACGGACTCAGGACGGGCGTGGAACAGGCCCCAGGGCCGCTTTGGCGGCAACTGTTTGATTTATCGGACCTTGGTGGCGGTAGCTCATGTTCCTGCGGATCGCGGACGATGAACTGTGGCCGGGGAATCGGCGTCGTAATAAATGGTTAAACCGCATTTTCCGAATGCGGTCGGTTCGGCAAGACACAATGACGGCGTTCGTGGAATCCTGTGTGGAAACCGTGGCCGGCTCGGCTCATGCCGCCGAGAAGCGCGCCCGCGGCCGAGGTCGGCCCAAAGCCGCCCAGCTTCTTCGTCTGCTCAAAGACAAGAAGAATATCCTCATTACCACCCATGAACATCCCGATCCCGATGCGCTGGCCAGTGGCCAAGGCTTGTTGAGGCTGCTCGAGCACGTGCTACCGACCGCCAAGGTCAACATGGCCATTAAGGGGCGCACCGGCGGCGGCATCAATGAGGCCTTCGTCAAATTCAGCAGCCTGAAGCTGATCCAGTGGGATGATGCTGCACTCAAAGAATACGATGCGATCATTCTGCTCGATACGCAGCCGGCCTTTGCCTTCAGCCCGCTGCCGGCCAATCTGAATCCGACCGCGGTGATCGATCACCATCGCTCTCGCTTGCGCAAACCCCAATGCGCATTTTGCGATATCCGCACCGAAGTCGGCGCGACCAGCTCAATCATTTTCAGCTACTTCATGGAGCTGGAAATTCCGATCCGGCCAGATCTGGGCGCGACGCTGTTGTATGGGATCGAAAGCGATCTCGCTGGAGCCGCTGGAGCGCCTGGCGAGCTGGACAACCTGGCCCTTTCGAGCCTGACGCTCGTTGCCGATCCGCGGCGTCTGTATCAGATGCGGTATGTGGATCTGCCGCAGAGTTATTACATCGCATACTCGAGCGGCATCGCCAACGCCTTTTACTACGACGATGTGCTGATGAGCCACATCGACACGATTGACTCGCTGGAAAAGCCGGCGGTATTGGCCGATTTTCTGCTGCGATTCGACAAGGTGAAATGGGCCCTCGTCACCGCGCCGTATGAAGGGCGGCTCATGGTGAGCCTGCGCACCAGCGATGCCAAGATTTCCGCGGCCGATATCATGCGCCGCCTCGTGCGCAAGATCGGCGAAGGCGGCGGCCACCGCGCCAAAGCCGGTGGATTTGTGAAGCTGGAAACCGGGACTCCATCTGAAATCGAGCGCATTCGCACAGTGCTGCGGCGTCGCTATCTGCGGGCGCTGAATGTCAAAGCGCCGCGCGGCCAAAAGCTGGTGCCGGATGTAAAGAAGTTTGAACCGGTCAAACCCGCTCCCGTTTCGCGCGGGTCTTCGAGTAATGCCAGCGTAAAACTCGCCGCCAGCGCGCCGGCCAGCGCACCGTGACACTGCTCCCCTCACCGCTATAATTGATCCCATGATCCCATTCCCCGCCACGGTCGTCGTACGATAGGGTTGCCGGGTTAGTTGCCCGCGCAGCCCCGCCACCTTAGCATTCCCGCTCTTATTTTCTCGACGTTTTTGAAATGATTTGACCCGCGATTGAGGGTCCACCGCCATGAATACCGAACTGTCGTCCAAATATGATCCCTCGGCTGTCGAAGCGCAGGCTTACCAGGTCTGGCTGGATGAAAAGTGCTTTCATGCCAACCCCGCTGCTCCCGGCGATCCGTATACGATCGTCATCCCGCCGCCGAATGTGACCGGCGCGCTGCATCTGGGGCATGCGATCAACAACACGCTGCAGGACATTCTCACACGCATGCATCGCATGGCGGGGTTCAATACGCTCTGGGTGCCGGGCATCGATCATGCCGGCATCGCGACGCAGGCGGTGGTCGAGAAGCAGCTCAAGGAAAACGAAAATAAGACGCGGCATGATGTTGGGCGCGAAGGGCTCATCGAGCGCATCTGGGCCTGGAAGCAGCAGTATGGCGATCGGATCTTATCGCAGCTCAAACGCCTCGGCTGCTCCTGCGACTGGGATCGCACGCGCTTCACGCTTGATGACATGTGCGCCCGGGCCGTGCGCGAAACTTTCTTCAAGCTCTTCAAAGATGGCTTGATCTATCGCGGCAAGCGCCTGGTGAACTGGGACACGTTCCTGCAAACCAGCATCAGCGATGACGAAATCTATCACGAAACGGTCAAGACCAATCTCTGGCACATCCGCTACCCGATCGAAGGCACCGATCGGCAGATGATCGTCGCCACCACGCGCCCGGAAACGATGCTGGCCGATACGGCTGTCGCGGTGCATTCGGAAGATCCGCGCTGGAATTGGGCGATCGGCAAATCGGTGAAATTGCCGCTGACCGGCCGGCTCGTTCCGATCATCGCCGACGATATTCTCGTCGATCCCAAGTTCGGCACCGGCGTGGTGAAAGTGACGCCGGCTCACGATCCCAACGACTATGCCGTTTGGCAGCGCCACAAAGACCAAGCCGACCAGATCGACATCCTGAACCTGCTGACACCCGACGGGCGCATCAACAGCGATCGGCCCGAATGGAGCCAATACAGCGGCATGAAGCGCGATGCCGCGCGAAAGAAAGTGGTCGAAGACCTGCAGGCTCAGGGACTGCTGGAAAAGGAAGAGCCGTACGAAACGCAGGTCGGCCACAGCGATCGCAGCAAAACGCCGATCGAGCCGTACTTGTCTGATCAGTGGTTCGTGAAGATGGCCCCGCTCGCCGAGCCGGCGCTGGAAGTCGTCCGGCAAGGCATCATCAAGTTTTTCCCGGAACGGTATGCGCAGACCTATCTCGCCTGGCTCGGTGAAAAGCGCGATTGGCCGATTTCAAGACAGCTTTGGTGGGGACATCGGATACCGGTGTGGAAACTGCCGCCGGATCACGATACGCCGTGGGACAACCGGATATTGGCACCCGGAAGCCCGGCTGCGACATGGATTCGGAATAATCGCATTGCGATGTCGGTGCATGGCGAGCCCGTGGGTTTCGATAAATTCGGGAATCTCGACCTGAGTGTGCTGGAAGTGTTGGCAGACGGTAGCAACTTGTCCATATGCGTGCGTGATGCCCAGGACGCCGAAGTGATCGGCGCGATTGAATCGTTTGGCTTCGTCCAGGACCCCGACGTTCTCGACACCTGGTTTTCGTCGGCTCTTTGGCCGCACAGCACGCTCGGCTGGCCGGAGCAGACGCCGGAGCTGGGCAAGTATTATCCCACAAGCGTCCTGGTCACCGGCCGCGACATCATCACGCTCTGGGTCGCGCGCATGGTCATGACTGGCATCTACAACATGGGGCATGGACAGTTTCTTGCCGAGAGCGACGCCGAAGCGAATCAGAAGATTTCAAATCTCAAATCTGAGATTTCCAAATCCATCCCTTTTCGCCACGTCGCGATCAATCCGACGATCCTGGACGGCAAGGGCGAGCGGATGAGCAAATCCAAAGGCAACGGCGTCGATCCAGTGGACATCATCGACGCCTACGGAGCCGATGCCCTCCGCTTCACGCTGACCAAGATGGCGACCGAGACGCAGGATGCGCGGATGCCGGTGAAGAAGGACGCGCAGGGACGCAACACATCCGAGAAATTCGACGAAGGTCGCAACTTCTGCAACAAGCTCTGGAACGCCTGCCGATTTGCATTGCAGAACTTGGAAGGCATCGAGGCGGAGCCGGCGGACGAGCAGAAATGGAGCCTGGCGGATCGCTGGATCGTCTCGCGCTTCAATCGCGCGGTCGATGAAACGAACAAGGCGTTGGAAAGCTACCGCTTCGATGTCTATGCCAAGACCTGCTACGACTTTTTCTGGCGCGATTTCTGCGACTGGTATGTCGAAGCGATTAAGCCGGCTCTCAAAGATCCAAATCGTCGCGGTCAAACCGCGACGGTGCTCGCATCGGTCATCGACGGCTCGCTCCGCCTGATGCACCCGATGATCCCCTTCATCACCGAAACCGTCTGGTGGCGGCTCAACGACGTGCGCCCCGCGCGCGGCCTGCCGGGCCGGATGGATTGCCCGCCATCCAAGCGGCTCGTGCTGGCCAAGTGGCCGACCGTCGGCGATTTTTCCGAGGCATCCGAGCACATTTTCCCCAAGCTGCAGGAAATCATCAGCGCCATCCGCAACCTGCGCAACGAGCACCAGGTGAATCCGAAGCAATCGGTGAACGTCTCGATCCGCGCCGGCGCCGAGCCCGCGCGACAGATTGAAACCAATCGCGAAATGATCGAACTGCTGGCTACCTGCCAGCTCACAAATGTCGCGGCCGACATTCCGCCCGCGAAAGATGCCGCCACCATCACCGCCGCCGGCTGCGAGATCTTTGTCGAAGGATTGGTCAACGCCGATGCCGAGCGGCAGCGCCTCACCAAGTCGATCGACGACTGCAACAAGAAGATCAGCGCGATCAACGGCCGACTGGCCAATGAAGCCTACATCGCCAAAGCCCCGCCGGCGCTCGTGCAACAATCGCGCGATCAGCTTGCCAATCTGGAGGCGGAATTGACCAAGCTTCAGGAGGCGATGAAGAAACTGTGACTCGCATTTACCGTACGCACCTTGCAAACCGCGTAGATGCATCGATTTCCTCAAAAAGAGCCGCGCACGAAGTAAGCGGTCCGGACGCGCGCTGGGACCGCTTACTTCGTGCGCGGCTCTTTATTTGTCGTTGAGCGCCGCATGACAATTCAAACGCTCTTCGCACTGATAAGTATCCATCAAGCATGAAGGCTTGCAGATACCTCTTCGTTTTTATTCTGCTGTTGGCCGCATCCGATATTTGCGCCGCTGAGAACGTCCATGCGGTCAGCGCCTCCGATTTCCTCGATTCGCTGGGCATGTGCACGCACGTTGGCCAGGGCGCCGACGATCCGCAGAAGAGTGCGACGGCGCTTGCCTTTGCCGGCATTCGCAACATTCGCGATGACGCCAGCGCGCGGCATGTACCGGACTGGATCGCGATGCATCAGCAGACGGGCATCAAAGTCGTTCTCACAATGAGCGGCCCAAGTGATTCAACAATCCCGCGCATGATCGACATGTCCAAACAGCTTGCCGGGGCGGATGCGCTGCTGGCCCTCGAAGGTCCCAATGAACCCAACAACTGGGGCGTCACCTTTGAAGGAAAAAAATCGGGCGGAAACACAACGTTTATTCCCATCGCGAAATGGCAGGCGGCCTATTATGCAGCAGCCAAAGCCGATTCGGTATTGAAGAACTACCCGGTCTTTGCTTCCAGCGAGGCCGGCGGATCAGAACCCGACAATGTCGGGCTGCAATATCTGACCATTCCACAAGGCGCTTCGACGCTGATGCCCGATGGCACGCATTACGCAGACTTTGCGAACGTCCACAATTACATTTGCCGCAAGCCCGCGATCATCGACAACATGGCCTGGGAAAACGCCGATCCAGTATTTCGCGGCTGGCCCGATGGAATCTACGTCGAATATGGAAAGACCTGGCGCAAGGGATTCACGGGATACTCAAATGCTGAGTTGGAAAAGCTCCCGCGCGTGACGACGGAAACGGGCTGGGTCACCGGCGGCAAAAAGGGCCTGACCGAAGAGCAGCAAGGCCGACTTTATCTGAACATGTACCTCGCACAGTTCAAACGCGGCTTCAAATACACCTTCATCTACATGCTTCGCGACGGCGGCGGGTCCGACGCGGGGTACGGCATCGTTCACAACGACTATCAGCCCAAAAAGTCGGCGATGTATCTGCACAATCTCACCACGATTCTCGCCGATCGAGGAACTATCGCGCATCCGGCTTCGCTTGCCTACACCATCCCCAATGCCCCGGCCACGGTGCACGATCTGCTTCTGCAAAAGAGCGTGGCACCCTTGAGCTGCTTGTCTGGAATGAAAATGCCAGCGGTTCAGATCATGTGAATGTGGAATTCTCGAAGGCATGCCCTTCCGCGAAACTCTATGATCCCACCGTCGGCACGGATCCCGCGCACGTCCTCAAAGACACGCGCACCATTGCATTGGAGTTGAGCGACCATCCGGTTGTGATTGAGATCGCTTCAATGAAGTAAAGGGCGCAGACCGGAACCGGTGGTGTGCGAGCACATTGATTGACACGTCTGGACAGGGAGCGGATGAGGCCTGCGCTGCATTCATCGCCCCGCCGACCCCACCGCACCCATTTATCCCTGTTCCCATAGCCAAGGCGGTTCCGAGCAGAAGCCCGATTCTGCGCGAACCTCCAGTTGTGTCCGGCACTATAGCAATATCGATTCCGCGCAATCATCCCTCCGTTTGGAGGGTGCGAAGGGCTGGAAATGTCAAAATCAATGCGGCTTCGCGTGAGCGAAGTCAGAGCTTGTTTTAATCTCATCGGTGAGTGCCGCGAGCTGTGGGACAACCCGCCCGCCTGGCGGCTCCATCTGCTGCGCGGCATGACCGAGTTAACCGGGCTTGCGGTTGGCCATTACGCAGAAGTGGATGCGACGAGCTTCGGTGGCCCGGTTCGATTCTTTGCCGCCGTCGATTATGGCTGGCGCGACGAAGCTGCTCGCGATTACTATCTTCGTTACACCGCCGACATCACTGGCGCTTACACTGCGCCGATGCCGGGCATCGACATCCTCGCCCGCCGGGTCGCAGAGACGGGGCGCGCGATCGCTTACCGCAGTGAGCTCTGCTCCGATTCGCAGTGGTATGGCTGTGCCGCGGTCAATGAGTACCGCCGGCCCGCGTTCAACAACGATTACATCCTGTCGTTTGTGCAAGGCAAGAACAATCTCTGCACGCACATCGGCGTTCATCAGGACACGAGTCAGCGCGCCCCCACGCTTCATGCCAAGCGGCTCGTGTCACTGGTTCATCAGCAGATTGCGCCGATGGTCGGATCCGTCCTTGCAACCGAAAGGGAACATAGCCGCGAAGGCTTATCGTCGCGCCTGCAGCAGGTGCTCGACCTGTTGCTTCGGGGCGATAGCGAAAAGCAAATCGCGCGCGATCTGAGTCTGAGCCGACCGACGGTTCACGAGTACATCGGGAAGATCTACCGGCATTTTGCGGTCAATTCTCATGCGGAATTGCTGGCATACTTCCTCGCGCGAAAACCGAAAGTGAAGTGCGACGTTGCGGCCGTCCGACGCGCTCCGCAGGCGGAGCGGCTAAAGTAAGCAGGACGATGCAGAGCATCGACAAATGAGTATTGATTGCGCGAGATGCGCAAATTCGATGGACCGCGCGGATACCAACACTTTAGCCGCCCCACCTGTGGGGCGCGTCAAGCGGCGCGGGAAGCATAACTGTTTTCAAATCTTGATCCGTGAGCGATGTGAGATCTGAACCGATCCCGCAAAAGAATTACTGCCCGCTTCGATTGCTGACCTGCACCTGGCTGGTCATTTCAGCACCCGCATGAGGGAAGATGCTCGCGGCTTGCCCGGCGCGTCGGCTCAAAGCGTCAGCGCCGGGGATGTAGATGCCGTAGAAGAGCGTCCCGACGACCGACAGCACGATCGCGATCGATACCGGCACCGAAGCATACATCCGTCCCGGCTGGCGGCGCGGGTCGAAATCGGTTTCGGGGACATCGGTGCGGAGATACATGTAGGCGACGATCTTCAGGTAGTAGCCGGCCGACACGGCGGCATTGATCACGAGAATCACCACCAGCCACCAGAGCATCGAAGAATAGTGAGCGTTGGCGGTGGCCGCCCAGATTGGCTTAACGATCAGGACTTTCCCAAGGAAGCCGATCGTCAGCGGAATGCCGGTCAGGCTCAGACAGCAGATCATCATCGCCAGGCCGAGGGCTGGATATTGACGCCCCTGCCCAGCGATATCGTCGAAGGTTTCAGCCGAGCCCGCGGTGGGCAGCGGCTGGCCATTCGCAGCGAGGCGCGCATTCGCATCGGTCCGGCTCGGGAGCATCATCAGCACCCCGAACGCGCCGGTATTCATGATGCCGTAGGCACAGAGATAGAACAAAACGCCCATTAGCGCCAGGTCGGCCACCTGCATCCCGTGACCCGGATTGGATGGATCGACAATTCCTCGGGCCGCGAGCATCGCGGTCAAGGCGGCGAGCATGTAGCCGCTGTGTGCGACCGAGCTATAGGCCAGTACGCGCTTGATGTTGTATTGCGAGGTGACGGCCAGCGCGTTGCCGAAGATCATCGTCAATATCGCCAGCACCCACAGCAGATTGAAAAGCACATCCGGCACCTGCGGAAGCGCCAACAGCACGATGCTCAGGATCTTGATGATCGCGATGAAGCCGCTGGCCTTGGGGACGAATGCGAGGAAGGCGGTTACCGGTGTCGCGGCACCCTGATAGACATCGCCCGCATACGTATGCAACGGAACGGCGGCAATCTTAAAGGCAAATCCCAGCAGCAGCATGACGACCGCCAGCAACTGCCAGGTCGAAAGCGAACCTGCGCCGCCGGCGGTGATGGTGATGGCCTGGACGATGTTATCGAGCTTCGTCTGTCCGGTCGTTCCGTAGAGATAGCTGAAGCCAAAGAGCATCAGGGCCGCGGCCATCGCGCCCAGGAAGAAGTATTTCACGCCCGCTTCCTGCGCGATCGGGAGCGGCCGGGAGATCGAGACCATGATGTAGGTCGGGATGCTGGCCAGCTCAATGCCCAGGAACAGGAGCATGATGTCGTTCGCGCCGGCGACGAGAAATACGCCGGCAAGCGACAAAAGCATCAGCCCAAAGAATTCGCCGCCGTCGTTGGCAAAATCGAGCGCTGAATTCCCTGTAGCCTGATGATTCGTCGGCCAGGCGAGCAGGGCAAAGAGGATGCCCAGACCCGCCGTGATCATTTTGATGTAATAGGCAAATCCGCCCACGATCAGCGTCTTTTGAGAATCGGTGGAGGTGGCCTGCGTGCCCTGTCCATCAGCGCCAGCGCCGTGATACCAGAGCGAGAAAAACAGCCCGACCAGAACGGCGGTGGCGATAACCGGCGCGAGCCGACGGGCGCTGAGGCGGGGAACCGCCCCAATCAGAAACAGGATGCAGGCAGCAATCACCAGCACCAGCTCGGGCCACAGGACATTGATCAGCGAAGAAACGTTCATGACTTTTTAGTCGCGAAAACTTGATTCAAAAGATACGTTGCGCTACCGCTCGGCCGGCCAATTGGTCCCATCGCGCCCAGCGCCGTGATTCGACATAGCCGTGACTTCCTGCGAAGCACCTGTCCGATGCGATTGCTGAGCGAAGGTCATTCCCGAAGCCGGCGTGCGGATGTCTTCCAACGACGTCCGCATCGGATTGACGATCAAACCAGGCTGGACGCCGAGAATCACAATGGCGATGGCGATGGGCGTCAGGATGCCGATCTCGCGCCAGCCGATGTCATTTTTCACCGGACGACCGTGGCCATGCGCGTGGGCGGCATGCCCATGCGAATCATCATGCTCCACATCCGGCACCTTCAGCGGGCCAAAGATGACCCGCGCGGCCATGTGCAGCATATAAACCGCGCCCAGAATCACGCCCAGAGCCGCGATTGAACCAAACGTCGGCCCAAGATGACTGCTGGTGAAGGCGCCCAGGATCGTCAGGAATTCACTCCAGAACCCATTGAGGCCCGGCAACCCAATGCTGGCCATCGTGAAGAAAATCCAGAAGAAGGCCAGAACCGGCATGATGCGACCCAGCCCGGAAAGCTGGTTGATGTCACGTGTATGGTAACGGTCGTAAACCATACCGATCACCAGGAACAATGCCCCGGTGCTCAGGCCGTGGTTGACCATGTAGAGCACCGAACCCTGCATGCCGATGTCGTTAAGGGCGAACAGCCCCAGCACGCAGAAGCCCAGGTGCGAAACCGAGCTGTAGGCGACCAGCTTCTTGATGTCCGGCTGCACCCACGAGCAGAGTGCGCCGTAAATCACGCCGATGATGCAGATCGCCCCGATCCAGTGAATGAGTGTCGGAAAGACTGCGCCATTGGCATCGATGAAGCCGATGGGCACCGCAAGGCGAAGCAGGCCGTAGGTTCCCAGCTTCAGCAGCACGCCGGCCAGGATGACCGAGCCGGCCGTCGGGGCTTCGGTATGCGCCAGAGGCAGCCAGGTATGCACCGGAAAGAGCGGCGTCTTGACCGCGAAGCCCGCGATCAATCCCAAGGCCACCCACCAGCGGGCCTGTGTGCTCAGAGAATGTTGGGCGTGATAGACGATCGTGGCGATGTCGAACGTCCCCGCCTGCATGCCTAAGTAAATCGCAGCGGCCAAGGTGAACACGCCGCCCGCGAAGGTAAACAGGAAGAACTTGGCTGCCGCCCGGCGACGATCGGCGCCACCCCAGATGCCGATCAGGAAAAACATCGGCACCAGCGTCAATTCAAAGAAGACGTAGAACAGCAGCAGATCTTTGGCGAGGAAGACGCCCAGCATCGGCACCAGAAGTGCCAGCATCCAGGCGTAGTATTCGTTCTGGCGGACTTTAATGCCGCGATAACTGGCCCAGATCGATAGCGGCATCAAAAATGCCGTCAGCAGCACGAGCCAGATGCTGATGGAATCAACCCCAAGCGAAAAGCTCACGCCAATTGCGCCGATATGCCCGGCCGAGAGCGACGGCGGCGTGCCGTGCGCGAGCTCGACGCCGATGACGATCGCCACCACCAGCGTGGCGAGGCTGACAAACGCCGCCCAGTATTTGGCGACGGCATCGGTCAGCAAGCCACAGACAATGGCTCCCACGAGTGGGATGGCCAGGATCGAAATGAGCGGTGCGGCGTTCATATCAGAGGGCGTACGTGCTTACCTGAAAAAGATGACCAGCAAAATGATGGCAATTCCCAGCAACATCGAAGCGGCATATCCCTGCAGGTAGCCGCGCTGAAACGTGAGCTTCAGGAAATAACCCCAGGCCCAGGAGGCGTAGGCTGCCAACCCAATCAGGCCATCGACGATGAAGCGATCGATGACAAAGGCGAAGAGTTTGCCGAAGAGTCGCAACGGCTCGACGACCGTGCCCTGGTAAATCTGATCGACCCAGTATTTGCCTTCGATGGCCCAGGTGATCGGCCCAAGGCCGCGGGCGACGCGGTCGGCCAATGCACGGTCGCGCAGGTGCATGACATAAGCGAGACCGACGCCGGCGATGGAGATCAACCCGCTGATCAGCATCAGCATCCAGTTATGGCCGGCATGTGACGTCTCCGGCTGGCCAAACAGTGCCGCCAAATGCGGATCGTGATTAACCGACTCGGCAATCTTAAACGTCTGCTGCAGCGACGGACTCTTGCCCAGGAACTCGGCAAACCATTCGCCGGGGAAATTGAGATAGCCCGCGAACAGCGCGCCGATCGCGAGAATGATCAGCGGCAGCATCATGATCATGGGCTCATGATTGTGATCGCCATCGTGGCCATGGCCATGATCATCGTGCAGCGGAGCGTGTTGCGCCTGGCCGACATCGACGCCCGAAGCAGGAGCCGTGTGGGTTTCGATCGCCGACTGACTCGCCGTCGCATGTTCGTCTGGCTCATGGCCGTGCCCGTGCGCCGGGGCCGGCGCTTCGGGAACCACCAGCGGCCCCTGGAACACGCGGAAATAGAGCCTAAACGTGTAGTAAGCGGTCAGAAAAGCGGTGAACAAAAGCAGTGCGCCGAAAATCCAATGCTTGTGGAAAGCCGCGCCAACGATGTCGTCTTTGGAGAAAAAGCCGCTGAATAGAGGGAACCCAGCCAGCGCAAAGCAACCGATGAGAATGACGATGTTGGTGATCGGCAGAACGCGATGCAGGCCGCTCATCTTCCGCATGTCCAATTCGCCAGCCATCGCGTGCATCACGACGCCGGAGGAAAGGAACAGGAGTGCCTTGAAGAAGGCATGCGTCATCAAGTGGAACACGCCCGCCACCGGGCACAGCGCCCCTACCGCCACGAACATGAATCCAAGCTGGCTGATGGTGGAATAAGCGAAGACTTTCTTCAGATCGAATTGCCGCAGGGCGATCGTTGCCGCGAGAAGAGCTGTGAAAGTGCCGACGGCCGCGATGGTCGTCATCGCCGTTCCGTTCTGCACGAACAGCGGACCGCAGCGAGCAATCATATAGACGCCGGCCGTCACCATCGTTGCGGCATGGATCAGCGCGCTGACTGGCGTCGGGCCTTCCATCGCATCTGGCAGCCACACATACAGCGGGAACTGTGCCGATTTACCAAACGCGCCCAGCATCAGACAGAAAGGAATCCAGTAGAGATAATGTTGCTGAGGCGCGCTCAGATGGCCGCCGGCCAATTCCAAAAGGCCGGTATGGGAGCCGACTTGCGGGCCAAAATAGCTGACCGTTCCAAAGGCGACGAAGCAGAGCATGATGCCGATGCCAAAGCCAAAGTCGCCCACACGATTGACGAGAAATGCTTTCTTGGCGGCTTCGCGAGCCGAGGGCTTTTCGTAGTAGTAGCCGATCAGCAGATATGAGCTGAGGCCCACGCCTTCCCAGCCCAGATAGAGCATGATGAGGTTATTGCCCATCACCAGGCAGCACATCATGAAGATGAACAGCCCGAGGTAAGCGAAGAATCGCCAATACCCCTCTTCGCCATGCATGTAGCCGGCGGAAAAGACAGTGATGAGGAAGCCGATGCCGGTCACCACGCACAGCATGATGACGGTGAGCGTGTCGAAGAAGAACCCGGCTTTGACTTCAAAGTGGGCTCCGGGATTGCCCAGCACATCCTGCGGATGATCGGCGGTGTTGTTGGATGCCGGATCACCCACCGAAACCCAAGTGAAGAAATCCTTGACGGCCGAAAGCTTCGATGAACCTTCGCTGGCCTCGCTCATGGCCGTATGATTACCGGCCGGCGCTTCACTCTCACCCGCCAAGTGCAGCGTTTGAAACAGCAGCGTCAGGCTCATGACCGCGGCCGCGCCAACACCGAGCCAGATCGGCCAATGCGATTGCTGGCGAAGAAACTTCGCGCCAAACAGGCCCGCGATGGCCGCCCCAATCAGAGGCAGCAGCGGAATCAGCCAGGAATGTTGAACGATCCAAAGTTCTTGCATGGTGAAACTAACGCCGCTATGGGTCTTATCCCTTCAATTCCTTCCACGCGTCGGCATCAAGCGTGTTGCGATGCCGGAACAGCAGCACCACCAGCGCCAGCGCCAAAGACGCTTCACTGGCGGCAATGACCAGCACGAAAATCACAAACGCCTGGCCGCCGAAGTTTCCGTAATACTGGCTAAAGGCGACCAGATTGATCGCCACGCCCTGGAACATCAATTCGGTGCAGAGAAACATGACGATCAGGTTCCGGCGGGTCATGAAGCCGATCAACCCGATGCAGAACATGATCGCGCCGACGGCCAGGTAATGTTGGAGGAATGAAAGTTCGCTCATGAGCGTTACCTAGGTCTCGGGATACGCCTTCTGCCGTGGATTGGCCGTGCCGTAAACCGGAATGCTGTGCGGGCTGTCGTCCACTGGCGTCATCGGCGCGATTTCGACCTGCGGAAGCCTCTGAAGCTCTGGCTCGGTCGAGATCACATGCCGACGGGCGATGACGATTGCGCCGACCATACTTAATGTCAGAATCAGGCCCGCCAATTCCAGGTTCACTGATTGAGCCGTGAACAGATAGGTCCCAAGTTCCTGCGTCGCGCCCGGCACTGCCGCCCCGACCTGCGTGACCGCGCCGGCAAGCTGGCTGCCGGGTTCGGGCATGCGATCGGTCTTATCGAAGATGACGTAGATCAGCGTGCCCATGAGCACGAAACCAACTGCTGAAGCGATCACGCGATCGCGGCTGGTGGCGTCATAATCGGCAAGCGTTGATTCTCCTGCCGCTGTGCTTTGCGGGTTGGAGGCAAGCATGATCACGAACACATAAGTAATGAGAATCGCACCGGCATAAATGATGACCAGCGCAGCGGCCATAAACTCAGCCTGCATCAGGATAAACAGCCCGGCGGTGGCAAAGACGGTCAGCACGAAATAGAGAGCCGCGTAGACCGGCTGCGGATGGGTCACGACCCGCACCGCCCCAACCAGTGCGATGATCGAAAAGATCCAGAAATAGACCCCCATCTGGTTCTCGGCATGGCTGATTCCCAGCGAGCCGAGAATGATCAGCGCCGCCAGCATGAAAACGCCGCCGACGCGACGCACGGCAATCTCGAGGCGCGAAGGCAGCAGGAGAATTGTTCCCACCGCTGCAAGAACGCAAAGCACCACGACCACGCTGCCACTGACAGCCGCGGGCGTCGTAAAGATGGCCCCGAGAATCGAAAGAGGGTCCGCCGACAGAGAAGTTGGAATGCTCAAAAAGGCCTGCATGGTCAATCGGAACAACCGACTGACGGGGAAGCATCAAAAGAAGCCAAACCGGGGCCTCCGACCCTCGCCCGCCAATTGGAGCGGCAGAGTCTATGAGTAGGGGTTTTGCTTTGCAAGAAGGTCGTGACAGATTTCACATAGTGGGGAAAGTGATCGACCAACGAGCATGAAAGCGCCCATCGATTTTGTTATTGTCAAAATTTGTGGAAGCCCAGGTTAGCCGCGACGCGATAGCGAAGCGCTTCCTCAGAGCGCTTGGAGAAGCGCTCCACTTCGCGTCGCGGTTAACCGTTGGAAGAGTCCATATTTTCTTCGGAGGATCCATGCCCACTCGGCGACAGCTTCTTGCAGGCGCGGCGGCGGCCGCGGTGTCGGGGGTCACTTTGGCGGCGGATCCTTCGACCGATGCGCCACCCCAAGCACCGGGCAAACAGCGCCCGCCTCGCATCGGATTAGCCAGCTATTCGCTCTGGCAATTTCGCAACGACAATCTCCGCAGTCTCGAAAAGAACCTTGACCTTGCCGGCGAATGGGGATTCGACGGCGTGGAAATCCTCTGGCGTCAACTGGAAAGCAATGACAACGGCTATCTCCAGAAGCTCAAGCAGCGCGCTCTCCGCCATGGGCTGGATCTTTATGGCTTCTCCACTCACCAGACTTTCCTCACCCCCGATCCAGCCAAGCGCAAAGCGAATGTCGATTTGACGATCCATCAGCTTGAGCTGGCATATGAACTGGGCATCCCATCGATGCGCGTTCAAAGCGGCACCTGGGGTACCAGCAAGGATTTTGACGATCTGATGGCCCATCGTGGCATCGAGCCGCCCGTGGCTGGGCACACGGATGAAGAAGCCTTCAAGTGGACGATCGATTGCTTCCAGCAATGCATTCCCACAGCCGAGAAATGCGGCGTGACCATGGGATTGGAAAACCATTGGGGCCTCGGCCGTACACCCGAAGGCGTTTTGCGGATTGTCAAAGGGGTCAATTCGCCCTGGCTACGCGTCACCTGCGATATGGGCAACTTCCTGGAAGACCCATACGACAAGCTGGCCCAGATCGCGCCGTATGCTTCGATGGTTCATGCTAAAACCTATTACGGCGGCGGCCTCTGGTACACCCTAGACCTGGATTACCCGCGCGTCGCGACTCTGATTCGCAAAGCTGGGTACGACGGCTACTTATCGCTCGAATTCGAAGGCAAGGAAGATGCCGCCACCGGCGTTCCCAAGAGCCTGGCCACCCTCCGCGCCGCCTTCGGCACGCGATGAGCGTTTGTCGCCCAGCGCGCATATCATTAACCAATGGCAGAATATCTGACGATTGGCTCCGAGCCGCCGAAGCTGAAGAACGCCACCATGCTTCTGGCGCTGACCGGCTGGATGGACGGCGGCCTGGTTTCCACCGGTACCGTCCGCCATCTCATGAGCGTGCGCGAAGTGAAGGAAATTGGACGGATCGATCCGGATCCGTTTTACATCTACAACTTCCCCGGCTCGATGGAAGTGGCTTCGATCTTTCGGCCAACGGTCAAACATGAGAATGGCCTGATCACCGAGTGGGAGCCGCCGACCAACATCTTTCATTGCGATGCGGAATCCAATCTGGTTTTCTTCATCGGCCAGGAGCCGAACCTGCGGTGGCAATCCTTTGCCGACTGCATTTTCGAGATGGCCAAGAAGGTCGGCGTCAAGCGCATCATCTTTATGGGCAGCTTCGGCGGGTCAGTTCCTCACACGCGCGACCCGCGCATGTACGGCTCCGTCTCGCACGAACATCTCAAGCAGATCCTCACCGATTACGGCGTGCGCTTAAGCGACTACGAAGGGCCGGCCGGTTTTTCGAGCCTGCTATTGGCCCAGTCGCCGGATCGGAAGATGGAAATGCTCAGCATCGTTGCCGAGATCCCCGGCTACCTGCAGGGCATGAATCCGCTGAGCATCGAAGCGGTCGCGCGAAGGCTCGGGCGATTGATCAATCAGCCGGTCGATCTGGATATGCTGCGCAGCGCCAGCAACGAATGGGAAGCGCAGGTGACCGAAGCGGTCGCGAAGGATTCCAAGCTGGCGGCCACCGTCCGAAAACTCGAAGAGAAATACGACAACCAGCTCATTGGAACTGAAGAGCCCGAAGGCGAATCGCCCGAAGAAGAAGAGTTCGAAGAATCCGCCGACGACGAGCAGGAAGAGGAAGAGTAGCACGCGCAGGAAAGTTTCATCGCGCGAAAAGCGCACGGGAGAGGACGCCGGTCCCGCGATGACAATGAAGGAGCCGCGCACGAAGTAAGCGGGTTTTGGGCGGGACGTCCCATGGCAAATCCGCTTACTTCGTGCGCGGCTCTTTTGGGCGTTTCACCGCCTTCCAAAATCCAAGGCACGGTACACCGACATGGCTGCCTACGACTTGAACGCATCATACTCCGATGTATCGCGCGGCTTCGCCACCGAGTCGGCCAAAACGCTGCGCGGAGCCGCAGAGCGCATTGAGCATTGCATCAATCAACTTTCCGACGAGCAGATCTGGTGGCACCCGCGCCCCGAGATGAACGCGATCGGCAACCTGATCCTTCATCTCTGCGGCAACGTCGGGCAGTGGATCATCTCACCCATCGAGCAGACGCCCGCCCATCGCAATCGACCGGCCGAGTTCTCGCATCGAGATCCCATTCCGCGCGCAGCATTGCTCGAACGCTTTCGTAATACGATCCACCACGCGACCAGCGCCATCGGATCACTTTCCGCGCCGCAGCAACTGCTCGAACCTCGCCGTGTTCAGGGCCACGACACCTGCATCCTCGCCGCGATTTTTCACAGCGTCTGTCATTTCGAAGGTCATGCCCAGGAAATCGTCAGCCTGACGCGGCAGATGCTTGGCGACCAATACAAATTTCTGTGGGTGCCTTCGACACCCGAACAGCAAAGCGCCGGCGCTGCCACAAAGTCTGAATAATCGATTCAGCAAGCCGAGCTATTTGCTAAAAACTAAATCTGCAAATTAGGGGAGCAGCCCTATAGTCGCCAAATCCAGACCTTCCTATTCTCCATTGATCAGTCGGTTCGTGTGCAACGGATCGACGCTCATCCCGGCGATGCCACCTTCACTGTGCAAGCCGGGGGGAAAATGCATTGGCAGGCAGGCTTCTTTAGCGATTTGCCTGCTTTTTTAGGGAGTATCGTCATGATCCGTACCCGGAGGACGCGCGCTTCGCGCGCGATGGTTCTTGCATTGCTCGCGTCGGCTGCCGCTGCTTCGGTTGCCCGAGCCGATACTTACACCTGGAATGGCAAAGGCGATTCTCCCAACTGGGATGACCCCTTCATCAGCCCCGATATCGGCTACGCCAACTGGGCACCATTCGGCCCGCACCTGCCGGGCAACGGCGACGATGTGATCTTCGGAACGGGATTCGTTTCGGGGGATCCGAATCTCGATGGCAGCCGTAGCGTCAACTCCTTGACCATTGATACCTCAAGCTCTTTCAGCATCGTCGGGAATCCCGGCGATTCCCTTGCGATTTTTTCCGGCAACTTGACCAGAACCGCCGCCTCCAGCGGAACACAGACGTTCGCTGCGCCCGTACTGCTGGGTAACGGGCCGCAGTCGGCGGTTGATCTCTCACTTGAAGGAACAGGCAGCGTCGTCTTTTCCGGCGGATTGAATATTCAGTCCGGCACATCCATGACAAAAACCGGCACTGGCGACATGATCGTTTCCGGCGCTACCAGCACGATAAACACGCCGCTCAATGTGACCAGCGGCAACTTCATCGTGAATGGTGCGACGGTGCAAGGCAATTCTGCCGGCAATTATCAGGTCCAGAACCCCGGCTCCTCCATCATTGTGAAAAACGGCGGAACCCTCAGCACGGCCGGTTCCGTCATGGCGACCAACGGGGCAACGATTCAAGTGACGGACCCAGGTTCGCGGTTAAATAGTAACGTCTTAGTTGGAGTCGGCGGCCAAGGAACGCTCAATGCATCATCAGGCGGCGAGGTTTCAAGCGGCATCCTGTACATCGGCGAGAACGATGGTGGAAACGGCGTGGTAAATATTCAAGGCGGCACTCTTGATTCCACCACCATCGAACTGGCGCCCACGGGTCACGCCTCGGGAACTCTCAACCTTTCTGGCTCTGGAACCACAGCGACGGCTATGAACGTCTATTTGAACGGCCGTGGATCCAGCAGCAACTCCAATCCCAGCGGCAATTCAACTGTCAATATTGACTCTGGCGCGAGCCTGGAAACGAGTCGTCTTTCACTCTTTGAATCCAACGCTGTCGTGAATGTGAACGCAGGCTCCCTTATCGTCGATTTGAGCATCCTTGGTGATCCGGGAACGGCGATTAATCTTGAGGCCGATCCAGCTGGCGGACATGCGTTGGTTATCAATGCTCCAGTCGGAATTTTCGCGGGCAATATCACAGGCGCTGGAAGCTTGATTCTCACCGGAACCGGGGGACCGAATGGCGTTATCGGGAACGGCATTCGAGTTGTATCAGAGGGAGAAAACACCTACACCGGCGCGACGGTTGTTCAGAAAGGCGATCTGCAGCTTACATTTGGGTCAAGCAATAGTAGCGCTTACGATGTGCAATCTGGTGGTCAGCTTGACCTGGGACCTGCGGTTCAAGAAGTCGTCAACCTCGGCACCGGCACCATCCTCTCCGAGCCCGGCGGAGAAGTGGATTATGAAAAGGTCCTTCTGAACGGCGGCCTGATTCGCGGCGCTGGCAAGAACATCGTCACCGGCTCCGACAGCGTCGTCTTCAATGGCACCACCATCGGTGCGGATGCCACGGTCAGCACGATCGCTGGCACCGGCACACCGACGTTTAATCAAGTGACGGTTGCTGGGAATCTGATGCTCAATTCGCCATTGAATATTAATGCTTCGGCGATCTCGTCTTCCGGAAGGGTGGATGTGAACTCCGGCTCGAATGTCAATGCGGCGCTGTTCACCAGCAATGGCACGCTCTCGATTCATTCCGGCGGCCATGTAACCAACACCGCGGCCAATCTCACGCTCGGTAGCGGAAGCATCACGACCCTCGATAATGGTGGCGCTCTCACTTTGGCCAATTCCACCGCGCTCGATCTTCGCGGTGGTCTGCTGGCCAATAACGGCACCATCACCGGCCCAGTGAATGTCTATTTTGGTTCTGTCGCCAAAGGTAGTGGTGCGTATAACGGCACCCTCGATGTCTTCGAAGGCGGCCGAGTTTCACCCGGTAACAGCCCTGGCACCTTGACGAGTGTCGCCTCCTCTTGGAACCAAGGCGGCATCTATCACTGGGACATCGCCGATCTCTCTGGCCCCGCTGGCGCTGCATGGGATCTGTGGAACGCGGGCACAACCTCCATCACGCCCACCGGCAGCTTCGAAATCGAAATCCAAAGCCTCGGCAGCCTGCCCGGCGGAGGCCTGCAAGGCTGGAATCCCTCACAGCCCTACTCCTGGCTCATCGCGACTGCTGACAATGGCGCATTCAGCGCCGATGCTCTTTCGCATCTTGCGATTGTCGATGACGGCTTCGCCGACACCAACTCCCTTGCCGGCGGCAGCTTTTCCCTCACCGATTCGCCGGATGGCAACGATCTTTACATGACCTTCAGCCCCGCACCTGAACCCGCGAGCTTTGCGTGCATTGCTCTTGTTGCTTCAGGATTGCTGCTGAAACGAAGAAGGTATTGCCTGTAAGTGTGCCGACGCAAAGGTCCGAGAATGTTTGTGTTAAATCGCTAGCCCGCGCATCAGCGCGCTTGTTGGTTCCGATGGCGTTTTGATCCGATATTGATCGTGTGACAAGCGGAGGCGAACCAAATCCAAGGGCCATCGGCTGGGGCATTGCTCTAGCAGCCGTCGGCGGCCTGTTGCATTTTGGCTATCGCACGCACTCAGCCGGCTGGATGCTCGGCGGAATGCTGATGGTGCTGGCCATCGTGATTCTGATCACGGTGCTGCTGACGGCTCGCAACCTTCGCGCACTTAATCGCGCGCTGCAGGATGAAGCCGCGATGGGTGATGAACCCGCGATGGCAAAAGGAAATGCCTGCGAGGGCGCCGATTAGGCTCTGCAACGGCGGCTTCTTCTTACCCCTTCAAAACAAATCAAGGCGATGCCGGCGGCTGGGCCGGTTGCGTCGTCGGCGGATGCGTGACTCGGCCAAAGAGGATTCCGCCATGGCGCGGGCCGGCGCTCCAGGTGCCGACGTATCGATCCCCATAGATCATCACGCGGGCCGTGTATTTGGCCATGCCCGGCAGGCCCATATCGGTCACGGTAATGATCGGCGTGTCGCCCGCCCACAGAATCGGCACGATGATGGGCACCGTCACATCCTGCTGGCCATATTGAATGCGCGCGGGGATGAGCCAGAGGTCACCGGCCATCTTCTTGACGGCGCCGAGCGTGTAATGATCTTCCTTCAGCGCCCCGCGCTGGCCGTCCACATCATAATGGCCGACGAGCACCGCGTTACTGAGCGTCCGCGCCAGATCCTGTTCCAGCTTCTGCCGATCGAAGCTCGGTTGCGTTGCCGGCGATTGCGCGCGGGCTGAAAAGCTCGTGCAAAGGATTACTCCCGCTATCGCCAACAGACATGATTTGTTCAGCACGGCGGCCTCCCGCACGATTTTGTAATTCCCCTTGATATACCACACCTCCTTAGAAGCGTGGAAAGCCGCAATACAGCATGCGCATGCGACATCGGCGATGCTCCTGGGCCAAACCAATGCCAAAAGCACCGCCGATTGCTGATGCGCAGATTTTCAAGCGATCGATTGATTACTGGCCGCCGCCGGGTGTATTGGCGTCGGGGTCGGCAACGGTGCCGCCGGAGAGCGTGCCGCTCTTTCCGTTACTGCTGCCGTAATGGTCGGGGCTAGTTCGTTGGGTGGGATCAGGCATGCCCGCCGGTTGACCGACCCTGCTATTCGTCGAAGAAGTTGAATAAGGTGATGACGTCGTGGACGTATCATTGGGAGTGGACCGCGCGTCGTCGTTCTGGCAGCCGATCAAACCCCCCATCGAGAATGCCGCGATTGCCGCGAATGCGATGATTGTTTTCATGGCCCGTCCTTCTTTTTTTCCAATGCGTCGGAAGCCAATCGACCACGCAGCCGAACCGGCAATCGACTCGAATGCTCGGTTCGTTCGTGCAAAGCTCGGGCCGGACGTCTTAATAATGCGCGGTGCGAGGAAGCGACCAATATGTCCAGGTTAGCCGCGAAGCGGAGCGCTTCCTGCGCGGTCGCGGTTACGCGCACCGCTAGCGGTAGCGGCTAAACCGGGTTGACACATGCATTGGATGTGGATTGGGAACCCTTAAAACCACGAGGCAGAATGCGTTGGTCGCATTCTGCCTCGCAGGGTAAATCGAGAGTTCGGAGAGAAGGAGGCGCGTTTATCGGCCTGCGCCGCCACCCGATGTTCCACCGCCAGTGGTTCCGGTCCCGGAAGTTCCGCTGCCGGTTGAACCGCCGCTGGTTCCGGATCCGGTTGAGCCGGAGGTTCCGTTGCTGCCCGAGCTGCCGTTATAGCTTCCGCTGCTGCCGCTGGTACCGTTGTTATTGTTGTAATTGGGGCTCATGCGGCCCGTGTTGCTGCCGGAGGAGCTGTTGTTGTATCCGCTATTGCCGGTATTTCCGGGGGTGTTGTAGCCACTGGTTCCGGCATTGTTATACGAGCCGCTGCCGTTGTAGCCCTGGTTGTCGTTCATGCTGGATGAGCCGTTGGTTCCATTGCTGCCGGAGCCTTCATCATTGCTCTTGCAGCCCACGAGGGCGACCGCGCCGACTGCCAGGGATGCCGCGATGAACATTGTGCCGAGCTTCATGCCAAACCTCCGCCACGAGATGATAAATCGGGCTCGACCGTAGACGACACCGTCACGCCGGCCCTAGGGGTGTTCGCCGATGTCGCAAAGCGGAGGCCGGGGCACGGGGGAAGCCGGAAATCCTCAAGCGATTAAGCTCGCGCCGAGAAGCGGATAATGTCGGATCATCCGCCAATGCAAGACACATCACATTCAGAGGAAACTTCGAGCGTCATTGGACATGGGACGAAATGGGACAGTGGGACACTTTTTACGTGTCCCAAACGTCCCACACGAAATCCAGAATCGGCTTAACTCATTTGAATACAAACGTTTGCGATGTGCCCGATACAGCCGAGCTCGGTGGGACAAGTGTCCCATTTGTCTCATTCGTTCTCATTTACATATGTAAAATAATAGAGTTGTGTACGAGATGAATGGGCCGCACCGTTTTACGAAAGTCCTTCACGACCTTCCTGCAGATAAATTGTCGCCCATGTATCTTTCGCGCCATTCTGTCGGGGCCGGCTCAGGGTTGAGCATTCAATGCAAATGCTTCGCCGCCTCGTGCCTTTGCCAGTACGAGGTTTTCTTAAAATCTCCACCAGCGAGTTGATCGGCGAATGCCTCAGCGAAGGCGCGCCGATCCGGCGGCAGATCGTCGAGAATATCGATGATTGCATCCACCGCCACCTCGCTGCCGATTCTTCCAAGAGAATAGCTGGCGGCTGTGCTGACAGATTGATTCGAATCCTTCAACGCCTGCGCGAGGCCTCGGGCCGATTCCTGGGTTTTGTAAAATCCAAGCGATTCTGCCGCCTGCAGCCGATGCTTGTCGTTCGGATCGGCGAGCATTTTCTGCAGCAGTTGCTCCGATCTGGGGTCATCGGTCCATTGGTGACAATTCATCAATGCCTCTTCAGCGGTGCTACAGACATCGGCATCGGAGTCGTGGAGCAAGGGAAGAAGGACATCGAATGGCGGGCGCTTGTCGAGCTTTCCAAGAAGTTTCAGGCAAACCTGCCGCGTTTGGGGATGAGGATCATGCAAACCGGCGACTGCCGGCCCGCATGGAAATGCAGTCGAGCAATGGTCTAGCGCGAGATGTGCGCTTCTGGCAAGTTCCTCATCTTCCGAATTCAGCGCGTTCAGCAGCAATTGTGCGACCTTTTCGTCGGTCACTTCAAAATCTAAGTAGGCATTCACAAGCCAATTTTTCAGTACCTGCGGTGAACCTGCTTTGACCTCGCGCAGTGCTGCCTCCTGACCAGGTGCTTCGAGATTTTGAAGGAGCTCTGCGGCCATTTCGCCGCGCGTCAAACGACGTGATCGAAAACGGCTCGGCGGAGGAGGATCGGCAGTTCGAAATATGGTCACGATTGCCGGAATAGCTCGTTGTGATGCCGAGCCCGCGTCACTCAGCAATTCCAGCGCATTGCGTTGCGCTTGAACGTCATTGGACTGAAGAATCTCGCTTAAACGATCGATATAGGCGTCGGATTGAGACTCCGATAAATCGCCCTCATGCTGCCGGCGCGCCAGCAACTTCAAGGCGCTTGATCGGAGGTTCGCATTACTGCTCCGTGAGTCGTGAAGGACCAGCCAAATTGGTTTGTCAGTCTCTTTGAGCTGAGAGAACTGCTTCCATCCCCACGTGCCGAACGCGCACACTGACAGGAGCACGAAGCACGCACCGATGACCATTCCAGATTGACGGGGTTTCCGATTGCCAACCGCAATCGCATTCGGCCAGTGAAGATCCGCCCCACACTCTGGGCACCGATCGCTTCCCTGCGGCCGCCCGACCAAATCAAATCTGCACCTCCGGCAGACCGGATGCTCGTCGATCCGCTTTCCGCGCCTGCCCCACCAGACCAGCATGATCCCCAATGCAAGAGCTGCGGATGCGAGGCTCAGCAAAGTCATTGGGGTCATGACCATTGGGAGCCATTTATATCACGAGGCGATGGACGAGAGGAAAAAACTTTGGGAGGCAAATGCGAGGAATCAGCGCATCCGCGCAATCACCTCGCGCGCCCATTCCGCGTCGGCACCCTCAAAAGGTAACCCCAACGGCTGGCGGTAATCGATCGTCCGCCCATACCGGCCGTTTTGGTAGGCCTGTTCGAGCAGCGGCTGCAGCGCAAGCTCCGCCGGCTTTTCATTTGGGCGGAGCGGAATTTTGATCGTCGGCAAAGGCTCGCGCAAGGAGATGGGCTGGAGATAGACCGCCACCGGATCGTTCGGCACACGAAGCGTCGCCCGGTAAGGCGACTGAAGCGCCGGCGGACACGCATGCGGATGAAGAAGCCCGCGCCAATCGCCCGCCCGATTCAAATCGATCTCCACGAAATTGACGCCGCCGGCGAGCAGCTCATCCCGCTTTTCCACAAATGCTTTGAGCCCTTTGCCTTGTTTATTGGATGGGCTGACGAACTCGATAACGGTGATCAGCCGTTGGCCCGTCGAATCTAGAATCTCAATGAATCGCTCGGTGGCGGCCTCGGAGATCGCCACGAGCCGATAGGGCGCCAGCGCCAGTCCCGTTGCTTGCGAATGATTCTCGGTTCCGGACACGCCTGTCATATCGACAACGCGAACGTCCGGCGAAATATCGTGCCGCTCTCCATCCGATTCAACCCCAACGCGCTCTTCGCTGCGGGCAATGAGGTCTTCCGGAAGGCTCACATTCAGCGCATCGGCAGCATAAGCAACCAGTTTCGTATGGATATCAAGCCAGTGCGGCTCAAGATAAGGGTCCATACCTGGAAACGGACTTTTTGCCATGCAAGCTCCGGAAACGATCCCTGTCCAGCTTGATTATACGGTCAAACCTGATGAGAACCGCATGGAAATCACGCTCAATCATTCGTCCCATCCAACCGCATCGCAAAATGAATCTGTCTCGCGACTTCTTTGAACCCCAGGCTCGGGTAAAGCTTTTGCCCGATGGGATTCTGATCGAGGGTTTCAATCTTGGCGATCTGCATGCCTTGCTGGCGGAAAAAACTGATCGCGTGTTCGAGCAGCGCGCGGCCAAGGCCGTGGCCCTGATGGGCCGGATCGACGGCGAGGTTGGGAATCCAGCCGATTCGGCTTTCGGAGTTGAGTCGCGTGGTGATGTAGCCGACGACGTGGCCCTCGCTAGTCTCTGCAACGAAAACACCGTCCGCTTGAAGACGGCAATCATCGGCGATCGCCCGTGTCTTGCGCCCGGCCCAGCCGCCCTGGCCAAACGGACCAAGGCGCTCTTCCATGTTGCGATCGATGGAGACGGGGCCGAAGGTTTGCGCGGTGATCTCCTGCAGGCGAGGAAGGTCCTGCGGGCGATAGGTGCGGATGGTGAACCCTGGGTGGGCGTTGGAGTTCATGGATTACCGCTCATTCCCTTCTGACCGTGATGGTTCCGTACTCGTACGATAGCAAATAATCCCCACCGGGGCTTTCCAGATCGAGCGTCCCCGTTTCAAAGTTAACTCCCACGACCTGAATCTCTTGCCCATCGATTGGTCCAATTCCAATCGCAATTCCGTGGGCGGGATACGCGAGGGAATCATCGCGCGCGACACGTTCCCAGGTCGAAGTGTCAAAGACCCCGCGCCCGTTATGCGAAACTGCGAGAAGATATCGGCCGCTCGGGTCAAACCCCATCGCGACCAGTCCGCCCACGTGTAGGTATCGCTCTCGCATCGCGCTCGAATTCTACAAATGTGTGAAAGCGCTTCCCATCTCCTGGAAACTTCATGCCCGCTCAACGCACCATTTCCCGCGCGGGTACTTTCCGATATCGCGGAACGCGTAGAATGGGCTGAGCGCTCCGCTTCGCGTCGCAGCAAACCGTTGCGAAAACGCGTCGTCTGCCAAGGTTAGCCGCGACGCGACAGCGGAGCGCTTGTTTCCCTCGCAGCGATCGGGCTCGCGGATGCAGAAGTAGATTTATTTCATGAGCGGTTTATTCCATCATCTGTGGCTCACGCTGAAACTGAATTATCGAAATCCGCTGGCCATCATTTACGGCTACCTGGTTCCGATCGTTTTCCTCCTCGCTTTTGGAGCCTTCTTTCGATCCGACAAGCCGCCACTGCGGCACGAGATGGGAATGCTGCTGGTGGTGACGATCCTCGGCGGGGCCTGCTTTGGGATGCCGACTGCAATGGTCGCCGAGCGCGAGCGCGGCGTCTGGCGGCGCTATAAGCTCCTGCCGGCCGGTATCGGGGGCATCATCGTCAGCGCGATGGTCGCGCGGTTTTTGATCGTCCTGGGCGCGGCACTCGTTCAATTTGGACTTGCCTGGCTGATTTACAAGACGCCCCCGCCGCTGCATACGGGGCAGGCGTTTGTCGCCTTCATTTTCGTGACGTTTGCATTTCTGGGGCTGGGGCTGGTGATCGCAATGCTGGCCGACACGGTGCCGGCGGTCCAGGCGCTGGGGCAGGCGGTGTTCCTGCCGATGATCATGATCGGCGGCGTGGGCGTGCCGATCGGCTATCTCGCCCCATGGGCGCAGAAAGTCGCGAGTTTTTTGCCGGGGCGATATGCGGTCGAAGCGCTGGATGCCTGCATCTTTGGCAAAGGACTGAACGCAGCACATTTTGCATTGCTCGCATTAACAATCATTGGCCTGGCGGGAATGATCGCCGGCGTGAAGATGTTCCGCTGGGACATCGGCCAGCGACTGACTCGACCCGCCAAGGCGTGGGTTGGCGCGGCGCTGCTGGCTTGGGTGGGAGTTGGGATCGCCGCTGAGGGATTTGTTTACGCGAAGCATCCGCCGGCACATCAATCGTCGGCCTTCGTGGACGCGGTTTTGTCGCAGCACAACGCGACGCAGCCGGCGCCGGTTGCTCCAGCGACGACGCAGGAAGCCGTCGCGACTCCCACGCAGCCAGCGACGAATCCCACCGAGACGGCCGTCGAACCGATCGCGCCGCATGAGCCGTGGTTCAAAATCACTCAAGCGCAGGTGAATTCCATCACCTACGACGATCTTCCCGATGACACCGGCGCGGTCGCCCCGTTCGCGGCCAATGCCGATTCGCTCGACAACGACACCAAGCAGCGGCTGGACGATCTGGCCAGCAACCTGCTCGACTGGCGGCCCGGTCAGGTGGCCGATGTGGGGCAGCGCGTGCGCAATCTGCTGTGCGTCTGCGCGGTGCCCGATATCGCGGAAGATCTGCTCGAATCCTACGCGCCGGGCGTCGTGCTCGATTTCATGAAGATGAACATCCAGCGCGATGAGCTGATCAAAGCGCTGGCCTGGGTAGCGCTCGAGCCCAATGACGGAACCGTCGTCACCAATCTCAAAGAGCTCGGATTTGAAGGCGACATGCCCGAAGACACTGTCCGCGAACGTACGCAGATGTACGCGCGGAAATTCCTTTTCCGGTTGCTGGGGAAAGACAAGGAAACGACTCAACCGGCGGATAGCAAGTAACGCACTCCGGCGATGTCTTCGTGATCACCTTCATTGCTGCCGGTAACGCCGGATACTCGCTTGCGCCTTCGCGAACGGGAGCGCTCCGGGTCGCGAAGGCGCAAGCGACGTGGAAGGCGGCACGGCGAACTGTCAGGAATTGCGAATAGCGGAAAGATCACGCAATCCCGCGCTCGCGAAGTTCGCGGAGGACGGCCTGCGTCACTTGCAGCACCTTATCCGCTTGCGGCCGATTCGCGCGCGGCGGACATCCTTCTTTGGGAGCATCGACGACGCCGAAGTCGGACATGATGCATTGGAGAACGCGCTGAAGCGCGGCTCGATCGACCTGCTGCGATTCGCTCAGCGGCTGACGCCCTTTTCCAAAATTGAATCCCCGCAGATCGACCGCGGCGCGGAAACCTTCGGGGAAGTCGGCCGAAAGAATCATCGCATCAAATAATTCGATCAGGCGCAACTGAAGCTTCACCGCTTCATCCAGCGCGCCGCTCGTCGTCAGATCAAAAATCTGCCGGGTGAGCTCCGGGACGATTCCGCTGGTGGCATGGGTGCCGCCGTCGGCGCCGACGACGAGCATCGGCACCAGCGCGGCTTCCCAGCCGGTCAGGAAAGTGAAATCGGGCCGAAGCGGGCGCACGGCGCTGATCATCCGGCACATAAACGTCACGTCGCCGCTGGAATCTTTGATGCCCACCACACGCTCGAATTCTGAAAGCCTGCGGATCGTCGGCACATCGATCGGGCTGGCAAAGCTTGGAATGTTGTAAAGCGTCACATCAATCGGCGAATGCAGCGCGATCTCCCGGAAGTACGCATAGACACTTTCAGGCCCCAGCCGGAAATAAAATGGCGACACGATCGCCACCGCGCGAGCGCCCATCTCCTGATAAGCTTCGCAAGCGGCCAGCGTCTCGCGGACATTTGCTTCAGCGGCCCCCGCCAGCACCGGCACCCGCCCTGCCGCCTGGTCGCAAACGATTTTGACGATTCGCCGGCGTTCTTCGACGGTGAAGCGGATGAATTCGCCGGTCGATCCGTTGGGGTAAAGACCATGGACGCCGCGCTCGATGAGCCAATCGACGTAACGGCGGAGCTCCGCCTCATTAATCTGCCCGTGCCCATCCAGCGGGACAAGATTGGGCGTGAAGATTCCGCGAAGCTTTGGGCTCATGGGAGGGGAGATCATACACGCTCCATCAGTTTTTAACTTGTAGAGCGCGCCATTAAGCAGTTTGTCGCTCCGTTCGCCGTGATGCACTCGAACTTCGGTTGCGCCTTCGCGACGGAAGCGCTACGGGTCGCGAAGGCGCAAGCGACACGCGAGTGCAACACGGCGAAGGGCGGCGCATATTGCTCGATCACGCTGCCTTATGCGCCGTTTTAGGGCCCAGTGGATGGGACTGGATATAATCAAACTCGATGATCGGCGTCCGCGTCGCAAATAAGGATTTATTTCGTGGATGAGAATCTCGATCCACTTCGCCCCGCCCCGCCACCAACGCTGCCCTATGCGCGGCCCCCAACTTCCCACGATCTCGTAGAGGCGATTATCTGTTTCGTTTTCGGCGCTGGACTTGGGGCGGCAGCCGTCTTCATGTTGATTGCCGAATTGATGGCCCTGCGGCAGGTTTTGCTCAATGGCACTCGACGTGAGCTGTTGCTCGTCCTGCCCGTTTTGCTGTTTATGTTGATCGCGGGGTTCTGCGCCTACAATTGCGTCCGCTGCATTCGCGCCGGTTATCGCCTGTGGCGACGGTGAGCCGAGTGATATACTCAAATCGTGTCAACGGATGACCGTGAAAACTCCGCCCCAATCAAACTTAGCTATCTGAGGCCGGTCGACTCCAGGCGGCGCACGGGATCGCGTCTTCCGCTCACCGAATGGCTTGGCATTTTGATTGCGCTTTGCGGATTGGCTTTACTCGCCTTTGGCATTTCCCAATTCGTGTACGAGCTTTTCTGCTCCAGTCGCCCCGACGGTCATCCCTGGCTTTACACGTTTGCAGGTCTCCTTTGCATGATCGGCTCATTCGGCTGGATCGATCGCGCACATACGAAGGCGTAGCCATTCCACGTCATGGGGCGCGACTTTGGATTGCCTCAAATTTTGGGCTCAGTTGGCGCACGACGATTCGGATATAATCCGCCGTGGCGATCAGCTTCCGCGTCTCGACAAGGAATCACTCCGTGGATGAGAATCTGGAACCACCACCTTGCACTGTCTTGCCGCCGACACTGTCGTATGCGACTCCGCCACGACGGCCGCAAACGAATAACGTCTTTGCCGACATCGCGTGGTTTGTTTGCGCAGCCATATTCGGTGTCTTCGGCATATTCGCGGTATGTCTCGGCTGGGCTGGTCTGATGGACATGATTCTGCACGACAATGCACCGACCGATAGACAGAGCGTGGAAAGCGTCGTCCTCATTATATTGATCGGTGCTTTTAGCACCTTCATGTCGATCCGCTGGTTTCGCGCGCGACGCAAGCAATTGCGACTATAAGCCGCCGCACATTTATTGCAGCTAAAATGAAGTTATGAGTGACGAACTGCTCAACCGCATTACGATCGAACCCAGCAAATGCGGCGGCAAGCCGTGCATCCGAGGATATCGCATTCGCGTTCGTGATGTCCTCGATCTGCTGACCGCAGGGGCGTCTCACGAAGAGATTCTTCAAGATTACGACTTCCTTGAGAAAGACGACATCCTGGCAGCGATTGCGTATGCCTGTCAGACTGATCATCCCCTCCTCTGACCTCATGAGACTGCGTGAGGATCCGCCCCCTTTGCAATCGTCGCCTCGTTGCTGTAATACTCCATGATGCAGCACGATGAAATGATTCCGATTCTGGATTTCGGGGGGCAGTACACGCAGCTCATCGCCCGGCGGGTACGCGAAAAAGGCGTCTTCAGCGAACTGGTCCGCCCTGATATTTCCCCAGATGAATTGCGCAAGCTCAAAGCCAAGGGGCTGATTCTCGGCGGCGGGCCGAGCAGCGTGTATGAGCCGGGCGCGCCAAAATGCGATCCGAAGATTTTCGAAATGGGCATCCCAATTTTGGGGATCTGCTACGGCATGCAGCTTGGCGCGCAAGTGCTGGGCGGGCAGGTGAAGCCGGCCAAGGCGCGCGAATTTGGTCGGGCAAAGTTGAGTGTCACCAGCGATGATCCGCTCGTTCACGGGCTGCCGAAGGACACCAGCGTCTGGATGAGCCATGGCGATCAGGTTCAGGAGCTGCCTAAGGATTTTGTCGCGCTGGCGACCACGCCCACCTGCCCCTTCGCAGCGGCGAGGCACCGCAGCCGGCCGTTTTATGGCGTGCAGTTTCACCCGGAAGTCACGCACACGCCGCGCGGCGAGCAGATCTTCCAGAACTTCATTTACGACATCTGCAAATGTGCCGGCAACTGGACGATGGACAATTTCATCGAGCAGACGGTGAAGCGCGTGCGGCAGCAGGTGGGAAATGGGAAAGTCATTTGCGGACTCTCGGGCGGTGTGGATTCATCGGTCGTCGCGGCGCTGCTGCACAAAGCCATCGGCGATCAGCTCATCTGCATTTTCGTTGATAACGGCCTCCTGCGGAAAAATGAGCGCGAGCTGGTGGAAAGCACCTTCCGCGATCATTTCCATATCGACCTTCGCGTGAGCGATGCCAGCCAGCAGTTCCTCAAGGAGCTGGCGGGCGTGACCGATCCGCAGCAGAAGCGGAAGATCATCGGCAAGGAATTTATCGAAGCATTCAAACGCGAAGCGCAAAGCATTTCCGGCGCAAAGTTCCTCGCCCAGGGCACGCTTTATCCGGATGTGATCGAATCGGGCCACGGCTACGCGGGCACGGCTGCCAACATCAAGCTGCACCACAACGTCGGCGGGCTTCCCGAGCAGCTTGGATTTGAGCTGGTCGAGCCCTTGCGGGAATTGTTTAAGGATGAGGTGCGCCGCGTCGGGCAGACGCTGGGATTGCCGGAGAATCTGGTCTGGCGGCATCCGTTCCCGGGGCCGGGCCTGGCGGTACGCGTGATCGGCGAAATTACGACGCAGCGATTGAGCGTCTTGCGGGATGCGGATGAGATCGTGCTGGAGGAATTGATTGCCGCCGATTTGTATCGGAAGACCGCGCAGGTCTTTGCCGTGCTCCTACCCGTCGCCACCGTCGGCGTGATGGGCGATGCGCGAAGCTACGATTCGGTCATCGCGATTCGAGCGGTGGAAAGCCAGGATTTCATGACCGCCGACTGGGCGCGCATTCCGTATGACGTGCTGGCCAACATGAGCAACCGCATCATCAACGAAGTCCGCGGCGTGAACCGCGTCGTCTACGACATCTCCAGCAAGCCACCGGCTACGATTGAGTGGGAATAGCTCACACCAGCATCATCGCCGGCTCTTCAAGCAGGCCTTTGAGCGTGCGGAGGAAATCGGCGGCGGTGGCGCCATCGACGGCGCGATGATCAGCTGACAGCGTCAGCGTCATCATGGTGCGGGCGACGATCTGCTCGCCCCGGACGACCGGCCGCTTCTCGGCAGCCGAGATCGCCAGGATCGCCACCTCCGGCGGATTGATGATCGCGCTGAATTCGCGGACACCAAACGCTCCGAGATTGCTGACGGTGAAGGTCGCGCCGCGCATTTCGTCCTGCTTGAGCTTCTGCGCTCGGGCGCGGGCGACGAGGTCTTCGCCACGGCTGCGGATTTCCTTCAGGCCCATCTGATCGACGCTGCGCAGCACGGGAACGATCAAGCCATCGGGAATGGCGACGGCGATGCCGAGGTTCACATCGCCGAAGCGTGTGATCGAGTCGCCGGTGAAATGGGCATTGACGGCCGGATGTTGCAACAGCGCGGCGGCGGCTGCCTTATAGATAAAGTCGCTGAGCGACAGCTTGATCTTCTGGCTCTCGAGCTGCTTGTTCATCCGGCCGCGCAGCGCGGTGATCTCTTCCAGATCGACATCGACCGTGACATAAAAATGCGGGACGGTCTGCTTCGATTTCTGCAGACCCGCGGCGATGGCCGCTCGCATCTTCGTCAGCGGGATGGAACTGGTCTGGCCGCGGCCGACGCGCGCGGGCAATTGCGCTTCAGCTTTACCTTGCGGACGCTGGGCGAACGACGTCACATCTTTCTTGACAATTCGGCCGCCCGGGCCGGTGCCCTGGACCTGACCGAGATCGATATCTTCCGCGGCAGCAACGCGTCGCGCTACGGGCGATGCGAATACGCGCTCACCATGACCATTTCCCCCGCGCGCGGGTGGTGGCTCTGCGACAGCCGTGGCTGAAGATGAGCCGGCGCCATGACCGACGCTGGCCGATTCCTTCATCTCGGCGGTGTTGATCGAAGGCGGAGGAGCCGATGCCTTTGGCGCAGGCGCTTTGGCGGCCTGCTGCGGTTGCGCAGCCGGTTTCGCAGCGGCGCCGCTCGCATATTTCTTCTTCAAATCCCCGGCGTTTTCCGAGCCGGTCGCAAGCACCGCGATCGGCACGCCCACCGCAACCTTCTGCCCTTCGGTGGCCAGTAGCGCGGCCACGGTCCCTGATTCCTGGCTCTCGGTTTCCATCGTGGCTTTGTCGGTTTCGATCTCGGCGATGGTCTGGCCGGCCTTGACCTTGTCGCCTTCCTTGATGAGCCACTTCACGACCGTGCCTTCGGTCATCGTGTCGCTCTGCTGAGGCATGGTGATTTCTGCGGGCATCGTGCTGCTCCTGCGCGCCTCGTTTATCCGAGGCCCTTCCCTTATCGATAACAAACTTCCTTCACCGCCGACACAATCTTATCCACGCTCGGCATCATCGCTTCTTCAAGATGATGGTTGTACGGAACCGGGATCTCATCGCTGTGGACGTACTTGATCGGAGCATCCAGATAATCGAAGGCCGGCTCCTGCAGCTTGAAAAGAATCCCCGAGCCCATGCCGCAATAGCCCCAGTCCTCATCGACGATGACGCAGCGGTTGGTCTTCTTGATCGATTCCAGCAGCGTGTGCGTATCGAGGGGCCGGAGCGTACGAAGATTGATCAGCTCCACATCGATGTTTTCGTTCTCAGTGAGCGCTTTCACCGCCGGGCGAACCACGCGATCGAGGGGCCGACCATAGCTGATGATTGTCACGTCGGCCCCCTGCCGCTCGACATCGGCCACGCCCAGCGGCAAGGTAAACTCGCCGTCCGGCACATCGCCCTTGTCGTTCAGCATCTTCTCATTTTCCAGGAAGATCACCGGATCGTCGCAGCGGATAGAGCTCTTGAGCAGCCCCTTCGCGTCAGCCGCATTGGATGGAGTGACGACAATCAGCCCCGGGATGCGCGAATAAATTGATTCAGTGCGATGGCTGTGCGTTGCGCCAAGCTGGTGGGCGATTCCATTGCCGCCGCGGAAGGTGATGGGGATCTTCACCTGCCCGCCCGACATGTATCGCACGTTCGCGGCGTTGTTCACGATCTGATCGAGGCAGACGAGGGTGAACGACCAGCTCATGAATTCGATGATCGGCCGCAGCCCCACCATCGCCGCGCCGACGCCCAAACCCGAAAAGCCGGATTCGCTGATGGGCGTGTCGATCACCCGATCGGGCCCGAAGCGCTCGAGCATTCCTTCCGACACCTTGTAAGCGCCGTTGTACTCGGCCACTTCCTCGCCCATGAGGAACACATTCTCATCGCGCTCCATCTCCTCGGTCATCGCGGATCGAAGCGCTTCTCGTAATTGAATCACAGCCATAATTGAGTCCGAATCGGATAATTCATATTAACCGCAGATGCACGCGGATAAACGCAGATTGAAAGAGAGCTTCAAAATCCTTCTCGCCTGAACAAGTTTTGCGCAGCTCACAAATGTCTTTATCTGCGTGCATCTGCGTTGATCTGCGGTTAATTCTTCTTCGTGATAACGCCGACAGCTCGCCCGCTTCGCGGCACAAAGCCCTTTGCCTTCCAAAGTGCCCGCAATTCCTCGCTCCAATTCAGTTGTTCAGCCATGGATCGTTACTTCGGCTGGTACGGATAGGTCTCGGCCAGCACGTCGTTGAAGCGATCTTCCAAGGCCGGGTTCGGGTCGGCTTCGGCCTCGCGGATGGCCGCCTCGACTTCTTCATTGACCTTGGCTTCCATCGCCTCGATCTGCTGCGCCGAAATAACCCCGGCCTGCATCAGGCGGTTGGAATAGAGCAGGATCGGATCGTGCTTCTTGGCTTCCTCGACCTCCGGCCGCCATTTGCCATCGGTCATTTTCCGATACTTCATCGGGTCGGACATCGAATGGCCGCGGAAGCGATAGGTGTTGGCAACGATGAAACTCGGCCCGCCGCCCGAGCGGGCGCGATCGACCGCTTTGCCGAATTCGGCAATCACCGTGTCCACATCATTCCCATCGATATTCCAGTGCGGCATCGCATAGCCACAGGCGCGCTCGGCAAGGTCTTTCTCAGCACTCGCACGTTCCACCTGCGTGCCCATCGCCACGCCGTTGTTTTCGACGACGTAAATGCATGGGACTTTATACAGGCTCGCCAGGTTCAGCGCTTCGTTGAAGGTGCCCTGGTTGATCGCGCCGTCGCCCATGTAGCAGAAGGTGACGCCGCCGGTCTTTTTGTATTTTTGTGCGAAAGCGGTTCCCAATCCCAGTGGAATCTGCGCGCCGACGATGCCATGGCCACCCAGATTACCGGCCGACACCTCGAACAGGTGCATCGACCCACCCTTGCCCTTCGAGCAGCCGGTCGCCCGGCCAAACAGCTCGGCCATCGCCGTGTGCGGGCTCATGCCCAGTGCCAGGCTATGTCCATGACAACGGTAGCCGTTAATCAGATAATCGCGTGACTTGTCGAACAGGGCCGCACATCCAACCGCGATGGCTTCCTGCCCGCTATAGAGGTGGCAAAAGCCCCCGATTTTCATTTCCCGGGTGCCATCGGGAAGGGTTCGGGGGCTTGTGTATTCGTAAAAGGTGCGTTCTTCGAATCGCCGGATCAGGAGCATCATCCGGAGGCGACTAATCGCCGACTCCCGCTCCGCCGACGACAACTGGCCGTTGGAGCCGGATACCGGGCTGGTTGCGGCTTTCTTTACCGCGCTTCGTTTCTCAAGTTCATCCGCTACGGTCATGACGTCTGCTCCCGTTTGCCCCGGCAGTCGGGGAGAGGCGACTGGGAAAATCCAATTTTCCCTTGCCTCAACAGCACTTGCAACCCTCGCGCCCAACGTAGCACAGGCTTCCTAGCCTGTGATCAGCTTCTGGCCACAGCCCGAAGGCTGTGCTACGACACGCCTTTTCAACCATCGACCCGCCTGGGCGGGGCGCATAGGTTGACAGGCCATCTATTCTACCGCGCCACGCGGAAAATGTCCGTCCCTCGTACGCAACCGAACGACAATTTCCGCTTCGTCCCATAACACCGCTTGCGGCTTTGCCACACAAAGCACTTTCGTTGGCAAAGCCGCAAGCGTTTTCAACATTCACAAGCTGGTCAAAAGTTACTTCAGGTTGTCTTTCTTGGCCATCGCGTTCATCAGGTCCACCACGCGATTCGAATAGCCCCATTCGTTGTCGTACCACGACACGACCTTGAAGAAATTGGCGTTCAATTCGATGCCTGCACCGGCGTCAAAAATGCTCGACCGGGCATCGTGAATGAAGTCGCTGGAGACCACTTCTTCATCGGTATAGCCCAGAATGCCCTTCAGCTCGCCCTCGGCCGCTTCCTTCATCGCCGCACAGATCTCCTTATAGCTGGTGGACTTGGCGGTCTTGAAGGTCAGATCGACGGCCGACACATCCGCCACCGGCACGCGGAACGCCATGCCCGTCAGCTTGCCCTTCAACTCCGGCAGCACCAGCGCCACGGCCTTGGCCGCTCCGGTGGCTGAAGGAATGATGTTCTGATAAGCGCCGCGCCCGCCGCGCCAGTCCTTCTTGCTGGGGCCGTCAACGGTCGGCTGAGTCGCGGTTGCTGCATGGACGGTGGTCATCAGCCCTTCGGCCAATCCGAAGCGATCATTGATCACCTTGGCGATGGGAGCCAGGCAGTTGGTCGTGCAGCTCGCGTTGGAAACGATCTTGTCCTTGGAGGGATCGAACTTGTTGTGGTTCACGCCCATCAGCAGCGTCGGCACCTTCTCCGGATCCTTCGTCGGAGCCGAAAGCACCACGCGCTTCGCGCCGGCCTTCAGGTGCCTTTCAGCGCCTGCGAAATCGGTGAACAGGCCCGTCGATTCCACCACATAATCCGTGTTGTGCTTGCCCCAAGGCAGCTCTTCGGGATTACGGATCGAAAAACAAGGCACGAATCGGCCATTGACTTCGATGCCATCCTCGCGCGCCTTGACGTTGCCCTTGAACAGGCCATGCGTCGAATCATGCTTCAGGAGATAAGCGAGGTTGTCGGGAGGAACCAGGTCATTGATGCCGACAAATTCGATATTGCTGTTTTCCAGCCCGGCCCGGAAGACCAGCCGACCGATTCGACCAAATCCGTTAATTCCAACCTTCAAAGCCATCGCCACTGCTCCATTGATAAAATGTAGTTGGCGGAGCCAATGCTCCGCCCGAGTCTGCTTGCCCAAATTCTAGGTTTGCGGGCAGAGTTCCGCACGATAGAGGCCGTGGAAAAGCGTGTCAAGCGATGGACATTGCAGGGGCGCGAATGCAGTTTCGCCCCCCTTCGCATGACCAGCGACAGAGAGGCCGGGCCCCTCCTGTCCACGCCGGGGCTAAGATCATTCCATGCGTCGCCCCACACGCACGCGCCGACTGTCGATTGCTGCAATCTCGTCAGTGGTGCTGTTTGGTGTGGTGGCGGGCGCGGGAGTCAGAAGCTTTTGGGTCTGGGACATATGGGATAGGCCGAACGCGTGGGAGATCGATTTGGTTGGCGGCGGCGCAAACTTTCTGATCCATCTTCACGGGCCACATAAATACACCGCACCGCTGGAACATCTACATATGTCAATCGACCCAGCAGACAGCTTCACTACACGATGCCTTTGGGATTTTGAAATTCACAGCAAAATTGAGAACGGTGGGTCAGGCGGCCAAAAGTTATTCCAAGTTTCAGTGCCGATCACTTTTCCGCTTCTCCTGCTGCTAATCATCCCTGTGCGCTGGCTCATCCCGCGCCCTGAAAACGCGCCCACCTTCCCGGTCATCACCAGGCAGCCATAGCCGCGTGATACAATTCCCTTGATGCCAGAGCAGCAGCAAACGCTGGAATACGAAAGGCGCGAGCCCCGGCATCCGTTGCCGCGTTTTGCTTCGGTTCTATCAATTGTGATTGGTGTCGCCGTTACCATCACCTGTGTTTTTTGTGTCATATCTGTCGGGGATAACTTCGCCCACGACAGGTATGGGGCTCTGTTTCTACCACCATTGGCGATCATTGCATTTGTAGCCGCGATCATCGCACGGATCAAAAGCCGGAGCATGTTGGCGATCATCGGCATCGCGTTATCCGTGATAGCGTTCTTTGCATCTATGCTGGTGAGCGCGATCTATATGTATTTCAGGTCGGGCTGGTGGCGCTGATAGCCCGATTAAATGCGACTAATTTTGCGCCAAGCAGCTTCGCCAGGGCCTTGCGAGCCGATGGCTTGAACAAGACCGCGTAGGTCATTTGTGCTTACCCCGCCGGGCGCCATGAACCTTGGCTCTTTTGCCCGCCAAGCCCATCTCCGCCTTGATCGTTTCCAGCGGCACTTCCCCCGCCTCCTTGCGCGCCCTTTTCGCCGCCGCCACGTCGGCGGCATCCTCCATCGCCTCCAGCGCCTGCAAATCCTCCATCGAAACGACCACGGCCACCCCTTTGCCGTGCCGCTCCAGCACAATCCGCTCGCCCTGATACATCACGCGATTGATCGGGTCCGCCATCGTCTCCCGAAACCGGGCCAGTGATATGCGCATAGACGTTTGCCTCACAACGTGAATATGTACACTTTATACATATCGTCGGAATTGTACAATTGTGCAAGTTGGAATGCGAGCGGGGTGCGGGCGAATCCTGACGATCAAAGGTGCTACCGCGATTTGCGCCTGATGCCCGGCTACCTCTATCTCACCAATCCACGCACGCTCGCGCAAGGGACGGAGACCCTCGTCATCTCGCCTGCCCACGCCCGAGGTAAAGTCGGCGCCAGTGAGCGCGAATTCGCCCTAGCCTCCTATTGCCGCGCCACCCCGGATCCGCCACCGATCTGCAAATGCGCATTCCAACCCGAAACCGCTCTGGTCGACCCCAGGGGGAGGCCTGGCGTCCAGTCCCGCTCATCCCTCGGGCCACGCCGGCTGAGGCCGAGCGGACACCCTATCTTGAAGAAACAGCGGACATTTCTATTTTGGTTTGAGCGATGCGCAGCGCAGCCGCGCGAACTTATCGCCCCTCCCCGAAGCACGCGCGAATGTTCGTATAGCCCACGGCCCCTGCGGCAAGTGCAGCGCCGGACAATCGGGCCGCTCCGGGGAATAGACAATTTAAGCGAATTAGAAATGACGTTATAGGCGTCTGGCTACGTCAAACAGCCAAACGTTGCTTGCGGAAAACCGGGTTTCGATGAAACGGCCTGAATGAGAAATGGAATGCACCCGATTTCCCACGCGTTGCCCATTTCAAATTTACTACTACTCCCGTTTTGGGGCAACACACCGCTAAATACCTACCAGACGAAGATTAAAATGGATTTACAAAGGGCGGGGGATAGCGACCCATCCCCCGCCTTCTTAGTTAAATTGAGATCATATGTGCGCATCCTCTGGAATTGCGAGGTCCTCATCACTCTCGCGCTGCTGTTTTGCAGCAGCAGCGGCAGTCAGCCACTGCAATTCATCTTGCAGCTTCTCCTCGGACGGTCTCGTAGCGTCAACCATTTCGGAGCAAAACGGACAGGACGCCAAATGCTCTGCCTTCTCTCGAGTCAATGCGCCACTTTGGGCCACATACTCTTCGACCTCATCAGGGTCAAGACACAGCTCCGTCGGATAATGAGATTTTCGGATTCTTTCCGATTGCTCATATAGAACCTCATCGCTCGTGATTCCCCTTTCAGCGGCAATTTTTTCGGCTGCAACAATATACTTTGGCCGGCCCCGGAGCCCATCCAGAAACTGCTCCGGAGGTAGATTTTGCCGTTCCGCTTCTCGCCCCACTAGGCGGGCGATCTTCTTCCAATAGTCAATTCTCACCGTTCTCACCTCCTCGCCGAAAGGCAAAGTAGTTTTTCAGCGAAGCCATTGGGCTCTCCTTCCGATAAACGAAGACCAGCCTTCAGACACGGTCTGAAGGCTAGCTTCAATGTTATAATACGTCTTTTCCCTCAATTTTCTTACGTTTCCTCGAGGTTATAAAGTGAATGGCTTTATGTAAGCTGCTCGTAAGGAAACGACTTAAGTGCAAAAGTCGTCTATTGGGATTCACGAATTTGGAGGTATTTTCTTAGTGCCCGCCGCAACCTCCAAAGTCGCGCGGAGGTGGCATTGGACGTAAGCCCGATGAGGCTGGCGATATCTGCCACTGAGTTCCCCTCCAATTTTAAAGCTAGGACTTTGCCGTCTTTCTCTCCTACAACGGACTGCAAGTCGTTGAGCAACTCCCGCATCTCAGCTTCTTGGAGCGGACTCCGGAAATCAGCCGGCGGAGGAGTCAGTTCCTTCCGAGCATTCCTGAGAGTTTTCATGCGACGGAAGTAATCGGACGCGACATGATGACAGACAATTTTCAGGTAAAGGATAAAGGCCGCTGGCTCCAATTCGGAAAAAGGGCATTTGTTGACCAGCCTGATGAAGACGTCCTGGCAAGCATCTTCTGCAAGATCAGAGGCCCCACGAAACCGGTGGTACAACGTGGCAATGACATACGGTCGACACAGCCGATAGAGCTCGTGCCACGCCATCGCGTCGGTCGAGTTGAGGGCTAACTTCTTTAAAACCCCTGAGGATTTTAGGCGTTCGTGGAGACCCATGACTTTGTGGCGCCTACTGCTATTACGGGACCAGCTTACGGAGCACCCTGGTTACCGCGGCATGCGGGTACGACATACGAGCCGCCTCTGGATCGCGCTCCGCGATCGGCTTATCATACTCCCGGAAGGCAGCACCGACCATTTGCCAAACACCACGTATCACGAGCGCCGTGTAGCGGTGGACCAGTTCGCGCGGATACGGCTTTCGCTTGCTCTTTAGTCGGTTCGTCACCCGTTCTTGGATAAACGACTTAAATGATATTTGCTGTCGCCCATACCGGGGCCAGGTCCAAACTGCCTTATGCAGGTGCCCCTCAACAACCATCAATTTCTTTATGTTTCCCTCCCTTTCCAAGACTTCGCAAGCGATACAAAGCTCTAGGAAGTCAACAAATTCCCAAGGCACTAAGCCCCAGAGATATGGGAGCCAAAAATCCCGGGCATGGAGGGAGTTAGAAACGATATCACTATGACCGACTTCATCATGATACACGTTGTGCACTTTGGCAAATGCACCCGGGTCGCATTCTTGACAGCCTTGGAATGGATTTGCGATGTCGTGAACCTGACTGGGATGGCCTCGAAAACCCTTCAGTCCTGAGGCACCGATGTCAGGTGTGCTCCAGTAACGCCATCGGGGGAGGCGACGCATCGCCCGATCAGCGAGGCCGACAACCCAGTCGTTTTTGGCGATCTCATTGCGGATGTCGCCCGCAACAGATGGCTTCTCACCGGCACAACAGCCTTGCCAATCAAATTCTTGAGGCAAGACAGATCCGACCATTATCACCTTTTTAAGACGAGCTCGAAATCCAGCGGCATATGATCCCATCAAATAGCACCCCATGCTGTGGGCGATCACGTGACACCGTTCATTTGGATGTAGCTTTTGCTCAATCTTTCGCCTGACAAGGTGCACCGTATACCGACGCCTCAGCGGTGCCTCTGCGAATAGCGCAATCGCGAACAGTGCAATGGACGTGAATATGAAAGCTACCCGCATCCAAAAGTGAACGTGAAGAAATACCGCGAGCAAGAGGAAGGCCGCTGCGAGCAGCGCGTTCCAACGCCCAATGATGATGCCAACCGGGCCGAAGATGTAGTTCAAATAGCGAACGCGCTCGCATTTAAAATGGGGTTCCAAAACTTGGGCCGTTTTATGATGCCACGTTCCAAACGATAGAATCCCATGAATCAAGAAGACCTTTTTGGCCATATAGAAAGTCCGCTTTTGCCGGGAATGCTGTCCCGGAAAGAGTGAACGATCATAAAGATAATCGTTACGAAGCCAACTCACCTAGTTAGGTGAACGGCGATAGACATTGATCAAGCAAGAGCACTTAATCAAAATTGCTGCGCCGAAGAAAAGCGGCAACCACTCATTTCGCTGAACCGCCCTTCTCCCTTCGAAACACGGCGTTAAGTCCCATCCGCCCTTCCGTCCCGCGCCATCCACGGCGTAGGGGTATCCTAGGGTTCAGAAACTAGAAACTTGAGACTAGAAAAACCCGGAACTTACATGCCCCTGTGGCTACACGCCCAGTGACTTTGCGTTCTTCTCGACGTGCGCCTCAAGAAGGCGCCAGACCGACTTGTTCCCGCAAAGGAGCTTCGTCAACGGCTCGAATGGACGGTTGACCGGTTCGCCGTCCTGGTCTTTGAAGCGGTCCATGAACTTGTTGCGTTTGGCGGCGTGCAGGTGCGGCTCGGCGAAGGGGAAAAGCGAGACGGCCTGGGCCAAAGCCGATGCGGCATCGGCTGCGCCGATGTTGCGGTATGCCTCGATGAACAGGGCGTACGGCGGGTTGCCGGGGAAGTCGGCCTCGAAAAAGTATTGCAGCCCCCCGTTGTCGATGACGCCTTGCGCCGTGTGGACGAGTGCCACCGTGCGGACGGCATCCGGCAATGCCGCAATATCTTTTGCGGCACGTGCCTCGGACATGGCGTACTCCACTGCCCTGTCAGTTTTCGAATTCAGGCGGGCCATGAAGTTCCAGGGTTCAGAAACTGGAAACTGGAAACTAGAGAATTCGTTTATTAACCGCAGATCAACGCAGATGCACGCAGATAAGACAAAGCCTTGAATTTGATTTTTAATCGGTGTTCATCGGTGTTTATCGGTGGCGAGTCCCAGGGGTTAGAAACCGGAAACTGGAAGATCGCAATTTCCGCCGCGTTGCTAGGGGCCAGAATCTAGAAACTCGAAACTAGAAAAAATGCCATCGCCGCAGCGGTGAGATTGATTTGAATTTCAATCCGCGTTCATCGGCGTTCATCTGCGGTCAATCACTCCGGTTTTTGGTTAACTCATTGAAACTGATGAAGATCGGCTCATCCTAATTTTTTCCTAATTTTTTCGAAACAATTGTTGATGCCGTCCGTATGTTTGGGTATAGTACGGATTGGCATTCGTCTGTCGATGAATGCTGCGCAGAAGGAGATAATGATGTGCAGACAGTTTGGGAAGTGGAGCAGATGGGAAAAGCCGGGGTGGCGGCTTCAGCCGCCAGCCATTCGGAGCGCGCGCCCAGACAAGATCGCATACAGCGTCAATCTGTCGCAGATGAGGTAGAAAAAATCGAAAAAGTGGTGCGTTTTGGTAATCCTCTTCGGCACAGCCGCCGGAGGGTCATGACAGGGGATGCGATGAGTCGTGCGGCCAGAGGGACCCGGCACCGCAGAGGTCGACGGAGAGCCCAAGCCGACAGATAGCGCGCAGCATCAAGG